>WNGL01011445.1_pt1 | contig 10163 bp, 12 predicted proteins | sample 5400591 | NCBI WGS metagenome assembly WNGL01 (sample SAMN13153377, study PRJNA577476) | soil metagenome | isolation source: 80 cm soil or saprolite under Garry oak tree replicate 1 | place: USA:California | collected 2016-06-15 | reverse complement strand
GGCCCATCGGCCCATCGACCCGCCGGCGTGTCGTCGCTTGGCTGGGCCGCGTGTCGTCCTCAGCGGCTCGCTGGGCTGACCGACAACAGCCGCCCGGCCAGGCCCCGTGACCTCGTGGACAGCTTGTCCGCGATCTCCCGCAACACCACCGCCGCCGGCGCGTCCGGGACCGCCACCACGATCGGCTCGCCCACGTCGCCGGCTTCCCGCACCCGGGGGTCCAACGGCACCTGTCCCAGCAACGGCACCGTCGCGCCCACCGATCGGGTGAGCGACTCGGCTACCGCCTGTCCACCGCCCGAACCGAACACGTCCAACCGGCTGCCGTCCGGCAGTTCCATCCACGACATGTTCTCCACCACCCCGGCCAACCGCTGCCGGGTCTGCAACGCGATCGCTCCCGCCCGCTCGGCGACCTCGGCCGCCGCCACCTGCGGCGTGGTCACGACCAAAATCTCCGCGTTCGGGACCAACTGCGCCACCGAGATCGCGATATCCCCGGTACCGGGCGGCAGATCCAGCAGCAACACGTCCAGGTCACCCCAGAACACCTCCGCCAGGAACTGCTGCAACGCCCGGTGCAACATCGGCCCCCGCCACACCACCGGCGCGTTGCCCGGCGTGAACATCCCGATCGAGATCACCTTCACGCCGTGCGCCTGCGGCGGCATCATCATCGTCTCGACCTTGGTCGGCTTCGCCGTGGTGCCGAGCATGCGGGGGACCGAGTGGCCATAGATATCCGCGTCGACGACGCCGACCGACAGGCCGCGCGCTGCCATCGCCACGGCCAGATTCACCGTCACGCTGGACTTGCCAACGCCACCTTTCCCAGACGCGACGCAGTACACCCTGGTGAGTGAACCCGGTTGGGCGAACTGGATCACGGGCTCCGCACTGTCGCCGCGCAGTGACTTGCGCAACTCCACCCGCTGCGCGTCGCTCATCACGTCCAGCGTCACCCGCACCTCGCGCACGCCGGGCACTGTCCGCACCGCCGCCGTCGTGTCCGCCGTGATCTTGTCCCGCAGCGGGCACGCGGCGACCGTCAGGTAGATCGCGACGTCCACCGTGCCGTCCTCGGCCACGGTGACGTCCTTGACCATGCCCAGATCGGTGATCGGGCGCCGAATCTCCGGGTCCTGCACACGCGCGAGCGCGGCACGCACCTGTGCCACGCTGGGTTCCCGCTGGGTGGTCTGGCTGCTGCTCACGCGCACGGCCCTCTGATCGTCGAAGCATCGAACTGCGTCCCCCTCATGTTACGGCCGGTGGGTTCACCACCCCGTTATCGGAGTGTTGTCTCACCGTTTGGTCGGTTTTCGGGGGCGGAGCGCACGTGACTGGACGCTGTCCGTAACATCACTCTGTGCCTCGCACAGGTACCACGCGCATGCTCAGCAGTATCGAACTGGACGTCTGGCGGTCGTTTCTACGAGCGCACGCCCACCTCACCCGTGTGCTGGAGAACGAGCTGATCTCCGCACAACAGCTCTCCCTCGCCGCCTACGACGTCCTCGTCCAACTCGCCGAGGCACCCGGCCAGCGACTGCGCATGACGGAGCTCGCGGAGGCCGTCCTGCTCTCCCGATCGGGTGTCACACGACTGGTGGACCGTCTGGAGAAGGGTGGGCTGGTGGCCAGGGCCCGGGTCGATTCGGACGGCCGTGGGGTGGTCGCCGTGCTCACCCAGTACGGCTACGAGCGGCTCAAGGCCGCCACCGGCACCCACCTCTCCGGGGTCGCCCAGCACTTCGCCGGATCCCTGGCCGGCGACGAGTTGCTCTCCTTCGGCCGTACCTGCGAGCGCCTCGTCGGTGACGGCCAGGAGACACCGGCCGCGCGGCTGGCGGATCAGGATCAACAGCAAGACCCTGGTTGACAACAAGAAGGCCCTGGTTGACTTGAGCCGTTCGGGTAGGTCGGTATGGCCGCGCCGACCGAGCTGGCCAAACCGGGCCGTAGTCGGCTGGTTGAGCTGGCCACATCGGGCAGTAGTCGGCTAGTCGAGCAGCTCAGCGTGGCAGGTGTTCCGGCTCGTCGTCCCATGCCGGTGCGTCGCGCAGGGTCTCCGAGTCCGGCTTGCTGTTCTTGCGCTTGCGCGCCTTCACCTTGTCCACCAGCACCTCGTCCACCAGCTCGTGCCGCAGCCGGTCCAGCTCGCCGCGCAGGTAGTCGCGGGTGGCGATCTCGCCGATGGCCAGACGCAGCGAGGCCAGTTCGCGGGCCAGGAACTCGGTGTCCGCCTTCGTCCGCGCAGCCCGCGTCCGGTCCTCCTCCAGCGAGATCCGGTCCCGGTCGTCCTGCCGGTTCTGCGCGAGCAGGATCAGCGGCGCCGCGTAGGCCGCCTGGGTGGAGAAACACAGGTTCAGCAGGATGAACGGATACGGGTCCCAGCGCAGCGACGCGGCCACCAGGTTCAGCGTGATCCACACGACGACGAACAGGGACTGCCAGAACAGGAACGTGCCGGTGCCCATGAACCGGGCCAGCCGCTCGGAGAACCGGCCGAACGCGTCCCGGTCGAGTTCGACGGTCAGCCGTCGCGGGCGCCGGGGCTGGTCCAGCCGGCGGCGGTGGGTCAGTTCAGGCATGGTTCGCCTCCTGACGTTCTGCTGTCTGACGGTCGTCGGAAGGGCGGTCGTCGGCGTGCTGGTGGCGGCCGCTCTCCCGCCAGTTCTCCGGCAGCAGGTGGTCGAGCACGTCGTCCACGGTGACCGCGCCCAGCAGGTGGTCCTGATCGTCCACCACCGGCGCGCACACAAGGTTGTACGCCGCGAAATAGCGCGTCACCTCGGCGAGGTGGTCGGTCGGCGACAGCCGGGCGAGATCGGTGTCCAGTGCGCCGGCGACCAGGTCGGACGGGGGCTCGCGGAGCAGCCGCTGGATGTGGACGCAACCGAGGTAGCGGCCGGTCGGCGTGGCCGTCGGCGGCCGGCAGACGAACACCATGCTGGACAGCGCGACGGCGAGGTCGGCGTTGCGCACCCTGGCGAGCGCTTCGGCGATGGTCGCGTCCGGCGACACGATCACCGGCTCGGGCGTCATCAGACCGCCCGCCGTGTCGAACGTGTACTGCAGCAACCGCTTGACCGGGGCCGACTCCTCGGGCTCCATCAGCGCCAGCAGCCGGTCCTTGTCCAGTTCGGACAGTTCGGCCAGCAGGTCGGCCGCGTCGTCCGGGTTCATCGCCTCGAGGACGTCCGCGGCGCGCTCGTCGTCCAGGTGCGTCAGCAGGTCCTTCTGGTCGTCCTCGGGCAGTTCCTCGATGACGTCGGCCAGTCGCTCGTCGTCCAGCGCGTCGGCTACTTCGTAGCGGCGCTTGAGCGGCAGGTCCAGCAGCGCGCTGGCGACGTCGGCCGGGCGCATGCCCTCGAACACGGCCAGAAGCTGGTGCGCGCCCTGGGGTTGGGCGGACAGGTCGGGCAGGCCGAGTCCGGCGGTGTCCTCCCAGGCCAGCACGCGCAGCGGCCCACGCCGGGAGAGCAGCCGGTTGCGTTCCTGCACGGCGAGCTTGGTCAGCAGCCAGTCGCGGGTGCGGGTCTGCTCGATCGCGGCGTCCACGACGACCGCCGTGACGTCGTCGGTGCTGCCGCCGTGTTCGCTCGATCCGGGCAGCCGCACCCGTACGTCCAGCAACTGCCCGACGACCAGGATCTCGTTGGGGCGCTGGCTGAATCGGCGCAGATTGACCCGGCCGGTGGCCAGCGTGACCGCGTTCGGCTCGATCGACGTGACCCGCAGCATCGGCACGAAGATCCGTCGTCGCGACAACACCTCGATGACGATCCCGAGGGCTCGCGGCGGCTGCCGGTCGGTGCGCAGGCCAGCCACGATGTCCCGGACACGGCCGACCGGCTCGCCGTCCGGCCCGAAGACCGGGAGCCCGGCAAGTTGGGCGACGAAAACCCTGTTCGCGGCTGCCATGGAGGTGAGGTTAGTGGCCGGTTTCACGTGCTGCGTCATCGCGTGACCCGCGGATGGCTGATGTGAAAGACGACTCAAGCGAATAGCGGCCCGGCCGGGGCCGTGCCACGATCGCGGCAGTCTGGTTACCGACCAGTATCGATGCAGGAGGTTCCCGTGGTCGACCGCCTTCGTCCCCGCCGTTCGTGCCTCGCGGTGCCCGGCAGCAATCCGAGGTTCCTGGAGAAGGCCAAGACCCAGCCCGTGGACCAGGTGTTCCTGGATCTCGAGGACGCGTGCGCGCCGCTGGCCAAGCCCGGCGCGCGCAAGAACATCGTGGCGGCACTGAACGAGGGCGGCTGGGGCGAGAAGATTCGCGTCGTACGGGTGAACGACTGGACCACCGAGTGGACCTACCGCGACGTGGTCGAGGTGGTCGAGGGGGCCGGCGCGAACCTGGACTGCCTGATGCTGCCGAAGGTGCAGAGCGCAGCGCAGGTCGGGGCGTTGGACCTGCTGCTGACGCAGGTCGAGAAGACCATAGGGTACGAGGTCGGTCGGATCGGCATCGAGGCCCAGATCGAGAACGCCCGCGGCCTGATCGAGGTCGACGCGATCGCCCAGGCGTCACCGAGGGTGGAGACGATCATCTTCGGCCCGGCGGACTTCATGGCCAGCATCAACATGAAGTCGCTCGTGGTCGGCGAACAACCGCCGGGCTACGACGTCGGCGACGCGTACCACTACATCCTGATGCGGATCCTGATGGCGGCACGGGCGTACGACAAGCAGGCCATCGACGGCCCGTACCTCCAGATCCGCGATATCGACGGCTTCCGCCGGGTGGCCGGCCGCGCGGCGGCGCTGGGCTTCGACGGCAAGTGGGTCCTCAACCCCGGCCAGGTCGAGACGTGCAACGAGGTCTTCAGCCCCAACCAGGCCGACTACGACCACGCCGAGAACATCCTGGACGCCTACGGCTACTACACGTCCGAGGCGGGCGGCCGAAAAGGCTCCGCGATGCTTGGCGACGAGATGATCGACGAGGCGTCCCGCAAGATGGCCCTCGTGGTCGCCGGCAAGGGTCGCGCGGCCGGCATGACCCGCACGGATCGGTGGACCCCACCGGAGGAATGACCCCTTCGCCGAAATCTGAATGCACGTTTCCGGCGTAATATTGGTGTCCGCGGCACGTGGACGGATGGCCGCTCCACCAGCCGCGGCTGGACGCTGGAGCGTGCCATGGTGGTCCTGGTTGACCTGCTGATCGGGCTTGCCGCGTTCGGGGCCGTGCTGGGTAGCACGGGCGTGCGGGTCGTCAAACAGTACGAGCGGGGGCTCGTTTTCCGGTTCGGGCGGGTGCATCGCGCGCCGAGGGGGCCTGGGCTGACCGCGATCATTCCGGTCGCCGACCGCATGCGGAAAGTGAACATGCAGATCGTCACGATGCCGGTGCCCGCGCAGGAGGGGATCACGCGGGACAACGTGACCGTGCGTGTCGACGCCGTCGTGTACTTCAACGTGATCGATCCCGTGCTGGCCATCGTCAACGTGCAGGACTACCGGTTCGCGGTCGCGCAGGTGGCGCAGACCTCGCTCCGGTCGATCATCGGCAAGAGCAATCTCGACGATGTGCTCTCCAACCGGGAGCGGCTCAACGAGGGCCTCGAACTCATGATCGACAGCCCGGCCCTCGCCTGGGGGATTCACATCGACCGGGTCGAGATCAAGGATGTGGCATTGCCGGAGACCATGAAACGGTCGATGTCGCGTCAGGCCGAGGCCGAGCGGGAACGCCGGGCACGGGTGATCTCCGCCGACGGTGAGCTCCAGGCGTCGCACAAGCTGGCCGAGGCCGCCTCGGTGATGGCGGACACGCCGGCGGCGCTGCAACTGCGGTTGTTGGAGACCGTGGTGCAGGTGGCCGCCGAGAAGAACTCCACGCTGGTGCTGCCGTTCCCGGTCGAGCTGCTGCGCTTCCTGGAAGCCAGCACGGACGGGCTCAAGGCCATGAAAGCCGCCACGAACGGGCTAGCCAAGGCTCAGTTGGAGCACGTTGACGACGACCCTGGCGACCAGCCACATGACCAGGCCGGTCACGCCGATCCCGACCACGAACACCACGATTAACGTCGTCCACGACGCGGGGGACGGCCGGCCGCGGACGCCGTCGTCCCAGGAGTTGCGTTGCTTGGCCGGCAGGATCATCTCGTCGTAGCGTTCACTTCGTCGTCGCGCCATGGCCCCCGCCCCCGAGAGAGTGTGTGCCCGCCGATGGTCAGCTTTCCGAATGTGGACGGCTACGCGCCGTCGAAGGTTGCCGTGAGATAACGCACAGATTACGGCATGGGCCTTGCCGGCAACCCACCCAGTCGGGTGATGCTGGCCGGCATGGGGAAACACAGTGAGCGACGCCGGGGGTTGTTCGGCCGACGCAAGGAGCGCGACAACCTGTTCGAGCGGAGCTTCCGCACCTGCACCGGCTGCGGTGAGGACGTCTACGTACTGGCGCAGGACTGCCGGGAATGCGGCCGCCAACTGGAACTGGTGACCGCCTAGAGGTGAGCACGTTCACGCGCTGAGGTCGGCCATGGCTGCCATACTGCTGAGTAACTTGCGTGAAAGGGAGCTGCCATGGCCCGCCTCGCCCAGACCGCCGGACTCACCGACATCCAACGGGAGATCCTCGCCACGGTCCGCGACTTCGTGGACAAGGAGATCATCCCGAACGCCCAGGCACTCGAACACGCCGACGAGTACCCGTCGGACATCGTCGCCGGCATGCGGGAGATGGGCCTGTTCGGCCTGACGATCCCGGAGGAGTACGGCGGCCTCGGCGAGTCGCTGCTCACCTACGCGCTCGTGGTGGAGCAGATCGCACGCGGCTGGATGAGCGTGTCCGGTGTGATCAACACGCATTTTATCGTGGCGCACATGATCCGGCAGCACGGCACGCCCGAACAGAAACAGCACTTCCTGCCGAAGATGGCGACCGGCGAGATCCGCGGCTCCTTCTCCATGTCCGAGCCGGATCTCGGGTCGGACGTCGCCGCTATCAAGACGAAAGCACGGCGCCTGTCCAATACGGGGGACGGCGACGACTACGTCATCGACGGCGCCAAGATGTGGCTCACCAACGGCGGCAGCTCGAACCTGATCGCGTTGCTGGCCCGTACCGACGAGGGCGCGCCGAAGGCGCATCAGAACCTGACCGCGTTCCTGGTCGAGAAGCCGGCCGGCTTCGGCGAGGTCGCGCCCGGACTCACGATCCCCGGCAAGATCGACAAGATGGGCTACAAGGGCGTCGACACAACGGAAGCGGTCTTCACCGGCTACCGGATCGGCGCCGACTCCGTGCTGGGTGCGGCGCCGGGCAAGGGTTTCGCGTTCATGATGGACGGCGTCGAGGTGGGCCGCGTGAACGTGGCCGCCCGTGCGTGCGGCATCTCGATCCGGGCGTTCGAGTTGGCCGTGGACTACGCCCAGCAGCGCCGCGCCTTCGGCAAGCCGATCGTGGAACACCAGGCGATCGCGTTCAAGCTCGCCGAGATGGCCACCAAGGTCGAGGCGGCGCACCTGATGATGGTGAATGCCGCGCGCCTGAAGGACTCCGGGGCCCGCAACGACGTCGAGGCCGGCATGGCCAAGCTGATCGCCAGCGAGTACTGCGCCGAGGTGACCCAGGAGTCCTTCCGCATCCACGGCGGCTACGGCTACTCCAAGGAGTACGAGATCGAGCGGCTGATGCGTGAGGCGCCGTTCCTGCTGATCGGCGAGGGCACCAGCGAGATCCAGAAGACCATCATCAGCCGCGGCCTGCTGCGCGAGTACAAGTCTCGCTGACCACGCCGCGACTGTCGTCCGGTCGGCGTAGCCTGCCTGAGTCACCAGGCAGACCAGGAGGCCGCGATGTCGAACCGCACACTGCTCGCCGTCGGCACCAAGAAGGGGCTGTGGCTGGCCATCAGCGACGACGACCGGCGCACCTGGTCGCTGACCGCGCCCCAGTACCCGATGACCGGCGTCTACGCGGTGGCGATCGACACCCGGCGGCCGGTGCCCCGGCTGCTGGCCGGCGTGACCAGCGAGCACTTCGGGCCGTCCGTCGCGGTCAGCGACGACCTCGGCGCCACGTGGTTGGAGCCGGACACGCAGCCGCTGGCCTTTCCCGAGGACACCGGCACCGCGTTGGGCCGGGTCTGGCAGCTCACGCCGGGCCCGGACGACCAGCCGGACGTGGTCTACGCCGGCTCGGAACCGTCCGCGCTGTTCCGGTCCGACGACGGCGGCCGCACGTTCGAGTTCGTCCGCGGCCTGTGGGACCACGAGCACCGGCCGCGCTGGGAGGCCGGCTTCGGCGGACAGGCCGTGCACACCGTGCTGCCGCACCCGACCGAGCACGAGCGCGTCACCGTGGCCATGTCCACCGGTGGCGTCTACCAGACCGAGGATGGCGGCGGGACGTGGCGGCCGAGCAACCGGGGGATCAGCGCGCGGTTCCTGCCCGATCCGCTGCCGGAGTTCGGCCAGTGCGTGCACAAGGTCGCCGCAAGCGCGGGCAACCCGGACCGGATGTACCTACAGAACCATGGCGGGGTTTACCGCAGTACCAACAATGGCGCGAGCTGGGAGTCCATTGCGGACGGTCTGCCCGGCGACTTCGGCTTCGCTATGGCCGCCCATCCGCACCGGCCGGACGTGATCTACAACTTCCCGCTGGTGGCCGACGAGCACCGGTTCGCGCCGGGCGGGCGGTGCCGCGTGTACCGCAGCGAGGACGCCGGATCGACGTGGACCGCGCTGTTCGACGGCCTGCCCGACGACGGGTTCTGGTCGATCGTGCTGCGGGACGCGTTGTGTACCGACAACGGCGATCCGACCGGAATCTACTTCGGCACCCGCTCCGGTGAGGTCTACGCCAGCCGCGACGAGGGCGACGGATGGCAGCAGGTGGCCGACCACCTGCCGGACGTGCTGTGCGTCCGCGCCGCGGTGCTGTAGGGCAACGGGCGAACTGGCATGCGTGTCACGGTGTTGCTCGCCGGGGTGCTCCGGCCGGCCGCGGACGGCGCGGCGAAGCTGGACGTCGAGGTGACCGAGCCGGCCGACCTCGGCGCCGTGCTCGACCTGCTGGCCGGACGCTATCCGGTGCTGGGCCGCAAGCTGCGTGACGAGCAGCGCCGGCTGCGCCGCTACGTCAACTTCTACATCGGTGACGAGGAGTGCCGTAGGCTTGACGGTGCGGAAACCGCCCTCACCGACGGCGCCGAGATCCAGGTCATCCCGTCGGTGGCGGGCGGCTGACGTCGCACGACGCAGTATGGTCCACACAGCGCGTGCCGATGCCGCCCGTTCGCGGGGCGGGTGGTGTGTTGGCAGGATGTCAGTAGCCGCGTACGCGGTGTGTGAACCCGCGACGATGGGGTTGGTGACGGTGACGAGTTCATTTTCCGGTGCTCGCGGATCTCGTCCCGGCGTGCCGAGGCTGCCGACCCGGCCGACCGGGTGGCCGGTGGGGTCCTACGACAAGTACGAGGATGCCCAGCGCGCGGTGGATTACCTGGCGGACAACGAGTTCCCGGTCACGGAGGTGACCATCGTCGGGGTCGACCTGATGCTGGTGGAGCGGGTGACCGGCCGGTTGAGCTGGGGTCGCGTGCTGACCACCGGTGCCGCGTCCGGTGCCTGGTTCGGCCTGTTCGTCGGGCTGCTGCTGAGTTTCTTCGACACCCAGAGCGGTCCGATCTACCCGATCCTGGTCGGCCTGGTGGCGGGCGTGCTGTTCGGCCTGATCTTCGCCGCGGCCGGTTTCGCGTCCACCAGGGGACGGCGGGACTTCCAGTCCGCCAGCCAGTTGGTGGCCGGCCGGTACGACGTGCTCTGCCAGCCGCGCAACGCCGAGAAGGCGCGCGACCTGATCGCCAAGCTCTCGATGCGGCCGCAACCGGGACAGTTGTAGGAGAGTTGACCGAACCCCGGCTCACCGAAGCCAACGACTGGAAACTGGTCGTCGAGTCACGCGCCCGGCGTGCGCGCGGCGATCTGGCCGCACTGGGCGATGATCCCGGGTCCGCGGCCGGGCGCGCCGCCGCCGATGTGGCGCTGACCGTGGTGGAAACCGTGCTGTCGCAACGGATTTCGTTATGGCGGCGGCCGGCGGTGTGGTGGACCGGTTGGCGCGTCGAGCGGGCGTGGCGGGCGCTGCACGATGCCGAGGTGGCCGTCACCGCGGCCGATCCGCTGCTGGCCGCGCACCT
>WNGL01013762.1_pt1 | contig 10164 bp, 8 predicted proteins | sample 5400591 | NCBI WGS metagenome assembly WNGL01 (sample SAMN13153377, study PRJNA577476) | soil metagenome | isolation source: 80 cm soil or saprolite under Garry oak tree replicate 1 | place: USA:California | collected 2016-06-15 | reverse complement strand
GCCCCGAAACGGGCCCTGCTGGCGGCGATCGCCGTCCACCTGGCCTATATCCTGAACATCGGGACGGTCGGCGACTGCCAGTACGGCCCGAGGTATCTGATCCCGATCGCGCCTCTGGCGATGCTGGGCCTTCCCGGTCTTCTGGCCTGGGGCCGGGCGCGCGGCAGCGCCGCGGCCGCCGGGGCGGCGGGCGCCCTGGCCGCCTGGTCCGCCGCGGTCAACCTGGTCGGCGCGCTGAAGGGCACGATGTACTGCAATATCGCGAGGTTCGCGTTCCTGGAAGAGCTGCGGGGGCTCCCCGACCTGAGCCTGCGCGATTTTTCACTGGCGCCGGTCTGTCTTGGCCTCGCCGCCCTCACGGGAGCGGCGATCGTCCTGGAATCGCGCTGGCGATCCCGCCGGGGCTGAGGTAGTATTCGCGACCCATCAAGGAGGATGCCGGACGATGATCCAGACACGCGTTTCAGCTCGCAGGGTTCGCTCCAACCGCAGGCTGCCGCTGGCGCTGTTCGCCGCGGCGGGCATGGCGCTCGTCGCGCCGCCGGCGGTCGCGGCGCCGGAGAACTACGCCATCGACCCTGTCCACAGCGCCGTCGGCTTCACCATCCGCCACCTGTTCAGCCGGGTCCCGGGGCGCTTCACCAAGTTCGAGGGGAAGATGGTGGTCGATCGCGAGGACTTCACGAAGAGCTCGGTGCAGGTGTCGATCGACGCGGCCAGCGTCGACACCAACGAGCCGGCCCGCGACAAGCACCTGCGCTCGGACGCCTTTTTCGACGTCGCCAAGCACCCCAAGATGACCTTCGAATCGACGGGCGTGAAGCTGGTCGCGCCCAACAAGCTGCAGCTCACCGGGAACCTGACGATTCGCGGCACCACCAAGCCGGTGATCCTCGACGCGGAGGTCCTCGGCTTCGGTCCCGCCTACGGCGGCGGCTTCCGCGGCGGCTTCGAGGCGCACACGAAGATCAACCGGCAGGACTACGGCGTGGCGTGGAACGACCCAAGAAGAGCCGGTAGCCGCCGCGGGCGGGCGGCTGTCATGCCGGCCGGTTCAATCCACCTGCCGCACCCCGTGCCCGGACCCGATCCTGCGGCCGCCGGCCGCGAACGGCGCGGGCAGCGGGCCGACGTAGAGCAAGTCATAATCGACCGTGGCGCGCAGCGACGGAAAGCCCTCGAAATAGGCGGCGATCCCGGCCACGTTGACCAGGAACGCGGGGTCGATGCGCGACGCGTCGACCGAGACGGCGGCGCCGGGAACCCTCTCGAAGGTGACGCCGGACAGATAGCGGCTCACCTGCAGGTCGAGCCGGCGCGACGCCGCGTCGTAGTGGAACTGACACAAGAGCGGCCGATCGAGCGGCAGGCTCACCTCGGCCGACTGGAAGGAGAAGTTGAAGAAGGCGTTGCCGGCGACGTTCCCTCCGAACACCGTGGGTGACAGGAACGGCCCGCCGAACGGGCCGACGTTCGGGAAGTAGTCGAACTCGACCAGGTCGAAGCTGTCGGACGGGAAGCTCGTGCGATCGATCCCGGTCGTGGCGGCGTTCCACAATCCGAAGGCGATCTGCGAGAAGCCGTTCGGGTCGGCGAACAGGCCGTCGGAGCGGATCGTCAGGATCGCCCCGAAATCGAAATCGGCGTCCATCGAAAGCACCCGGCCGATCGGCATCGCGATGCGTGCCGCGGGCAGCGTCGTGTCGTAGGTCACGCGCAGCGTCCCCTCCCGGTCGCCCGGGAAGTGCTCGGGCTCCGCGGGGAGATAGGCGAAGTGGGAGACGAGGTCTCCCTCGACGAAGAACTGGTTGCGGCCCGCGCCCGTGAGGGGGTCGGCGTCGAAGCGCTCGACGACCTGGGCGGGCGTCGGGCCGCCGGCCCCCAGAGTCAGGACGAATCCCAGGACGGCGGTCGGGACGATCCGGTGCACGGTGCGCTCAATCGTGTTCATGGCAGGCTCCTCGTGAGGACGGCGAAAGAGAACGGCGGCAGGCGGGCCGGCAGGGCGGCGACCGGCGCGCCGTTCTCGGCGTTGAAGATCAGGACACGGGGCTCGAAGAAGCTGGTGTCGGCGACGAGCAGGTAACCGTCGCCGTCCACCTCGATCGTGGCGATCTCATCGGCGCTGTCGAACAGGGTCCCGAGCACCGCGCCGGTCGTGGGGTCGAACGCCTTGACGTAGTTGTGGAACGAGGCGTCCGAGACGACGCAGTAGCCGCGGCTCGCCGACTGCACGGCGACGGCGGTGACGTTGCCCCCGAGCGCGTCGTCGTCCACGAGCAGGCCGCGCGCCGTTCGCGTGGCGGGGTCGACCGTCTCGATGCCGCCGCTCAGGACCGGCGCCGGCCGGCTGAGACCGGGGAACAGGCCCGCGAGCCCGACGTAGATCAGACCGGTCGCGTCGGAGTAGACCAGCGACTCGAACGGGTTCTGGCCCGAGAGATCGATGACCTCGATCACCCGGCGCAGGACCGGGTCGATCACCGCGATCCGCCCGTTCATGAACTCCGAGAACGACGCGTCGGCGTCCTCCAGGGTCACGTAGACCAGGCCGTCGCGCAGCAGGGCCTGGTCGGCGCGCGGCAGGTGGTCGTGATTGCGGGCGTAGGGAGTCAGATCGATCCGGTCGACGATCGCGCCGGTGGCGAGGTCCATGACGGCCACGTCGTTGAACGCCGCCCCGTAGCGGGTGACGAACGCCAGTCCGGCCGCCGCCCCGCCGGCCGCCGTCCCGCCCGGGCCCGCGGGCAGGACGACCAGGTCGTGCGGGTTGGACAGGCTGCCGGTCGAGTGCTCGAACAGGGTGGTGAACGAGTCGAGCGGGTCGAGTCCCTGCACATTGTCGAAGGTGAAGCGGTTGACCACGAAGGGCCGGGCGTCCTCGACGCGGGCGATCGGATCGCTGCTGATCACCTCGAGGTCGGAGTCGGTGGTGAACCGGTCGCCGTAGCGCACCGTGATCACGGCGGCCTTGCCGATCGGCCCCTGCGCGTCGGTCCCGGCGACCAGGTACCGCCGCCGTTTCACCGCCAAGAAGGTGCCGGGGTCGGTGATACCGAAGAGAGTCGCGGCACCCGAGACCCGCCGGCCGCCGTCCAGCACGGCGCCGGTCAGATCGGGGACGAGACCGGCGTTGCCGACGCGGATCATCCCGAACTGCCCGGTGGCCAGGACGCCGCCGCTCAGGCTGCCCCGGATCGCCATCGCCGGCGGCGCCTCGAACGCCTGGGGCACGCCGCCGGCGAGGACCGACACGACGCGCGCCTCCGCCTCGAACCCCGGGTCGTCGTCGCGCAGCGAGGCGTCGTCGAAGGTGACCTCGAGATCGAGATCGATGCCGGTGTAGGTGAGACCCGCGACGATGATCTGCGCGCCGGGGTAGGTGACGCTGAAGTCGTAGATCGGCTGCAGCCGCTCGGTCCCCGGACCGGGCAGCACGTGGATAGCCTGCGCCCCGGGCCCGCAGCCGCAGAGGCAGGCCGCCAGGGCGGGGATCGCCGTCCACGCAGGCCCGCCGCCCGGGCGGGTCAGAAATCCCACGCCAGCCTCCCCTGGACGCTCCGTCCCGGCAGCGGGTAGCGGGCCAGATCGTAGGTGCGCTCGTTCGCCAGGTTCTTGATCTCGACGGTCGCCTGCAGACCCTTGCGCATCTTCGCGCGGTAGCCGAGATCGTGCAGGTAGCGCGCCGGCAGGGCCTCGCCCGGCGTGTTCGAGGGGTCGATGAAGTTCCGGCCGACGAACGTGAACTCGTAGAAGACGCGGCCCCGTCCGAGGTCGAGGGCCGCGCCGGCGCTGACCTCGTCCAGGGGGCGCCCCGGCAGGAGCTTTCCGTCGTTGTACCCGCCGCTGATGTCGACCGGCCTCTGGTGCGTGGCGTTGAGGCTGCCGCTGAACCGCGGGCCGAGGGCGAGCGCCAGGCTCAGCTCGACGCCGCGGATACGGGCCCGATCGAAGTTGAGCGCGCGCACGATGTTCTGGGAGTTCGGCACGAACTGGATCAGATCGTCGGCCACCGTCTCGAACAGGATCGCCTCGACGTAGGCGTGCCGCAGGACGCCCTGCCGCCGGAGCGGCGTGGCCGCGGTGATTCCCAGGTCGGCGCTGCGGCCGCTCTCCGGAACGAGCGCCGGGTTGCCCTGGACCGAGCCCTGGTTGCCGAACAGCTCGATGAAATCGGGCAGCCGCAGGAAGCGGCCGAAATTCCCCTTGATCGTCAGCGAGTCGGTCGCCTTGATCCGGAACCCGACCTTGCCGGTCGCGTGCCGGCCGCCCCGCAGGTCCGCGACCAATCCTCCCGCGTCGCCCGGCCTGAAGGCGCTGTCGTAGCTCTCGTAGCGAAGCGACGGGTTGAGGACCAGCCGATCGGCGCCGAGCGACACCTGGTCCTCCAGGGTGACGACCGTCGTCCGCCGCGACGCCGTGCCGAGGTCGGGCGACCCGGGTAGGCTCCGGTCCTCGAGGGCGGCCGTCTCCCGGCGCCCGGACGCCAGGAAGGAGATCGCCTGGCGGGCCGACGCGGCCAGGACGAAGCCCGCCTCGGCGCCCAGGGCGCGGTTCAGGTCGATGGAGTCGACGTTGCTCGAGGTGAAGCCGATGATCCCCCCCGGGTCGTCGAACTCCAGCCGGTGGCGCGTGTAATCGACGGCCGCGCGGGCCAGCAGGCGGCCGCCGAAGAGCCCCGGCACCTCCAGCTCGGGACGGACCAGCAGGCGCGTCGTCGTGGACCGCGCCTCCGGCGACAGGCAGCAGTCGAGACCCGGCACGCCCTGCCGGCGCGCGAACAGGTCGGTGGCGACGGAGAAGCGGGCGTGCGGCCCCCCCTGGATCGTGAAGCGGCCCGACAGGTGACCGCGGCGGAAGTCGTTGTTGATGCGGCGCAGCGTCCTGTCGTCGGTCGGGTCGTGCGGCGTGCCGTTGTTGTTCAGGTACTCGAAGTCGCCGCTCGAGGCCGCCCCGTCGAAGCCGGCGGCGTAATCGCCCCGGCCGCGCGCCCCCGACACCGACGCGATCGCCTCGCCCGATCCGAACGAACCGATCGAGGTCGAGACCGAGGCCGCCGGGGCGGTCCCGGCACGCCGGGTGTGGATCATGATCGCCCCGCCGATCGAGGCGGCCGGCACGCCGGCGGGGGTGAAGCCGCGGTACACCTCGATCGACTCGACCTGCCCGAGCGGCAGGTCGGCCAGGTTGACGCCGCCGCCGAGGGCGTGGTTGAGCGGCACGCCGTCGAGATAGATCACCACCTGCTCGGCGCTCGATCCCCGGATCGACACGGTCGCGAACTCGCCGCCCAGGCTCCTCACCTGCACCCCGACCGCCTCGCGCAGCAGCTCGGGCACGGAGGTGACGCGGTCGGCGAAATCCTCCGCGCGGATCACGGTGGCGAACGCCGTCGCATCCAGGGCCGCCGGCCCCTCGGCGGCGCCGTGCACCTCGACGGTCTCGACCGGCCCCTGCGGCGCTGTCGGCGTCCCGGCCTGCGCCGGCGGATCGTCCGCCGCCCGCGCGGCGGAGGCGTGCAGGAGAAGCGCCAGCGCGAGGGCGGAGCGCCGGGTCATTGACAGTCGCCCGAGGCCGGAACGCGCGTGTCGTGCGCGGAGGAGAAGCCGTATCCGAGACCGCTCCCCGGCGGATTCTGCCGGACGAGGTAGAAGAAGGCCGCGCCGGGCGGCGGCACGGCGGCGTCGGCGAGCCCGCGCGTCGTCAGATCGGTCGAGTCATTCTCGATGCAGGTCACCAGCCCGAGGTCGACCAGGCCTCCCGAAGCGTGCAGCGACCCGACCCCGCCGCGGATGACGTCGTAGGTGATGCCCGAACCGAGGAAGTTCCAGCGCACCACGGTCGGATTGGCGCCGGCGACCTCCAGCTCGAGGACCGGGACGAAGAACGGATCGGCGGCGGTGCTCGCGGGGTTGCGGCAGGAGGCCGCCTCCTCGCCGTCGGGGACGCCGTCGCCGTCGCTGTCAGGATTCGCCGGGTCGGTGAGATAGAGGTAGCGCTCGGCGTCGTCGGAGAGACCGTCCCCGTCGCTGTCGATCTCGGCGGCGCCGAGCCGGGGCCGCGAGTGCAGCGCCACGACCGAGTCGAGGTCGAGCCCCTCGGACGCCCCCGGGATCCCGATCGGCAGGTTCGGGTCGGTGATCCTCACGAAGCGGGCCCGGACGAGGCCGACCGTCGCCAGATCGAAGGCGTCGCCGCCGTGCCCCGACACGCCGCCCGGCGCGGCCGGGTCGAAGACCAGCGGGTCGTCGGGAATCGTGTAGTTCCCCGTGAAGCTCGGCGTGATCCCCATCAGCCCGATCAGCCGCTGCAACAGGCTCTTGTCGGTGCACAGCGTGGTCACCTGCGACAGGGCCGTGGCGTCGTACGGGAACATCCTGAAATCGACGCCGTCGTCGCTCGCCTCGACGAGGCCCGGCTCCGCGAAGACGCTGTACGGATCGGACGCCGTCAGGGGCACGGCGGTGCAGAAGAACGGGTTCTCGAAGGCGATGAAATCGGGCCCCGGCCCGTCGACGATCTCGTTGTCGGTGAACTCGAGCGTGATCTGGCCGCCGTGGCCCAGCGACATGACCGACAGCGAGCCGGTGGTCGGCGTGGCGTTCCCCGGAGGGCCGAGGACGATCCCGGGCTCCCAGGTGTCGGTGGCCGGCGGGGCGCTCACCGTGCCGATCACGAGCGACACGATCCGATCGGCGAAGCAGTCGGTGGTGGCCTGGGCGCGCGCCGGTGACGCCGGCAGGCCGAGAAGACCCGCGATCAGCGGGGCGGCAACGAAGCGGTGCATGGCGACCCCCCTCGAGGCAGAGCGTCCTCGCGACGGATCGCCGGGGAGAACAAGAAACCCCGGCCTCTTCCGGGCCGGGGCGTCGTCGGTGGGGTGCGCCGAGAAGCCTCTCCCGCGAGAGGTCCGTCACGACACGATCGCGGGCAGGTTTCCTGGCTCGCGGCTGTCTACTCGCCGGCCCTTCCCAGGTGCCGTTCGGCTCCCAGTGGGATTCTCCGGCTTTCGGTACCGCTCACAGTTGCGGGGCAGCGGGGGTCTCGCACCCCCTTCCCTTTTCAATCCCCCCGGCCCGACGCCGGAGGGATCGCCCACGATGCGGAATGTCAAGGAACGAAAGCGCCACTTATATACGCCGGACCCCGGCGACTGTCAATGCGCAACGCAGCGCGAGAGCGCGGTTCATCTCCTCGAATCCACGGCGCGTCGCGTCGAGGAGCGTGCGCCGGAGGAGCGGGACGAGCAGACCGCTGAACCTCTCGCGCTGCGAGAAACGCACCCGGGCGGCGGTGAGCGGCGCGATGCTGAAGATGTGCTCGCCGTCGAAGAGACCCGGCAGGAGCAGGCGGCCGCGCCAGCGCAGCTCGCGGTGCGGCTGGGCCCGCAGGACGAGCGGGCGGAAGGTCATCGGCCGCCGGCCCGGCGGGCGGATCGCGACGCTCAGGCGGCCGCCCGGGCGTGCGGATCCGCCGATCGAGCGGATGAACGGGTTCCAGTCGGGATAGGCGTCGAAGTCGACGAGCGTGTCCCACACACGGTGTGAAGGCGCGTCGATTTCGATCTGGCTGTACACGGCCGCGGCGAGGTGGCCGGCGGGCGGGGCGGGTAGCACGGGCAGCGCCGCGGCGTTGTACTCGGTCGATTCCGTCTCCACCATGCGGACGGCGGTCTCCCTCCACGCCTCGACGGCCTCGAGCAGGGCACGCGACGCCAGCCGGTCCTCGCCCCCGGAGCGTACCGACGCCAGCTTCTCCGCGCCCTTGGACAGGAGCGCCGCGCAGCCGCCCGGCTGGCCGCACTGCAGCTTGTGGAACCCCGCCGCCACCTGGATGAGACCGTGCAGCAGGAGCCGGTCCCCGCCGTCCGCGATGCGCCAGCCGTCCTCCCAGACCTCATGGGCCTCGAAGAACTGCCGCCGGTTGAACAGCGCGATCCCCTCCTCGAGAGACTTGACGATGATCGAGCGCAAGCGCGGCCTCCGGCCGGGGGCGCCCGGGCGGATCGATGGATGGTCGAGGCGGTGCGGAGGCGATTGTAGCAGGGGGGAGAGGGAGGGGCCCGCGCGAGCCGTTTTCGCCATCCGGGCGCCCCCGCCCCGGACGAGCTCGCGCGGACCATCAGCTCAGCAGGCTGGAGGGGCCGTCAGTCGAAGAGGAGGGGTTCCGCAATTGGCAATCTCCCCAGCATGAAGGGTGAGGCACCCTTGGGTCAGACGGTAACACGCCGCCGTCCCGCCTCCCATAGAGTCGGCACTTCAAAATCGACTAGGGCCTTCATCTCCCGTTGATCTACAATCGGCCCACCGTGAGACGCCATTTCGTCCTGACCGCCGTAGGAAAGGATCGCCCGGGCATCGTCGCCGACCTGGCGGAGATGGTGTTCGAGCTGGGCTGCAACCTCGAGACCAGCAGCATGATCAACCTGGGCAGCGAGTTCGCCACCATGGTCCTCCTGTCCGGGCAGGGGGACGACATCGGCCAGCGCCTGCACATGGCCTGCAAGCACCTGGAGTACGAAAAAGGGATGACCATCTTCATCAAGCCGGTCGAGGCGGGGGCCGCGCCGGCCTCTCCCCCGGGCGCGCGGCCGCACCGGGTGCGCACCATGGGAGAGGACAAGGCCGGCATCGTGGCCCGGACGGCGCGGGCTATCGCCGACGCCGGTGGCAACATCCTGGAGCTGACCTCGCACCTGAAGCCCGCCGCCTCCTCGGGGACCCCGTTGTACGAGATGGAGCTGCGTTTCGATCTGCCGCGCTCGGCCGACCTGGAGGCCTTGCGCCGGCGGCTCCAGGCGCTCGAGGAGTCCCTGCACATCGACATCACGCTCGCGCCCGAGTAGGAGATTGGGTCGCTCGGACACCCTGGGAACGGCGCGCGACGGCGGGGCGCCGCCGCCGCGCTGGTACACGCACGGCTGGAACCGCGATCTCTCCTGGCGCCTCATCCACGGCGTCCTGCCGAGGGTCCCGCGCTTCCTGCGGCCGCCCATCCATCTGGTCACGACGGCCATCTGCTTCGCGGCCATGCCGCGCGAGAGGCGGGCCGCCCGCCTGAACATGCAGCGGGTCACCGGACGCGGGGGCCTGGCGTCGCGCCTCCTGGCGTTCCGGCTGTTCTACAACTTCAGCAAGTTCATGGTGGGGTACACCGACCTGGTGCGGCTGGACCCCGCGCGGCTGCGCCGTTGGGTCGAGGGGAGTGAGAAGGAGTCGCGCCGAACCGAGGACCTGCTGGCCGAGGGCCGGGGGCTGATCGTCCTGACCCTGCACCTCGGCAACTGGGAGATCGGGCTGGCGCACCTGGCGGGCCTCGGCCGTCCGGTCAATGTCGTCATGCGGCCGGAGGAGTCGGAGGGGGGCCGCTTCGAGGAGGCGGCGCGGGCGGGCACCGGCGTGCGCGTCGTCCCCGCGGGCGAATCGGCGTGGAACGGACTCGAGCTGCTCCTGGCGCTGCGGCGCGGCGAGATCGTGGCCATCCAAGGAGACCGGGCCTTCGGCCCGCTCACGCGGCGCGCCGATCTGTTCGGCTTGCCGGTCGATCTCCCCGCCGGCCCGTTCGCCCTGGCGCAGGCCAGCGGCGCGCCGATCCTGGTGGTGTGCGTCCTGATCCGCGGCCACTTCCGGTACCGCCTGGTGGCCGACGGCCCCCTGCGCGTCGGGCCCGGCGAGGAGGGGCTGGGCGCGGCGGTCGAGTCGTTCGCCCGGCTGATCGAGAGGTACGTCGGGGCCTTCCCGACGCAGTGGTTCAATTTCTATGAAGTGTGGGACGCGCCGCGGGCGGGCGCGCCACGAGGCTGACGAGCGTCCTGTACGCGGTCTTGCCGCGCGCGTTGACCGGGACGCTGTCCACGAACTCGATGCGCCGCGGCACCTTGAAGGGGGCCAGCCGCGGAGCGCAGGCGCCCAGGATCGCCTCGCGCGTCAGGCCGCGCGCTGCGACCACGCAGGCGCACACCGCCTGGCCGCGGTTCCGGTCGGGCGCGCCGAACACAACGGCCTGCCGCACGCCCGGCACCTCGCGCAGCACCGCCTCGACCTCGGCGGGGTTCACCTTGCGCCCGCCGACGTTGATCATCCGGTCGACCCGGCCCAGCATGCGCAGACGGTCCTGCTCGTCGAACCGGCCGAGGTCGGCGGTCAGGAAACGGCCGCCGCCGAG
>WNGL01011442.1_pt1 | contig 10164 bp, 9 predicted proteins | sample 5400591 | NCBI WGS metagenome assembly WNGL01 (sample SAMN13153377, study PRJNA577476) | soil metagenome | isolation source: 80 cm soil or saprolite under Garry oak tree replicate 1 | place: USA:California | collected 2016-06-15 | reverse complement strand
CAGCGAAGGAAGCGAACACAGCTTATCGTGCGGAAACGCCGGGTCAAGTTGCAGCGCCGGCCAACACCTGGTACGAGGGATGGTATCGCGCGAAATTCGGACGCCCGTCCCCTCCGGAAGAGTCGCGTATTCAGGCTGAAGAATCGAATACCGCGTACCGTGAAGAGATGCCAGCTCAAGTAGCAGCACCCGGAAACACTTGGTACGAGGGATGGTACCGCGCGAAGTACGGACACCCTTCTCCTTTAGAGGAGATGCGTTTGAAAGATCAAACTCGTTGATCGCGAGCGAGAAACCGCCGGACCATGGAGCACACGGATCCAGAGGAACCGTGTGCTCGTCGCCGGACGATTGCTGTCCAAGCGGCCAGGCAGCGAAGGCAAGAGCCTATGAGGCCGACGGTCTGGACCTACGCTCCGAATGGGTTGGACACCAAGACTACTCACCGCCAAAATCCCCACCTTCGACCATTTCCACTCTAAGAATCTAGCCCGCTCCACTCTCGCACTCTACACTCGCCCGAGCGTAGCTGCACGTCTATGCTTCGGCGATTGTCCTGAACTGCATTTGAGAATGGAGCCTTCGCATGAACGTGATCTCTCTTTTGACCGCCACGTCTGTGCTGGCCACTACGCTATCTGCCTTCGGGCAGGAGCCGGCGGCGAGCAATCCTACCCCTTTGTCCCAGCTTCTGGCTGGGGCTGCTGCAAACAACCCACAAATCTCAGCCGCCAACCATGGTGTGCGGGCCGCGAGACAAATTGCGCCGCAGGTGACTACGCTGCCGGACCCGAAGTTCACCCTATCAGCAATTCAGCGTTGGCAGTCCGAAGCCGCTTGCCGGATACACGGACAGCGACTTTGCCTATATCGGCATGGGAGCGTCGCAAGAACTGCCCTACCCAGGAAAGCATGATTGGGATTCTTGAGATAATGGCAAACCGTCTGATCATGTAGCAGCGTTGTCCGACTGCTTTTCATTGAGATAGTGATTGACATTTCTATGACCTCTAGCTGCAAGACTCTGTTGAGCACCCATTTGGGAGTTTTGTTCAGATGAAGTCCCGAATTTGGTCGCGAGAGATTTTGTCTGTCACTTCTTTGTTCTTCGGGGATCACACGCGGCAAGGAGGTAGTACGAAATGGGTAAGAGAACGAATGCACTGGTTGTCGCCGCTATGGCCGGGCTTGCTATTGGAGCCAAGGCGCCTGCCCAGGAAGCGAATGCCGGCCAGCCGGCGGAAGTGAAGTGTTACGGCATCAATGGATGCGGTGCGAATGCAAGTTGTGCGGTCAAGGCCGATGATCTGGCGGCAGTGAAGTCGCTGCTTGGACCGAAGGTGTACAAGGTTCGCTTCGGAAAATCGAAGGAGCACTCGTGCAAGGCCCACGCAAACTGCGGCGCATCCTCCCACATCCTCAACTGGACGACCACAAGCGAAGAGAGCTGCCAGCAGAGCCACGGAATTGTCATCCAGGAGACCGACGGCAATAAGGCAGCCAAAGAGCTGTAGCGCCTTAATAATCGCGCGGCGGATGCATCCCATGCTTCCGCCTTTTCTTTTTTGAGCCGGCTGGGCTGTGTGCGTCTGAATTCTGTCACAAATGCGAGGCGCGCGCCAACACGCTTCGTGACTGACTCCAATTTGCCGTCTCCTGTAACTAAACTGATCGACCGGCATCTCATGAGCGCCTTGCCGTTGTTCTCCATCAGCACGCGTGATCACAGCGTCAAACGACAACAGCTCTGTACGTAATTAAATATCAGTGAGGTCGACATGCCCGAACAGCATCGAATCGTCATCTTGGGTGGAGGCTTCGCCGGCCTATACGCAGCGATTGAACTGGAGCAGAACTTCGCGGGCAAACCAAATGTCCAGATCACCCTCGTCAATCGCGAAAATTTCTTCCTCTTCACTCCCATGCTTCACGAGGTCGCCGCCGGCGACCTCGACCTGACCAACATCGTGAACCCGATTCGCAAGCTCTTGCGGCATGTAGCGTTCTTCGAGGGACAGGTACAAGAGATCGATCTCGAGACGCGGCGGGTGTTGGTAAGCCACGGTTTCGACGGTCACTCCCACGAGATCGTCTTCGATCAAATCGTGCTTGCGCTGGGATCGACAACGCAGTTTTTCGGGCTGCCGGGCGTGGAAGAGAACGCGCTCACCATGAAATCTCTTTCCGACGCGGTGAGACTGCGCAATCGTCTGATTGCAATCCTCGAAGCAGCGGACACGGAATGCTCCCTAAGCGAGAGGCGGGCATTGCTCTCCGTTGCCGTAGCTGGCGCAGGCTTCGCGGGAGTCGAAACACTGGCGTCTATCAACGACTTTCTCAGGAACTCCCTGCGTTACTATCCTAATCTTTCGCTGCAGGATCTGAAGCTCACGCTGATTCACCCGGGCGACGTTATCCTGCCCGAACTCAGCCCCAAGCTCGGCAACTACGCGCAGCAAAAACTGGAGGAGCGTGGAATTGAAGTGCTTTCGCACTCACGCGTCTCTTCTTACGACGGAGCCATCATCAACTTGGCAGACGGCACGAAGCTTACAGCGGAGACATTAATATGGACTGCCGGAACAATGCCCAACCCGCTGATTGCAGATCTGCCCTGTCCTATTGAGCGCGGACGCGTGAAGGTAACGGCAGAACTCGCTGTTCCCGATTGGCCTGGCGTCTGGGCCCTTGGTGATTGCGCCGTTGTGCCGGATCTCAGCACGGGCAAATTCTGCCCTCCAACGGCCCAGCACGCCCTGCGCCAAGGAAAAGTCGTTGCGCAGAACATAATTGCCCATGCGGAAGGTGGCTCGTTCCGCAAATTCGACTTCAAAACGATCGGCCAGCTCGCGACCATCGGACACCGTGCGGGCGTGGCAAGCGTCTTCGGTGTAAACATCTCAGGCTTTCTCGCGTGGTGGATGTGGCGCACAATCTATCTCAGCAAGCTGCCTCGCCTGGAGAAGAAGATCCGAGTGGCGCTCGACTGGACCCTTGACCTCCTGTTTTCAAAGGACCTTTGCCAGTTCATTGACGTCCGCCAGGAACACAAAATGAGCAACAACAACCTTGGACACCTGCAGGAAGAGGCGCATCCGCAAGCGCAGCTCAAAGAGCCCGCCCTGGAAACATCCGCCATAGCCTGAACAATAGACAATGGAAACAAGAAGGCGCACCGTCATGGTGCGCCTCCTCTCTTTTCGCCAATCGAATCACTTCGTTTCAGCCCACTCGGTCTTCGCCATCCAAAATTCGCCCCGCGAAAAGCTTCGCTCTGAGAGCACAAGCCCGGCTGTCCGCCTTGTGCTCCTTGGCGAGCAGCGATCATTCCGTTGCAGCCGCGGCGAGTTCCTCGGTTTGCGCCGCGCTTCGACTCTCAGCCATGTCGAAGATCAGACACGCTACCAATGCTGTCCAACCTGTTTGATGGCTCGCCCCGACCCCGGCTCCTGAGTCGCCGTGGAAGTATTCGTGAAACGGCAAGAGATCACGCCAGTATGGGTCGGTCTGAAACAAGAAATTCGAACCCAGTACCGGACGGCGTCCAGAGTCATCGCGACGGAAGATACTGATGATCCTGCTCGAGAGATCGTTCGCAGTCTCTTCAAGATCAACAAACCGTCCGGAGCCCGTCGGGCATTCCACTTTCAAATCTGGGCCGTAGTACTGATGAAGCCGCCGAAGCGCCTGGATGAGCAGATAATTTACCGGCATCCAGATTGGTCCACGCCAATTGGAGTTGCCCCCGAATAGTCCTGTCGATGACTCGGCAGGCTCGTAATGTACGGAGTGCTCTGCGCCTTCCAACGAGAGTGTGTACGGCAGGTTTCGGTGACGTCGTGACAGCGCGCGAATGCCGTAATCCGACAGGAACTCCTCCTCATCGAGCATGATCTTCAGAATGCGCTCGAGCTGACTGCGACCGGTGATCGACAGCAGTCGCCGTTCCGCCTGACCCTTGGTCCTCATGCAGGCCATATTCTCGGTCAGATCCGGGCGGTGCGCGATGAACCAGTCCAGTCGCCGTTTGAATGCAGGCATTCTCTCCAGCAATTCAGGCTCAAGCGTTTGTGCTGCATAGAGCGGAATCAATCCCACCATCGAGCGGACCCGCATCGGGATGCGGTCGCCTTGCGGCGTATGCAAAACGTCGAAGAAGAATCCTTCTTCCTCATCCCAGAGACTCAAACCATCGTTATCCCGGTGATTCATCGCCCTCGCGATGTAGACGAAATGTTCCCAGAACTTGCTGGCCACGTCCTCGTATGTTGGGTCTAGCGCTGCCAATTCCACCGCAATCGCCAGCAAGTCCAGTGAGTACATCGCCATCCAGCTCGTACCGTCCGACTGCTCGATATGTCCGCCGGCGGGCAATATTGAACTACGATCGAAGACGCCGATATTGTCGAGACCCAAAAAGCCGCCCTCGAACACGTTCTGTCCTCCCAGGTCTTTCCGGTTGACCCACCACGTAAAATTCAAAAGCAGTTTGTGGAAAATCCTCTCTAGAAAGTCGCGATCGCCCTGGCCACCATTCTTTCTTTGCTCGATTCGGTAAACCTGCAAAGCGGCCCAGGCGTGCACCGGCGGATTCACATCGCCGAATGCCCACTCATACGCCGGAATCTGACCGTTGGGATGCATGTACCACTCGCGAAGCATCAACAGCAATTGTTCCTTGGCAAAGGCAGGATCAATGTGCGCGAATGCGACGCAGTGAAACGCAAGGTCCCAGGCGGCGTACCATGGATATTCCCATTTGTCGGGCATTGAGATTACATCCGCGTTGTACAGATGCCCCCATGCGCTGTTTCGTCCGCCTTTCCTCGCCTCTGGCGGTGGTCCGTATGCCGGATCACCTTCCAGCCAGTCCTTGATGCAGAAGTGATAAAACTGCTTGCTCCACAGCAGCCCGGCAAATGCCTGCCGCATGATCATCCGCGCATGCCCGTCAAGAGATTCGGGCGCGATTGCGTTGTAGAACGCATCCGCTTCACGAACGCGGGTTGCGAAGAGCGACTCGAAAGACGCGCCGAACCCGTCGGGAGCGCTCGGTGCCAACGAGGCTGACCTGAGCCGCAGTCGCACCACCACCTCTGACTGCGCCGGCACCGACAAGCGGTAATGAATTCCCGTCTTCGTCCCGACCTCCGCCGGATTCAGAGCTGTTTTGTCGTTTTCAATCAGATAGCGATGGAATGCATCCTTGACGTATGCTGAGGCGTTCTCTCCTCCGTATAGTCGTGCAAAGTTTGTGTCGTTCTCAGTAAATAGCAGCTCAGGGCTGCCTTCAAAGGTGAGTTCGTACTCGCCTAGCTCTCCTGAGTTCGCCCGGACCGTTCCTCGCTTCCGCGAGATCGAAGGACGGCTAGTGCCTTGCTCCCACGACCAGGTGTTGCGAAACCACAATGTCGGAATAAGTCTCAGGCGCGCCGGTTCGTCCCCGCGATTCGCCACTGTGATCCGAATGCAGATGTCGTCCACGTCTGCCTTGGCATACTCGACAAAGACATCGAAATACCCACTGTTCTCGAAGATGCCTGTGTCAACAAGCTCATACTCCGGCTCGCCCTTCGAGCGGCCGCGGTTCACACGGATCAGTTCCTCATAGGGATACGTGGCATGCGGATACTTGTAGAGATACTTCATGTACGAATGGGTCGGCGTGTTGTCAAGGTAGTAGTAGTACTCCTTCACATCTTCGCCGTGATTCGCTTCAGTGCCAGTGAGCCCAAAGAGCCTCTCTTTCAGGATCGGGTCCTGCTCGTTCCATAGCGCCAGAGCAAAGCAGAGGTTCTGGTGACGGTCACTGATTCCGGCGATCCCGTCTTCGTTCCAACGGTACGCACGGGACCGCGCGTGATCGTGAGGAAAGGAGTCCCAAGCCTCTCCCGTTGCGCTGTAGTCTTCCCGCACCGTTCCCCACGCGCGTTCGCTTAGATAAGGCCCCCAACGTTTCCAATGCTTCTTTCGCTGATCGGATTCCTGCAGTCGCAATTCTTCGTGTGTCATGGCTTACCTTCCTTGGCCGCTCGCCGCTTCTGCGTTGCTCGATTTCATCGCTGCGATCACGTGTCCATCTGGATCGGCGAACAGAAACTCCGCTCGATGTCCCATTGTTTCTATGCCACTTGAAATAAATTTCGCGTGGGAGTTTGAGAGGTATGCCCAGGCAGCGTTCAGGTCGTCATCCTCAACGAGAGTTTCCCAGTGCGCCAAGTCGTTCGCATGCGCATCCCCTGGGATCGCCCTGCCTGTTCGCGGCGCCAGGTACTCCAGCAGCTCAATGCCTGGCCCGCGTGCTGCACGCAAGCTCGTGATCCTCAGGCGTGCGCCGAACACGTTGTTCAGGTGCTCCTGCTCTTCGCCGTAGTTCTCGCTCATTCCGGCAATATGCATCCCCAATTGATCGCGATAAAAAGTGAGGCTCGCGTCGGTGTTGCTGACGGCGATGGCGGTGTGGTCGATCCCCAAGAACAATTGCAAACCATTCTGCTGCCACCGGGGATCCCCCTTACCAGAAGGAAAATGAATGATCTCAAGTACGTGCCCGTCGGGATCTCGAAAATAGAAGGCTTGGATGCCGCCGGCCTGCGCGTTCCACGTGGGCAGCGTCTGTGGCCCACTCGACACCTGCTCTACATGATGATCGCGTAGCCATCGATAGGCTTCGTCCATATTGCTTACGACAATGGCAATGTGCTGAAACCAGAGATCGTTGCTTCGCGAGTCGGGCGGCAAAGGCCGCCCTTGCGGTGCCAAGTACTCGGTCAGTTCAAGTTTCTCGTTTCCAAGTTGCAGCATCGCCACCCGGAGCCTGATTCCGAAGACACCTTTGAGGTGCTCCACTTCTGACCCACTCAGCTCAGCTTCTGTCGCCTTCTGAAAATGAAGAACCTTCGTATAGAACTCGACGGAGCGGTCAAGATCGCCCACCGTCACTCCCACAGCTTCCACTCCCGTGACTTTTGGTGTCTGCGCCAGCAGGGCCACTGCGCAAACCACCCACCAGAAGGCCCATCCGAGTATGCGAATACGATTCATGCTGCCTCCGGCGCGCTCGCGTACTCCAGTTTCGATGCCGTCGCCACGGTTGCTCCTAGACGGTTGAGCAAGTGGTCGCCTACCCTGAGCGAGTTGGCGATGATCGTCAATGCCGGGTTGACCGCGGCACTTGAAGGGAAGAAGCTGCCGTCGACAACGTAAAGGTTGTCGATATCGTGTGCCTTGCAGTTCGAATCGAGCGCCGAGGTCGCCGGATCATTGCCGAAACGAATGGTTCCGTTTTGATGTGCAACTCCCGCGAGAGGAATCTTCTGTCCGAGAAACAGGCTTCGTGCGAACAAGCCCGCATGGCATTCGCCGTGCTCCTCACACTTGATGTGATTGAGCGAGTGTTCCAGCTTCTGTGTCAACCGTTCATGTGCCCGCTGGTTGTTCGGCTGATAGCTCAATACGATCTCTCCATCGCGATTTAGCGTTACACGATTGTTCGGATCAGGCAGATCTTCCGAGGTCAGCCAGAAATCAAGCGAGTGCTTCGCCATTGCATCAAGCGTCCACCCAGGGGCAATTGCCGGAGCACCTGCCCGAAGGGTCTCTGCATCGAGCTTGCCTACGAATGAGATGTGTCCCATGGGGAATGGCCACTCTTCTGTACCAAAGTAGAAGTCATTCACGGAAAGGGTCTTTTGAAAGATCGTTGGATTCGGGCACTTCGAAATGGCCATCAGTACCGAATTCGTGTGGCCCATGTAATGCCGGCCAACTATGTCGGAGCGGTTGGCCAGCCCACGTGGGTGGCGCTCATTGGCTGAGCGCAGCAGCAGTGCTGCCGAATTGATCGCTCCGCACGCCACCACCACCACATCCGCCGAGTAGCGATCCACCTCCCCATTACGCTCAACGATCACGGCAGTTACTTCGCGTCCCGAGTGACTCGTTTCCAGCTTTTTGACGAGAGCATTGCGCAGAAGAGAAACGTTTGGGTAGCGCAGCGCTGGCTCAACGCACATCACATGCGCGTCTGACTTCGCGTGCACCAAGCAAGGAAAGCCATCGCAGGTATTGCAACGGATGCACCTACTGGTCTCCGGATTGCGTTCATCCAACCGCACCCCAAGCGGCGTGTGGAAAGGCTTCAACCCAAGCCCGCGCAGATCGTCACTTAGCTGCTGAATGCGCGGCTCGTGACTAACCGCGGGAAATGGGTAGGCTGAGGAAGCATGCGGCTCTGTCGGATCTTCCCCACGCTCGCCATGCACTTCGAAAAGACGTTCTGCCTCGGTATAGTAAGGTTCGAGATCGTCATAGCTGATCGGCCAAGCCGGCGACACTCCACCATCATGATGCAACAGGCCGAAGTCCTCTCTGCGAAGACGAAACAGCGCAGCGCCGTAGAACTTCGTGTTTCCGCCCACATAGTAGTTGGTGTGCGGATGAAGCGGCTGTCCCTCCGAGTCGTACCAGTGCTCCTTCGTCTGGTACTTTCCTTCGAGGTTCACCAGCGTTGGATCCCAGTTGGCTTTCTCGCGCGGAACAAAGTCACCACGTTCAAGAATAAGGACTCGTTTTCCCGAGGGCGCAAGCCGGTAGGCGAGAGTGCCCCCTCCAGCTCCGCTTCCGATGATGATGACGTCGTAGTGGTTAATGCTACTCATGGGTACTTCCTTTCATTCCGCAAAATATGCAGTTCACCTTTGGGGAGTGATCCAGCTTGCAGCAGGCAACGGCTGTCTTTCCCCTGAGCCAGATAAATGCCTGCGCCGCTGACAACATCGCGATGGGAGGCACAAGCATGTAGATCAGAAAGCCATGCCAGATGCCCGATGGAAGAGCCGACCCGAAAGTTCGAGCGGGATTCATGCTCATCCCCGAGTACGGTGACTCAAACGTGATGTACGTGGCCAGCAGCGTTCCGGCGAAGAGACCTGTCAGCCGGCTGAACCTGGGATGATTCGAAAGCCAAAGGACCACTGTCATCTGCGAGAACGAGATCGCGAGTTCGCCGAGTGCCGCGATGTTAGAGCCGGCGTGTCCGGGATAGGTTGCCGCATACTGAACCTCGGGATTGGCTATGGCGCTACCCGCCAGAACAGCTGCTACCAGCACCCCAAGCGTCGCACCAGCAAATTGAGAAAGCGTATAAAAGACTGCGTCGACGCCGCGCACCTTGCCAAGTCGCAGAAAAGTCAGGGTCACCGAGGGGTTCATGTGCGCTCCCGACCGCTGGCCCCATGGCGAATAGATAAGCGCAATCGCAGTCAGCCCCATGGCGATGCCTGTCAATGCACGGCGTTCGAATCCTGACGCGATAGCTTGTCGAACCGGCGACGACGGCAACTGGAACAACACGGTGAACAGGCAGGCCGAGATCATGAACAGCCCAAGAAGAGCAGCCTCCATTGCGTACTCCGGCCAATGCAGCAACGCCGGCTTGATGCGCCTCTTCGGCTCATTGGCATTGGCGTGTTCTACCTTCGACTTCGCTCGCGGGTTCAGTTGTTCAAGGGTGATCATAGTGCCGACCTGCGCATGGGATTGCGAACCCGTGCGAAAGTGACAAAGTTCGTGAGTCAATTCTGTAGAAATTGAAACTATGGTTGCAATCAAGACTCTCAACCCCATGCGAGTTCAACGCACTATCTGTCTTGAACTGCGCCAGGAGGAGTTAAATGATTTCCCACCGAATAACGAGGCGCCCGGAGAAGTGGACAACTCTCGTCGCAGGACTCAAGCATCGTTGGATGGTCCCTTTCAGGGCGTTCGAATGGATTTGGGAGTGGGTCGCTTACGCTCTCAGCCACTGGAGTTTCCTCGAAGTCCTCGAGTATTTGGGAAGCTTCTCCGTGCTGATCGGGGTAGTCTTCTACTTCAGCGAATCGGGCGACCGCATCAAGCAACGGCACTACCAAGCCTGGCAGGTCATCAACACCGCCCAGGGTAAAGGCGGCAGCGGTGGACGCATCGAGGCTTTGCAGGAGCTCAACGAAGACAAGATTCAGCTCGTCGGCGTCGATGTCTCCTCCGCATTTCTTCAGGGCATTCATCTCGAGCACGCTAACCTTTTGCGTGTTGACTTCAGCGCCGCCGACCTGCGCGGGAGTGATCTGCGCTTTGCGAACCTCGCCTTCGCCGACCTTCATGCCGCGAATTTTCGAGGAA
>WNGL01011439.1_pt2 | contig 10165 bp, 9 predicted proteins | sample 5400591 | NCBI WGS metagenome assembly WNGL01 (sample SAMN13153377, study PRJNA577476) | soil metagenome | isolation source: 80 cm soil or saprolite under Garry oak tree replicate 1 | place: USA:California | collected 2016-06-15 | reverse complement strand
GATCTCGGGGCCGCCCTCCAGGGTGTAGCCCATCTCGAGGAAGATCTCCTCGATCAGGGCGCGCACCTGGCTGATCGGATGGGACGACCCGGGACGCTGGGAGCGCCCGGGCAGCGTCAGGTCGATCGTTTCCCGGGCGGGGCCGGCGGCCGCGACCGCCGTCTTCGCGGCTTCGAGGGCCGTCTCGACGTGGGTCTTGAGATCGTTGACCGCCTTGCCGGAGGCCGCCCGTTCGGCGGGCGGCGCCTCCCGCAGGTCGCGCAGCAGGGCCGTGACCAGGCCGGCCCGGCGGCCGAGATAGCGGTTGCGCACCTCCTCCAGGGAGGCGGCGTCCTCCACCCGGACCAGATCGCGATCGAACTGCCGGCGGATCTCCTGGACGCGGCTTTGCACGAAGAAGTCTCCACGGTCGGCCGGACAGGCGGCGCCCGGAGCGGGCGGCGGCGACCGCCTCAGGCCGGGCCGAGGGCGGCCTTCGCGGTCTCTGCCAGGGCGGAGAAGCCGGCCGGATCGCTCACCGCGAGCTCCGCCAGGATCTTCCGATCGAGGGTGACGCCGGCCTTCGCCAGTCCCGACATCAGCCGGCTGTACGACAGGTCGTTCTGGCGGGCCGCCGCGTTGATGCGGACGATCCACAGGCTGCGGAACTCGCGCTTCTTCGCGCGGCGGTCGCGGTAGGCGTACCCGAGCGACTTCTCGATCGCCTGCTGCGCGGCGCGGTACAGCTTGCTCTTGCCGGTGTAATAGCCCTTCGCCAGCTTGAGCATCTTCTTGCGTCGATGGCGTCTCTTGGTTCCTCTCTTGACTCGGGGCACGTGCGGGCTCTCCTAGGGGCGGCCGTACGGGAGCATCTCGCGCACCCGGCGCGCGTCCGCCTTGCTGACGAGGGTTTCCATGTCGAGGTGCCGCTTCCTCTTGGTGGTCTTCGAGGTCAGGATGTGTCGCTTGAAGGCCCGGCTCCTCTTGGCCTTGCCGGTCGCCGACAGGCGGAAGCGCTTGGCGGCCGATCGCTTCGTCTTCATCTTGGGCATCGTGCGTCTCCTAGCGGCGCGGCGGCGGCGGCTTCACCGCCTCCCTGCCGGGCGGGGTCGGAAGGGGAGCCTGACCGGTCCACTTCTTCGGCGCGAGGATCATGTCGAGGAACGGGCCCTCCTGCCGCGGCTCGGTCTCGACCACCCCGTGCTCGACCACTTCCTGGCGGAGCCGGGAGAGGATCCGGTACCCGATGTCCCGGTGCATGTTCTCGCGTCCCCGGAAGATCACCGTCGCCTTCACCTTCTTCCCCTTGGTGAGGAAACGGATGATGTTGTTCTTCTTGAACTCGTAGTCGTGCTCGTCGGTCTTGGGGCGGAACTTCACCTCCTTGACCTGGATGATCTTCTGCTTCTTCTTCGCCTCCTGGGCCTTCTTGTTGAGCTGGTAGCGGTACTTGCCGTAGTCCAGGATGCGGCAGACGGGCGGGACCGCGTCGGGCGAGACCTCCACCAGGTCGAGCCCGCTCTCGAGCGCCATCCGCAGGGCCTGATCCGGGGACATGATCCCGAGCTGCGTTCCGTCCTGGCCGATGACGCGCACTTCCCGGGTCCGGATCTTCTCGTTGACCCTTAGTTTTTTCTCGATGGCCTGTTACCTCCCGCCCCCGTCCACGAGGGGCCGCCTGTTCGTGACGCTCGCGGTGCGCTTCAGGGGCCGGGGACGCGCCCGGCGTTCATCTGCGCGATCCGATCGCGGATCGCCTCCAGGCCCACCGGCCCGAGGTCCCCTTCGCGGCGGCTGCGCACCGAGACGGTGCGCGACTGCGCCTCGCGGTCCCCCGCCACCAGCATGAAGGGGACCTTCTTGATCTGGGCGTCCCGGATCTTGGCCCCGATCTTCTCGTTGCGTTCGTCGAGATCGCAGCGCAGGCCGGCGGCCCTCATGAGGTCTTTGACCTCGCGGGCGTAGTCGCGCGTGCGGTCGGTGATCGGCAGGACCACCGCCTGCACCGGCGCCAGCCAGACCGGGAACGCGCCGGCGTAATGCTCGACGAGACCGCCGACGAAGCGCTCCAGCGAGCCGTAGATCGCGCGGTGCACCATGACGACGGGCGTCTGCGAGCCGTCGGGGGCGACGTACTGGATGCCGAGCCTCTGGGGCAGATTGAAGTCGAACTGGACCGTGGGGCCCTGCCACGGCCGGCCGATGGCATCGAACATGCGTACGTCGATCTTCGGGCCGTAGAAGACCGCCTCACCCTCGCGCCGGATGGAGGGGAGACCGCGCGCGGCGAGCGCTTCCGTCAGCGCGCCCTCGGCCATCCTCCAGCCGGCGTCGTCGCCCGCGTACTTCTCCAGGTGCGCCGGGTCCCGAACCGACAGATCGATCTCGTAGCGATCGTACGCGAAGGTCCTCAGGAACGTGATCACCAGGTCGAGGACACCCTTGATCTCGTCCACGATCTGGTCGCGGGTGCAGTAGATGTGCGCGTCATCCTGGGTAAAGCCGCGCACGCGCATCATGCCGTGCAGGACCCCCGAGCGCTCGTAGCGGTACACGGTGCCGAGCTCGGCGTAGCGGATCGGCAGCTCGCGGTAGGAGCGCAGCCGGGACTTGTAGATCAGGGAATGGCCTGGGCAGTTCATCGGCTTGATAACGTAGCCCGCCTCCTCGATCTCGAAGACGTACATGTTCTCCTTATAGAATTCGAGGTGGCCCGACTGGCGCCACAGCTCATCCCGCGCGATGTGCGGCGTGGTGACGAGCTGGTACCCGCGGCGGCGGTGCTCCTCCTTCCAGAAGTCCTCGAGGATCTGCCGGACGATCGTGCCGTGCGGATGCCAGAAGATCAGTCCCGGACCGGCCGTCTCCTCCACGCTGAACAGGTCGAGGGCGGGCCCCAGCTTGCGGTGATCGCGTTTTTTCGCCTCCTCCAGCAGCCTCAGGTGCTCCTGGAGCTGGTCCTCCGTCGGAAAGGCGGTGCCGTAGATCCGCTGCAGCTGCTGGTTCTTCTCCGATCCCTTCCAGTACGCGCCGGCCACCGACAGCAGCTTGAACGCGCCGATCGCGCCGGTGGACGGCAGGTGCGGGCCGGTGCAGAAGTCCATGAAGTCGTCCTGCCGGTAGCAGGAGACCACGGGACCGCCCTTCTCGGCCACCAGCTCGACCTTCAGGTCGTCCCCCAGCCGCCGGAAGTAGGCGAGGGCCGCCTCCTTCGGCTGCTCGATCCGGCGAATCGGGTGGTCCGCCTTCTTGATCTCGCGCATGCGCCGCTCGATCCGCTCGAGGTCTTCGGGCGTGAACGGTTCCGCCCTCTCGAAATCGTAGAAGAACCCCTCCTCGGTCGCCGGGCCGATGCCGATCTTCACCTCCGGGAACAGGTCCTTGACCGCGTTGGCCAGGAGATGCGAGGTGGTGTGCCGGTAGATCTCCAGGGCCCGGGGCGATTCGGGGGTGATGAATTCCACCCGGGCGCTCTGCTGCAGCGGCAGATAGATGTCCTTCTCGACCCCGTCCACGAGCGCCGCGATGACGCGCCCCGCGAGGGAGGGGTCGAAGGCCTCGGCGATGGTGGACAGCGGCGTGCCGCGCGGGAAGTGGCGGGCGGTCCCGTCGGGCAGGACGGCTTCGATGGTTTCCACGGCGCTCTGTCCCCTCAAGCGAGACGCTCCGACGATCCCCCGGTCCAGATCCGGGCGGCGTGAATGGTGAAGAGAGGCGGGAGTGGTAGGCGCGAGCGGATTTGAACCGCTGACTTCTACCGTGTCAAGGTAGCGCTCTCCCCCTGAGCTACGCGCCTTCACCTGAAAGCCCGAAACGGCGCCTTCGGAGGCGCCTCGTGGCAGGCTCCTGGCCTTGCGAAGGCGAGAGTATACGGGGCCGTCCGCGCTATTGTCAACCGAACAGACTACTTCCGGTTGCGGCCGGACGCCCCGGCGGCGTATCATCCGGGCCTTTCCGGGCGGAGCGGCCGATGCTGATCGTCATGGAGTCCGGCGCGACCGAGGGGCAGATTCGGGAGGTCATGGAGCGGATCCAGGCCCTGGGACTGCGTCCTCACGTGATCCCCGGCGCGGAGCGCACCGCGATCGGGATCACCGGCAACCACGGTCCGCTCGACCCGGCCGAGTTCGAGATCCTTCCGGGGGTGCAGGAGGCGATCCGGGTCACCAAGCCGTACAAGCTGGTGAGCCGTGAGGTGAAGCCGGTCGACAGCGTCATCCAGGTCGGGGGCCGCCCCGTGGGCGGGAGCCGCCTGACGATCATCGCCGGCCCGTGCGCCGTCGAGACCGAGGAGCAGACCCTGACGATCGCCCGGCAGGTGGGCGAGGCCGGGGCCGATCTGTTCCGCGGCGGGGCCTTCAAGCCCCGCACCTCTCCCTACTCCTTTCAGGGGCTCGGCCTGCAGGGGCTGAAGATCCTGGCGCGGGTCCGGGACGAGACGCACCTGCCGGTCGTGACCGAGGCCGTGGACGAGGAATCGCTCGCCCTGGTGGAGGACTACGCCGACGCGGTGCAGATCGGGGCGCGCAACATGCAGAACTTCTCCCTCCTGAAACGCGCCGGGAAATCGAAGCTGCCGATCTTCCTCAAACGCGGCATGTCGGCGACGCTCGAGGAGTTCCTGATGGCGGCCGAGTACATCGTCTCGGAGGGGAATTACCGGGTGTTCCTGTGCGAGCGCGGGGTCCGGACGTTCGCCGATCACACGCGGAATACCCTCGACCTGGCGATCGTGCCCGCCGTCAAGCATCTCAGCCACCTGCCGATCCTGGTCGACCCGAGCCACGGGACGGGCCGCCGCGACAAAGTCGTCCCGCTGGCGCGCGCCGCCGTCGCGGCGGGGGCCGACGGCATCATGGTCGAAGTCCACCATGATCCGGCGAGGGCCCTGTCGGACGGGCCCCAGGCCATCCTGCCGGCGCAGTTCAGCGCGCTGGTGCAGGACATCCGCGCGCTCGCCGGTCTGGTCGGCCGGACGCACGACTGAGCCCTCTGCCGGTACGAAAGCGGAATCCGCCTTACCATTCTGACTCCGGCACGGCCCGCCGGGCCCGTTCGTGGTTCGCTCTCTTCCGGGTCGCCTCGCGCTCAAGCCGCGCGCGTCAGGCGACTTACGCGAATCCGGGACTCTGGACACGAGCTGGTACGCCCCTTGCTGTTTTTCACGTGGTTGCGCCGCCCCGATGGAGGCATCACCTTAGGTCTGACGCGGCGGTCCTTCCGCAGAGGAGGGAGGGAGGAGGGAGATGATCAACCAGGACGAGGTCTTCGTCATCACCGAGGACGACATCCTCAAGCCCGGCGGCAAAGGCAAGGGCCCGCGCGTCCTGCCTTCCGCGAAGGGGGCCAGGGCCGCCGAGAGGGCGGCGGAAGTCGACGAGACCGTGGCGGGGAACGCCGCGCCCTCCCGTGCCGGCCGGCGGCGGCGCAATCCGGCCGCGGCATCGACTCTGTCTCTTTTCCTCTGGGGCCTGGGGCAGCTTTATAACGGCGACGGCAAGCTGGCGGCGCTGTTCCTCGTCTGCGAGTTCCTCATCCTGGCGTTTCACTACCTGCTCTACACGACCTGGGACCGGATCCGGACCTTCGCCCACCTGTTCTTCGTCAACGAGTGGGAGCTGATGCTGTACGCCTCCTCGATCGACTTCTGCGTGATCTTCTTCATGATCTACAACGTGGCGCAGGCTTACCGGGGAGCGGAATCCCATGGCGGGCGGTTCGACGGCCTGCACCGGCCGATCGTCTCCGGGCTCGCGTCCCTGTTCGTGCCGGGATGGGGTCAGCTGCTCAACGGGCAGCTCGGGAAGGCGGTCTTCTTCCTGTTCTCGTTCTTCGTTCAGGTCTACCTGCTGGTGCTCTACCGGCTGTCGCCCTTCTTCCGGATCCTGGCCGACATCGAGCCGCAGCAGTTCCTGTTGAACCGGGCGATCAAGATCGGCATGGCGGTCCTGTTCGTCACCGCCCTGTCCTGGCTGGTGAGCACCTACGACGCCTTCCTGGTGGCGCGTTACACGCGCCGCCTTCGCGCCTGACCGGCAGGCCCCCCTCTCCTCGGTGTCCATCGCCGTCCGGTGGGAGTACGGCCTCATGAGAGGCCGCTGACGCGGCCGTCGTCATCGAGATCGAAATACACGGCCGCCGGCACCGTCGGCAGCCCGGGCATCGTCATGATGCTGCCGATCAGCGGATAGACGTAGCCCGCGCCGGCGGCGGCGCGGACGTCGGTCACCGGCAGGACGAACCCGGATGGACGCCCCTTGAGCGCCGGATCGTGCGACAGGGACAGAGGGGTCTTGGCCATGCAGATCGGCACCTGTCCCAGTCCCTGGCGCCGGCAGAACTCGATCCGCTCTTTCGCCTTGTCGGTGTAGGTCACCCCCGAGGCGCCGTAAATCCTCCGCGCGATCGTCTCGATCTTGTCCTCGATGGACAGGCCGGGGGAGTACAGCGGACGGAACTGGGCGCCCGAATCCGCCGCCCTGACCACCGCCTCCGCCAGCTCCAGGCCTCCCTCTCCGCCGCGCGCCCACACCTCCACGGGGATCGCGGCGAACGCCCCGGCCGCGCGCGCCCGCTGCAGGACTTCGTCGATCTCCCCCGGCGTGTCACCGTCGAAGCGGTTGACCGCCACGACGGCAGGCAGGCCGAAGGTCCGGATGTTCTCGATGTGCTTCGCGAGGTTGGCGCACCCGCGCCCGGTGGCCGCGACATCCGGCCGTTTCAGGGCCTCGGTATCGCCTTGTGCCATCGGCACCCCGCCGTGCAGCTTCAGGGCGCGCACCGAGCACACGATGACGGCCGCCGAGGGCGTCAGCCCGGCCGCCGGGCACTTGATGTCGAACAGCTTCTCGGCCCCCATTTCGGAGCCGAAGCCGCTTTCGGTCACGACGTAGTCCGCCAGCTTCAGCGCCAGCAGGTCGGCCAGGACGGAGTTGTTGCCGTGGGCCACGTTGGCGAAGGGGCCGCAGTGGATCAGGGCGGCTCCGCCTTCGAGGTTCTGCACCAGGTTCGGCTTGAGGGCGTCCTTCAGGATCGCCGCCATCGCCCCCTGGGCCTGCAGGGCCGAGGCGGCGACGCCGCGGCCCTCGCGGTCGGCGCCGACCAGGATCCGCGCCAGACGGTCCTTGAGGTCGCGCGGACCCCTGGCGAGGGACAGGATCGCCATGACCTCGGAGGCGGCGGTGATGTCGTAGCCGCTCTCGCGCTCCACGCCGTTCGCGCCGCCGCCGAGCCCGACCCGTATGCGCCGGAGCGCCCGGTCGTTCAGGTCCAAGCTGCGGCGCCACAGGATCGACCCCGGTTCCAGGCCGAGCCGATTGCCGTGGTGCAGGTGGTTGTCGATCAGGGCGGCGAGCAGGTTGTGGGCGGCGGCGACGGCGTGGAAGTCGCCGGTGAAGTGGAGATTGATCTCGTCCATCGGCACGACCTGGGAGCGACCGCCGCCGGTCGCGCCACCCTTGATCCCGAACACCGGTCCCATCGAGGGCTGCCGCAGCGTGCTGAGCGCCCGACGTCCGAGGCGGCGCAGGGCCTGGGCCAGCCCGATGGTCACCACGGTCTTGCCCTCTCCCAGGGGGGTCGGGTTGATGCCGGTCACGCAGACGTAGCGTCCGTCCGGTCTGTCCTTGAGACGGTCGAGGGCGTGCAGCGCGATCTTGCCCTTGTGCCGGCCGTACGGCTCCAGCTCGTCGGGCAGGATGCCGAGGGACTCCGCCACGCCCTCGATGCGCTGCAGCCTGGCCCGGCGCGCGATCTCGAGATCGGACGGGCTCAAGGCCCCCTCCGCGGGCCCTTGCCGTCGTCGAGAGAGCGGCGCAGGTCCTCGATTTCAGTGTCGGAGGGGTCGGCCGCGCGGGCCTTCTCCAGCTCGGCCAGGGCCGCGGCGCGATCACCCGAGGCCTGCAGGGCGCGCCCCAGCAACAGGTGCCCGCGCGCCGTGTCGGCGATCTGGAGGGCGAGGCGGGCCTCCGCCATCGCCGCCTGCGGGTCCTTGCGGCGCAGGGCGACCTGCGAGTTCAGGAGATGGAAGTCGGACTCGTAGGGGAAGGGGTCCGAGGAGGCCTTGCCGAGCACCGCGGCACCCTCCTCCCAGCGCTCCTCCTTGGCCAGGAGGGCCCCTGCCTGGTAGGCCGCCTTGGGGTAGCCGGGATACTGCTGCAGGGCCTTGCGCAGGAGCTGCAGGCGCTTCTTCGAGTCGGTCTCGGCCATCGCCCGGCAGTAGGTCTCGAAGGCGAGCAGCGGGACATCCTCCGACTGCTTGTGCAGGAGCTCGGAGCGTCCCTGCGAGACGGTGATCTTCTCGTCGCGCGCCAGCGACAGCGCCAGGTCCCGGTGCACCTCGAGAAGGTTCTTCAGCCGCCCGTTGCGCTGCAGCCAGGGGCGCGCCTTCTCCTGCCGCAGGTCGATGACGCGCGCGGCCAGCATGATCTCTCCGTTGTCCACGTTGAAGCGGCCGAGGATCAGCCGGTCGACCCGCATCGCGCCGGAACGCGCCATGGTCCTGCGCCCCAGCTCCAGGGCGCTGGCGAGCGCCAGAGGCGCCCCCGCGGGGATGCCGCTGGCCTCCAGCAGGACGGCGCGCTCCTCGGGGTCCATCACCTGCTGCCCGAACCCGAGGAGGTACTCGCCGAGGGAGTGCGCCAGTCCGGTGGACACCCAGTCGAGCGAGCGATCCTCCGCCGTGTTCTCGAACGGCATGATGAGGTAGGCGTGCGGTGTCGGGGGGGACACGTCGGCCGCGAGGACCACCGGGCCCGCGGCCAGGACCGCGGGCAGCAGGAGGGCGACCGCCCGATTCAAGCGCCGGTCCTCCGCGGGCGCTGATCGATGGGGGTCGCCTCGTCGACCGCCTCGGACCGGCCGAAGAACATCTTCCCGGCCGTGGTCTGGAGCACCGACGTGACGGTGATGTCGATGTTCCTGCCGATGTGACGCTTGGCGTTGTCGACCACGACCATGGTGCCGTCGTCGAGGTAGCCCACCCCCTGGTTCGCCTCCTTGCCCTCCTTGAGGATGAACACCTTCATCGATTCGCCGGGGAGGACGACCGGCTTCAGGGAGTTGGCGAGCGAATTGATGTTCAGGACCTGCACGCCCCGCAGCTCGGCGACCTTGTTGAGGTTGAAATCGTTGGTGATGATCTTGCCGGCCAGCTGCTTGGCGAGCTCGATCAGCTTCATGTCGACGTCCTTGATCTCGGGGAAGTCGGCCTCGGAGATGATGACCTTGACGTCGGGCCCCTTCTTGATGCGCTGCAGGATGTCGAGCCCCTTGCGTCCGCGGTTCCGCTTCAGGGCGTCCTGGGAGTCGGCGATGTACTGCAGCTCGCGCAGCACGAACTGCGGCACCACCAGCGTGCCGTCCAGAAAGCCGGTCTCGCACACGTCGGCGATCCGGCCGTCGATGATCACGCTGGTGTCGAGGATCTTGTGGTTCTGGCGCTGGCCGCCCTCGGCCCAGGCGGCGCGCAGGCTGGCCAGCGTGAAGCGCTCACCCCGGGCGGCGCCGAGAGCCATGCCGGTGTAGCCGAAAATGAGGAAGATGAAGCCCTTGATCGCCAGGGGCGGCGCCGGCGCCAGCAGGTCGAGCGGCAGGAGCGCCGCCACCACGCCGGCCGCGGCTCCGCCGACCAGGAGCCCGGCCAGGCCCCCCAGGAGGGAGTTCATGTCGAGAGTGTGGAGAAGATATTCCAGCGCCAGGATCGAGCCCGCGACGACGGCCCCGATGAGCAGGCCGGTCAGGTCGAGCGGGTTCAGGGTGATCGGCCGGATCTGGGCTCCGAACAGGACGGAAAGGAGAACCAGGATGGTTCTCAGGACCCATGTGCCCACAGCATTCACCTCATGCGGTCCGGGGGAGGACCGCTCCACGATCGCATCACGGTGATGAAGGGTCGCGCCTCGAACTGCTCACGCGCACATGATAGCGTGTCGGAGCGGCTGAAACTAGATCACGCCGAAGCGGGAGACGACGTCGCGTTCGGCCCCGCGCACGTACACGCGGGGGACCCGGGAGCCGACGCCGCACAGGATGTCCCAGGGGATGGTCTCGGCCCAGGAAGCGATCCGATCGGCGCCCAGCGACTCGGCGCCGGAGGCGCCGATGACCGTCGCTTCGTCCCCCAGGGTGGCCCCCGGGACGCCGGTGACGTCCACGGTGGTCAGATCCATGCTGACGCGGCCGACGA
>WNGL01028393.1_pt1 | contig 10166 bp, 10 predicted proteins | sample 5400591 | NCBI WGS metagenome assembly WNGL01 (sample SAMN13153377, study PRJNA577476) | soil metagenome | isolation source: 80 cm soil or saprolite under Garry oak tree replicate 1 | place: USA:California | collected 2016-06-15 | reverse complement strand
GTTCAGAGCGAGCCGGGAGTCGGCAGCATCTTCTCGGTCTATCTCCCGCTGATCGGGCCGGGACACCGCCGCTCGGCGCCTGTCGACGAGGGCCCGGCCGATGAGATCCGGCCGCGCCCGGTGCTCGTCGGGGTCAGGAGCAACGGGATGGAAATGGGGACCGTCGCATCCGCCTCACCCTCCGGGGCGCCAGTCCCCACCAAGTCCCTCCTGGTCGTCGAAGACGATCCTGTCCAGAGGCAATACATCACCGACCTGATGGCGCCCACCAACACGCGGACGGTCGCCGTGTCGAACGGCGACGAGGCGCTCGCGCTGCTGACGCAAGAAAAGTTCGACTGCGTCGTGCTCGACCTCGGCTTGCCCGGGCTGTCCGGCTGGCGAGTGATCGAGGAGCTGCAGATCAACAAGGTGCTCGGCGAGACGCCGCTGCTCGTCTACACCGCGCGCGACCTGACACGCAAGGAAGAGGTGAAGCTTGGGAAAGCGGCGAAGAGCATTGTGATCAAGGACGCGCGCTCGGCAGAAAGGTTGAAGCAGGAGATCACGGCCGCCCTGCAGGGTGCTGAAGCAGACGTGGGGCCCGCGCTCGAATCGGGAAGCAACGGCTCCGAGGCGATGGGCACAGCACTCGCCGGCAAGAAGGTCCTCGTCGTGGACGACGACATCAGGAACATCTTTGCGCTGACCGCGTTGCTGGAGCGTCAGAGGATGGACGTCGTTTCGGTTGACTCAGGCCACGAGGCCATCGATCTGCTGACCGAGAACAGCGATGTCGACATCGCTCTTGTCGACGTGATGATGCCGGAGATGGATGGCTACGTGACGATGTCAAAGATGCGTGAGCTCAGCGCTTTTGCGGATCGGCCGATCATCGCGCTGACCGCCAAGGCCATGAAAGGAGACCGCGAGAAATGCATCGAAGCGGGGGCATCCGATTACATCGCGAAGCCGATCAACAACGCGCACCTTCTGTCCATGCTCAAGTCGTGGCTGGTGCAGTGAGGCCGGGTGAGGGGGCAGCACAAAGGTTAGAAAGCGCGGAGACCGAGCTCGAGGACATCGAGATCCGCCTGCTGCTCGAGGGAATCCGCCTCTACTACGGCTACGACTTCCGCGAGTACGCGCTCACCCCCCTCCGCCGCGGTCTGTCGGCGGCGATGGCACGGGAACGCGTGGCGACGATATCCGCATTCCAGGACAGAGTCCTGCACGACGCGGCGCTCATGCAGCAGTTCCTCGGCACGGTCGGAGTCAACGTGACGACGATGTTCCGCGACTCCGAGACCATCCGGTGCCTGCGCGAAGAGGTCGTGCCGCTGCTCAAAACCTACCCGTCATGCCGGCTGTGGGTCGCCGGCTGCGCCTCCGGCGAAGAGGTCTACACGCTGGCCGTTGTGCTCGAAGAGGAAGGCCTGCTCGGCCGGTCCACCATCTACGCCACCGACCTCAACGAAGACATGCTTGCGATCGCCAAGCTGGGTTCGTACCCGCTGGACCGGGTGCGCCGCTTCGACGAAGCCTACGTCGAGTCAGGCGGGCGGGGAAACCTGTCCGACCACTACTCGGTCGTTGGCAAAAGCGCGAGTTTCAACCGGAGCCTGGGGGCCAGCGTGACGTGGGCGCGGCACAACCTCGTCAGCGATGGATCGTTCAACGACTTTCATGTGATCGCCTGCTCGAACGTTCTCATCTACTTTCGCGAGTCGCTCCAGGCGCGAGCGCACCGGCTCTTCTACGACAGCCTCATCCGCGGTGGCTACCTGGTGCTTGGTAGGCGCGAGTCGCTGCTGTCGTGTCCGGAACGCGATCACTACGAGCAGGTCTCGGATGGCGTCAACATTTTTCGGAAGATGAGATGGTGACCCGCACCCGCGACGCGCACGAGATCGCGCCGACCCCGCCGGCCAAGGCAAAGGTCAACGTGCTCCTCGTCGACGACGACGCGACGAACAGCTGCTCCGCAACGAGTTCGCTGTGGTTTTGCTCGACGTGCGAATGCCGATCATGGATGGTTTCGAAACAGCCCAGCTGATCCGTCAGAGACCACGCTCGGAGCTCACGCCGATCATCTTCGTGACGGCGCTGGACCAGGCCGAGACCGACATGGGGCGCGGCTACAACCTTGGCGCGGTGGACTTCGTCTTCGCGCCGGTCGTGCCGGCGATCATGCGCGCCAAGGTCAGCGTCTTCGTTGAGCTGTATCGCGCCCAGCAGGAGCTGAGGCGATATCGCACCCAGCTCGAAACGCTCGTCGAGGAACGGACCATCGCGCTGACGGCGATCAACCGCGAGCTCGAGGCGTTCAGCTACTCGGTCTCGCATGACCTGCGCGGCCCGCTCGTGTCGTTCGATGCGATGAGCCAGATGATGCTCGAGAGCTACGGTGGGCAGCTCGACGAGGACGCGACCGCGAACCTCGAGCGGATGCGCGAGGCGAGCAAGCGCATGACGTCGGTTTTCGACGGGCTGCAGATGCTCTTCCGCCTGACCAGTGGCGAGATCCGGCGCGAACAGACGGATGTCAGCGCGCTCGCGGTGCAGATCGTCCAGGAGCAGCAGGCCGAGTACCCGGACCGCAAAGTCGAGGTGGACATCGCGCCCGGGATCACCGTCAACGCCGACAAGAGGCTTGTCCGCATCTTGCTCAGCAACCTCATCAACAACTCGCTCAAGTTCACCGGCGGCAAGAAGTCGCCCCGGATCACCGTCGGACGCGAGATGGTAGACGGGGAGTCGCGCGTTTTCGTCCGGGACGACGGCGTGGGATTCGACATGATCGATTCGCACAGGTTGTTCGGGGCGTTTCAGCGGCTGCACAGCCAGAGTGACTTCCCGGGCGCCGGCATCGGCCTGGCGACCGCCCGCCGCATCGTCAACCGACACGGCGGCCGGATCTGGGCCGAGGGCGCCGTGGGAGAAGGCGCGACCTTCTACTTCGTCCTTTAGCCCAACCCGAGCGTTCTATCTGCGAGATGCACGCCCGCCGTGCTTTTGTCAGGCATGCCTTCGCGGTCCCGCGTGTTCGCTTCGGCCACGTCCTCACCGTGGTGTGGGCGACTTGCGTCGTCGTCGGACTCCTCCTGCTCGCCGACTTCGGCTATGGCATGTGGAGGGGCGTCTCCGAGCAGAATCACCTCAATCAGGTCTGGCAATACCAGGCTGGGCCGCCGGTTGCCCCGCCCCCGGTCATCGATCCGAAGCTGAAGCGTCCCCTCAACGGGGTCGACTTTGCCATCCACATCCCCAAGCTCCACTACTTCGCCGCGGTCAAGGAAGGGGTCGGCACGGGGATGCTCTACTCAGGGCCTGGCCATTACCCGACGACGCGCTGGCCGGGGGATCCTGGAACGGTCGGGGTCGCCGCGCACAACGTGTACTGGATCAACTTTCCGCAGCTGCATGCGGGTGACGAGGTCGACATCCAGACGCGGTACGGGCTCTACCGCTATCGCGTCACCGACACCGCGATCGTCAACCCCGACAGCCGGACGGCGCTCATCGCCGACGCCAACGGCTACTTCCTGACGCTGACCACCTGCTGGCCGCTGTGGGCAGGCGCCTTCGCGACGCAGCGATTCATCATCCACGCCGCTCAGTACTGGCCGACCCCGGAGCGTCCCGGATATACGTAGCCCCGGATAGTCCGGGCTGTCCGAGGTTGGCTTCGGACTTCGGCCCGGTTGGTCCGGACTATCCGTAAACCCAGCCGCCCGCGATGGCGCCGATGATCAGGAAGGGCTCTTTGCCGGAAGCGACCTCTTGCGGCAGCTCGGCGTCCGGCGACTCAGCGGACAGGTCCTCCTCGCAGGCGAAAAACCGGATCATCGCCCGCCGTTTCTTCGTGTTGCGATCCCTCAGCGTGCCGAGCAGCGCCGGATAGGATTCCTCGAGGGCGTCGAGGATGCTCCGCTGCGTCACTGGGCCGCTTACATGCAGCTCGACGATCCGTCCGACGCCCGCAAGGATCTGCAGGTTTTTCGGAAGGACGACCTGGATCACTTCAGGGTCTGGACTTCCACCGAGAGCACCGGGGGAAGGTCGCGCACGATAGCGTCCCAGCTGTCGCCGCCGTCAGCCGAGGCGTAGACCTGCCCCCCGCTCGTGCCAAAGTACACTCCGCACGGGTCGAGCTGGTCCACAGTCATCGCGTCGCGCAGCACGTTGACGTAGCAGTCCTTCTGAGGCAGACCGTTGGTCAGCGCTTCCCAATCGTCGCCCCCCGTTTTGCTGCGGTACACGCGCAGCTTGCCCTCGGAGACGAAGTGATGCGAGTCACTTGTGATCGGAACCACGTAGACCGTGTCGGGCTCGTTGGAGTTCACGTCGATGACAAAACCGAAATCGGTCGGCAGGTTGCCGCTGATCTCGCGCCACGACTCAGCCCCGTCGTCGCTGCGCATGACATCCCAGTGCTTCTGCATGAAGAGTGTGTTCGGCCGCGAGGGATGGATGGCGATTCGGTGCACGCAGTGGCCGACCTCGGCGTCCTCGTCGGGCATGGTGTTCGAGCGAAGACCCCGGTTGGCTGGTTGCCACGACTTACCGGCATCTTCGGAGCGGAACACGCCGGCCGCCGAGATGGCAATGAACATGCGGTCAGGGTTCGTCGGATCGATCACGATCGTATGCAGGCAGAGGCCGCCGGCGCCCGGCGCCCAGCTCGGCGCCGTCTCGTGGGTGCGCAGGCCGGGCATCTCGGCCCAAGTCGAGCCTCCGTCACGGGAGGCGAACAACGCCGCGTCCTCGACGCCCGCATAGATCATCTCGGGGTCACTCAGCGAGGGCTCGATGTGCCAAACGCGCTTGAACTCCCAAGGGTGAGGCGAGCCGTCGTACCAGGTATGCGTGCCCGTGGTGCCTTCGTACTGGAAGTCGTTGCCGGCGGCTTCCCAGGTCTTGCCCCCGTCGTTGGACCGTTGCAGCACCTGACCGAACCACCCGCTCGATTGCGAGGCATAGAGGCGCTTGGGGTCGGCCGGCGAACCCTTCACGTGGTAGATCTCCCAGCCCGCAAAGTGCGGCCCCTCGATCCTCCAGCTCTTCCGGCTGCCGTCTGACGTGAGCACGAAGGCGCCCTTGCGGGTCCCGACCAGAACGCGAACTCCGCTCATTGCATCACTCCTGCTGGCGAACACGTGGACGCTTGGACTTACGGACTGAGACTGTCAGGCACACTAAAACTAATCGGTCGAGCGGCGGTTCGTGTGAACGCGTTCCTCGCCGGCGGCGCCGTGCGCACTCGAGGTCGCGCCGTTGGCCGACGCCTCTGAAGCCGAAGCCGACGGAAGGTGCAACGTGAAAGTGCTTCCCTTGCCAGGGACGGAGATGACGGTGATATCGCCGCCCTGTAGTCGTGCCAGCTGACGGCCCAGAAAAAGCCCCAGTCCCGTTCCTTTCAGGTGCTCGGTCTCGGGCGTGATCACGCGGCCGAAGCGGGTGAAGAGCATGTGCAAGTTTTGGGGGGCGATGCCCAGGCCGTGGTCGGAGACCGCGACCCTGGCGATTCCGGCCCGCGCCCTCACGTGGCATGTGATCGGACCGCCGTTGGGTGAGTACTTGATCGCGTTGCTGAGCAGATTGGCGATGATCGTCTTGGTCCGGTCGGGGTCGACCTTCACACGCACACGCCGTTCGGGCAGGTCAAGATCGACCTGGTGCCGGGAATCGACCAGGGGCGCCACGCTGAAGGTCGCCGACCGCGCGATGTCTCGGAGGTCGGATTCGACAAGCTTCAAGGTCAGGCCCCCGTCCTCGAGCCGAGCCGCCTCGACCATCTCATCGATCAGCTCGTTCATCTCGGACGCCTTCGCGGACATCATCGCCGCTGCTTTGCGTCCCCGGTCGTTGAGGTGTCCGAGCAAGCCGCCCTCGAGCATGGATACGTAACCCCGGATCACGGTGACCGGCCCGCGCAGCTCGTGCGAGGCAAGGTTCAGGAACTGCGTCTTGTTGCTCTCGATCGCCGCCATGCGTTCGGTCACACGGGCTCGCTCGAGGCCGGCCGACACGGAAGACGCGTACGCCCTGAGCTGCGTGATCTCTTCAGTCCCGAACACCGGGCTGAACGGTCCTGCCACGACGCCGAGCGAACCCTGGCCGTCGGTCAGCGGCAGGGGCACCGCGACGACGCGGTCGGGCGCGCCGAGGGGATTCTTGCGCTGCTCGGCCATCAGGTGCGCTGCGCGAGCGGGGTCGATGCCCGCGTTCGCGATGAACTTGCCGTCGGCGTCGGTGATGAACGCAGCATTGCCGCCGAGCAGGCGCATCGCCCAGGTGGCCGCACGCTCGGCAAGGACCTCGCGAGTCGGACTGAAAATGAGCAGGTCCTGGATCGCCGTCCGAAGCTCGTCCTCCTCCCCCATGCGCCAGATGCGGCGAAGCAGTGCCGGGGGAGCAAAGCTGACGTAGATCGCCGGTATCACCATAAGCACAACCAGCTCTGTCACGACGATCGCCGTCGGGCTGCGCAACGCGCTACCGCCGAGAACGCTGATGAACAAGATCGCGATGAGAACCGCGAAACCAAAGCTCAGAAAGCGCATCCGCGCCCGCTGCACAGCCGGAAGGTTTCTGCTCGCCAGCCAGAACCTGGCAATCGGCTCCCCGGTGAAGATTGCCCATGCGCCGATGATCTCGAGCACGATCACCGTCGCGACCCTCGGATCGGCATGGGCAAGCGCTGTCACATCGAGGATTCCGACGACGATCGAGATGGCAAGCAGCAGGTTGGCTGCCTGGAACGCGAGGCTGCCGAGCGGGATGAACTCGTTCCGGAACAGCAGGACGAAGTAGCCGGACAGCAGGAACCCCACGATTTCGACCAGCGACAGGACCGCCAATGGATGCTGCGGATCCCCGACCCTACCGAGGGCCGCGACCACCGCCAGCGTGATGAGCGCCAGCGCCAGCATCGCCTGAGCCCGTCCCCTCTCGCGATACCAGCGATACGCGATCGCCACGCCGAGAGCCACAAAACTGGCCGCCGCCAGGTTTTGCAGCAGCGCCGCCGCCTGGGTCAAGACTCGCCCTGCCCGCCCCTCCGGCCAAGCTCAATCCAGGTCGGGATCTGACCCGAGATGTCCGCCGGCGTGACGCGCGACTTGACGAGGTACTCAACTGCGCCGAGCGACCGTCCGCGATCGATCATCGCCGGCTCGCCGTAGTTGGACAGGATCACGACAGGGGGGTGACTCGGAAACCTCTCGTTGAGCGACGCCAAGACCTCGAACCCGCTTCGGTCGGGGAGCAACAGGTCGAGGAGGACGATATCGGGAGGGTTCGCGGTCATGGTCGTGAACCCAAGCTCGGCGGTGGTGGCGATGGTGACCCGATAGCCGTCGTGCTCGAGCTGGACCCGGTACATGTCGGCGATGGTGGCGTCGTCCTCGATCATGAGGACATGCGCAGGGGATCCACGACCGGACAGCTGCCAGCGGGCCAGGATGCCAGCTTTGAGCGGGCCGGCGGGCATGAATCCGGAATGGCCTGGAAACCAGAGAAGGAATGCCGGGGTCGGGTCGACTAGCGGCGAACTCGTGTAAGACCCCCTAGCCGTACCACCCACGTGATCATAATGTTCGGTTTCCGGTCTAGTTCGGCGGATTGCCGCCGGCGATTCGGATCCGCTGTAAACTTTTGTTAGTTTCTGTCCGAGGGGAAGTGTTGGCAACCGCAAGCCCGTTCGATGCCGCCTTACGCGGCGTTCTCGACAGGCTGCACGCCGCGGCCACGGAGCTGGGTCGCCACGACCGAGTGCCCGAGCTGTGCGATCGCGCCGTCGAGCTGGCGCTCTCGCTGACCGGATCAGGCCACGGCGCGGTCGCGCTTGGCACGCAGGACGGGGGCGATCGGCGCCTCTTCTCGCGCGCAGAAGACCGTTCGCGTAGCTTGACCGATGCGGAAGCGACGGAACTTGGGGGCAGAGCTGCAGACGGCCGGTGATGCGTTCGGCGCCATCGCTGTCGCGCGGAAAACCCATTACAGCGACACCGACCGGCAAGCATTTGCGATCTTCGCCTCGCAACTCGCGCACGCGCTGGACAGCGCGCTGATGCGCGAGCAGCGGCATGGGCTTGAGACGGCCCTTCGCGGATTCCGGGCGCAGGCGGATCGCGACGAGGAAAACCGCAGCCGCACCGCCGAGAGGCTGCGCAGCGCGGAGCGGGTCGAGAGAGCGCACGAGCTGGCGGTCGAGGTCCTCCTGGCTGTGTCCGCGCACGCGGTCGCCGGCCAGAGTCTGAGCGATTTCTACCGCCGGCTTGCCAGGACTGTCAGCGAGCTCGTAGGCGCTGGCAAGGTTTTGTTCTGGCGGCTCAACGATGACCACATGCTCGCCCCGGCGGGCGGGTTCGGCATCGACTCCACCTTCATGGGCCGACTCGTCCCAATTCGATGCGAACCGGAGGGCGACGACCTGGCAAGCCGCGTGGTGTACCAGGACCTGATCTTTCGCGCCAGCAGCAAGGACCAGCCGGCCGACTTCGCGTACGTGCTGGAAAGGTTGGGGGTGTCCAGCGCGATCAGCGTTCCGTGGCGCGCCGGCGAAGAGCGGCTCGGACTCGTCGCCGCGTATGACTCCGCGAGACCAGGCGGCTTTTCCCGAGAAGACAGCTGGGTGCTGCAGACGGCCGGGCTTGCTGCCGGCCAGGCCACGCGCCTGTGGCATGCCCAGGAGGATCTGCGCAAGTCGGTGGACCGCCTGACCAAGGTCGATAGCGCGCGTCAGCTGCTCCTCAAGAACATGACCACCGTCGTCGAGAAGGAGCGGAAACGATTCGTCAGCGAGCTCCACGACGACGCGCTGCAGAAGCTGACCGCGGCCGAGCTGCACGTCGGCCGGCTGAGCGGCGGAACCACTCTCGATGCCGAATCGCTCGAGACCCTGCATGGGCTGCTCGAGCAGACAGAAACGTCGCTGCGGAGACTGGTCTTCGAGGTCCGTCCGCCTGCACTGGAAGGTCCTGACGGTCTCGCGCAGTCGATCCGGGACCGGGTCGTCATGCTGTCCGGTTCCGGCATCCACACTGAGCTGGAAGTCGAGCTCCCCGAAGACCTGAGCCTTGACGTCAAGACGATGGTGTTCCGGCAGGTCGCCGAGGCGATCGGCAATGTCGAACGACACTCCCAGGCAACCCGCGCGAAGGTTTCGTTGACAGTCGCGGATGAGGGCGTCCACGGCGTGATCGAGGACAACGGCCAGGGCTTCGTCGTCGCCGAGCGCGGCAACCTTCCGGGGCACCTTGGGCTGCTCGCCCTCCGGGAGCGCGCGTTGATGGCCGGCGGCTGGTACAAGATCGAAAGCCAGCCGGGCTTGGGATCGCACATCGAGTTCTGGATCCCACTCGGCCAGTAAAGGGGCAGCTCCCCATCAATGGGGAGGAGTTAGGCTAGCTCAGCCTCGGGCTTGGGCGTCCTCGCGGAGGCGCTCCCCCATCGCCATCAGGACTTTGACCATCAGCGGCTCGCTCGCTTTGATCGCGTCGCGGAACTGCATGTGGCTCATCACAAAAAGCCGGCCGTTGGTGAGCGTCGTGACCGTCGCTGTAGCAAGGCCGCGGTCGACCATGCTGATCTCGCCGAAGAAGTCGCCCGGCTTCAGGACCCGGCGGCGCTTGCCGTCGACCTTGACCTCCGACTGGCCCTCGAGCTGGACGTAGAAGGTGTCACCCGGACGTCCCTGCCGGGTCAGCGTCTTGCCGGCGCGGACGTCGACCTCGTCGCCCTCCCGGGCTATGAACTCCAGCTCCTTCTGCGTGCAGCGAGCGAACAAGGGCACGTGGGACAGGGCGGCTAGTTTGGGGTCGGCCATGGCGAGCAGCATATTCTGCTCGGATGATTCACGCGTGCACGGTTTGTGGGCTGCCCCTTCCTGAGGCGGCGCGCTTCTGCCCCAACTGTGGCGCAGCGGCGGGAGCGCTCGTCGAGACTGAGGAGCGCAAGCTGGTCACCGTCCTGTTCGCCGACCTGGTGGACTCGACGGGCTTCGCGCAAACCCTGGACGCCGAACGCGCTCGCGAGATGCTCGGGCGCTTCTTCGACGCCGCCTCCGAAGAGCTGACCGCTTTGCGCGGCCGGCCCGAGAAGTTCATCGGCGATGCGGTGATGGCCGTTTTCGGGCTGCCCCACGTGCATGAGGACGACGCGCTGCGGGCAGTTCGGGCCGG
>WNGL01011436.1_pt1 | contig 10166 bp, 9 predicted proteins | sample 5400591 | NCBI WGS metagenome assembly WNGL01 (sample SAMN13153377, study PRJNA577476) | soil metagenome | isolation source: 80 cm soil or saprolite under Garry oak tree replicate 1 | place: USA:California | collected 2016-06-15 | reverse complement strand
ACCGGTGCCGAGACCACCTTGTGCAGCACCGCGACCGACTCCAGCGACGCCAGCGACACCTCCTCGGCGCTGGGATATGTGAAGTCGACGTGCTCGAACTGGATGGTCGCCGGGCCCTTCGGAATGGCCACCGCAGCCGGCTTCTCCGCGATCATCGGCGGCAGGTCCAGCACCTCGAACACCCGGTCGAACGACACGAGCGCGGTCATCACGTCCAACTGCACATTGGACAGGCCGATCAGCGGCCCGTAGAGCCGGTTCAGGTACGCGGTCATGGCGACGACCGTGCCCACGTTGAGGATGCCGTGGATCGCCAGCACGCCGCCCCAGCCGTAGACCAGCGCGGTGGCCAGGGACGCGGTGAGCATCAGCGCCACGAAGAACAGCCGCGCGTACATCGCCGACGTGATGCCGATGTCACGGACCCGCCCGGCCCGGCCCCGGAACTCCGCCAGCTCCTCCGCCGGCCGGCCAAACAGCTTCACCAACAGCGCGCCGGCCACGTTGAACCGCTCGCTCATCGTGGAGTGCATCTCGGCGTTGAGGTTGTAGGACTCACGGGTGATCTTGGCCAGCCGGTTGCCCATCCGCTTCGCCGGTATCACGAACACCGGCAGGATCACCAGCGCCACCAGCGTGATCTGCCACGACAGCACCAGCATCGTGCCCAGTGTCAGCAACACCGTGATCACGTTGGACACCACGGACGACAGCGTGTCGGTGAACGCCTGCTGCGCGCCGAGCACGTCGGTGTTCAACCGGCTGATCAGCGCACCGGTCTGGGTGCGGGTGAAGAACGCCAGCGGCATCCGCTGGATGTGGCCGAACACGTTGGTACGCATGTCGAAGATCAGGCTCTCGCCGACCTTGGCGGACACCCAGCGCATCAGGATGGACAGGCCGGCGTCGAACACCGATAGGCCGGCCAGCAGCAACGCCAGATCGACCACGAGACCGGCGTTACGGCCGAGGATGCCGCCGTTGATGATCTCGCGGTAGATCAGCGGGTTCAGCACGCTGATCCCCGCGTCCAGCACCACCACCAGCAGGAATCCGGTCAGGATCCGCCGGTAGGGCCAGATGAACGTGAACATCCGCCGCCACGTACCCGGCCGGACGGTCGTCTTCAGTACCGACCGGTCCTGGTGCAGACTGCGGCCGATCCCCATCGCGCCTGGTCGCATCGTCTCCCCCACGTTCGGCTGGGGAGCCGGCAGCACCGGCTCCCTAGTCAGGGTAGAACTGGTCAGATCAGGCCGAGCGCGGCCACCGCGTCGCGTTCCTCGGTCAGCTCGCGCACGGACGCGTCGATCCGCTCCCGGGAGAAGCCGTCGATCTCCAGACCAGGCACGATCTCGTAGCTGCCGTTCCTGGCCACGACCGGGAACGACGAGATCAGGCCTTCGGGCACGTCGTAGGAGCCGTCGGACACGACCGCCGCCGACGTCCAGTCGCCATCCGGTGTGCCGAGCACCCAGTCGTGTACGTGGTCGATCGCGGCGCTGGCCGCGGACGCCGCCGAGGACGCCCCGCGTGCCTCGATGATGGCGGCGCCGCGCTTGGCCACGGTCGGGATGAACGTGTCGCGCAGCCAGGCGTCGTCGGACAGCGCCTCGGCCGCGTTCTTGCCGCCGACCTCGGCGTGGAAGATGTCCGGGTACTGGGTGGCGGAGTGGTTGCCCCAGATCGCGACCTTCTTGATCTCGGACACCGGCACACCCAGCTTGATCGAGAGCTGGCCCAGCGCGCGGTTGTGGTCCAGCCTGGTCATCGCGGTGAACCGGTTGGCCGGCACGTCCGGCGCGTGGGTGCGGGCGATCAGGGCGTTGGTGTTGGCGGGGTTGCCGACCACGAGCACCCGCACGTCGTCGGCGGCGACGGCGTTGAGCGCCTCGCCCTGCGGCTTGAAGATGCCGCCGTTGGCGGACAGCAGGTCGCCGCGCTCCATGCCCTTGGTCCTGGGCCGCGCGCCGACGAGCAGCGCGATGTTGACGCCGTCGAAGGCGGCGCGCGGGTCGTCGGTGATCTCGGTGCCGCGCAGCAGCGGGAACGCGCAGTCGTCCAGTTCCATCGCGGTGCCCTCGGCGGCCTTGACGGCGGCCGGGATCTCCAGCAGCCGCAGGTTGATCTCGGTGTCGGGGCCGAGCAACTGTCCGGACGCGATTCGGAACAGCAGCGCGTAACCGATCTGACCGGCCGCACCGGTGACGGCGACGTTGACGGGCACCTGTGCCACGACCTTCCTTGAGTTGTCCTGAGTTCAGCGCCCGATGCTAGTCACCATTCGCTGCCCGAGGACGGCCTGGGTGCGCGCCGTCACCCGGTTAGTTCGGCCACGTCGGAGAGCGACCGAGGACCGTCAGCAGGCGGTCGAGTTGGCCGCCGCCGGGCACGTCGGGCAACTTCGGGCCGAAGGCCATGCCGGGCTGGCGGCTGGCGTCGTCATCGGGTACCTGGGCGGCCACGACGAGGGCCGCGGCCAGCAGGTCGGCGTCGGCGTCGAACGGGTGGCCGACCGTCGCCGCGACGTCCCAGCCGTGCACGACGTAGTCGATGAAGTGGAAGCTGATGGCGACGCGGCCGGGCACGGTGATGCCGCCGCGGATCTCGGGCAGGTACGCCGGGCGCTCCAGTGCGCCGGCCGCCGCGAACGACGAGATCACCCGGTCGGCGGCCTTGTGGTAGGCGCCGACGGGGTCGTCGCCGAGCGGGGTCGGGCGCCAGTCGGCGAGTTCGGTGCGTTCACCGTCGACCGCCCTGGCGAAGCCGTGGTGCTGGCTGCTCATGTGCGCGAGCAGGGCGCCGAGATCCCAGTCGGCACACGGGGTCGGCAGGGACAACTGATCCGACGTGACGGTGGCGACGATCGACCTGCTCAGCTCCACCGCGCGGCGGTCGAGTTCCTGGATGTCCATACGGTCATCCAACGCCATCGGTCCGACAAACACTTTGTTCGATCATGCGGCACAAATCGTGCAGCACAACGAAGGGCCGGCCGCTGACCGGCCCTTCGTTGTCCAAACGCCGTTTCAGCCCTGGTCCCACGCACCCCGGCCGGCTGCCGCGACGAACGCGGACACCGTGCCGACGTCGAAGACCAGTGCCGGGGCGGCCGTCATCTTGGAGTCCCGCAACGCGGCTCGGTCGGCGAGTACCGCCACCTCGACGCACTGGGATCCGTTGTCGCCGCCGCTGTGACTGCTCCTGCGCCACACCGCACCGGACAGGTCGGTCGCCTGCATCTCGATCACTTTCTCTTTGATGACAGTCTGTTTGCTGACACTACTGATCACAACGCGCCGGCCAGCGCGTCGATCGCCCGCAGGGTCTCGTCCTTGCTCAGCGCCAGTTCGCACAGGCCGGCGTAACCCGCAGTGTATTGCGCCACGTCCACCGGATCCTCCACATAGATGCAGCCGTTCAGATTTTCTTGGTAGGCAACATCCGGCCACTCAGGACGATCGAAGCAGAGGATCACGAACGGGCGTCCCATGGCCGGGTAAGCCCCGACACCGAACGGAACCATCCGTATCGAGACGTTGGGCAGGTGCGCGATGCGGGCCAGGTGCTTGAGCTGCGTACGCATGACTTCCCGGCCGCCGACCAGTTGATGCAGGGCGGCCTCGTTCACCACGGCGTCGAACTCGATCGGATGATCCGCGAACAGTCTGGCCTGGCGCCGCTTGCGGACCTCGACCCGGTGCTGGATCTCGGCCTCGTCCGCGGACGGCGTGAACGCGCGTGCGATCGATCGCACGTAGTCCTCCGTTTGCAGAAGCCCAGGAACCAAGTCAATTTCGAAGTTGACGAGCGAAACGGCCTCAGTTTCGAAGTCGACATACCGATCGAACTGCTTTGCGGTGACGGCGTCGCCGTAGGAGAGCCACCAGCCGCGCTCGGTGGCGTGTGCGACTTCGGCGACCAATTGGTCCCGTTCGTCTTCGGGGATGCCGTAGACGACCGCCATGCTGATCACATCGGTCGCCGTGATGGTCTGGCTGGCGTTTTCCAGTTTGCTGATCTTCGACCGTGCCCAGTTGAGACGCTCGGCCACAACGTCGCCGGTCAACCCGGTTCGGCCGCGCCAGTCACTGAGCACCCGCCCGACGTAGCGCATGCGCATGGTCGAGTAGAAACGGTCGGTCATCGCCACCATCCCGGAATATTCACCCGATCGAGTAGAGTCTCGAACTTTTCGCGGTTCTGGCTGTCCGCCGGAACGTTGTCGGGGCACTATTCGTACCATCACACCGCACCATCAGACATCGCCAGACGATCCGCATCGGAAGGAGGGTCGGTGGCCATTCTGGACGGACGAGACCTGTCCACCTGCCGCAGGTTCCCCGGATACCTGGCCGACCGCAGTATATGCACCAGTCTGGTCGAATTGGACGAGACCCACCGACGCCTGTGGATTCGATTGGCGTCGGTGTCCCGGTTCTCGGTCGCGTTGGACCGCCCGTCGACCGAACTGCTGATCGAGACGCTGGACGAGACGGGTACCTGTGCCGTGCGCTGCGAGCACGAGGACGGTTCACTGCTGCTCGGCGCCCATCCGAATCGTGACCCGTCGGTGATCCCGGTCGCGGACCGGCGGCTCACCGGCGCCATGGACGGCCGTCCGATGCGGCTGTACCTGCATCTCGGCGCGGACGCGGTGGACCGGATCGACGTCACGCTCATCCGTCCGGCGACCGTCGCGCTGGTCGGGCACCTGCGGATGTGCCACATGGCGATGACCGAATAGCCGCCAATCGACTAATGGATTAGCGCGGTGCAAGTTGCGCATCCGGCTTTCATTCCGACTTTGCGGATCGACCGGTCAGCTCGCGTCGGACTGCGGGATCGGGGCGATACTGCGGGCCAGCAGGCGACCGAGGCCCGCCCTTGTCGCCACCACCATCAGCCGGTCCTGCGGTGCCAGTTCCGCCGCCGCCCGTGGCGTCCAGTCCAGGTCCGCCACGGTCCGCCGGCGCAGCGCGATCACCCGTGCTTCACCTGGTTCGTTGGCCGTGTCCAATGGCTGGCCGGTCAACGGCGACCCGGCGACGACCGGAACCTCGGCGATCAGCAACACCGACCGGCCGATCGACATCGTCCCGATGACCTGGCGTTCCACCACGGCCGCCGCGAACGCCGACGCCGCGAGCCGGGACACGCTCCGCGATGTCGCGATGCCCAGGCTCCGTTCCACCCGCTCCGCCAGGTCGTCGTCGAACAACCGCAGCACCACGCGCAGGTCGTCGCGCAGCGCGCGGCCCACCAGCGCGGCCTCGAGGTTCACCACGTCACTGCTGGTCAGCACGACCAGCGCACGGGCGTTGGCCACCGACGCCGATCGCAGCGTGTCGTCCCGGGTCGCGTCGCCGAACACGACCGGCACACCGAGCCGCCGGGCGGTCTGCACACCCCTGGCGTTCTCGTCGGTCTCCACGCAGATCACGGCGACGCCCAGGTCGTGAAGCTGCGTGACCACCCGTGTCCCGACATTGCCGAGGCCGACGACCACCACGTGGTCACCGAAGCGGTCCGGGTCCGGCGCGGGATCGGCCAGGCGCGCGCGGACCAGGCCGTCCACCACGGCCGCGGTGGCGACCGGGATCAGCGCCAGGCCGGACAGCGTGACCACGACCTGCACGATCTTGTCGAACCGGGCCAACCGCGCGTCCGGCACCGCGTCGCCGGCCGCGTCCAGCAGTATCTGGTACAGCGCGCCGAAGAAGCCGGCGCGTCCCACGGTGGCCAGCAGCACGAGGCCGAGCACGATCAGCGACACGAGCGTGAGCACCACCCGCACCAGGTTCTGGCCGAGCAGGAACCGGAGGCGGCGCCCACGGCCGCCCCGGCCGTGCCGGCCGTGCCGGGCGAGCGGGTCGGCGGGAGTGCCGTCCGCGAGGGCCAGTACCAGGTTGGCGTTCTCCTGATCGGCGGGCAGCATCCGGGTGACCCCACTGGACGTGTCGGCCAGGCCGCACACCACCCGTGTCACCGGCACGTCGGCGCGGTGGGCCAGGTACAGGGTGCGGCCGGGCAGGCGGACATGGCTGGGCGCGACCTCGCCGAGCGCGGCGGCGACGAACGACGGCGCGGCCATGGCCGAGTCGGACAGTACGGCGCAGTCCGCGAACAGGGTCCGGATCCGAAAGCCCAGGCTGGTGTTGAACATGCGGATGACCAGCCGCAGGTCCGGGTTCAGGTCGTAGGCGCGCAGGGCGGCGTGGATGTTCCCGACGTCGTCCTGGCCGACCAGGGCCAGGGCACGCGCCTCGACGACGCCGGCCGCCCGCAGCGCCGCGTCGTCCAGGTAGGCCGCCTCGATCAGCCGCGTGCCCGGCAACTGCGACAGGCGCGGCCCCTGGTTGCGGTGGCGACTGGGCAGGACGACGGTGACCTCGGCGCCGAACCGGGTGACCAGTTCATTCACCAGCCGGTACGCCAGCGGGGTGTCCCCGCAGACCACGAAACGACGAGGGCGCGAACTGCGGCGCAGGGACACGGACGGCACGACACCGATCGTATGGCCCGCGACGACGGCCGGGAGGCGAATTCAATCGTGATCACATTATTACCGATTCCTGCTGGCAATAAAAATGTCATTGTGCTATGCTGTGAATTAATGGTTGTACGTTCGTTTCGTGTGTTACGACGACTCAGCCCAGCCGCCCGCCGGCCACTTGGCGCGCACCTCGGCACGTACCAAATCACTGGTCCTGACATCGGTGGACGGCGCCCGGTTCGCCGCCTTCCACGCCGAACCGGCCGAAGCGTCCGGTGTCGGTGTCCTGTTGCTGCCGGACAATCTCGGCCTTCGTGGGTTCTACGACCAACTCGCGATCCGGCTCGCCGAACAGGGCCATGCGACGCTCGCCATCGACTACTACGGCCGCAGCGACCAAGTGAACCGCGACCGGCCGGCCGACTTTCCGGTCATGGCGCACCTGGCCGAGTTGACCCGCAACGGCCTGTACGCGGACTTCGCGACCGGCATCGGAACACTGCGCCGTGATTGCCGGAAAGTGGTATCGCTCGGTTTCTGCCTCGGCGGCCGGTTCGCGTTCCAGACGGCCGATCCGTCGTTCGGACTGGCCGGCGCGATCGGCCTCTACGGCGCGCCCGGACCGATCCGTAACGCGCCAGGACCGATCCAGCGAGCGCGCGAACTGGCGGCTCCGATCCTGGGCCTGTTCGGCGGCGCGGACGAGGGAATCCCGCCGGAGACGGTGGCCGAGTTCGACACGGCGCTGACCGAGGCCGGCGTCCGGCACGAGATCGTCACGTATCCTGGCGCGCCGCACGGCTTCTTCGACCAGTCACTGGCCGACCAGCACGCCGACGCGTGTGCCGACGTGTGGCGTCGGGTGCTGGCCTTCCTGTCAGTCCTCGCCTAGGCCGGCTTCTTCCAGGTCGAGACCGCGCAGCAGCCGCCGGCGGGTGGTGTCGCTGATGGTGCCGGCGTCGAACAGGCGGCCGAGTTCCGCGCGCTGCACGGACAACACGTCACGCCGCAACGCCCGGTAGGCCGCCAGCGTCGGTGCTGAATCCTGGTTCACATCGACGGTCCGGTCCGCCTCGATCCGGTCGATCCGCTCGGTGAGCCGGCCACGCAGTTGGTCCAGCACGACGTCCGACGCGAGCTCAAGATCGGCAAGCTGTTCCAGGTGGGCCAGGCCGGCCCGCGCCAGGTGCAGTTCGGCCAGCGTGTGCTCATGCCGGACATCGTCTGGCGCGACGGCGATCCCGGCCCGCCGGACCAGCGGTGCCAACGTGAAACCCTGCACCACCAGCGTGATCACGATGACGGCGGACGCCAGCAACAACACGAGATCCCGATGCGGCAGGGCGCTGCCGTCGTCGGTGACCAACGGAATGGACAGCGCCGCCGCCAACGGCACCACACCCCGCGCCCCCGCCCACGAGACCACCGCCGGCACCTGCCAGGACGGTCGCCGCTGCCCGCCCCGTCGTTGCAGCACGGCCGCCAGCGGGAACACCCACAGGATGCGGACGGCGAGCAGCGTGCCGGTGACCGCCAACGCCTGCAGCGGCCAGTACCCCTCCTGGCTGGACAGTTCCCGTACGAGGGTCGGCAGTTCCAGGCCGATCAGGCCGAACACCACGCTCTCCAGCAGAAACACGACGGTCTGGTACACCGCGCCCAACTGCAACCGCACATGCGCGGTCGTCAGTCGCGACGTCTGCGTGCCGATCAGAATGGCGCACACGACTACCGCCGTCACACCGGACCCGTGCACGGCTTCGGCGAGCACATAACCGGCATACGGAGTCACCAGCGCGATCACGGCCTCCAGCACCGGATCGGTGGTACGGCGCCGAATCAGGATCACGCCGCCGGCGACCAGTGCCCCCACCAACGCGCCACCGACGGCGAGCACAAGGAAGTCGCCGACCACATGCCCCCACGACACCGCGCCGACGGTGACCGCGACCGACACGGCGACCCGGAACAACAGCAGGCTGGTCGCGTCATTGAACAGGCTTTCGGCCTGCACCAACGCCTGCACCCGAGGTGGTAGCGCGAGTCGCCGGCCCAACGCCGTCACCGCGACCGGATCCGTACTGGCCAGCACCGTCCCCAACACCAGCGCCATGCCCACCGGCAAACCGGTGATCGCCACCACCACCGCACCGACAGCGGCCGCCGACGCGATCACCAGCCCGATCGCCAACGCCGTCACCGGCCGCCACACCGCCCGCAGATCCCGCCACGGCAGTTCCTCCCCCGCCGCGTAGAGCAGCGGGGGCAGCACGACGAGCCCGACCACCTCCGGCGTGATCTGGATGGTCGGAACCGCCGGCAGCAGACCGACCACGACACCGGCGACCACCAACAACGACGGCGCCGGCACCCGCAACCGACGGGCGAACGTGGCCACGACGGTCGCGATCACGACAAGAAACAGCACGGTCTCCACGCTGCGCATGACCGGTGTCTCCCGCCGAATCCGACCTGACCAGGCCCTTGACCTTACCTACCAACCGACCGGGCGGCCCGCTCATCGCGCCGGGCACCGCTGGACGATCGAGACATCGGCTGTTGGACCGAAACGAGTCTTGACCGAGAGCGACAGCGAGAGTACTTTTCGCGATCGTAAGTAAGGAACCTTTCTTAACTAACGGCAGCAAACGGTTAACGGAGACCTTATGAAACGACGCACCCTGGTCGCCACGCTCGGCGCGCTGGCGCTGGCCGTCGCCTCGTTCGCCGCCCTGGCGAGCCACGCGGCACCGGCGTCGGCGAGCACCAGCGCCACCTACTTCGTGACGCTGTACGGCTGGCCGGACAACTCCCCACCCGGCGCCGACATCGCCTATCCCAAGAGCGACGGCAACCCGACGCTGCACAACTCAGCCGGTGGCGTCGGCACCTTCAGCAATCCGGTCACCTACGCGACGGACAAGGCCGAACTCCCGATCGGGACCAAGGTCTACTACCCGTTCCTCAAGCGCTACTTCATCATGGAAGACGACTGCGTCGAGTGTGACCAGGACTGGACCGGCCACGGTCCGGACGGCGGCCCGAAGTTCAAGCACATCGATCTGTGGGTCGGCGGCAAGGGCGGCAACACGAACAAGGTGCTCGCCTGCGAGGACGCGCTGACGCAGAGCGGCACGGTGATCGTGAACCCACCGTCGAACGAGCCGGTGAGCAGCACGCCGCTGTTCAACTCCAGCACCAACACATGTTTCAAGCCCTGACCGGGTACCGGTAGCAGGAGCCCGCCTCGCGCACCCGGGGCGGGCTCCGTCGGATATCGGCGCCAGCGGGCGCAACCGAGACCAGATCGTCTCTGGACAGATTCATCCGATGTCTGATAGACAGCCATACATCGGAGGTCTGGTCGCAGGAGGTGCTGGTGAAGCTGGCCCGGGTAGGTCCACGGGGTGCGGAACGGCCCGCCGTGCTCGACGCGGACGGTCGCTGGTTCGACGTCTCCGTCCTGAGCGCGGACATCGACGCCGCGTTCCTGGCCGGCGACGGCATCGCCCAGGTCAGCGACCACCTGGCCAGAAACGACCTGCCGCAGCTCGCCGAGCCGCCGACGCGGTTCGGGCCACCGGTGGCGCGGCCGGGCAAGATCGTCTGCATCGGCGTGAACTACCGGGACCACGCGGCCGAGTCGGCGCTGGCCGTGCCGACCGAGCCG
>WNGL01028716.1_pt1 | contig 10168 bp, 7 predicted proteins | sample 5400591 | NCBI WGS metagenome assembly WNGL01 (sample SAMN13153377, study PRJNA577476) | soil metagenome | isolation source: 80 cm soil or saprolite under Garry oak tree replicate 1 | place: USA:California | collected 2016-06-15 | reverse complement strand
ATCTGACTGGTGACAGGTTCACGCGCCGTGTTGGTTCACGGCAGCTGCGAATGCAGGTGCCCTCTCCCCAGCGCGGAGAGGGAACAGGGTGAGGGGCCCGCATTTCATTCTGCTGCGCCCGCGCGGCGCGCGGCGATCATGCGCGCGATCCCCGTGCGGTGATCGATCTTCGGCGCAAAACCGAAATCCCGCCGCAGCCGCCGCAGCCGCCGCAAGATCGGCGAGCGCGACCTGCTCGGGATAAGCGAGAAAATAATGCAGCTGCCACCGTGTTGCGGACAAACACGCGGCCACGGCCGCATCCGCCGCATCGTCGATATAGAGGAACGGCTGGTCGCTCGCGGGCCCGACATGCGCCGGGCGCCCTTCGATCGCCGCATCGACGATCTCGCCGATCACGAACGCGGTCCGTCTGCCGGGACCGTAAATCCCGGTGAAGCGAAGCGAGCACAGGTCGAGCGGCGTTGTTCGCCACAATCCGCGCAGCACCATGTCGATCGCGGCCTTGGAGCAGCCGTAAGGCGTGGTCGGCCGCATCGGGTAATCGTCGCCGATGGGATCGGCCTCGCGGAAATCGCCGATCGCCGACACCGAGGAGCAATAGATGAAAGTTTTGACGCCGGCATCGAGCGCGGCCAGCAGGAGATGGAGACTGCCGCCGACGTTGATGGCCATGATCCGGTCCGGCCGATCCGTCATCACCATGGGGCCCGAGATGCCGCCGGCGTGGATGACATGGCTGATCCGCTCCTCGGCCAGCAATTCGCGCAGGCGCGCCGGCTCGGACAAATCATCTTCGATGTGTCGGATGCTCGGATTCACCGGCGCCGCCGGATCGAGGCCGACGACCTCCTCGCCCCGCGCCAGCAGACGCGGGACGACGGCGCTGCCGAGAAACCCGCTCGCGCCCGTGACCAAAATGCGGTTCGCCATGGCTGTTCCCCCCGCAGGCGGATGCGGCACCGCAACCGGAGCGCAATCCGCCGTCCCGGACACTGCGGCGCCGCCACATTTCCGTGCGATTGTGGATCAAAAACGCATTGGATTACAATGGCTTGCAGCCATCGGCAAGGACGAAACGAAACTGCCGCTGATGCGTTGGGGTAGGAATGTGAGGCGCGAAGAGAAAGGAGAGTGTCATGAAGCAACTTCTCTTCGGCGCGGCGGCGGCTACCCTGCTCGTAGCGGCTGTTCCGGCGTCTGCGCAGGTGTATCTGGGGGCTGACCCGGGCGGCGTCGGCGTACAGGTCGGCCCGTTCGGGCTGGGCGTCGGACCCCGCTACGGTTGGTATGACGAGGGTTACGCCTATAGCCCGGATTGCCCGCTGGTCAGGGAGCGAATCGTCACGCCGGGCGGGCGCGTGATCTTCAGAACACATCGCGTCTGTGATTGACGCGCATTCGCGCGCATGACCCTGGAATGGCCCCGGAAAACGGGGCCATTCCTTTTGGGAGGTTCGCGCGCGCCGCTGGGGCAAATCATCAAAACGCGAGAAGCATTTTTTCTCTGCTGTGTTTTGGTCGGCTCACGGATCTGCGTGCCAGCCCGAAACTATTTTCGCTTGTGGTCCACAAGCGGACGCGGCTCGCCGCTGGCTGCCGGGCGGCAACCCGATCCGGAAGGCTCACGAGGCCGCCCTATCGGCGGGTCTCCACGTCGATATCGCTGCGCTTGAGCAGATAATCCAGGCCCCCGACGCGATACCAGCGATAGCCGTATGGCTCCAGCATCAGCCGGTGCTTGCCGTCGTCGCCCGCATGGCTGTGATCGTGCGACAAGAGATTGACGAGCAGGCGGCTGCGCTCGCTTTCCAACCCGGTCGAAAAGGCGATCTCACGCGGACTGGCATCGAGATTGTGCACGAACACCACCGAATTGTTCCGCCAGTCGTAGCGTATCGGCAGTACGGCGGGATCGCGTGTCGCAAGCACCTCGAAGTCGCCCCAACCGACCTCGGGCACTTCCTTGCGCATCCGGATGATCCGCTCGGTCCAGTTGAGCATCGAGTTCGGATCGCGCCGCTGGTCGGCGGCATTCACGTGCCGATAGCCGTAGGGCCCGCTGCTGATCACCGGCAGCAGAGGTTTGTTGCTCACCGTGAAGCCGGCGCGGGGCTCGGTAGACCATTGCATGGGTGTACGCGCGCAATTGCGCTCCGGCAGTCCGAGATCGTCGCCCATGCCGAGTTCGTCGCCATAGCGAATTACCGGCGTGCCAGGAAGCGTGAACATCAGGCTGTAGGCAAGCTCGATCCAGCGACGATCCCCCTCGAGCATCGGCGCCAGCCGCCGGCGGATGCCGCGATCGTAGAGCTGCATGTCCCGAGACGGCCCAAAGCGCTCGAACACTACCTTGCGCTCCTCTTCGGAGAGCCGCCCGAGATCGAGCTCGTCGTGATTGCGCAGGAACATGCCCCATTGCGCCGTGGCCGGTCGCGGCTTGGTCGCGTGCAGCGCTTTCACCAGCGGCCGGCTGTCGGCCGCGGCCAATGCGTAAAACAAATGCTGATTGGCCTGAAAATTGAACATCATGTGCATGCGATCGCCGCCGGCCCCGAAGTATTCCATGTCGGTCTCCGGCAGCACATTCGCTTCGGCGAGAATGATGGAATCGCCCTCGCGCCACTGCAGAAATTCGCGAAACATGCGCAGCATGTCGTACTGCTCGACGGGCTTGCGCGCCTTGGGGCCCTTGGTCCCAATCACGAACGGAACGGCGTCCATGCGGAATCCGGAGACGCCAAGCTGTATCCAAAAACCCATGACCTTCAGGATTTCGGCCTGCACGTGCGGATTCGACGTGTTCAAATCCGGTTGGAAATCGTAAAAACGATGAAAGTACCAAGCGCGCGCCTGCTTGTGATAGGACCACGTCGATTTCTGCACGCCAGGGAACACCATGCCCTCGCTGGCCCAAGGCGGCTTTTTGTCCGACCAGACATACCAATCGCGATATTTGGAGTCCCGGTCGCGACATGCCGCCCGAAACCAAGGGTGCCGATCTGAAGTGTGGTTGATCACGAGGTCGATGATCACGCGGATCCCGCGCTGGTGGGCGCCATGGGTAAACTCCACGAAATCGCCGAGACTGCCATAGCGTCGATCGACGTTGTAATAGTCGCTGATGTCATAACCATCGTCACGATGCGGAGAGGTCTGAAACGGCATCAGCCAGATCGCCGTGACGCCCAGCCCGTGCAGATAATCCAGGCGCCGCATCAGCCCCTGGAAATCCCCGATTCCGTCGCCGTTGGCATCCATATAGGTGCCGACGGAGAGGCAATAGATCACCGCGTTCTTGTACCAAAGATCGTTGATCATGGATGCGGGGCGCCAGCCAGCGTATGTGCTCAATCGGAATCGAGGGGGGCCGGTTCCCGCGGAAGCCCGGCAGCTCACGCAATGTCCCGACCGGCGGCAATCGCACGACCCGCACAAAGGCCGGTGACCGACGCGCCGTTTGCTACCGGGGCACGGCCTTCTCGAGCTTCGAGAGAAACGCCGTCAGCGCCTGCTCTGGGTCGTCGCTCTCCTCGGTCAGCATCGTGACTCCCCATTTCGCCAGCACCGCCTGCTGCACGGGATCGGCGCGGGGCATGAACGCGAACGATTGCGGCCGGCTGTTCTCGTAGCCGGATTCTCGCCAGGTCTTCCACAGGCTGTGCAGCAGCAGCCTGATGTTCATATCCGACATGCTGTAGCCGATGAATAGGATGGTCTTACCGAGCGCATCCGCGCGAAACTTGATGTCCAGCGGGGAATCGAACGTAAGCCGGTCGAAATAGTCGGTTTCGGCGATCACCAGCGACTGATCGTCGTCGAAGTCGCCATGAAATTTCACGATCTGGGTGACGCCGGCGACCGCCTTGGCGACGTCGCGGGCGTTGGCGACCTTGACGTACGGCTTGTCGTGGATCTCGAACGCGACCTCGAGATTGCGGTCGTAGTTGGTCGTGTAGATGATCGGAAATTCCATCGACACGATCAGCCGGTGAATCTGCGACTTGCGGACCTTGTCTTCCGACACCTTCCAGTGACGGTCCATCCAGCTGCGCAGCGGGCCGATGCTGCCCTGCTTGAGCCGGTAGTATTCGGCCAGCATGTGATGGCTGTTCGCGCCGGAAAAGCCATCGGGCCCGACGCCGAGCTCCTCGGCCATGTGCTCGATCAGCTCGCGCCACGACGGCTGCTCGATCGACCGCGCCAGTGCGGCGAGGTCGGACTGCGCGGCGGCCGGCGCGGTTTCATTCATGCCGCGCGCCACGCATGAGTCGGGAATTCGTGGCTTCCAACCGCTGGACAGCAGCACTGCCGAGCGAGCGCGAATCAAGATGGGTTGCGACCAATGATGCCTCGGGACGCGAATACGATGCCTGCGGAACCCGGAGACAAACGAGGTGATCGGACTGGAGTTCCTTGCGCGGATGCGTGTGGGAAGCTGGGTCGGACCGCTATTGCGACGAACCCCCGCCGGGAACCGACGTCAGTCTGCCGAATTGATTTCCGATTCGGGAACCCGCGAGGAGCCCGGCCGGCGCCGCCGCGATGGGGCGCCTGCGCGAAACCCAACTTCTGCCGTTTGCCGATCCCCAGCACGCCATGAGCGACGTTGCCACTCCGCCGCGGCTCGAAGAGCGAACACAAGCTTCGCGCCGCATGCCGTGGTGGCAGACCGGGATCGTCTATCAGATTTATCCGCGCTCGTTCCAGGACAGCAACGGCGACGGAATCGGCGATCTGCCGGGCATCACGCGACGTCTGCCGTATCTACGCGAGCGCGGGATCGATGCGATCTGGCTTTCGCCGATCTTCGTCTCGCCCATGGCCGATTTCGGTTATGACGTTTCCGACTATACGGCGATCGATTCCAGGTTCGGAACGCTTGCCGATTTCGACGCGCTGCTCGCGGCGGCGCACGGGATCGGCATTCGAATGTTGCTGGATCTGGTGCCGAACCACACGTCGGACCAGCATCCGTGGTTCCTGGAGAGCCGGGCGTCCCGCGCGAATCCTAAGCGCGACTGGTATCTGTGGCGCGACCCGAAGCCCGACAGCGGGCCGCCGAACAACTGGCTGTCCGATTTCGGCGGCAGCGCGTGGACGCTCGACACCCGGACCGGCCAATACTACTACCACGCCTTCCTCGCCGAGCAGCCGGACCTCAACTGGCGCAACGCGCAGGTCCGCAACGCCATTTACGACGTGATGCGGTTCTGGTTGCGCCGCGGCGTCGACGGCTTTCGCGTCGACGTGATCTGGCATCTGATCAAGGACGATCAGTTCCGCGACAATCCGCCCAATCCCGACTTTGCGTCCGGCAGCCCGCCGAACCACCGGCTGATCCCGCTCTACAGCACGGACCGGCCGGAAGTGCATGAGGTCATCGCCGAGATGCGGGGCGTCGTCGACGAATTCGCGGATCGCGTTCTCATCGGCGAGATCTATCTGCCGATCGAGCGTCTGGTCGCCTATTACGGCCGCGATCTCCGCGGCGCGCAGCTGCCGTTCAACTTCAGCCTGTTGCAGGCGCCTTGGCACGCGCGCTCGCTCGCCAAGCTCGTCGACGAATACGAGGCGGCGCTGCCGCAAGGCGGTTGGCCGAACTGGGTGCTCGGCAATCACGACCGCCCGCGGATCGCGAGTCGCGTCGGCCGCGAGCAGGCGCGCATCGCCGCCATGCTGCTGCTCACGTTGCGCGGGACGCCGACCGTATACTACGGCGATGAATTGGGCATGCTTCAGGTCGCCATTCCGGCGGAGCGCCTACAGGATCCATTGGAGAGGAACGTGCCCGGGATCGGCGTGGGACGCGACGGATGCCGCACTCCCATGCAGTGGGACGCGAGCGCGCACGGCGGCTTCTCCAGCGCCGAACCGTGGCTGCCGCTGGCGGAGGATTTCCGCAGCGAAAATGTGGAGAACCAGCGTCGGGATTCGAGCTCGATTCTCAATCTCTATCGCCGCCTCGTGCAGCTGCGCGCTGCTCGTCCCGTATTGACCCGCGGGCACTATCGGCCGCGCGCCGCGCAGGGAGATCTGCTGCTCTTCGCGCGGGAACTCGACGATGAGCGACTGCTCGTGGCCCTCAATCTCGGCGGCGAACCGGTCGAGCTGCGTCCGGAGGCCGGCCGGCTCGAAGGCCGCATCCTGATCTCCTCGGCCGGCGACCGCGACGGCGACATGGTCGAGGGTGGGGTCCATCTGCGCGGCAACGAGGGGCTTGTCGTCGACGTGACCCATGGACCGGCAGGCGCTTGATCCCGCGGCAGCCGCTCGTCGCGCCGATCAAGTAGCGACGCGGCTCGGGGCGCATTCATGCCTTCAGGATGGTCATTTTCGTGATGGCCGTCCCGCGGTCCGGCTTTGGCACTTCCCGGAAGAGCCGATCGGGGCGAAAACGTCGGCTTATTCGGGGATAGTGTTGCAAATCTCGGCGAAGCGCGACTGGTGCGCGGCCCATTAGGGCCGGCCTGCTGAAAAGGGGGGGCATCCACGCGATCCCCGCGTTCCATGTGCGCAGGCCCATAGCCAGCGCCGCGCCGGGTAACTCGGCAAATCAGTTGGGGATGATCGGAACACGACCTTTGGAACTATTGTAATTCGAAACAGGAATTTGAAGCTGCTAAGTCCTTTACAAGGATAATGGCTGATCTAACTTTTGAAAACGAGTGAATAGCACCGGAGCGACCATGATCAGCACGATGTTTCAGTCTGCAACGATTCTGCTGCGAGAAGGCCTCGAAGCCATGCTCGTGATCGCCGCGCTTGCCGCCTATATCCAAAAGGCTGGAATGCACCATCGGCTGAGAGAGCTATACGTCGGTTCCATGGTGGCGGTCGCCGCGAGCTTTCTTGCAGCTTGGCTGTTCGAGATATTCAATAACGGTGTTCACAATGACCTGCTGGAGGGCGTCACGATTCTGGCCGCAGCGGCGTTGATGCTGTATGTCAGCGGTTGGTTGCTCCTGCGGCAGGATCCGCGGTCCTGGCAGCAGTTTCTCAGGGCCAAGGCGGACGAGGCCCTATCCCGGCAAACAGGGATCGCCGTCGCTAGTCTCGCATTCCTTGCCGTTTTCCGCGAAGGGGCAGAAACGGTCCTGTTCATCCATGCGCTCGCTCAGTCTTCAGGCGGCTGGAGTGCGGGACTGATCGCAGGCTTGGCTGTGGGGGCGGTCATACTTATGGTTCTGTTCTTCGCCATCAACGTCTTGACGCGGCGCTTGCCGTTGCGGCCGCTCTTCATCGTGACGTCGGGTTTTCTGTTCTTGATGGCACTCAAGTTTATCGGGGAAGCCATCCAGGAGTTTCAGGAGCAGCAGATCGTTCCGTATACCGAAATGCGCGGAACCAACTGGTTGTCCGGCGTCGGACTTAACCCGACGCTGGAAGCGATCGCTACACAGCTCTTCGTGATCGGGTTGGCGGCAACCTCCTTCCTGGTGCTGGCATGGCGGATGAGGCATGCGCCGCGGTCTACGCGGGCCTAACCGCATGTAGATCGCAATGCCCACCTGCGGAAATGGAAGCGCCGCAACGCACGTCTTTTCCGCCCGGTGCCGCGCCCGCCATCCACGAACCCGCCCACGGATCCAGAAATGCACGGACCGATGCAGCGCCTCGGCAAGCTGAAGGACACCGGGGGCAACCTAGCCGAATAACAAAAAAGGGTACAATCTAATGCCTGTTAGAACTGTCTCTGACCCACATGACAATCCCAGTCCCATTTTGTATCAGTGTTGAGAAGCACGCCGGTCAGACGATTGATCGTAAAATGAGAATTGCTTTTTGTTGCATCATAAAAGGTAACTGTGTCGCCAGTGAAAACGGCTGCCATAGGACCCCAAGTATTTCCTGAAGAGTACGGCCTGCCATTTAGGGACAGTGGAGGAAGGCGTACGATTGCAGTCTTAGCCTCCTCGTTCAACTCAACTATTGTGAGAGCCTGTTCAACAAAAGGGGGACGAATGTTACAAAGCAATTTGATATTGGCTGCTTGTGCAGATTGATCGTTTGTCATCAGCAACGTCAGAATGACAAGCGTACTTAATGATAAACCAGCCATCACCGAGAAAGAGGGGGACGTTTTCATTTTAAGCTACCAGCGATGGATAAGATGAAATATCTTACCATTCGGCTTTACCGAAAGCTATATCGTTCGGGCAACACTTACAGCAAAAAGGCCGCCCGGAATAACCCGAGCGGCCTCCAACAGTGTCGGCCAAATTCAGGCCCGTTCTCTATCTTTGCCAAATCGCTGGTCGCTACAGATCAGTGTTTGCCGCCTCTATGGCCACCGCCACCACTCGGCTTAAGGCCCCCGCCACCACGGCTCGGCTTAAAGCTACTCCCACTCGGCTTAAACTGGTGTTGCTTGCCGATATGCTGTTGCTTGCCATCGTGAGGCTTGCCGATATGATCGTGATGCTTGCCTCGATGTCCGCCGCGCCAGCCGTGCCAGCCGAAGCCGCCACCCCAGCCTAAATTCCAGCGCCACGCATAACCACACCAGTACCACCCAGGCCCATTCCAAGCGTCGTCGTACCAGCAGTATCGCCTTCCATGCCAGTAGAAGACTTGCACGTTCTCGAGCGGATCGACGTAGCCAGCGGCTGACCGCAGGGCGTTCGGGTCACCAAGGGGCACGGCCTCGGCGCGACCGCTCATCAAGGTTCCACCCGCGAGGAGCGCGGTCGTTATCGTGAGTGCGGTGGCAAATTTGTTCATTGGTTTCCTCCGTGGATTGGACAGCTTCGGTTGGGCCATCTGAATGAATCGTGAATAGGCATCGTTAACGGTCGGAAGACGACGTGCTTCGAGCGGGTCGGCATTGTCCTGCTCGATTACCACGCCGTGCCCTTCCAGCTCCGGCCGGAGAAGAATCCTGTCAGTCGCCGTGACGGAGATCGGGTCGAAGCCTTCGGCCACGATGCGCAGTTCGCCTTCCGCGGCACCGCGTTCTATCCGAAGCGTCAGTGCACGGCGCTGACCAGGAGTTCCTTGCGATTGACCATCATCGTGGCCCGTCAATCGGATCGACATATCCGACCTGGCTCGGCTCGGTCATGCTTCCGCGCCGCCGCCCGACTCGACGATCCCGCTCATGGTCAAAGGGACGATAGCAGCAAAGAGGCCGCCCGAGTTTCCGCGAGCGGCCTTTCTTGTCCAATGCTTGGCTATCCTGCGCGGGGACCGGCGAGTTGGCGCCGGAGATCGGATGATCAAAGTCTCATGGTGATTCGGGGCGTTTAAGGGGCAAGGCATAGTCTCAATGATGACCGGCGTGAGACACAATTATTTTCGGAAAGGATGGCCGCTCAGATGTGTGCCCCGATCCAGTGACCGACGCCAATCATCGGCGTCGCGCTGCGCACTTTTGGCAGCGCAGCGGCAGGTTTCCGATAAAGCTCTCGGGCGTGACCCGCAGTGACCGGTCGAGCAGCATCCGCAACGGCATATCTGTAACACGCCCGCAGCCGGCGCAGGTGACGCGTGCGTGCCGCCTTGGCTCTGCATTTCCGCGATCGCGCGGGTGAGTGATCGCAGCCAAGCGACGCTTCGATGACGGGGGAGGGGGTAGCTAAGTACTTGGCGATATAAGGTATTCGCTCGGTAACTGGCGGAAGGGGTGGGATTCGAACCCACGAGGGCCCTTGCGAGCCCTGGCGGTTTTCAAGACCGCTGCCTTAAACCACTCGGCCACCCTTCCGGATTCGGGAATATCAAGCAGTTAGTTCTACGGCTGAGCGAACGCAATGGAAACGGGCGAGCCCGTTGGACCAATTTGGACGCCATAATCGGGGCCCTTTTCGAAATCTCGGACAGCGGGCAAAACATAGTCGTCCAAGAAGTCGCGTACTGACATTGGGTCACCTCTTAAGCCAATTCTCTTTCTCCAGCGCGACCGGGAGGCACCGCGTTGCCTCCGCAATATCGGCTTTCCGGCCGGTCCTGGCGGCAACCAGCAGCATCTCGGCGCAACGATCCCAGACCGGCCGCGTCAGCAGCGTGGCGGGTATCTACTGGGCTGCGACGTGTCGTCGAGCTCTCGCCGAACCGGTTCGAGAGCTTCTCGACCGACTAGGGGGCGCCGTTGCGTGCGGCTTCTCTCAAGGTCCGTTTTGCGCGGACACGGTCGGCGGCGTGGTCTGTACAGTATCGAGATCAATCT
>WNGL01013264.1_pt1 | contig 10168 bp, 6 predicted proteins | sample 5400591 | NCBI WGS metagenome assembly WNGL01 (sample SAMN13153377, study PRJNA577476) | soil metagenome | isolation source: 80 cm soil or saprolite under Garry oak tree replicate 1 | place: USA:California | collected 2016-06-15 | reverse complement strand
ACCATTGAAAAGAAGTTTCCTGAACCGCCGACGTCACGAACAAAGAAGGGAAGCGTATCCCATTCGTCACCGTTACTCATAGAGGTATGCGCACCACAAAATGGAGTGAACTCGAGGTCGCCAAACCGCAGGTTTTTACCAGGGACCAGTGGATGCACTGTGAAGCCCATCTCTCTCAGGATCTGTTGCGCGGCCGTCGAGGAGCGCGCGGAAAGGAAGATGGGGATGGTGCGCTCGAGCCGGGCGAGCGAAGGAATGTCGAAGTGATCGTCGTGCTCGTGGGTTAGGACAACACCATCGACCCTGGGAAAGCGTTCGAAACTAAATACACGTGGCGGGTACACGCGATACTCGAGTGCATGGGCCTGACCAAACTCCTCGCATAACAATGGGTCCACCAGGAAACAGGAACTCTTCGACTGGAATATCCATCCCTGATGGCCAAGGAATGTGGTCGACAGCATTGGGATTCGGTCCTCCTTTACGACTCCGCGGCCGCACCAGCGTATCGCGCCCCTACACTTGCCCGCGCGTATTTCGGGGACACGCGCGCCTTGGCAGATTTTCGCGCAAGGCTATCGTCCGGAGCAAGTGCCACCGCTCATGAATTTCAGCCTGCTTAACCCGACTTCCTATCACTGTCATGATATGCCTCGACGATTACGTAACTATGTTCCGAAATATCGGGGGTGACGCAGAATCACGATCTTTCCCCAAGCCAGCGCAACTCCTTAAAGCGCTACGGTGAGTGGAAGCCAGAGATCGCAGCGCCACATGTCAACGGTTAAATGCCTTGTTGTGCGATGTCGAATGTAGTACTCGAAACAAGTACATCTCACATCGCACAACAAGACATTTGACATTCAACATTTGTGACTTGCCCTGTGTTGACCTGTGGAACATGCTCTGCTCTGGGAGAGGGACCGCTCTTCAATTTATTCACCGTTCTATGAGCAAAGCCCGCTTAGATCCAGAATTCGAAACGCATCTCCGTTTGGCGTAACCGTCGCGAGCAGCGGTTCTGCGGGGTGAAACGCGATGCCGGCGGGTGGGTATCGCTTGGAAAGCCTCTCGTTGTTCTCGTTGAGTTCAGCAATGAGCCGGCCGCTTTCAACATCCCAAAATTGCAAGCCGCGAGCATCACTGGAGCCGAGAACTTTTCCGTCGCTGGAAAAGCCGAGAGCATGGACGCGAGCCGCATCCTTGCTCAGCACGCGGGGAGATCCCTCAAAACCCTCGTGAGTGGCATGAAATGTCAGGATGCTTTGGCCGGTGCCCACCGCAATCAACTCTTCTTCCGGCGACCATGCCAGGCACTGCGCAGGCTCATCCATCTGGACGCGAGCCAGTACGTCGGCCGACAGAAGATTCGCCAGAATCAAAAGGCTTCCGTTTTCAGCCAGCGCTCCAAGAAGGAATGTTGTCCTGTGAGAACATGAAGCCGCGACATATCGGGTGGCGATGTTCATCGCATCTTCCATGTCCTCTGTCCAGCCGGTGTGAAGACAGAAGCCATCCCAAGCACGTAACCGGTCAACTGAGCACGTCATTGCCATGGCTTCTTCGTCCGTGAATTCTACCGAGTGCACGGGCTCTTTGTGGCCGCTGATGGTGAACGGCGCTCGTCTCCCGGTGCTCACTTCCCAAAGACCCACGGATCGATCTAGTGAACTGGCCAAGATGAACTCCGCGTTCCGGTCCCATGTCACTGCGATTACCTCGTCCGAATGAGGGCCCAACATCTTAGTCACTTGCTGGCTCTCGAGATCAAAAATAGCAATGGATCCGGATTGCGTTGGGACAGCGAGAAAGCGCCCGTCGAGTGACCAACGCGGCTTTGTGAGATGGCCGCTATGCAAATCGATCTCATGAAGCGGAGTGATGGTTGACATGGGGTATAAGCAATAATGCTAGAATGTGCGCGTTTTTGAAACGAATTTGATGCCGAGGTGTGAACGAATCGAAATTGCGGAAGACTCAGCCTCTCCCTCTGGGAGAGGGCGCGAAGCGCGAGCCCGACAGGGCGAAGCCTCAAGAAAATGTGAGGGTCTCAAGATTCGGATAGAGCTGCGACCCTCACCCGGCGCGCCAGCCTGCTGGCTGTCGCGCCGCCCTCTCCCAGCGGGAGAGCGACTGCTTCTTCTGCTGTTTGTCTTTGCCCTCCAGGGTTGCCGCGACAATCGCGACTCGCAACAGCAACCACCGGCCCCTCATCACCCGGCCATCGTCTCACCCTCGGCTCCGGCCGCCACAGCAAGACTCATGGACGGCATGGGCAAGGTCGATTTCCCCATCACGACAAGTTCAAAAGACGCTCAAGCGTTCTTCAATCAAGGAGTCGCACAACTGTACGGGTTCTGGTTCGTTGAAGCGGAGCGCTCGTTCCTCGAGGCGGCAAGGCTCGATCCGAATGCCACGATGGCGTACTGGGGAATTGCCATGGCGGCACCCGGCACTTTCCTCCCCGCATATCAAATCGCACTGACGCCGAATCCCGGACTCCCTGCACTATCGCCCAATTCCCCCGAGTCTCGCGCGCGCGCCGCGATTGTCAAAGCGCAGGCTTTCAGAGATTCCGTAACGGCCCGCGAGCGCCTCTACATTGAAGCGGCCGCCGCGCGGCACAATGCCGGCTTGCGCGATCCGGACGCCGCTTATATCGCGATTATGAGGCGGCTCGTCGAATCATTTCCCGCTGATCCCGAAGCAAAGTCGATTTTGGCCCTGGCTCTCGAGAATGGCTACGACCGGGCCACGAAGTCTCCCAAACCCGGAACCGATGAGAGCCTGACGTTGCTGCGGCAGGTCCTGGCGAAGGACCCGAATCACGCAGGCGCTAATCATTTTTTAATTCACGCTCTGGAGGGAGGCAAAGACCTGCGGAGCGCGCTGCCCGCAGCGAACCGCTATGCCGGGATCGCGAACAACATCCCTCATGTGCTTCACATGCCGGGCCATGTTTATGCGCAAATCGGCATGTTTGATGACGCCATTAACGCATTCATGGCGGCAGATGCGAAGGAACGGGAATACATGTCTGCCGATCCGCGCTATTCGAAACTGAGTTACGTGCATAACGAGATTCTTCTGCTCCATGTGCTTGGACTCGCCGGCCGCTATCCTGATGCGATGTCCCGCATTGCCGGTCTGATGTCGGCCAAAGAGAGTCTCACCGAGCGGGACACTGCCGAATTCCTTTACCGTGTCGGCTGGTTTGCCCTCATGAAGACGCTCGTGCGATTTGAGAAATGGGACGAGATTTTGGACGGCAAGACGCTTCCCTTCTACAACCAACCTTCGGAATCTCTTTGGTACTACTGGGCGCGCGGTCTCGCGTATGCCGCCACTTCCAAAGCAACGGAGGCCCGGAATTCGCTGGCGATAATGGAACAATTGATGCGATCCCTGGAGCGCGGCGGCAATCCTCTACCGCAACAGTTCCAGATCGCACATGCCGAACTTGCGGCCTATATCGATACGACCGGAAATATGGCTAAGGGCCTCGAAGAACTCAATCGGGCGGCCGTGTCCGAATCCCTGCTGCCTTACACAGATCCGACCGTGTATCCGCGTCCCGTCCTGGAGCTGTTGGGTAGAACGGCGCTCAAGGCCCGTAATTTCCGGACTGCGGAATCCGCTTATCGTCGAGCGCTCGAGAATGAGCCGGGCAGTGGCCGGGCCTTGTGGGGTTTGGCGAAAGCGTTCGAAGGTTTGGGAAGGAAGCAAGACGCGGAGAAGGTAATGGCGGAGTTTCGCCGCGTCTGGCGTGGAGATGAACTGCAGTAAGAAGGAATAGCCACAAAAAGGCAAAAAACACAAAAGTCAGAAACGAAATGGACCTTTTTGTGATTTTTGTGCCTTTTTGTGGCTATTCCCTTACCTGAAGTGCTCGACGTCTTTCTCGTTTTCGGTGCAGAAGTATTCGTACAGGTCCTGGTCAGGAATCAGAGTTTGCCGCAGCGTGTACGTGAATCGCTTGCCGTAGGCCTTGGGATCGTCGATTGTCACGTCGATCTCGAGGTGGCCAACATCGAGGCGCCGAAAACGCTCGATCAAGTGCAGATCGGAGCTGTGCGGATGGCCCATACGATCGAGCCAACCGCCTTCCCTGAATCCGCTGCTGTCGACGACTAGCGCATCGCCTTCCCACCGTCCGACCGAATAGCCCATCCATCTCGGGTCCGGATCCTTCGGGAGTGGACGGCCATCCAGAAAGATCTGCCGGAAAATGTTGTTCTCCTCGTAAAGGATAAGGATCACCTGAGGCGTTTGGATGATCTTCCACGGAAGCGGAACCGTGGCGGCGGCCGGCACGCCCGTCGGCTGGCATCGCGAAGACGGACTGAGTTTCCCATGCGCGTCGACGCGCTCTTTCAGCAGCGCCATGGCCCATGGCTGGATCAGGACATCTTCAGGCTTGAGATCGGCCATGATGTCTGTGAAATAGCGCGGCACTATGGCGTTTTCCACGTTTTGGGGCTTTCCCAGAGGATCGGGCAGCGGCCGCCAGACTCCCGACAGATCCACGTTGCCGTCGCGGGTTTTCGGCGGACGCGCCGCCAGATCCAATTTCCCGTCGCGCGTGCTCGGGACCGCGGGATCGAGCCGTTTCGACCATTGCGCGAAGCCCGGTGCGCTAAGGGCGAGCGAGAGCAGCACCAGCAGGACGCTGTGAGTCCATTTCATACGTGTCTCCAAATGCTTTGAAAGGTGAACTCGAAGCATTATACGCGCTTACCGCCCAACCGGTTTGACAGCGAATTTCTTGTCATAGATTCGGGTGGCGTTCGCCTGCTTGACCGTCATTGTCTTGCCGTCCTTGGAGACCTGTTCCGTATCGACAGAGATTTTTCCGTTTCGATTGTGCGTTCGTTCGATCGTGTACGGATCGATGAGTTTGTAGGAAATCTCCCGCGCATCGCCTCCGCTGGTTTGGTGAGGCTTTCCGTCGAAAGCGACCGGATGGATCTCGGTGCTCGACGATTTATTCTCCTTGCCGATCGTCGCGCGTGTGCTGATGAAACCACCACCTGGCGCCGGTACGTTGATCATCGTTTGGCTTTGTTGCGGGTAGTTCGCGGTCTTTTCCAAGTTCAGTTCCCAGATCCCAAGGAACGGTTCGCTTTTTTTGTCTTGTGCCGTGAGGCTCGCGCAAAATGCGAGCGTTGCAATCAGTACACCCAAAGATTTCCAGGACATTTTACCCTCCTTACTCGCATATGCTCGCTCGGCTACGGTAGACGGTCAAGAATAGACTGTAGGGGCGGTCTATTGGACCTGTGAAAAAATGGACGACAGCCAAAACTGTCAAATGTCGAATGTCTGTTGTGCGATGTCCGATGAACTTGTAAAACGACCCACTGACGAAATGACCTGATGACTAAATCGTTCCCATTAAGGATTTGGTAGTCTGGTCAGTAGGTCATCTGGTGCTTTGACAACTACATTAAACATCGCACAACAGACATTCGACATTTGACAAGTTGTGCAGGCAATTTTTAACAGCCCCTATGACCGCCCGCGATATCTCGGTTTGGACATTATGGGCGGTCGTAGACCGCCCCTACAAAGGTCAGGACCTCAAGAATTTGGTGAGGAATGGGTTCTTGCGATTTCGCTTCCCGGACCGCCGTCAGCAGTGCACGGTGACGAGCAGCTTTCAACAACACGTCGTCCCACTGCATTGGATTCCGGGCATCCCCGAGCGGAGTGCTGACGACTATCGATTTGCGTTTGCCCGATCGCTCCACCACGACGCGAGCGGGCCACATTTCGGGATACTGGCCCTCGAGCCGTGCATCTCGCCGCACACGAACCTTGGCGGCCAGCGATCGGAGCGTCTCGGTCTGGAACGGCGGCGTGCGATCGATTTCCATTAGCCGGTTTGGTGATAAAAGCGCCAGCGCGATCTGATACTGGACGCTTGTGATCGACTGCATGCGGCTGGACGGCAGGGGCGGGCGATCGATGATCCTGCTCTGCGCAGAAGGTACACTTACCATGATTGCCGAGATGCCTTTCGTGCCGGAGCCTGCCAACTGCCGGCATGCTTCAACGGCTGCGAGCGCCTGCCGGGCGATTGGATAAGGCTTGAGCCCGATTTCATCGAAGAGGAAACGGCGCCCCACCCGTCCCGCGCCTTGAAGCAATCGGCGCGCGGAAATCCGGACGCCGCCGATGTGTCCTTTGTAGCGCTCGAGCAGCTGCGGGTCGCCGAGAGCGCCTTCCCTTGCGGCCATCGCGGCCGCCACTCCATGCTCGGCCACACAGCCCAAAGAAACCCAACGTGAAGAATTTTCCATGACTGCCGGAGGCGCGATTCCTGTCGAAGCCGCCAGAGCGGTGGACAACGCCCCGGCGGTTTGTGAGACATTCAGTTTCCACGCGCGACATGCCACAGCTGCAGCGCCTGCGCCCGCCGCGAAGAGCGTTGGCCAAACGTTGCTCGCCACAACGTACGGACCATCGATCGCGTATCCAACGCGGATCAACGTTTCGTAGCCGGCAAGCACAGCAGTGACAAAATCTCCGAAGGTTTGAAAAACCCCGGTCGATGTCAGGTGCAGCGCGGCTGGGACGACAACCGAACCGGGCGTCGTACAGGATCTCAGGTGAATATCGTCGGCCTCGGTCAGACGAACCGACGCGCACCAGCCCGCCAGGCGGGAACCCACCGCAAACGCAGCCTTGCCCTCGGCGAGCTTCGCTCCCTCCAGCATCATTCCCAGGGTATCGGCAATATGGAGACGCAGACGTTCCATGCGCGCTGTGGGCAGCTCGGCGAGGGCGGGATCCTGGATCAGCGCTGCGAGAGATTCGAGCGCTGAAGGCATGTGATTTCGAGCGTCCCAGGATCGATGATCACGCCGTAATCGCGAGCAGCCGACTCGATGGAAACGTAGCCTTCGAGAACGTCTTGCCGGACGAGCTGGGGATCGCGCTTCCAGGGATCGCCCCAGCCACCTCCACCAGCGGTCGCGATAATAGCGGCTGTTCCGGCAGGAACCATGTGACGTACGACGCTGACGGGCTTGAACGTGTCTTCTTCCGGAAGTTTCATTAAGGTTGCCGAGGTCGCACCCCGCTTTCCACCTTCGATGCCCCACGGCGGATATTGTTGCCGGCCCATATCCGTCAACGACCACTGCCCCTCGACGAGGCCTTCCACTTCGGTCTCCAGACCCAGGCCCCCGCGATATTGACCAACACCACCGGAATCCGTGCGCAGCTCGCGCCGGCGGACCAGAATCGGCCACCGCAATTCCATTTTCTCGATGGGGGCGTTCCGGACGTCGCCCTGGCAGACCGACACACTGGCAGATTCGCCATCGCCTGTTGGCCGGCCTCCCCATCCTCCTCCTTCGATACTCTGCGTCACGAAGGCCTGACTGGTGCGCGGATTATTTCCAAAGAAAACAATAGGCCCGCCCAGAACACCCATGTGGGCGGCGGGTAGTTTTCCACGAAGCGCGGGCTCCAGTGCGAGCAAAATAGTATCCACTACGGTAGGCAGGGTTCGGCCCCACGATGCCATGGCCGCGGGATGCCGCGCCATCATGTAGTTGCCTTCCTGGATTTCCACCTTCAGCGCGCGGAACGCGCCCTCGTTGATCGGTTCCCTTGGCGTCGTCAACGCCTTGTAAGCGATCAGCGGCGCCGCGAGTGTTCGCGCGTTAATCGGGGCTCGGCGCTGCGGCGAACACTCGGTGAGGTCGATGGTCATGTCGCTGCCGTGGATGATGACGCGGACTTTGATTTCAACGGGCTGATTCCGGTCCAGGGGGCTGCCGGCAAACAGCGACTGGGCCTCATAGACACCGTCCGGCAAGTCTGCAACCACGGCCCGGCAACTCGCTTCGGTTTGATCGAAGATGCGTTCGATGGCCTGCTCGACGGTAGGGCGCCCGTAACGCAACAAAATCTCTTCCAGCCGCCTTTCGGCGAGCCGGTTTGCTGCGATCTGCGATTTCAAGTCGCCCATCGAAGCGTCTGGAAAACGGATGTTGTCGCGAATCAGACGCCATACCTTTTCATCCAGCCTCCCTGCTTCATATAACTTGATCTGATCGAGCTGCAGGCCCTCCATCCACGGATCGAGCGCATTGGAGGCTCCAAAGCCGGTGCTGAGGCCGCCGACATCCGTCCAATGCGCGCGTGTCGCAGCGAATCCAAATAGCCTCTCGCTTTCGAAGCACGGTGTGTATATCAATATGTTGTTCAGATGCTGCCCGCCGACACGCTGGTGATTGGTGATGATCACATCGCCCGGACGGAAACCGTCTTCGCCGTAACGTTCCAGTCCATCCCGGATCACGTCGCCCAGATTCGCGACGAAGTGCGACACGCCGCCGACGTTCTGCGCCAGCAATCGCCCCCTGGCGTCGAGCAGGCCGCAGCAATAGTCGCGCACTTCGTAGATCATCATGTTGTGCGACGTCCGCTGCAGGACATACGACATCTCATTCGCGATAGCCGGAAGCACATTGCGAATCACTTCCAACGTGACGATGTCCAGTTTCATTTCTTAATTTCCCTTTCCCTCCGGGAGAGGGCGGCGCGAAAGCATTTCTTGAGGCTTCGCCCTATCGGGCTCGCGCTCCGCGCAGGCTGGCGCGCCGGGTGAGGGTCTCAAGATTCGCGCCACGCCTCTCCCATCCTGATTGGGTGCTTTCTGCGCCATACTCTTGAACTCAGTATATATTGGCCGGATCAGGATTCGAACGGATCCGATCAAACACCGAACGGTGACGCTGTCACTCGCGGAGAACCGATCACCACAAGGTCGTAACGCTGGGCAAATTCTTTGAGGAGACCTTTTCTCAGCGCTGAGCAGGAGTAAAGCGCATTCAAAAGATTCCGGTTGACCTTGGCGATTCCGCCATGGACTCCGAACGCGTCGGTCAAGAGGACCAGCAGTCTTCAATTCTGAGCCGCTGTCAACTGAGCATTTCCTGAGGAATATCCCGGAGAGGCTCGAATTCGGGGTCCTTGTGTACTAAAGTCGCGCCGTAGACGCTTGCGGTTGCTCCAATCCAACTGTCGGCCACGGAAATCCGTGCTCCATTTTTGATTTGCGCCGCCCTGTCCAAGATGCCCGGCTCACAAGTGATCCAGTCTATAGCGAAGGAGTCGAGCAGCCGTAAGGCAAAAGCGTGCCAAAGGATCTTGACGCGGCGGGTGTGGTAACTCGACGCTACCAGAATTACTCGATCGCCTCGATACCGGGTGAGTTCCCTAGGGACCGTGCGCACTTCGTCCGCGCGAGCCCCAGCTTCGATGGTAAGCGTTCGGTGCACATCGGTGCACGTCGACCGAACGCTTACCAATAGGGTATACAATCCAACGGAAATGAGCGCTGAACCTGCATTTCTAATCGCCGCCGTGCGCCACTTTCTGGATGCTGAAGCCCCTTTGCCGGATTCGCAAAACATCGACTGGACAGCGGTCCTGCGGCTGGCAAACGCGCATACCGTCACACCGATGCTCTATAACGCTTTCCGAGAAACACCCATCCCGGATGCCGTTGCGGAGCAATTGCGGTCGGCGTTTGAAACTTCCGTCAGGTGGAGTTTGGCGCAAAGCGGGGAGCTGACGGGCCTGGTGGGTCTTTTTGAGGAAAAGGGAATCCCCGTAGTCGCGCTGAAGGGTCCTCTGCTGAGCCGTTATCTCTACGGCGACCTTTCAGTGCGCTCTTCCGGAGATATCGATGTGCTGGTGAAGCAGGATGATGTGAGGCGTAGCCGCGATGCTCTCGTTTCCTCCGGATGCCGCGCGGCCAACAGGCTTCACTGGAATTCGGATTCCGCTTGCCTGCGATTGCGGGGACAGGAGATGGCTTTCGATAGTCCCTCCGGAGTAAGTATCGACGTGCACTGGCGTTTGGTTCCGCCTCACTTTCCCAGTGCATTCGATAAGCTGGATGCCTGGGAATCTTTGGCGACCGTAACACTCGCCGGCCGGCAAGTCCATACGCTTGCGCCCGAACCTCTGCTGCTTTTCCTCTGTTCTCATGGCGCCAAGCACATGTTTGAGCGCTTGGGATGGATCTGCGACATCGCCCGGTTTCTCATGGTCACGCCGGAATTGGACTGGCCGGCCGTCGTCGATCAAGCCCGGCGCGCACACGCGCTCCGGCAAGTATCGTTAGGCTTGCGGCTGGCCGGCGACC
>WNGL01011431.1_pt1 | contig 10168 bp, 8 predicted proteins | sample 5400591 | NCBI WGS metagenome assembly WNGL01 (sample SAMN13153377, study PRJNA577476) | soil metagenome | isolation source: 80 cm soil or saprolite under Garry oak tree replicate 1 | place: USA:California | collected 2016-06-15 | reverse complement strand
ACTTTCGAGAGTAGTGGTAGAGTACGCCGAATAGTAGGCCCGGGGCGATCCGTGAAGCCTGAGATAAAGTAGTCTTTCGTACCCCCCAGGTTCGGCGGCCGCTGGAACGCACGCCGGGTCGGCTGCCACCCGTGTGATTCTGTGCTCGCGCAGCAGTAATTCAACTTCGTCCGTGAACCAGGTTTCGTGCCGCGGCTCGAACACGGCATCGCCTTCGTGACGCTCGCGGAGCTCCGTGAAAAAGGAATCGGCAGGGCCCGGATCGAACGCAAAGCTGGGCGGAAGTTGAATGAGAACAGGCCCGCGCTTCGTACCGAGTCCGGAAGTCTCGCCTAGAAAGCGCTCGAGTGCGGGAGCCGCGCCGACAAGCCGTGCCTCGTGGGTAATCGCTTTCGGCAGTTTAACCGCGAAGCGGAAATCCTCTGGCACCGAGGCGGCCCATCGCTCGTAAGTCGTAAAGCGATGGGGCCGATAGAAGCATGAGTTTATCTCGGTGGTGTTGAAGACCGTTGCGTATCGCTGAAGGTGCGTACCGGCATTTGGGAAACGTCGGGAGTACTCGCGCGGGATGTTCCAGCCGGCGCAGCCCAAATGGACGCCTGAAGATGGCAGTGTTGGATTATCGGCGTGCAGCATCCTAGCTTGTGCCTAATCGTATGGATCGCCGATTGAGATCCACGCACCGGTCGCGCCAGTGCACGATCATCCTGCTGACGCTCGCGCTTGCAGCCTGCGTCCATAGCTCGCGTGCGCTCCGCCCACCACATCGCGCCAGCTACTGGGAAGCACTGGCCGAGCTGCATCCGGTAGATGCGGTCGCGGCAGCACGCACCGAATCCGAAAAGGAGTTTGCTGAAGCCCTCGGCAACCTCATGGCGGCTGACCTGGAGAATGCGGAACATCGCTTCGACAAGCTACGTCGCGTGGCAACGGACTCGGTCATCCGTGCGGCTTCGAGAGTCACGTATACCGCGACGCTTCAGTATCAGGAAAAGTGGGAGACGCTGGCGGCGCTGAAAAGGGATCCCTCGGAACCGAAAGCAGACCGTTCCGACAAGGCGAGCATCGAGCTGTGGGCCGAGGCCTTCAGGAACGTACCAGCAAAAACGTTCACCTTCCGTTCGTCGTCGATGCGTCTTCCAATGTTGATGTCTGCCGTTGGAACCCCGCTCGTTCCGGTGAGAATCGGCGAAAAAGTTTACAACTTCTGGCTGGACACCGGATCGAGCCTGACGATGTTGGCTTCTGATGTCGCGCGCGATCTCAACGTTTTGCCTCTCGTGTCCGACACGCTCGAGATCGTCACCAGTACCGGCAGAGTGAAAGCACAGCCTGCGCTGATTCCGCAGCTGCAGATCGGACAGGTGGTGGTTCAGAATGCTCCGACGATGATTGTCGATGAAACGCTCATGCGAATGAGCGAGCCGAGGCCAATCGAGCGGAGTCAGCATGTCAAGATCGATGGCATCATTGGGTTCGACATAATCCGGCAGCTCGATCTCGAGGTCGACTATAGCGAGAGCATCCTGCGACTTCGTAATCCCGCGAGCTCGAGACCCGAGTCTGATCGCAACATGTTCTGGGTTGGGCTTCCCGTGATACGACTGGAGAGCGGTGAGGGTATCGCGCTGCATTTCGCTCTGGACACCGGTGCACAGCAGACGTTCGTGACCGAAACTCTGCTCGACAAGCTGCAGCTCGAGGCCGCGCGCATAGAGAGCCGTCGGGTGGGCGGGTTGGGCGGTGAAATCTCCCTGCGCGCGCCGGTATTGCCCGACCTGCGCGTGTGGGTGCGTGGATTCCCGATACTCTTTCGAGGCGCCGTGGTCCGAGCTCCTGTCTATCAGGTTCTCGCCTCCCTGGACGGGGTGCTGGGAGGGGATATCTGGAATAGTGGAATCGTGAGAATTGACATGACTAACGGCATTTTCGCTATCAGGAGACCCCGCCCCGAATAGGAACATGTTAGGTTAGTACCTAACATGGTTCGACCCGCATCTTTCTCGATCGAATTCGCGGTCACGCCGCGCTTCGATGTCTTCTACTCGCTGTACTGGCTTACGAGCAGCGCTTCCTCTTCGGTCGATCCGTGGAAGGAGAGGGCACTTCTCCGACTGCCGCGAGATTTTGAGCGCGTCGCCAAACGGGTAGCACCGCTTCCGATCTTCTGGCCGTTACTGGCCGACGCTATCCAGGGTTTACCAGGTGAGGTGACTTTCGAGGAGCTTCTTTCGGCACTTCGTGAAATGCCGGTCGACCGCCTTCAGAACAATATTCTCTCGGGAATTTTTCACGACCGCGGCACCGTCGACTCGCTCCTTACGCACAAGCAGAATCTGAAGCAGGTGCTAGCCAACGAAATGCTCCCCGGCGGAGAGCTGCTTACGCCTTTTGGCTTGCGGCCGTTTGTCGAGCAGTCGGAATCTGCTCACGCACTCTCAAAAGTGCTCAGCACACCGAGTGCCTTTCGAGATGAATTGGTTCTGGTGCTGCAGCGTTATTGGAGAACAGTCTTCCGACGAGATTGGTCGGCGCTAGAGCCGCGATTGCGCGCTGAATCTTTTCGCATGAGGGATCTTCGAGAGGAAAGCTCGCCGGAGGCCCTTGCACGCGAGCTGAATCTCCCAGTCGTTTTCGATGACACCGCCGGAGAGATTCGTCCCAAGACCGGGTCGGCAATCGATTACGATCGTGTCGATCGCTGTTATGTAATTCCGTCCGCCTTCAATACGCGGCGATGGTGGGCCAGGTACGCGGCGGATGCGCAAAGGGTGATTCTGTACCTGCCCGTGACAAGAGAGTCCGAAACTCCGAATGCGATTGTGGAAGATGAGTGGAGGCCCGCCACGGTTATCGGCGAGCGCAATCGCGCGATAAGAGCCGAGTCGGTTTTTCGCGCCCTTGGCGACACGACGCGCTATGCCATTGCGTCAATACTTGCGCGCGCACCGACTACCTCCGCGGAGCTCGCGCGGAGTCTCAACGTGTCAAAGCCTACGATAACTCACCACGTCCAGACGCTTCGGTCAGCGGGACTTCTCCGCGAAACGCCGAGCGGCGGATCGACGAAGCTCTCGTTGAGCAGGGAGACGGTTGCAGCGCTCTCCGGAGCGGCGATTGAGCAGCTGTTCTCGTCTACCGGGGATATCCCGCTAGCCACGACGCGGAAGCGCCGCCAGCACGCCTGATCCTCACTGACCGCGCGGATCCGCGCGTTTAACCATTAGGTCGGCGGTCAAAAAGAATCTTTTAAACCATTTTGCCGTAAGGTGAGTCTAAGAAGCTAAAGGACCGGAATTATTCTCCGGCTGCGGGATTAGCGCTACTGGTCGAGCTTGTAGGACGGGTGGGCCACCAGTAGCCAGCCCCGTACCCCGAAAAGGGTACGGGGTTTTTTAGTTCAACGGCAAGTGAAGACTACCGACTGGGGGCGATGAGCGGGGCGGCTCGGGGCTACGGGCTGTTATCGAAGGCGCTCATTAGCGTGCGGGTGGCGGATCGGGGTAACCGGTGTCCATGATTACCAGCCAGTGTCCTCCTTCGCGACGCCACATCGTGACGTATCGTCCGGTTCCCAACTCCTTACCCGCGTCCGCACTGGTTCGACTCACGATCCAGTAGCGCCCGGTGGTCGAGCCGATCGAGCCACCACGAAAGACATAGGCGTCGGTCGGTTCCCAGTTCAGCGTGCTCGTGGTATCGGAGATACGCGGCAAATCGAACTGTCGGATCTCACTGAGACCTCTGACCATGTTGTCTCGATATCTGATGCGAATCGCGTCCGCCGCATAAAACGACATCCAGCCATCGATTCCTCTGGCGTGTGTAGCGACGGCGAAATCGCGGTCGGCTTGCATCAGTGCAGCCTCAGTTGCGTCGCGCGCGGAACCAGCCGTGTTGACGACAACGCCGACACAACTCGTCGTTACTGCACTCAACGCGAAAATGACAAATGATCGTTTCATGTGGTTAACCCGTTTCATTTTGGTCGCTTTTACGCCGCCGATTCGAGAGCTAACCGTGAATCGATGAGAGCAGATAGTAGCGCAGTCAGCGGTGTGTTACCACTTTCACCACTTTGCCACGAGGTATAGGTTTGCGGTTCGCGCGCGACAGGTGCGCAACTCATTCTGCTGGAGCGGTTATGGCGGAAGTGTTCGGGCAGCGATTGCTCGCGGGGAAAAATGCGATTGTCACCGGCGGCGGCAGCGGTATCAACCTCGCGATTGCTCGTCGCTATGCGGAGAATGGTGCGAGGGTCGCGCTGATCGGGCGGACGAAAGAAAAACTGGATGCCGCGGTTGACGAGCTAAAGAAAGCTGGACACGAGGCTTCGGCGCATCCCGCAGATGTGCGTGACTACGATGCTCTCGCAGCCGCGATAAAGTCTGCTCGCGAAGCTCACGGCGAAATCGATCTCGTCGTCTGTGGTGCAGCCGGCAATTTCCCCGCGCCGGCACTTGGAATGTCGGCGAACGGATTCAAGGCCGTCGTGGACATCGATTTGCTGGGAACGTTCAACACCTGTCGCGCCGTGTTCGAGCATCTCAGACGGCCCGGAGCATCCATCATCAATATTTCTGCAACGCAGGCGTTCACTCCCATGCCTTTGCAGGCGCACGTCTGCGCTGCGAAAGCGGGAGTGGACATGCTCACGAGATGTCTCGCCATCGAGTGGGGGCCGCAAGGTGTGCGCATCAACTCAATTGCTCCCGGCGCGGTTGACGAGACCGAGGGAATGCGGCGACTGGCGCCGACTCCCGAGATCCGCAAGCAGTTGACGCGCGCGATTCCGGCCGGTCGTTTCGCTACCAAGGATGAAATCGCGGACCTCGCACTTTTCCTGTCCAGCGATGCAGCCAGGTTCATCACCGGCGCGGTTGTCGTTTGCGATGGAGGGCAGTCTCTCGCTGGATTTGGCGTCAGCATGATGGCCGCGATGCAGTCGCGCACGTGAGCGAGATCCGGCGGCTCGCGATTTTCTGCGGATCCAATCCGGGCGCTCGTCCTGATTACGTCGAGGGAGCACGCGCACTCGGCAAGCTCCTGTGCGAGCGTGGAATCGGAGTCATCTATGGCGGGTCGAGTGTCGGATTGATGGCTGCGCTCGCCGAGACGATGCTCGACGAGCTCGGCGACATCATCGGCGTGATTCCGCGCATGCTGGTGGAGCGCGAGGTTGCGAATACAGCGCTCAACGATCTTCGCATTGTCGATTCGATGCATGAGCGCAAGGCGATGATGGCCGAGCTTGCCGACGGATTTGTCGCGCTTCCTGGTGGGGTCGGAACGCTGGAGGAGTTCTTCGAGATCTGGACCTGGGGACAGCTCGGGATGCATCAGAAGCCGTGCGGGCTGCTCAACATCGCGGGTTATTTCGATCCGCTGCTGGAGTTTCTGGATCGCGCGGTCGAGGAGAAATTCGTGCGTGAAGTGCACCGTACAATGGTCGTGGTCGAGAGCGACCCGCGTGCGCTGCTCGCTCGCTTTGAGGCCTACGAGCCGCCGCAGGTCGTGAAATGGATCAACGCGAGAACGATCTAGCATCCCGGGTCGACTTGCATCTCCGTTCGTGGTCGGTGAGGGTGTCCTCTTCGGCCGCACACTCGCTGCGGTGCCCGCAAGCGGGCGCCCCGAGCCCCTAACAGCGCTCCCTCGCTCTGCTCGGTCGCGGGTCTCCTCCACGCGCTCCTTTGAGCGGCCTACGAGGACACCTTCACCTCCCCATAGAGTTTCGGAAGTGCGTGGGAAGTGAGCCCAGGTCGACTGCGTTGATCACTTCGCTGTCACGGCCACTGAGAAACGAGATGCCTCACGGGTAGTCGGAGGAGGTCCTCGTAGGCCGCTTCGCAGCCCAGGCGCCGAGCGAAGCCGGCAGCCGTACGCGGTGAAGCCGCGGGCGCGAGGACGAGCGGCCGTAGAGGACCTCCTCCGACGGATCGGCGCAACGCACTCGAATCCAGCGCCTAAAGTGAGAGGAGATCAACTCCAGGTGAGCTCGTCGATCGAGCGCGGCCAATCCTGCTTGAGCAGACGCGACAGCGCACGATCCGCGAGCAGCTTGCCCTCAGTCTGACACCGCGGGCAATAGTTGGTCTCGTTGTCGGCGTAGCGGATTCGCTGAACTGGGGTTCCGCACACCGGGCACGGCTTACCAAACTTTCCGTGCACGGCCATGTCGTCGCGGAACGCAGTCACTTTCGCGGGGAAATCGCCTGCCGCTTCCTTGCGCAATCGCTCAGTCCACTCGATCAACGTCGTGCGCGTTGCGTCGAATAGCCGCTTGATCTCCTCTTCGCTGAGTCGTCTGGTGTGCTTCACCGGGGACAGTCTCGCGCGATGGAGGATCTCGTCCGAGTAGGCGTTGCCGATCCCGCTGAACAGCCGAGGATCGGTGAGAGACCTCTTGAGCGTGTGATTCTCCCGAGTAAGTGGCTCGGTGAACTGCGCGAGATCTGCTCCGAACACCTCGAGCCCGCCCCTCTCGAACTGCTCCAGCGATTCTTCACCTCGCACCAGCCAGAGTGAAGCGCGTCGCTTCGAACCGGCCTCCGTGAGAATGAGCGTGCCATTCGGGAAATCGAACGCAGCGAGCCCGACTTTTCCCGGCATCTTCGCGCCGGTCGGCACCCAGCGCAGACGCCCGGCAATCATGAGATGAATGACGAGGAAGAGATCGTCCTCGAGCTCAACGACAATACGCTTTCCCATTCTTCGCACGCCGAGCGCGCGCTTGTCGTTCGCCGCGCTGATCGGCGGATCGACTGAGCGGAGAAGAAACGGCTTTGCGATGCGCACACGTTCCAGCGGCTGGCCGACGATGCGCGACTCCAGCGCTTCGATATAGACCGTTATGTCAGGTAGCTCGGGCATTGCTGCTACGCTGCGTCAGCGGCGCGGGTCACCCATCGCAGCCAGCAAGTAGGACAGATTCGCGGTCCCGTCCATGATCGGCTCGTTCGTCGAATAATCTCCGACATCGTCGTGATAGACGATGAAGCCGGTATTGAAAGGCGCGTATTCATCGGGCTCGTGCAGGCTGATGCCGAGGAGATTTTTGTAGATCGATGAATAGACGGGACCATCGAGTAGCGCGCCAGTCAGCTCTACGTGCATCTCTTTCGCGACGACAGAATGCGGATCGTGGGCGAAGACTCCGTCGTGGGGAAGTCCAATCACCATCGAGACTCCCCATGGGTTTGTTCCGAAAAGCCAATCGAGAGCTGCTTGCTCGTACTCACGGAACTGATTGTCTCCTGTCATGCGGCGATAGAGATACGCCTGCGTTGCAAAGGAGGCCATCAGGTTGTTCGAGCACCAGATGAACGGAATTCCGATTCGGAATCCATTATCAGCTCGGCTCACGACCGCCTCCAAACCTTTCTTGTAATACGCGGCGACAATTTTCCGATCGGCTGCGCTCGCATTGCGCCAGATCTCGTAATGTCCGTTGTTGTGCCACGGATACCACTGATAGTGCTTCGCGGTATCTGCACCCATCCACGGAGTGACGGGCTCTCTCGCCGCGTACCTGAGTGCATCGCGGAGATAACTCCGGTCACGGGTGAGTGCGTACAGCTCCGCCGCAGCGAGCTCCATGTCGTCAACCCAGTTGTCTTCTTCGTAATAGTACGGCGCTCGGCTCGGTGCACCCTGGCAGACACCGGGAAACTTTTTTCCGATAGCGTACGCTGCGAGAGCTCTCTCATGCAGCTTGGCGGCAAAAGTCGGATCGCTTTTGTCGTAGAGCCCCGCGGCGAGAGCGAACGTAGACGCGTACTTGCCCGCAGTCGACGCAAGTCCATTCGATCTGTTCTTGTACTTGAACAATCCCTGTGGCTTTCCGGTGCACGGGTACACCGGTCTTTCCTTCCCCTTTCCCCAGCCGTAATCAGCTGAATCCGTTGGAGGGAGATCCCAGTAGGTGTGATCGCGATCGTCACCGAGCTGGTTGTACATCTCGGAATCGGTCGGGAACATTCGCACGAGCCACTCGAGCCCGTGACGCGCCTCGTCGAGAATGTCGGGCACTCCGTTACGGTCCGGGAGTCCACGCGAATCGAAGCGATCGCCAAAGGAAGCGGGATGATCGCGGTAAGCCATCAGCATCACGTAGGTGGCGTTGGCGGAAGTCATCACGTACTGCAGGTAGTCCGATGCGTCTGCCCAGCCGCCTGTTACCGGCACGAATTTCCCGCTGCGCGCAGAATCGTCGACGACGATTCCATCGTGAGTATGGACGACGGTTTTGAACAGCGGATTGAATCCCGAGCGCTGCTCACGCATGTAGTAAAGGAGCGTGTCGGCGGCGCCGGCGTAGACATTTTGGCGAATTCGAACGACCGGCGACGTAACACCGCCCGCAGAAATACGATAGTCGCCGGTTTTTCTGACCGATGAGAAATCGAGCCGATAATTAACGACACAAGGGCCGAACGGTTTAGCGATTGATGGCGAGTGCCGGAGAATCTCCTTGCTGGCTGTATCGGCGACGATGAACTCTCGTAGCTCTGTCTTCTCGAGCGCGCAGAATACTGCAACCTTCGGCGCGTCTGGCAGATATCCCAACTGATTTACGCGGATGGCGGCCGTCGTCGTGCCTGAAATGCCGAGCTGGAGTAAAGCGAGAATTTGAATTAGCGGCATGGCCGACAAAAAGATTGGATTCTCCCTCGTGAGCGCATCGCTCGGCTGAAGATTATGCGCTACCGAACGTTAGAAACTCGCACCGCCTGAGCATGCCACCAACGATCAAGCGCGGCTTCATCCGAACCACTGAGTCCGAGCTGCGTCGGTAGCGCTCCCAATAGAACTTTCGGGTTGCCGTTCAACTGCGCGAGTGAGCGAAGTCCCTCGATGCCTCCACGGCGATACACTGAATCGACGATAAGCGCTGCTGTCGCGTAGAAGGCGTCTGTCATTTCCTCGGCTCGCGCGTCAGGAATGTCATTGCTGAGGACTTGCCCCAGGGTGAGCGCGGGACGCGCCGTTTGAATCTGACGGAGGCGCGTATACATCTCCTGGGTCGTGCGGCCACGGGAGCCACCGAGCCACGTCGCAACGCCCTCGTTAAAGAGTCGGCTTCGGCCGTTAAATGTTGGACCAAGGATCACGTGGGCCACCTCGTGCACGTAGCCTTCGCCCAGCGCGGGATTGCCGGCCAGGACAATCCCACCGAAAAGAGCTCGTCCCCCACGTCCCCGGTCGGCAGATGCTTCGGGGAAAAAGTCGAGACCGATCGCGCGCTGCGCCTCTTCCATCGACCGGGTGACGTACATGTCGATGTGATTCGGCGGCGGGATGTGAAAAAGAACTGCCACCGAGTCAACGAAGCTCGACGTATGCGAGATCTTTGCAGGATCGGGGTGCTGTCCAGGCGCATACCAGAAGGTCACTCGTCCTTCTGTACGTCGCTCCCATCCGCTTGTTAGTCGCGGTAATGCGCCTGATAATCTGAAACCGAATGGCGCCCCGGACTCGCGGACCGCATAGAGACGTTGCAGAGCAAGAGGGGAAATGCGGGCACCGGCGCTATCTCCGCTGGCATACAGAACCCTGACAACGTAGACGCTATCGCCCGGCCCGTCGGAGGCGACGCTTACGATTGTTGCGGGGAATCCCTGGTATGCCTCCATTGTCAGGTCGCCGACGCGCCGGTCGAAATCCGTCGCTGTGCTCCAGAGTCCACGACTTCGCGCTGATGTATCAGGATTCGCGAGGTAAGCGCGAACAAGTCGAACGACATTTCCCACGTCAGCGATGGTGGTGTCGATGCCGAAGCTGACGCTTACCGTCGGAGGCGGCGTCTGGGCAGTCGCGTGGCTGGAAATAGCACCTGCGGACAGGATTAGGGCCGCGACTATCAGTCGCCGGAATCGGAATTCTTGGTGGGCCAGTATGGCAATCATGGATTTCAATGAGTGAGTGGTCAGTTTAAGAGAGCCTATGGGAGCGAATCAAGCACTCGCCGTTTGCCAAACTCGTCGATGTCGAACGCCACCGCTCTCCCCTTGCCCGATATCGCTCCACGCACCGTCGAAAGAGCGTCGTAATAATCGAGATACCGGAACGACGAGATATGCCCGCCGACAAACTCGTATTTGGTCACAGCAGCTCTCCACTGCGCCATCTCCTCACTGACTCCAACATATATGTAAGGAGAAAACGA
>WNGL01040006.1_pt1 | contig 10169 bp, 10 predicted proteins | sample 5400591 | NCBI WGS metagenome assembly WNGL01 (sample SAMN13153377, study PRJNA577476) | soil metagenome | isolation source: 80 cm soil or saprolite under Garry oak tree replicate 1 | place: USA:California | collected 2016-06-15 | reverse complement strand
GTAATGACACAGTATCGCGGCATCGAGGTCTACAAGCTCCCGCAGTGGTCGCAGGGCCCCGCCATGCTGCAGGCGCTGAACATCCTCGAAGGCTTCGATCTCAAGGCGATGGGCTACAACAGCACGCGCTATATCCACACGCTCTACCAGGCGATGAGCCTGGCGTTCGCCGATCGCGACTTCTATTACGGCGACCCGGCGTTTCCGCCGGATGAGCCGATGCGCGGATTGCTGTCGAAGGAATACGCGCGCGAGCGGGCCAAGCTGATTAACCCGGACCACAACGATCCGGACATCAAACCCGGCGATCCGTATCCTTTCCAGGGGCAGACACATCGGGTTGGGTGGTCTCGGTGACGCCGTCGGGCGGCTGGATTCCAGCGGTGATCGCAGGCCATACGGGCATCGGGGTGAGCCAGCGCGCGCAGCAATTCGTGGTCGACAGCGCGGACAATCCCTTCAACGTGATCGTGCCCGGCAAGCGGCCGCGCGTGACGTTGACGCCGAGTCTGGCGATGAAGGATGGCAAGCCATTCCTGGCGTTCGCGGTGCAGGGTGGCGACACGCAGGATCAAAACCTGCTCCAGTTTTTCTTGAACTTCGTCGAATTCGGGATGGATGTGCAGCAGGCCGTCGAAGCCGCCAACATCACGAGCTATCAAATGCGCAACTCGTTCGGTGACCATAAGACGGAGCCAGGCCGGTTGACGCTGCGTGAAGACACTCCGTCATGGACTCGGCAGGAGCTGCGGCGGATGGGTTACCGGCTCGAGTTCGACGACAGAACGTCCGGGCCGATAAACGCCATCTTCTTTGATTGGAAGCATGGGTCGTTCTGGGGCGGGTCATCCAATCACGGTGAGGATTACGGCATCGCGTGGAGGATTACGGCATCGCGTGGTGATTGCGCCCTAATCCCGGCACCCGGCGGTGTCATGTAGGGGCGCAGCATGCTGCGCCCCTACTTTTTCATCGGCCCGTCCCAACTACCTCCCGTTTCGTCTCCGGTTCGCGCAGCCCGAGCGAGCGCTCGATCTCGCGCGTGATGTGCATCGAGCAGAACTTCGGCCCGCACATCGCGCAAAACTCCGCGCTCTTGAAGTACTCGGCCGGCAGCGCCTCGTCGTGCAGCTCCCGTGCGCGCGCGGGATCGAGCGCGAGGCGGAACTGCTCATTCCAGTCGAACGCGTAGCGCGCGCGTGACAGCGCGTCGTCGCGCTCGGTCGCGCCGGGACGCCGGCGCGCGATGTTGGCCGCGTGTGCCGCGATCTTGTACGCGATCACGCCCTCGCGGACTTCCTCGGCGTTCGGCAAGCCGAGATGCTCCTTGCGGGTCACGTAGCAGAGCATGTCGGCGCCGAACCAACCGATCATCGCCGCGCCGATCGCCGAGGTGATGTGGTCGTAGCCGGGCGCCACGTCAGTGACGAGCGGGCCCAGCGTGTAGAACGGCGCCTCGTGACACAGCTCCTTCTCGAGCCGCACGTTCACCTCGATCTGATGCATCGGGATGTGCCCGGGCCCCTCGATCATCACCTGCACGTCTTGCTTCCACGCGCGTTCCGTCAGCTCGCCGAGCACGGTGAGTTCCGCGAGCTGCGCCTTGTCGGTCGCATCGGCGATCGAGCCGGGCCGCAGCCCGTCGCCCAGCGACAGTGTGACGTCGTACTCGCGCGCGATGTCGAGCAGCCGGTCGTAGTGCTCGTACAGCGGATTCTGCTTGCCGTGCTGCGTCATCCAGTACGCCATCAAAGAACCGCCTCGACTCACGATGCCGGTAACGCGTCCGAGGGCGAGACCGACGTGCTCGCGCAGAATTCCTGCGTGGACGGTGACATAGTCCACGCCTTGTTTTGCCTGATGCTCGATGTTGTGGAGAATGTCGTCGGCGGTCAGCGTCGTAACGTCCCCGGCCGCTTCGATCGCTTGATAGATCGGGACGGTACCGATTGGGACGGGCGCGGCCGCGATGATGGCCTCGCGAATCGCGTCGATGTTGCCGCCCGTCGACAGGTCCATCACGGTATCGGCGCCGTAGTGCACCGCATGGTGCAGCTTCTCGAGCTCGCCCTCGATGTCCGACTCGACGGCGGAGTTGCCGATGTTGGCGTTGATCTTCACGCTGGCGACTTTGCCGATCGCCATGGGATCGAGCCGTTGGGCCAGGTGATTGACGTTGGCCGGAATGATGAGCCGGCCAATGGCGACTTCGTCGCGAATCGTCTCCGGCGGGAGACTTTCCCGCTCGGCGACGCGCTGCATCTCGGGAGTGATAGTGCCCTGACGGGCGAAGAACATCTGGGTGCGGCAGGTCATACTGAACTCCCTTCGCCGGTACGAACCGGATCAGGTGATGAGGGTGTGATCTCAGCCCACGGCACCGTGCCGGGGCACCCCTGTCGATGACTGAATGTAACCTGGGCTAAACCTCGCGCGGGCGTGGCGGTCCGTAACGCTCCGTGGGCTTGTGATTCTTTTCCCATTCCGCCCGGTACGCGAACGGGTCGAGCCCGGTCGGCTGGTCCAGCGCGAGAATGCCATCCAGATGGTCGAGCTCGTGCTGCAGCAGCTCCGCCATCGGTCCCTCGAGGTCCATCGTCACCACTGTGCCCTTCATGTCGATATAGCGGAGCGTCGCGCGGTAGGCTCGATTGACCCGGACCAACAGGTTCGGGAACGAAAAGCAGTCGTCCCACACGTGAAAATCCTCCGCCCCGACGTCCGTAATCTCCGGATTGACCATGCAGGCCCGGAATTTCCCGACTTCGACCAGGACGACACGCACGGGCGCGCCGATCTGCGGGGCGGCCAGCGCACGGCCCATGTCGTATTTCTTACGGGCGGCGCGGAGCGTGTCCCGCAAATCGTCCGAAAGCAGCCGCACCGCCGGCGATTTGGGATCTTCCACCGGGGTGCAGCGAACCCGCAGAATCGGGTCACCGAGCTGGCGAATGCGTCGGACTGCCATGTGGGCGCGCCAAAATTGCCCCTTTCGGGCCGTCATGCAACCACCCTCTAGCCGTATAGCCGCCTAGCCCCTTAGTCTCTTAGCCCCTATGTCGTTAGCGGGCGTCGTCCTGGCAGCTGGCCGGTCAGCCCGGATGGGGTCTCCCAAGGCCCTGTTGGACTTCCTCGGACTGCCCTTCGTCGTGCGGATCCTGGAGGCCTTGGAGGCCCTCGAGATCAAAACACGAGTCGTGGTGCTCGGACCCGACGCACCTCGGATCCAGCCTGCGATCGCCGCCCACGACTGCATGATCGTGGAGAATCCTGAGCCCGAAACCGGGCCCATCGCCTCGCTGCGCGGCGCCCTGCGCGCGCTGCAGCCGCTCCAACCGAGCGCCGTGCTCGTCTGGCCCGTCGATCTCCCGCACGTGCGAGTCGCCACGGTGGAGCGGGTGCTCGAGGCGCACCGCCGAACGGGGTCGGCCGTGGTGGTTCCGACCTTCGCCGAGCGTCGCGGGCATCCCGTCATTTGGGGAGCGACGCTATTCGGCGACCTGCTGGACGACCCGGACGCGACCCGCGAGGGTGCGCGGGCTGTCCTCCACAGGCATGAGCGGGAGGTAATGGGCGTTCCGGTGGACGATCCAGCGGTGATAGACCAGGTCAATACGCCGGAGGACTATGAGCGCCTCGTCCGAGAGTGGAATCGAGACATCTACTAGCGGAATCCCGACAAAGTTATTAGGATACCGGAACTGTATGTCTGTGAACGACTTCGAGGAGCCCAATGACCAGTATTGAAGCCCACGTCCAGCAACCGTACAAGTACGGCTTCGTCACCGACATCGAATCCGAGGTCGTGCCGGCCGGCTTGAGCGAGGACGTCATCCGGCTGATTTCCGCCAAAAAGGGCGAGCCGGCGTGGATGCTGGAGTGGCGCCTGAAGGCGTATCGCAACTGGCTCAAGATGAGCGAGCCGCACTGGCCCAACGTGAAGTACGGGCCGATCGACTACCAGGCGATCAGCTACTACGCCGCCCCCAAGCAGCGGCCCACGCTCGACTCGCTCGAACAGGTCGATCCGAAGCTCGTCGCGACGTTCGAGAAGCTCGGCATCCCGATCGAGGAGCAGAAGCGCCTGACGGGCGTCGCGGTCGATGCGGTATTCGACAGCGTCTCCGTGGCGACGACGTTCCAGGCCGAGCTCGCGAAGTACGGCGTGATCTTCTGTCCGATCTCGCAGGCGATTCGCGAGCATGCTGACCTCGTCCAGCAGTATCTCGGCACGGTCGTCCCGCATAACGACAACTTCTTCGCGGCGTTGAACACCGCGGTATTCACCGATGGCTCTTTCGTCTATGTGCCAAAGGGCGTGCGGTGTCCGCTGGAGCTGTCGACCTACTTCCGCATCAACGCGTCATCCACCGGCCAATTCGAGCGGACGCTCATCATCGCCGACGAAGGCAGCTACGTCAGCTATCTCGAAGGCTGCTCGGCGCCGATGCGCGACGAGAACCAGCTGCACGCGGCCGTCGTCGAGCTGGTCGCGCTCGAGCGGGCGACGATCAAGTACTCGACGATTCAGAACTGGTATCCGGGCGACGAGGAAGGCAAAGGCGGGATCTACAACTTCGTCACCAAGCGCGGCAAGTGCGCCGGTGCGAGCTCCAAGATCTCGTGGACGCAGGTCGAGACCGGCTCGGCGATCACGTGGAAATATCCCGGCTGCATCCTCCAGGGTGACAGCTCGATCGGCGAGTTCTACTCGGTGGCGGTGACGAGTCACAAGCAGCAGGCCGATACCGGCACCAAGATGATTCACCTCGGCAAGAACACGCGCTCGACGATCGTGTCGAAAGGCATTTCGGCGGGCCGCGGGCAGAACACGTATCGAGGGTTAGTGAAGATCATGAAGGGCGCCGAGGGCGCGCGAAACTATTCGCAGTGCGACTCGATGCTGATCGGCGACAAGTGCGGCGCGCACACCTTCCCGTACATCGACGTCCGCAACAGCACGGCGATCATGGAGCACGAGGCGTCGACGTCGAAGATCGGCGAGGATCAGATCTTTTATCTGCGCCAGCGCGGCCTCTCGTCCGAGGACGCCGTGTCGATGATCGTCAACGGCTTCTGCAAGGAAGTGTTCAAGGAGCTGCCGATGGAATTCGCCGTCGAAGCGACGCGGCTGCTCGGAATCAGCCTGGAGGGAAGTGTCGGGTGAAAAAGGGAAACGTGTTGCTCGCGGTCAAAGGTCTGCGCGTCGCCGTCGCCGGCAACGAGATCCTCAAAGGCGTCGACGTCACCAGGAGCGTGCGCGCGCCGGCGTCTTCCTCGCGTTCCAGTATCCCGTCGAGATTCGCGGCATCACGAATTCCTATTTCCTGCGGTCGGCGCTGAACGCGCTGCGCCGGGAGCGCGGGGAAGCGGAGCTCGATCCGATCGATTTCCTCCAGTTTCTCGAACAGAAGCTCAAGGCCATCGGCTTGGACGACTCGATGATGAACCGTCCGGTCAACGAAGGGTTCTCGGGCGGAGAGAAAAAGCGCAACGAGATCCTCCAGCTCGCCGTGCTCGAGCCGCGCCTCGCGATCCTCGACGAGACCGACTCGGGGCTCGATATCGATGCGCTCAAGACCGTCGCGCAGGCGGTCAACCAGCTGCGTAACCCGGAGCGCGCATTCCTCATCGTGACCCACTATCAGCGCTTGTTGAACTACATCACGCCCGATGTGGTGCACGTCCTGGCGGACGGCCGGATCGTCAAGTCAGGTGGGCCCGAATTGGCCCAGGAACTCGAGGCGCGTGGCTACGATTGGCTGCGTGATGGCGTAATGGTGTCGTGACGATGGCAGTGAAAACAGGCTCCGTAGAACGGCTCGTCGGCTCCTACCACGCGTGGGCGTCGAATGGCGCGTCCCGCGCTCCGGCCTGGCTCACCGAGCTGCGCGCCGGCGGCATCGCCCGCTTCGGCGACCTGGGGTTTCCGAACATGAAGCAGGAGGCGTGGCGCTTTACGAGCGTCGCGCCGATTGCCGAGGGAACGTTCGCGCTGGCGAAGGCGCCGACGCGCGTCCCCACGCTCGACGACATCCGCCCCTTCTTGTTGCTCGAGGCTGGACCCCGTCTTGTTTTTGTTGACGGTTTTTTTCAACGCTCTCTCTCGACGCCTTTCCTCGACGATGTTCAAAGCCTTGCCCACGTCGTGACCCATCGACAGGATCTCGTGCGCCAGCATCTCGGCCAGTATGTCGCAACGCAGGACCGGCCGTTCGCCGCGCTGAATACCGCGTTCGTGAGCGACGGCGCGTTTGTGCACGTGCCGGCCAAGGCGACGATCGCTGAGCCGATCCAGCTGCTGTTTCTGGCCACCGGCAACCAGGTTGTCACGCATCCGCGCAACCTCATCGTGATCGAGCGGGAAGCCCGTGCGGCGATCGTCGAGACGTACGCCTCGCTGGCGCAGGACGTTTACTGGACGAACGCGGTCACGGAAATCAGCGCCGGCGACGGTGCGCGCGTCGATTTCCATCGCGTCCAGCGCGAAAGCTCTCGAGCGTATCACGTCGCCGCGACGCAGACGCATCAGGGTCGCGACAGCACCGTCAATTTCCACGCGGTGGCATTCGGAGGCGCCCTGGCGCGTCACGATATCGGCGCAGTGATGGCGGGTCCGGGTGGCAGGCTAATCCTGAACGGCCTGTACCTGCTCGACGGCGCGCAGCACGCCGACCATCACACCACGATCGATCACGCCGCGGACCACTGTGACAGCCACGAATACTTCAACGGCGTGCTCGACGGCCGCTCGCGCGGCGTCTTCACCGGGCGCATCATCGTCCGCCCCGGCGCGCAGAAGACCGATTCGAAGCAGACCAACAACAACCTGCTGCTCTCGGGCGAAGCGCACGCCGACAGCCAACCGCAGCTCGAGATCTACGCCGACGATGTGAAGTGCACGCATGGCTCGACGGTGGGACCGCTCGATCCGCGCGCGCTCTTCTATCTGTGCAGCCGCGGCGTCGGCGAAGACGACGCGCGGCGACTGCTGACCTACGGCTTCGCCGCCGAGATTCTTGGCCGCATGGAGGTCGCGCCGCTGCGCGCGCAGCTCGACGCCATCGTGCGGGGTCGCCTGGCGCAGCCATGAGCGACCTCGGCGACCTGTATCAGCAGGTCATTCTCGATCACAATCGCAATCCCCGGAACTTCAAGCGCCTGGAAGCGGCGAACCGCACCGCCGAGGGCAACAACCCGCTGTGTGGCGACCGCATTCAGCTGTACGTCCAGCTCGACGGCGACGCGATCCGCGACATCGGCTTTCAGATGCCCCAGGGATCGGGGTGCGCGATCTCGAAGGCGTCGGCGTCGCTGATGACGGAGGCGGTGAAGGGCAAACCGGTGAAGGACGCGGAGACGATGTTCGCAGCCTTCCGCGACATGCTGGCCGGCGGCGCGAACGCACCGGGGAAGCTCGCGGCGTTTTCCGGCGTGCGCGCGTTTCCGAGCCGTATCAAGTGTGCGAACCTCGCCTGGCACGCGCTGCACGCCGCGTTGCAGAACCAGGCTGAGCCCGTGACCACCGAGTCGGCCAAAGACTTCTGATGCTCGACACCGCCAGGATCCGCTCCGACTTCCCGATTCTCGCGCACAAAGAGAACGGCCAGCGGCTCGTCTACCTCGATAACGCCGCCACCAGTCAGAAGCCGCGGAAGGTCATCGACGCGATCGTGCACTACTACAACTTCCACAATGCCAACGTGCATCGCGGCGCCTACGCGCTGGCGGTCGAGGCGACCGAGGCGTATGAGGCGGCCAGAACGGCCGTGGCCCGGTTCGTGAATGCCTGGGCGCGCGAGGGCGTGGTTTTCACCCGCGGCACGACCGAGTCCATCAACCTCGTTGCGGCGTCGTGGGGCCGGACCAACGTCAAAGGCGGTGACACCGTGGTGGTCACCGCCATGGATCACCACTCGAACATCGTTCCGTGGCAGATCCTGTGTCAGGAAAAGGGCGCCACCCTGCGGATGGTGGAGATCACCCGGGACGGGCGTATCGATTTGGCCGACTTCGGGCGGGCCCTCGAGGCGAAGCCCAAGATTGTCGCCTTTCCTTATGTCTCGAATTCGCTCGGGACCGTGAATCCCGCCGCCCAGCTCAGCAAACTGGCCCATGCGGCGGGGGCGGTGACCGTCGTAGACGGGGCGCAGTCCAGCCCGCACCTCCGGGTGGACGTCCAGGCGCTCGACTGCGACTTCTATGCGTTGTCCGGCCACAAGATGCTCGGCCCCATGGGAAGCGGTGCCCTGGTCGCCAAGCCGGCGCTGCTCGAGGCGATGCCCCCCTACCACGGTGGCGGCGAGATGATCGAGCGAGTGTGGGACGACCGGTCGAGCTGGAACAAAATCCCCCACAAGTTCGAGGGTGGGACGCCCAACGTGGAGGCGGCCGTCGGGTTGGGGGCCGGCATCGCCTATCTCGGGCAGCTGGGGATGGACAAGGTGTCCGAGCACGAGCAGGAGCTGGCCCGCGTCGCCATCGAACGGCTGTCACAGATCGAAGGCGTCACGATCTACGGACCGCGCGATCACCGCGCGGGCGTCGTGCCGTTCACGTACGGCGACATTCACCCGCACGACTTGGCAACGATCCTGGACAAGGACGGCGTCTGCATTCGCGCCGGCCATCACTGTACCCAGCCGCTGATGCGTCGGCTCGGTGTGGCAGCGACCGCTCGTGCGTCGTTCTACATCTATAATGACGTCGACGACATCGACGCGCTGGTGACTGCGGTTCGCAAAGCCGGTGAGTTATTCGGCGTACCAGCCTAACCGCCCGTCCCCCCCTTCCCCCGTCCCCCGTCCCCTTTAGCTTGTGGGGGCCATGGCTGATCCCGTCATCGTTGATCGCGTCACCAAGCGCTTCGCGGGACATACTGCGGTTGATGCGCTTTCGCTGAGCGTCCCGTCCGGCATCATCTACGGCTTGCTCGGCCCGAACGGCGCCGGGAAAACCACCACGCTGCGCATGATCATGGACATCTACGAGCCGGATTCCGGCACGGTGCGATTGTTCGATCAGGTCGGCGGTGGGCGCACGAATTCCGCCCGGATCGGATATCTGCCCGAGGAGCGCGGGCTGTATCCGCGCATGCGCGTCCTCGACGTGCTCGTGTTTCTCGCGGAAGCAAAAGGGGTATCGCGCCGCAGCGCGCGAGCCAAGGCGATCGAGTGGCTGGAGCGGCTCGGGCTGTCCGACTGGCGGATGCGCAAGGTTTCCGATCTGTCCAAGGGCATGCAACAGAAGGTTCAGTTCATTTCCACCGTGCTGCACGATCCCGATCTGGTGATTCTCGACGAACCGTTCTCCGGGCTCGATCCTGTGAACTCGCAGGTGCTGCGCGACACCGTCGTCGACTATCGGCGGCGCGGCAAGACCGTGCTGTTTTCGACGCACATCATGGAGCATGCGGAGAAGCTGTGCGACCGGCTGTGCATCATCGCGCGCGGCAAAAAGCTGATCGATGGAACGCTGGCCGAGGTGAAGGGCACGCACGGCGGCAAGCATGTGATCGTGGCGTTCGATGGCAATCAGGGGAACGCGCGCCAGATCTTCGCGGACCGGCGGCTGGTGGCCAAGATCCAGGATTTCGGCCAGCAGGCGGAGCTCGAGCTCGCGCCGGGGGCCGACGCGCAGGAGGTCCTCAAGGCGCTCGTCGATTCCGGCGCCCGGCTCGCGCGGTTCGAGCTGGCGAGTCCCTCACTGCACAAGATCTTCGTGGACCTCGTCGGCCCGGAGGCCGCGACGGCGGCAGCGACCGGCGGCGGCAACGGAGGCTCCCGTGCATAAAGTCTGGGCGGTCATTCGCCGCGAGTTCGTCGAGCGCGTGCGCACCAAGTGGTTCTGGGTTTCGGCGATCCTGGGGCCCGTGCTCTTCGCCGGGATCATCGTCTTCCAGATCGTCCAGTCGATGGGGGGGGCGGTCCGCAACGTCGCCATCGTGGATTCGACGACCGGGGGATTGGGCAAGCGCGTGCTCGACGCGTTGTCGGCGAGTGGCTCGTTCCGCGCTACCCTCGTGCCGGCCGGTCCGGCTGTCATCGATTCGCTGAAGGATGAGGTGGAGGCGAAACACCTCAACGGTTTCCTGATTATCTCGAACGATCTCGTGGAGACCGGTCGGGCGGAGTACCAGGCATCGAATCTCGGGATGCAGACGATTGAGA
>WNGL01026843.1_pt1 | contig 10169 bp, 9 predicted proteins | sample 5400591 | NCBI WGS metagenome assembly WNGL01 (sample SAMN13153377, study PRJNA577476) | soil metagenome | isolation source: 80 cm soil or saprolite under Garry oak tree replicate 1 | place: USA:California | collected 2016-06-15 | reverse complement strand
TGGCACGGGCGTCTCCCTCGTGTGTAGGTTGCACGATTCGCACGGACGAGCCGCCTGTACCCCTACGCTGGAAATTCCGCAGCCACCGCATTTTGTTTGCCTCAGCACTTGCCGGGCGTGTGAATTGCCAGGCGCGCACCACGGCTCCGCGCCACGGACATGAAATGGCTTGCCGTCTTTTTCCATGGGCGCATAGTCCGGGTCGTCAAAAGCGCGGAGCGTAGCTCAGCCTGGTAGAGCACTTGGTTTGGGACCAAGACGTCGCAGGTTCAAATCCTGTCGCTCCGACCAATTTCCCGCCTCTTGGTGACTCCGCTCATCCGGGTCGAGAAAATCGCGGTTCAGACATTCAACCCTGGCGATTCACGGACGCGCTTCGCCGAAGTGTTTGTCCGCGAAATCGAGGAAGACTTTCCAATCCGCTCTGGTCATCGAATGTTTGCCGGGACGAATAGAGTAGCCGAGTGTGCTGTCGAGGAGTTTGCCCGTATCGGGCATCTGCTGCGCTCCCAGGCCGTCGGTGCCGAGCAGGCGATAAACCGGATCCGCCGCGCGCAGCATCTCGAATTGCCCAGGCGGATTCGCCCACGTGTCCTCCGTCGCGTTCGAGAGCAAGACCGGCCGCGGCGCACACAGCGCGATGAGGCAGTGCTGATCGAAGGGCAGGCGCTCCGGTTGTTCGTTGAATTTTTTGAATTCGGCATTAAACCAGTGCGGGAAGTGGTCGTTGATTTGTTTGACGGACTCGCCGATTTTGCCGCGGCTTGGCGACGTTCCCCCGCACCCCGCCTGGAGCGGAATGATGAGCGCAATCCGCTCATCAAACGCACCCGCCAACAGCGCGGCCTTGCCGTTGCGTGAATGACCGACCACGGCGATCCGCTCCGGATCAAGAGGGCCATCCGTGACCAGGTAATCAACGGCTCGCTGCAGCCCCCATGCCCACGCGGCAAGCGCGCCCCAATCGTAGTCGGGAAATTGCGCTCGAATTCCTTCCGGGGCGTTTGGCCGGTCCGGCTCGACATCGCCGTTGTAAAATGTCGCGAAGGCGTAGCCGCGATCGATGGTTTGGTCAACCGCCCAAACGTCGATTTGTTTGCCTCGACCCGCTTCGGTGGCGTGGTTGTTCGTGCTGCCTGGCGCTCCGCTGGGCACCCAACCTGCCGGAGGCGGGACCAAGGGATCATTGATTACCATGTAATTGCCGTAAAAGTTCAGTCCGAGAAACACGGCCGCCGGTTTGGAGCGCGTGTTTGGCGTGATGACGAGCAGATGGATCGCCGGGTTTTCCTTCCTGGTCAGGTAAATGGTCACTTGCTTAAGGGTGGCCTTGCCATCAAAAACAGTTCGGTCCACGCGCTCGACGATGGCGCGCGGTTTCCAGGGCGCCGGCGGTGTCGCGCCATACATGTAATGTTGGAACAGCGCCGTCAGTTCGGGCCTGCGTTTTTTGAGCCATTGCTTTTTCGTTTCGACCCGCTCGCCACCAAACATTATCAATGGGTCGGGCAGTTCCGGGCTCGATGCCAACTCGGCAACGTCGCGCAGGGCGCCGGGACGCGAGCCCGGCGCGGCTCCTGAGTTAAAAACAACCAGGGATCCCAAGAGCAAAGCCATCCATCCAACGGTCAATCGCGGTTTCATGATGCCGCAGGCTAGTCAATTGCAACCGCAAACACAATGCAAGTTTGACATCGGCTGCCGGAAGGCGCATTCCTGAAAGCTGTTCGATGCACCTCTTGAAGGAAACCTTGGAAGCCCTGCGCAAACTCAGCACACCCACGGTCTCGAACGCGATCGAACTCTTCAACCTGCGCCCGCGCAACGAAGGCTACCTATCGCCGGACATTCGCTGTCTGTTTCCCGAGCTCGGCGTGATGGTGGGCCACGCGGTGACGCTTCGTTTCGCCGCGGAACAGCCCGCGGCGCGGCCGGGCTCGCGCTACGAGTCCTGGAAATACATACTCGAAACACCCGAACCGCGTGTGCTCGTTTTGCAGGACCTCGACCAGCCTCCCGGCTCGGGCGCCTATCTTGGCGAAGTGATGGCGACCATCCATCGGCGATTCGGCTGCGTAGGCGCCGTCACCAACGGTTTTGTGCGCGACCTCGATGAAGTGCGCCCGCTGGGATTTCATTTCTTCGCCGCCGGCGTTTGCGTTTCCCATGCCTACGTGCACCTGGTGGATTTCGGAACGCCGGTGAAAGTGGGCGGAATGATGGTCCGCCCGGGCGACCTTATCCATGCGGACAAGCACGGCGTGCTGGTCGTTCCCAAAGAAATTGCGGACAGAATACCTGGGGCCGCGGCGCAAGTGGCCGAGCGCGAACAGCGCCTGATCGCCCACTGCAACTCTCCGGAATTTTCGCTCGAGGAATTGAAGCGGCTTTACGAGTCCTGACAGGGGGTTCCAATTCGATAAAGTTCGTGCACTCACGGCGCGTTTGACTTAACGTCGTCGCGCAACATCACCCGCAGCAATCCCATGAGCAGCCCATCTGCGCCGTCCACCGCCTCCGCTGACTCGCCTCGCGTCGCTCTCGATGTCCAAGGATTTCCGTCTCGACGAGGCGCAACAGGGTTTGGTCGTGTCGGCGTTCTTCTGGACCTATATGCCGCTCCAAATTCCGATCGGGCTGTGCGCGGACCGGTTCAATTTGCGCTGGCTCTATGCGGGCGCCTTTGCGCTCTGGTCCCTGGCGCAGGGGCTCACCGGATTTGCCGGTTCAATGGCGATGCTGCTCGGCTGTCGGATGCTGCTCGGCATTGGAGAGTCAATCTACCTGGTCGGTGGAACAAAGGTGGTGAGCCTGCTGTTTCCGCTGTCGCAGCGCGGGCTGCCGTGCGGGCTGTTCGACGCCGGCACGCGCACCGGGCTGGTGCTGGAAGGACTGATTATCGGCTGGCTCTTGCAGAAGTTCGGCTGGCGAGCCACGTTCACTATCGTCGGATTCGCCGCGCTGATTTGGCTGCTGCCGTGGTTTCTGGCGACTCCGGCGCAGATGCGCGACACCTCGGCTGGCGCCGAGCAGCCGCGATTTTCCTGGGCGCAATTCGCGGCGTTGTTGCGCAACCGCGATTTGTTGGGTGTGCTGCTCGGTTTCTTTTGCTTTGATTATTATTGGTATTTTCTCATCACCTGGCTGCCCAGTTACTTCGTGAACGTGCGCCACGTCACGATTCTTGAAGCCGGCATCCGCGCATCCCTGCCTTATCTTGTTTTTGGTGTTTGCCAGCCGTTTGGCGGATGGATCGCGGACCGTCTAATTCGCCAGGGTTGGGATCCGGCGCGCACGCGCAAGGCGATCGTCAGCGTGGCCTTTCTGAGCGGCCTATTGATCATCCCGGCGGCATCCACGACGAGCAAGGATGTCGCGTTGTTGCTGATCATGGGCGGCTGCCTGGTGGGACTTTCAACGGCCAATCAAATGGTGCTCTTGCAAGGCTGCACTCCGCCGAAAGCCATCGGCTTGGCGGTTGGCGTCTATAATTCTGTCGGCAATATCGCTGGCATGATCCAGCCAATTGTCAGCGGCTTCGTTATCAAGCTCAGCGGGTCCTACACACCGGCCTTTGTTTTGGCCGCCGCGATGCTGGCCGCCAGTTCGCTCTCCTACTGGTTCATCGTCGGTGAATTGAACAACGCGAATAGCAGCCGCGACAACTGACCCTCGCGCCTCACCGGGCCACGGGCGCCACCTTGTAAAACCCGTTCCTGAATGCGCTGCTTCCGTGAGTAGCCGGCCCAAGGCAGGCCGCAATGGTCGCTTTCTGTTCAAACTGATCGAGGTTTATCTCCGCTTTAGCAAATGACTCGGCATCCGATTTCCTCACCCGGACAGTCAGGACTGTCCCCCTGCCTGTTCGAGACGCGGGCATGCCAATCGCAATCAACTTCAATAACGCCTCCTGGGGCGTTACGTTCGACGCGCTCTCCGTGCCGAAAACGCTCACCACAATCCAATCATCCGGTTTCAAGCCGCGGATGTTCGCTGCATTCTTCAGTGAATCCAGCAGCGCTCGCTTCAGCGCGCCGACTTGCTCGACATCATACGGCAGGGTGTTTGGGCCGTACGGATTCAATGGTTCCTCCGTTTCGCGGGCGCCATAGAGTTCCTGGCGGGCTTTGTCCCAATCATCCGAACCGGTCGTGTAGTCCCTTTCTTTCGCTTTGCCCGCCGGCGGCGGCACGAGCGGAAAATTCACCTTCAAGGTGAACACCGCGCCGAACCCGTCGAGAAAGAGGCTTTCGATGCCGGGCTGGCCGGAGCGGAGGAGCAGTGGGATGCCCATCCTGTAGGTCGGCGAGTTTTCGCCAAATGCACGCTCAATTTTCTTCTGCAGCAACAGTGACATTACATTCAGGTCCTCCTGCAGCGTATCTACGCTCCGCGGGTCGGCTTGTGAAAATTGAATGATGACTGCGGGTCCGGCGGAAGCGGCGTGATAACCGTAGGCTTTTGACTCCGCTGGATAGTAAGGCCCGGGTTGCCCCGGCCCGCCAACTCCGCCACCGCCACCGCTAAACCTTCTGCCCGTGGTTGGCACGCCACTCGGTTCGTCCACGGATGGGGTCGTCAGAACGCCGGGCGTCGGCGGTTCATTTGGATCGGGCAACACTGGCGCAGGTGCAAGCTGCGCGAGCGCGACATTGGGATGAAACGACCAAAGGACGGAAAGGAAGATGGCGACTGAGATAAACGTGTTCATTGACTTCTTCCGGGCTCGGATCTTTTTCATGGTGCGTTGTTTGTTTTGTTGGCTGCGAGTTGGTTCAGGCTTTGCCGGGCGCGCCGAATCTCCTCGTCAGTCAGCGACGCGACGGTCTCCAGGTCGGTGCGCAAAGACAAGTAGTCGGCGGCGTGTTGTTTCTGGATTTTTTCAATCCACGAAAATGTGACCTGCCGATCCTCTTCGCGTGCGCGGTTGAACGCCTGAGCCAAATCGCCAAGCTGTCGTTGAGTTTCTGCCGCGGACGCATCGACCACCCCGCCCAATGCGTTATGGAGCTGGGTACGGAATTCATTGGTGATTTGGACGCCAGTGGTTCCCCAGGCGCTCTGCAAATCGGAGTTGAGTTGCCGTTGGACTTCCACGGCGAGTGATGAATTGACCGACGCTTCGATCCTGGCTTGCAACGCATTCAAATCAACCGCTGGCGCCGACCACCGGCCCAAGCCAACGCCCGCGCCCAGTACGAGTGCGGCGGCGACACCCCATTTCAAAAGCGGCGGTGGTCCCTGGACTGAACGGGCACGCATTCGAGGAAGTTTCCAGCGATCAAGCTTGTTGATGCTTTGCCGCCAGCCGGCGATCTCCGACGCGCACTCCGGACACTCTTGCAAGTGTTTCGCAAGCCTGGGTCGCGCCTCCGACGTTGCTTCGCCGTAAAGATACGGCGCCCACTCTTCACGTTTAGGATGATTCATAAATTGATCGTTTTGATCTGGAGCCCCCGCTGTCCGCAAGGGGGCGAAATATCTGTCGCGGACGCGCCATTGCCAGTTTCCGGTTCCGGAAACCCACCGCTGACCGCTCGCAGGTGGGGAACTAAACTGAGCGCGTCCTCGGGTTGAGTCCCCTTCTTGAGAGAGGCTGGCGGCGAGTCAGCGGTTGAACTGCCCGGTTGCGGGACGTGCATTTGTGTTTGGGTCGCCGGCCGCGCTCGACGGCCGTGGTTCAAGCGCCCCCGCCGTTCATCAAATTGCGGCTCCAGAATTCGTGTTAGTTGGGCCAGGCCTTCCGCCAGACGCGAGTTGACCGTTCCTTCAGGAATTTCGAGGATTTCGGCAATCTCCCGCAGTTTCAGATTCTCGTAATGGCGCAGCACCAGCACTCCGCGGTAAATCTCCGGCAATTGCACAAGCGCACGTCGCACCAATGCGCCTTCTTCCCGATCCGCCGTTTGTACATCCGGACCTGGCGTCTCGGCGGCGAATTCGCGCTCACCTGCCACGGTCGCGTTCCCGTCAGCGTCGAGCGGCGATTCGCTGCGTCGATTGATTCGGCGCAATTCGTCATAACAAAGGTTCAGCGCGATGCGCCACAGCCAGGTGGAAAATCGCGTGTTCGGTTGAAAGCTTTTCCGCTTCTCAAACACCCGCGCGAAGGTCTCCTGCCTCAGATCTTCACCGCGATGCAGGTCGCCCGTCATGCGCGCGCAGAGCCGGCCAACGGGTTCCTCCCAACGTTCCAGCAGTTGCAGGAACGCGCGGTGGTCGTCCTGTGTCTGGACCCGCCACATCGCCTGCTCGTCGGTCATCGAGAACAGCGACGACAAAAAGTTTACTCTGCCCATTGCCTGTCTCGAATTGACCAGTTACGCGGCATTCTGTTTTGCCAACGCGCTCGATTCATCGGCCCGCGCCGGCCTTTGTTTGACCGGCTCATCTGGTGATACGCACCCTGGCGCGATTTTCGTCGGAAGAATTTTCCGCCGGCAGCGTGTGCGGCCCCGCGGCGAGGGCCCGCGTGCGACTCGCTCCTTGGTGGGATGCCGCCAGGAACAGAGCGTCAGCCGCACTGGCAGATGATAAGAATGCTGCGAGCCGGGCGTGTCGGTGTCAATCGGTGACAACGCGGGTGGCGAATGGTGGGAATGGTTGCCGGCAGGAGCTTCCTCAACGACCGTCTTGAGTTTTATGCCGGCAGGCCGGGAGGGAGGCCGGTGATTTTCGGAAACGGGAGCGCGACGCGGGTACCTTCGGCAAGTGACAATCTTCGGGTTGTGTCTTCCACATCCCGGAACAACAGCACAATGGTTTGCAACAAATCCTCCAGGTGAAACGGCTTCATCAGCACCATTCCGCTGACATGGTTCAAGAACTCCTGCACCCGCTGAGTGTCGCCGTGCGCCGTGATGAAAATGAACCGTTCGCACAAAGCTGGCTTTACCCGCTGGACCGCGTAATAAAAGGCGTCGCCGGCCATCTTCGGCATCAACACGTCGCAAATGATCGCGTCATACGCCCGCTCCATCACCGCTTTCAAGGCATCCACGCCGTTTGCCGCCGCGTTCACCCGGTAACAATAGGCCTCCAGAAACTCCTTCAGCATCGAGGCCAATTCCGCGTCGTCCTCGACTAGCAGGATCCGTTTGAACTCCCGGCCTGAAAGCAGAGCGCGCCCCATAATAGTTCTTGCTGCCGATTGCATATTCCTCAAATAACACATGGAGTGCGTGTTTGTCATCCTAAAAACGGAATCAAGACCACTAACGGGCGCATGCCAATTTGTAAGCCACCGCTGAGCGAAACACCAGGCACCCAACCCCAAGCTCCAGAGCAGTTCCAAATCTCAAGCCAAAAACCGAGGCCGGGGCAAACGGCGCGCAGGTTCGTTTTCGATCTTGGAGCTTCTTTGGGGCTTGGAGTTTGGAATTGGGAGCTTGGTACCTGAGTTGACCGCAAGCCGTCGATTGTCTGATTTGTGAGCAATTGCGGTAGCAACTTGAGACGCTCAGATCCGGGAACCGGCGTCCTGCGGTTGACAGGCGCTTTTTCGTGGACGCAGAAATAATCCTTGTTTGCCGTTCCTGCGTGGCCGCCAGCGCGCCGGCACAGAGCGGATGCGCGACGAGCCATGGCACTAAACTGACGCGCAATTCCACCTGGCACGCTGCTAGCTACGCGAAGTGGAAACGAATTCCCAAATATGACCCGCAAAAAAAATCTCGTGCTCCTGGCCATCGCCGCGTTGTTTCTTGGTCTTGCGACCAGCCAATCCGTGTTCCTGCCGGCCTTGAAGCTGTTGTTTACTGACTGGTCCAAGCAATTGACCGACGTATCCGACTCGGAAAGGGCCGTCGCCGCCTGGAACTTTTGCGTGGGCTTCACGCTATTGTCCGTGATGGTCCCGCTGTCGGCTCTGGTCACGGAACGGTTTGCGGCGCGCGCCGGATACGCCCAGTCGCTGATGAAATCGCTGCTTGTCGGCGCCCTCGCTCTTGGCGCCAGTTTGTTTTATCAACACGAACATTTGGCGTCGCTCGCACGCCTGGCGGCGAAGTTCGGCCAACCGATCGGCGCGCTCACGGGCCGTCTTCCGGAGAATCCACTGGCCAAAATCGTCTGGTTCACCGCGGTTTGCCTGGTGTTCTTCGGCCCGCTCGATCTCTGGATCGCCCACCTGCAAAAACAGTCCCGCAAGGAAACCGCGGGAATTTCTCCCCGGCAATAAGGGAACTGACCGGCGCGCATCGACTGGCGCGTCTAGACACTACCACCGGAACACCGGCCTGCGGCACGACGCCTTTGCATGAGCCTTAAGCAGGGCCGCCTTGCCGGAGTCCGGCGCCCCGGCAGTCTTTTTCCCCGTTGGTGGTGGTGTCAGGAAGTTCGCAGCTACCACAGGTAGAACTACCAGAGAAAGGAGTCTTGTTCGGCCACCAGCCGGTCTCCTTCCCACAGAGTTGCGCGCCACGCGATCACTTCACCGATCTTCCGGTACGAGTCCCCATCCACCCGCAGGGAACTCCAGCGGCTAAAGGAGCGATCGCGCCGCGCCGTCTGTTCCAACACCACAGGATTGGCCCCCTTGCCGCCGCGGATTTCCACGCGCAGCAGCAATTGAGTCCCGGCCACACGTTTCGACTTCCATTGAACCTCGAAGCGGAGCCCCGCACATAAGTCGGGGTTCTTCCGCAGGAAAGACTGATAAGCATCGCGCTCGTACAAACTGGGCGAGAGGCTGTGACGACCCTCGCGGTCGAGCAAGTGCGGAAGGACCTTGATGATTTTGGCCGAGGCCGCTTCGGCGTCCGGCGAGCGCGCGGCGAAAAAAACCAACAGCAACAGAAGCTTGAGCCAGCGCATAAACCGAATGTACGGTCCCGCGCAGGCGGGTTCAACGAGTATTTGCCGGTTAAGTGCTTGTTCTTTTGCGGCGGGAATGAAACCATGCCGCCCAGTCGCGCAATGAAGACCGTTCTGGTAATTGACGACGATGCGAGTTTCCGCAAGCAGATAACCCAATGGCTGGGTGGAGCAGGCTGGTGTGTGCTCGAAGCCGCCGATGGCGAAAACGGGATCCATCTCGCCATTGAGCTTCATCCAGACGCGGTGATTTGCAGCTTACTCATGCCGGGCTGCAACGGCTTTCAGATCTGCCGCTCCATTCGCGAGCGAGCCGGCGTGATTGAGCAGCCGAAAATCATCGTCACCACCGGCAGTGTTTACGCAGCCGACCGGCGCAGCGCCATCGAAGTCGGCGCCGACGAATATCTGGTCAAGCCCTTCAAGGCCGATGACCTGATCCGGATTCTGGATCTCGGACAGGGCCGCCGGCCGGTGGCGGCCTCCGCGCCGCGACCGCCCCCCCCAGCCTACACCAGTTTGCCGATCGACCAGCCGCCGCGGCTCAAATTCTGGGGCGTGCGCGGGTCAATTCCGACACCAGGCCCGGGCACCGTGTGGTATGGCGGCAACACTTCGTGCGTCGAAGTCCGCGCCGATGGCGAAATCATTATCCTCGACGCGGGAAGCGGTATCCGGCCGCTCGGTCTGGCGCTGGCGCGGGAATTCAACCGTCAGCCCATCAACCTGACGCTGTTGATTACCCACACGCACTGGGATCACATTCAGGGGTTCCCGTTTTTTATTCCGGCCTACAGTCCCCAGAACAAGGTGCGCATCTTCGGGTACGAAGGGGCGCGCAAAGGACTGCATTCCACTCTGACCTCTCAGATGGAAAGCCCTTATTTTCCGGTCAGCATGCGGCACATGCCCGGAAACATCGCCGTCACCGAGCTGAAGGATCGCGAGTTCAACATCGGGCGCGTCAAGGTGACCACCGCGTTCGTGAACCACCCGGGCGTCTGCGTGGGCTATCGCCTGTCCAGCAGTGCCGGCTCCATTGCCTATCTGCCGGACAACGAACCGTTCCAACGGCTCCGTTCGCATTCCGGCGGGCAACCGACCTCAGACCAAGTCGAGGCGCTCAAATATGCCAGCGACCAGGATCAGAAAATCATCGAGTTTATCCGGGGTGCCGATGTGTTGATCATTGATTCGCAATACGACGAGGTGGAATATGAATCGCACGTTGGCTGGGGACACGGCTGTGTGGACGACGTCGTGGCGCTGGCGATCTTCGCAGGAGTCAAACAGCTGTTCCTCTTTCACCATGACCCTGACCACGATGACGCGCAGATTTCCCGGATGCTCGACCG
>WNGL01012203.1_pt1 | contig 10169 bp, 5 predicted proteins | sample 5400591 | NCBI WGS metagenome assembly WNGL01 (sample SAMN13153377, study PRJNA577476) | soil metagenome | isolation source: 80 cm soil or saprolite under Garry oak tree replicate 1 | place: USA:California | collected 2016-06-15 | reverse complement strand
GCGGCGTTCCTGTTCTTCTGGGAGCAAGCCGACCCCAACACGGGCCAGGTGAAAGATCGGGCACTCGCGGCGGGCAACGACACGCGCACGGTTTCCAGCATTGCGGCGACAGGCTTCGGCCTGGCCGCGCTGTGCATCGCGGACAAGCGCGGCTGGATGGACGCAAAGAAGATCCGCGAGCGCGTGCGCAACACGTTGCGGTTTCTCTGGAAATCTTGCCCGCACGAGCACGGCTTCTTCTATCACTTCATGAATTGCAGGACCGGCGAACGCGCCTTCAAGTCCGAGGTTTCTTCCATCGACAGCTCCATTCTTTTCTGCGGCGTGCTGACGTCCCGCGCGTATTTCGACGACGCGGAGATTCGCAGCCTCGCGCGCGGACTGGCAATGGTTCCTCAACGGGGGCCGGGCCGTGTCCATGGGCTGGAAGCCGGAAACGGGATTTCTGAAGGCGCGATGGGACCACTATTGCGAGCTCATGATGATCTATCTGCTGGGAATTGGTTCGCCGACGCACGCGATTCCTCCGGACTCGTGGAAGGCATGGTCCCGGCCGGTGATCAACTATCAGGGGATCGAGTACATCTCGGGCAAAGATCCGATTTTCACGCACCAATATTCGCATGCCTGGTTCGATTTTCGCGGGAAGCGCGATGCTTACGCGGACTACTTCGAGAATTCAGTGAAGGCGACGAAAGCCCACAAGCTCTTTTGTCTATCGCTGCGCGAGAGGTTTCCCGACTATGACGAAGACCTGTGGGGAATCACTGCGTCCGACTCGGCGCACGGCTACGTCGCCTGGGGAGGTCCGCCACCGATTGGACCGCTTGACGGCAGCGTCGTTCCCTGCACCGCCGCCGGCTCGCTGCCATTTCTTCCGCGCGACGCCATCCGCGTACTGCAAAACTTGCGCGTGAAATTCGAGGAAAAGGCTTGGAAACGCTACGGATTCGTGGATGCGTTCAATCCGCTGACGGACTGGTACGATCCGGATGTAATCGGCCTTGATCTGGGAATCTCGTTGGTCATGGCGGAGAACGCCCGCAGCGGATTCGTCTGGGAAACGTTCATGAAAAATGAAGAAGCGCGACGCGGCATGGAGCGCGCCGGCTTCCAGGCGACGCAGTCGCAGACTCGTCCGACGTCGATCGAGCACGTGAGGACCATGTGGAATGAGGAGGAAGAGCAAGTTGGCTGATTCCTGGACGCGGCGCGAACTTTTCCGGAAGCTTGGGAAAGCCGCGGGAGCCTCTTCGCTCGCTTGCCTTGCGCGGATTCTAGCGGGCTGCGGCGGGAGTTCGACGAGCGCGCCTCCGGGAGACGGGTTTCCGGGAACGGACGATCAACTCATGGAGGAAATCGAAAAGGCAGGGTTCCTATTCTTTTGGGAGCAGGCGGACCCGAATACGGGTCAGGTGAAAGATCGCGCGCTGGCCGCGGGCAACGATACGCGCACGGTTTCCAGCATCGCGGCGACTGGCTTCGGGTTGACAGCGCTGTGCATTGGCGATCAGCGCGGCTATCAGCCGAGCGCGGACATTTCGGCTCGCGTCCTTGCAACGCTCAATTTCCTGCTGAACACGATGCAGCCGCAGGGCAAGAACGGCTTCTTCTACCACTTCGTGGACATGCCCACGGGAGCGCGCGCGTTCAATTCCGAAGTGTCCTCGATTGACACGGCCATCCTGCTTTGCGGCGTGTTGATGTGCCGGCAGCACTTCTCCGACGCGCAGATCCAGAGCCTGGCGACGCAGATCTACGAGCGTGTGAACTGGCCGTGGATGCTCAATGGCGGAACGACGTTTTCACAAGGCTGGACGCCCGAGAGCGGATTTCTCCAGACCCGCTGGGACACTTATTCCGAGCTGATGATGCTCTATCTGCTGGCGATGGGATCGCCGACCAATCCGATTCCGGCGTCGAGTTGGCAGGCGTGGTCGCGCCCGACATTCATGTATCAGGGGCTGACGTACATCACGCCCACGGCTCCCCTTTTCGTGCACCAGTATTCGCATGCCTGGTTTGATTTCCGGAACGAGAAGGACAGCTTCGCCGACTATTTTCAGAATTCCATCACCGCGACGACGGCGCATCGCCTGTTCTGTCTGTCGCTCGCGTCGCAATATTCGGATTACAGCGACAACCTCTGGGGCATCAGCTCTTCGGACTCCAAAAATGGTTACGTGGCCTGGGGTGGGCCGCCGATGATCGGCCCCATTGACGGAAGCATCGTGCCATGCGCCACGGCGGGCTCGCTGCCATTTCTCTTTACGCAGGCGATTCAGGTGCTGCGGTGGATCCGCGGGCATTACCCGCAGGCGTGGCAGCGCTATGGCTACGTGGACGCTTTCAATCCACTGAGCGGTTGGTACGACGCGGACGTCATCGGAATTGACGTGGGGATTTCGGTCCTCATGGCCGAGAATCAGCGGACAGGCTTCGTGTGGAGCACGTTTATGAAGGATCCTGACGCACAGAATGGGATGAGCCTTGCCGGATTCCAGCCTGCCTAGATTCTTCGCGCGTCATCCGCCGCGTGAGGCTTCACTCTATTTGGCGATTTGAACCAGAGCCAGCGCTTGCGGCGCGAGTGTAAGAGTTAACTTACCGTCGCGGACCGCGTGCGATTCCGCCGCCGGTAAAGCGGCGGCTTTCCGCAACATCTCAACCTGCTCGCGCGTCGGGAATTGCGGCTGGCCCATCTTCTCATACGCGGGCAGGGGCGAGCCGTGGTCGCGATCGAGAATCGTGACGCGCGCGGTTTTCGCGCCCGGCAATCCCTGGAAGCGCAGTGTCACAGTTTTCGGCGCCCCGGACTCTTCGGGCTGGAAGAGATTCCAGACGGCCACAACGAGCGAGCCGTCTGCGCGCTGCGTGACCAGGGCGGAATCGGAACTCACGTCCAGGCGCGTGTCCCCAAGCTGATGCAGCAGCGCAAACGCGTTGAATGACGTCTTTGGAATGTTACCCGCCGCCAGCAGCCCGAACCCTCCGTAGAATGGGCGCTTCACCACTCCCTGCTCTTCGAACACGTCCGAAAACGTCCAGTAGCTCATCATTTCCGTCAGGCCATCACACTGGCGAATTGTATCCGCCATCCACGGAGCCATGAACGGCGCGTCAGTTACCGCGGGCTCGTTCATGTAGCTGGCATTGAATTCGCTCCAGATGAGCGGCAACTTGGGAAACGCCCACGCCGCAATCTGGTCGTGGACTTTTTTCACCGCGCGGCAGACCATCTGCGTGCGCGGAATGTTTTCGTGCGTTCCGAAGACGTCTTCCGCGCGGTCATTGCCGTACACATGAGTGGAAACAAAGTCTATCGGGACGTTTTTCTCCTTGCAGTGCGCGAGGAAGCGATCCGCCCAGGCCGCTTGGGCTGTCGATGGCCCGCCGACCCGTAGACGCGGGCCGGCGCGCTTAATGGCCCGGGCAGCGCGATCGTAAAGCTCGTAATACGTGGACTCCTTCGGATCACCGGCCCAGAAATCAATGTTGGGCTCATTCCAGACCTCGAAATACCACTTCGCGACTTCGTCTTCGCCGTAGCGCTGCACAAGATGCCGCGCGAAATTCTCGATGAGCTGCTCCCACTTGTCCCAATCCTTCGGCGGCGTGACGTCGGGTTTGTACCAAAACGGATGCGACGCGACGGTATCGGAGGCCAGCTTGCGCGGCATGAAGCTCAGCTCGACAAATGGGCGCACGCGGTTTTCGAGCAAGCCGTCGTAAATCTGGTCCACATAAGAAAAATTGAGGATGGGCTTGCCACTTGCGTCCTCCTCGTAGAGACCTACCTCGTCGTGGAAGATGGCGTGGAAGCGCACGTACTCGAAGCCGGTGATGCGCTTCGCCTCGCTCAAATCGTGGCGGTAGCTCTCGCGCAGACTGAGAATGGCACGACCCGAGCCGAACATTTTTTCCCAGAAGTGCGGAAAGGCGTGCGAGGGGGCGTTGAGATCCACGACGATCGTCTCGGCGCTGGATGGGCCGGACTGCGCTCCTGCCGGGAAAGGTTGCGTCCATGCCACGCATACGGAAATGACCGCAACGAAAAACAGCGAAGCAGAACGCAGGGTAAGCCGGCGAGTGGTCATGGAGCACTTCTCCGGGGAGGACAGAGTGTTCGGGAGCGGCGAGCCCTCGACAACCCGCCGCTCTCTAAGGAGTGAGTCACTGCCTCGTTAGAAAGAAAACCTCGCCTGGAACTCAACCACACGGCCGGACAGCCCGTCTGACGGACGGCCGAAACCACCCGTGTTCTTGATGTCTGTCGGAGCCGTCGCAGGGATTAGTGGAGTTAGATTCAGAATATTAAGCGCATTGAAGAAATTGGCGCGAAACTCCAGCTTGGACGATTCGCCAAAAAAAGATAAACGTGGAAGACGGAAGTCCTTACCAAGCATGAAGTCCAGTGAAGTGTAACCGGGCCCGGTAAAGATATTGCGGCAGTGGCAGCCGGGACCGCGGGTGGTCGTGTTGAATTCTGCGCTGGGGTTCGGGAAGATGCCGTTGATCCATTGCTGCTTGCTGGGGCCGGAAATCGCCCCACCGGAATAGGAGTTCGGCATATCAGGACAATAACCGTCGCCATTCTTGTCGTTATTTGGATCACAGGACCCAATAAGCGCCGCAAATGGGAATCCCGAATGCTTGCTCAGGATGCCGCTGATGGTCCAACCACCAAGCGCGGTGCCCAGGAAATCGTGGCGAGAGCGAAGGTAAGGCAGCTCCCAAAGGCCTGAAAGCGACCAATTCTGCCGCACGTCGAAGTCGGACCTTCCTTTATTCAGCAGTTGGTTGGATGGATCGGTTTGTTGGTAGCCGATCTCGTAGGATGCGGCGTCGATCGAATGGCTCCAGCTGTATAAGCTTGAGATTTGAAAACCGTGTGTCAAGCGGCGCGACACTTGAAAGATCATCGCATCGAAGCTGGCGTTCACGTCGGGCAACGGAAAGAAAACTCTGTTAAAGCGATTGTTGCCGACGACAATGGGAGCTGGGCATAGCGGGTTTGAGGGGCCGCAAGCAACCAGATCAGGGCTCGCGCTCTGGACTTCATCCCGGTTGCCCCTGAGGTCACCCGGTAGACAACCCGTCGAAGGTGGCGGCTGCGTGGCGCAGGGATCGAAAGTATCTCCCGGGATGAACCGATTCAAATCGATCGTCCGCACCAACTTGCGGCTCCTACTTCCCTGGTAGCCGAGGGTGACCAGGAAGTTGTGGATCGGCTCCGCCTGCGCCTGATAGGAAAAGGCGTAAACGTACGGGTTGGGTTCGTTGGGAACAGCAGCGAAGATATCCACCTTTGTCACCGTCGTGCACCCCGGGTTTCCGCAGAGCGCGCCGTCTGGGGCAACGCCATTCGCAAAGCCGGGATTCGCCGGGTAACTATTTGCCGTGGCGTTCGACCCGAGCCCGTAAAGAATGTTTGAGCCAGGAGGCGGGCCGATGATCTTGCCCGGGTCGAAAAAGCAGCAGGTTGACGGTTCTGCGAAGAAGGGCGTGTTCTGACGAATGTTGCTGAACTCCGTGCCGAAGTGCCGCTCGTATAGGACTCCGAAACCACCGCGCAGCGCCAAGTTGCCGTGGAATCTGCCAGGGCTCCAGGCAAATCCCAGGCGCGGGCCGAGATTATTTTTGTCAGGTTGGAATAATTGCTTCACGACTTGGACGCTGCCGTTGAGGAATCCTTGCGATCCAAAGATGTAATTGCTCATACGATTCTGCGTTTCAGTTACCGGCGGAAAGTATTCCCAGCGAAGTCCCAGGTTTACCGTAAGGTTGGAGCGGACCTTCCAGTCGTCCTGAACGAATAAACCGTAGCCAGCCGTACGGAAGTAGCGCTGCCCATCCGGTCCCGCACCCGTGTTCGGATTGACGGAAGCTTCCTCGAAGAAGCAACAGGCATCGTTCGCCAGATTCAGCAGTCCGCGGAACTGATAATCGGGCCGTACCCCACCACTTTCATTGTCGTTGTTCTGCTCTCTCGTGATTTCGACGCCAAATTTGAAGGCATGGTTCCTATGCATCCAACTGAGCACATCACGAAAGGCAAACGTGTTTTGAGCCAGTTTGCCTGGAGTTGTGAAACTCCGGGAAATGCCGATCATTCGGCCCGCATCATTCAAGCCACCCACGTCAAAATCAAATAGGCGGATTTGCGGAATGCCGTAGTTCGTTTCTCCAGTTGGCTGGAGTTGATCAAAGGCCCAGCGCGTGAGGTTCCCACGCGCCTCATTGACCATGGTCGAACCGATGGTGCGGGTCCAACCAATGGTCCCCACAGAGCTGAGAGGTTTGAGGGTCAGATCCTCAAGCGGTCTTTGGCCGCCGTTAAAATTGTCAAGGTGTGTGAAGTAGCTACTAAAGAAAAATTGGTTCTTGCCCGCGGTGTAGTCAACGCGCCCATTAAATTGGTTGCCGCTGCTGGAGCTGGGCACGCGAAGATCGAAGATCCCCCAGTCCGGAATTCCATCTGGCCCGTTGCCGGTGGCATTGCCGACGCCGGGGCCGGGCTGGTACCACATGCCCACCGGATGAAAATTAGGATCGCTGGGGTTGGTGATCAAAGAGCAGCAGTCTTTCGTGGAAGTTGTGGTTTCGATTCGGGGCGCGATTCCGGGAGTGCTGAACAACTTCGCTGCTAGGCTGCTGGGGTTCACCTGGATCACATATTGACGGAACTCGGCCGTCTCCAGTTTGACGTCCCTGACCAGCGAGGAACTGTTGAGCCTCACACCCTCATACGAGAAAAAGAAGAACACCTTGTCCTTGTAAACCGGCCCGCCCAAGCTGCCGCCAAATTCCCTGTATTTCTGGTCATTGCGGGAGGGACAGTGACTCGCGACAATGGTAAACGCACCGGCCTCGCATGTAATCGTGGAGAGGGCTACATTGTTCGGTCCGTAAAACTTATTGAATGCGTTGAGCCCCTTGTCATTGAACTTAATGATTCCACTTCCGTGAAAATTGTTCGTGCCATATTTCGAGATGACCTTCACCTGAGCGCCTGAGTTGCGCCCATCCTCAGCCGAAAAGGAAGAGGAAGTCGTCACGACCTCTTGCACGGATTCCTGGTTGGGGGTGATGACTGAAGCACCTCCCCAGTTCAGGCTGTTCGTGCTCACACCGTCGAGACTGAAATTGTTTGCGGAAAGCCTCTGCCCGTCAGCGACGACCTGCACCTGGTTCTCGGTTTGGAAAATCTCGCTGTTCGAGCCGCCTGGCCCGACCTGCTGAGGAATGGCCAAGGCATTTCCATTTCCTTGACGGGCGCCATCACCAAAGACTCCGGGGGTCAGCCGGACCAATTCATACGGATCACGGCCGTACTGAGGAAGTGTGAGGATTTGCTGCTCGCTGATTGTGTTACTTACGTTAGCATCTTCGGTCTGCAAGCCGCTGGGCGCCGCGGTCACAGTGACAGATTCCTGCACGGCCCCGACCTGTAGGGTGACATCGAAGCCGCGGGGTTGCTCCGCTTCGACGACCACGTCATTGGATACAGATTTCTTGAAACCTGGAGCTTCGACCGTAACGGTGTACGCCCCGGGCGCAAGTTCAGGAACGCGGTAAAATCCTGTGTCGCTTGTAACCGCCTCGTGGCTAATTCCGGTGGCCTTGTTGGTCACTGTCACCGTAGCACCGACGACTACGGCGCCATTCGGGTCAGTTACAGTACCCTGAAGGCTGGCTTTGAATTGGGCGCTGGCGTTCACGGCGAGCAGTGAAAAGAGCAAGGTAAACAGGAGAGCCTTTGTCCGCATGGTTCACCTCGAAGGGATAAACACCCCACCAGATTGAGTAAATCGATTTATCGCACGCCAGCGCTGCATTCAATACCCGCCCTCAAGAACTTGTCAAGCGGATTTTTCCGCCGCCGAAAATCCTCCCTCGGCCCTTGCCCGCGGCCGCGCCTTGTGCGAGACTACGCGCACAACGAATGTGTGACCGCACAGCGGTCGAGTCAAGTATGGCCGCATAGCGCTCAACATTATGTGTGACCGCGCAGCGGTCAACGTTATGCGTGACCGCACGGCGGTCAACTCCAATGCCCCGTTCGAAGCCTGGTGCAGCTTCCGTTGTCCGTTCCGAGCGCCCACGACAAGCCGTGAGCCTGAAGGCGCTGGCCGAGCATCTCGGCCTCTCTCCCGCGACTGTCTCCCTGGTCATCAATCGTTCGCCTTCGGCCAAGTCCATTCCGTCGCGCACACAGGAGCGCGTCCGCGCCGCCGCTCGCGAGCTGAACTATCGTCCAAATTTCATGGCCCGCTCTTTGCGCAAGCAGCGCAGCTTCACCATCGGTGTCGTCGTTCCGGAAATCAGCGAAGGCTATGCCTCGCTGGTCATGTCCGGTATCGAAGATCACCTCTTGCAAGAAGGCTACTTCTATTTCGTGGTGAGCCATCGCCACCGCAGCGATTTGCTGGAAGAATACCCGCGCATTCTGCACGCTCGCGCCGTCGAGGGGCTGATAGCTGTCGACACGATCTGCCAAGAGGGCGCGCCCGTGCCGCTCGTGACTGTTTCAGGACATCGGGAAGTCCCCGGCGTAACCAACATCGTCCTGAACCACGAACACGCAGCAATAATCGCTCTCGAGCATCTCTACCAGCTCGGGCATCGGAAAATCGCCTTCATCAAAGGCCAGGAGTTCAGTTCGGACACAGCAGTGCGTTGGAAAGCGATCACCGATGCGGGAAACCGGCTTGGTCTCGCAATCTGCGAGCGCCTCACGGCGCAGCTCCACGGCGATTCCGCATCGCCGGGACTCGGTTATGAAGTGACGCGCCAGCTCCTCGGGCGGCAGGAGCCGTTCACTGCGCTGTTCGCCTTCAACGATATCTCCGCCATCGGCGCCATTCGCGCGCTGCGCGAGGCCGGCCTCCGCGTTCCGGAAGATGTATCGGTGGTCGGCTTCGACGATATCCAGAGCGCCGCGTTTCAGAATCCCGCGCTTACCACGGTGCGCCAGCCGCTGCGCGAGATGGGCGTCCTCGCGGCGGAGACGCTGTTGCGGCGCATCAACGCGCCAGCCAGATCGCCCTACCCGAAGATCATCACCGTCGAGCCGGAACTGATCGTCCGCGCCAGCACCGCTCCCGCCGCATCGTGAATTCTTCACCCGTCACGTCTCCAGCCCGCGGCTCTTCCGCCGCTTTTCAGCGCGCTGTTTTCGCCGGATTTGTCGGCAACGGCGTGTTCACCGTCATTCTCGGTCCGACCCTCCCGGCCCTTTCCGCAAAATGGCTCCTCAACGATTCGCAAGCCGGCTTTTTCTTCACCGCACAATTCTGCGGCTCCGTCCTCGGCGTTATCCTTTACGGTCTGCTCGCACGCCGTTATGGTCCACGCTTCGCATTCGTCGGCGGCTACGCCCTCATGGGCTTCGGAGTGGCTCTTCTTGGAGCGCCCGCCCTTCGCCTCGCGCAGCTCGGCATCTTTACTGCCGGATTCGGCTATGGTCTCGTCACTCCTGCGAGCAATCTCGCCGTTGCCACCGGCGATCCAAAAAAACGCGCTGCTCGCCTCAATCTCCTGAATTTCACCTGGGGCATCGGCGCGGTCCTATGCCCATTCCTGGTGGCCTTCAGCGAGCGCCGCCATCATCTGGATTTTTTTCTGTGGGGTCTCACTGCGGCTCTGGTCGCATTCGCTCTCTCGTTCGTAATGGTTGAGATCCGTCGTGCCGAATCCGCCCCCGCCGCATCTGGGCCACATGCCGGCGCATCGCTCTCGCGGCGGCTCGTCACCACACTTGCGCTATTCGTTCCCCTGTTTTTTCTTTACGTAGGAACGGAAACTTCTTTTTCCGGCTGGGCTGGCGCCATGGCCCACGAAATGGCCGGATTCCGAGGGGGCGTGGCCGCCCTCATGCCCTCCTTCTTCTGGGCCACGCTTTTGCTTGGCCGCGCCTCCGCGCCGGCCGTTCTGCGCTTGCTTTCGGAGAAAACGCTCGCGCTCACCGGCCTCACGCTCGCGTTCGTGGCCTCCCTTCTATGGATCATCGCCCATGACACTGCCGTGCTCGCCCTTGCGCTTGTGCTCGCCGGCGCCGGCTGTTCCACCATCTTTCCCATACTCGTCGCCTGGCTGACCCAATTTACCGACGAGTCCGCCGCGGGTTGGCGCAGCTTGGCCTTTGGAGCCGCCAGCTTCGGCGGTGC
>WNGL01011430.1_pt1 | contig 10169 bp, 9 predicted proteins | sample 5400591 | NCBI WGS metagenome assembly WNGL01 (sample SAMN13153377, study PRJNA577476) | soil metagenome | isolation source: 80 cm soil or saprolite under Garry oak tree replicate 1 | place: USA:California | collected 2016-06-15 | reverse complement strand
GTCTTTGCGTGGCGCTCCATGCGGAGCACGGGTTCCATCTTTCTCAGCCATAGCGTGAGTTCTTGTTCTGCTTTCTTCAATGTAGTCAGGGTTAGGCCGTCAAAGAATTCCGCATCGCGACCCGGCGTTAGATGGACAACGAGATTTCGGAGGCGCTTGGCAGATGCGAGACTAGCCCGGCTCCCACCCTGCGCGGCAGCTTTGTCCAGCAGGTTGAATTTCTCTTCCAAAGACTTGCGTTGTACTTTCTTAAACTCAGAGATGCGCCCTTTTCGCTCAAGGGAATGGAACAACCAGTTGTTGATGACCGCTTCCGCGTAGGCAAAAAGGGTGAGCAACGAGGCTCTCAGGTAACGCTTGTGCAAGAACACAGTGCTAGGTTTGTATTCATCACATTTCCGAGCCTGCCGAATAAAATAGTCGTAGTCGTGGCGCAGGTCCTCACAAGCACTTATGGCAAAGACCGTGGCGTTGCCACCCTTAGCAATCTCAACACGAATCTCCACGACAGTTATGTCCTTGCTTCGCGTAAGCTCTTCACAATCAGTAATTCGTTCCCACGGTCGTCAATCACCTTGACCGCGATTTGGCGTTGATCGCCCGGCTCGAAAGGTGCGCTGACCGCGCCTGCCAGATGGTCCCAAACACTCTCTTCGTATTCTCCACGAAGCGCATTCTTTAGGCTTTCCCACGCACCCGTGCGTGGGAAAAAGGCTTGGCTCACGTGAAAACACAGGTCATTGTAGTCCGTGTCCAAAAGCCACGCAGGCACGTCGTCACCTCTGGTTTTGTGGTTTACCATCTCGACGGGATCAAACACGTCGAGTCCGAGCAATTCGACCTCATATTGCTTCGGCGCACCGTTTTTAGATTTCACCTTTCGCACCTCAATTTCCGGTAGTCCGCAAACGCTGAAAATCTGGCTAGAGCGCATATTTTTGAGCAGGTCGCCCATCATTAAGTCGGGAGTTGCCTGCACGTAGGTTGCAGGAATTCCGACGACCTCGACAGATTTCTCAATCAGCATCCGTGCGTTTGGTTGGATGGCGAAACCGATGACGTAAAGATGCGAGTAGCTCTTGGCGTGCGCCTCACGGGCAGCTTCGTAAACTAACTTCTCGCTGACCGCGCCATTCTCTGGCCCGAAAACAAACGCCACGGGCTTCTCTGTTCCGTTTGGCACCATTGCTTCGGCGGAAAGCGAGAGTGTTCTTGCCGGAGGTCGCACGTTTCTCAGTCCGACAGTCTTGTTTCCTTCGAGCCGCAACATGGGTGACTTGCGGAGTATCTCCAGCATCCGGTCACAGAAAGAAACTTCTGACTCTCTCTGGAATGCCGCAGACTCGGCCCTCTGCTCCTCGAAGTCGAGTGGCGTTGGAATCGTGGCCTCGAAACAGAACGGACCAGTAACTCGCGTAATGGAGCCGGATTCTTCCGGTCTATCAACTAACACCCTTTCCTTAGGCGTCTCGTTCTTAGACAAAGATTCCAGCGTAATATGAGGAACAATTCCCCCAACTTCGTCACCCCTTCTATTTTGTTTTCTTCTATAGAGGAATCCAGCTATCGGCCCACGTGATTCGTCTTGCAGTTCGTACCATGGGAAAGTAGCAGTCAACAGACGCTGGCGAGCCAAGGCCAATGGAACTCGACTCGTATCAATCGTTATCCATCGTCGGCCCCACTGTTCTGCACAGTAGGCAGTCGTGCCGCTCCCGCACGTCGGATCGAGAACAAGGTCGCCGGGGTCAGTAGTCATCTGGATACAGCGCGAAAGAACGGATGTTGAGGTTTGAACGACGTAAAGGTTTTCGCCGTAGACGCCGACATCATTCCAACGATTGTCCACCGACACCAAAGGGAAATCATCGAAATATCGTTTGAAACGGAGAGTCCGACCGCTTTCGATGATCCGACTGGCCTTAGCCAGCGCATTCATACCGTCTGGCCAACTGGCGCTCCAGTGCTTATGCGCAGGCGGGAAAAAAGACTTCCCATTAAATGCAAACTTTCCGTCCCCCGACTGAGCGCCAGCCGAAGTCAGCGAAGTAGTCTCAAACACCTTTGCCCCATCAGGTAGCGCATTTGGGTTAATTCTCTCTTCGAGAGCTAGGGGACGGACCTGTTTGTCGGCAAGTTCGACCTGAGTGTAATGATCCCCGCCTTCACCCGCGAGTGATTTGGGAACATAAAGCTGGCGATACTTGGTTCGAGTGATGTCCTTGCCGTACCAGAGGATGAAGTCAGTCAGAACCGGCAAGAATTCTGAGGCTCTCTGACCGGGCTTCTTGTAACAAATCGTAGCAATCGAGTGGTCAACACCAAAGACCTCGTCGAGCAACGTGCGGACGAGATGCAGGTTTTCTTCACCTATCTGGACAAAAATGCTGCCCGTTGAGTGCAGCAGGTCTCGTGCGACCAGAAGGCGGTCACGAAGGTACGTTAGGTACGAATGTATTCCCAGTTCCCAAGTATCCCGGTAAGCCTGCACCATTTCAGGCTCACGGGTCATGTCTTCATCGTCACCGTGGGAAACATCGCGCTTCCGCACAAAAGGTTGGAAGTTTGAGCCAAATTTCACACCGTACGGTGGGTCGAGAAAAATCATTTGCACTTGACCGCCAAGACCCTCATAGCGAAGAAGCGAGTTCATCACCACGAGTGAGTCGCCGAGAATCATCCGGTTGACCCACTTGTCTTGATATTCGTAAGCACGGAGCACTTGGTCGGTCACCGAATGCTGCGGGTCGCCCCACAGGTCGAACATCGTCGCCTGATTCCGGTCGAAGCGGTGCCCCTTGAGCGTTTCAAGAATAGCTTTGGTCGAGAGACGCTCGTGAATGAAGAGCGGCAGAGTCGGCACATCGAACGACAGCCGCTCAGCCTTGCCTGCCCAGTTGAGGAATGGCGTGCTCATCGCCTTCAATTTCCGTACGGACTCCTGGGCCTTCCCGACGTGTCCGGCGACCTCTTTCCAGACTTCGGGTATGGGACTTAGCTTTTGGTGCAGTTCCTTGAGTTGGGCTTCCGCGTCAGCGAGTTGCGCCTCGCCTTTTTCCCTCACCTGGTTCTTCCCGTCCCAATCGAGCGCAGGAGCGACCGAAGAATCGTAGCGGTAGGTTTTCGGAGGGAGCTTCTTCTTAAATTGCGCCTGCGTCCCGACCTCGGGCCGCATCGGGCTTTCAGATTCAGGATGCTTATAGTTCTTGGCAGGCTTCGTCTTCGGCGCTTTCGTCTTTGACGCCATCCGTTCAACTCCCTCAGTATAAGAAGAATTACTGGCGTGATTCTATCATCTAGTCCGCTCAACTAGGCAGTGGGCGTAGATGCGTAGCAGTCGCGATGGCGTCTATCGTGGTAGTCCTTCAAGCGGACAATCGACTTGCTGATCGACATGATGGACTCGGAAGTTGAGATCCATAGGTAGGGAAATCGGGAGAAACCGGCTTACTTTTTCTCATCTTACAAGTCTATGAGCAGGTTTTTGAGCCGTCTTGTGCTTGCAAGTTCAAGAACTCTCCGACAGCAACGTAGCTGCCTGTTTCTGGAAGCATTCCTGAGAGAACCTCGAACTTGCCCTGTTTTGTGCCGACGCAAAGAACAGGCATCCAAGGGAGGCGAATCTGCCATACGCGCTCAATGTCCTTGTACGGAATCCGGGTAGCCCGAACCCGAAGGAAGCCTGTGGGAAGCATGAGGGCATCGCTATCCAATACCAGATACCGCTTGAATACCAGCCGACGTACAGTCAAGAGCAACCCAATCAAGATAGGAACGAGGCCGAAGGAGAGACTAAACGTATTGGGCCTGCAAGCGCAGAGAAGCGTCGCCACAGCTATCCATGCAACTCCAGCGCCGAAGTTCAATACGAGCAGCCTCAATTTGGGGTTGTAAGAATATCGCCGTGGGGGATTCATTGCTTCTTGTCCCACAATTCCATGAACAGTTTGACCGTCCCCGGCCCATGCCCTGCGTAGTGATTATTGGCGAACGCAAATAGTTTCCGAATCTTTTTGTTGTTTACCATCTCCTTAAGGAGATCGACCCAATTCTTCAAATCGCCAGTGCGGTCGATGACGGTCTTGTCCCACCTCATGGTCTGCTTCTCAATCCCCTTGCGGTCTCCAAGCCAGCGAACATAGGCAAAGTCCGCCGTAGTCGGGTCAAACTTCTCCTTCATCTCCCAAGGACGGGGTACAAATGATGTGTCAGTCAATGCCAGGGCGACGTTGTGCTCCCGGAGCACGTCCGCGAATCTTCCATCGAGCCAGGTCTTGTTTCGAATCTCGATTACAAATTTATGGTCGGTAGGGAGCTTCTTCAGGAAAGGAATGAGCACAGCGAGAAAACTGTCTTGCTTCGGGAATTTCCAGCGGTTGAACAACGGAAACTGAAACACCATTGGACCTAGCTTTGGACCGAGGATGTCCATTGTTTTTACGAACTCTTCGAATTCAGAATCGCAATCCACCAACACTTTTTCATGTGTAATCAACTGGGGGACCTTCGCGGTGAAGACAAAATCTGGCGGGGTCTTCTCCGACCACTTCTCAACCGTCGCGGCAGAGGGTGTGCCATAAAACGTGCTGTCCACTTCAACCGTTTGGAATTTCGTTGAATAGAACTTGAGATAGTCGACAGGTTTCATACCCGCTGGATAGAATGAGCTTTGCCAGCCGTTTGCGGTGAAAGCGGAAGTTCCGAGAAGGATTCCCGGCAAAGAGTACGGGCGGTCGATCTTTAGCTGGCTCGTGACTTCAGGCACTTTTCCCAACTCAAACAGGGTTGGTTGACGGACTATGGGGCGCTTTGATTGCACGATTCGCAGACTAGCATTCAAATCGTTTGTGCGGCAATCTGGCCTGCGCTGCCAACATTTCTTTCTCAACGGACAAGGGGTCTGACACTGCCCGGACACTTGTTCTATCCTGAGTGCGTATCCCGATGACGAAGCCGACGAGGGGCCAAAACGACAGGAGACGCTCTTGAAGACGCTTAAACGAAAAGCCGATGGTACGAAACGAACGAGCAGTGAGATTCTTCGGGATATGGGGAAACTCATAGACCTTTACGAAAAATGCATGGCAAATAGTGACCGTCTCATCGAGGCAGCAAAAATTCTTGAAAACTCCGGGTTCTATCCTCAAGCGTTCTTCCTCGCATTAACGGCTTGGGAGGAGATCGGCAAAGCCCAGGTAGTCGCGGACTATTCTGAAGATTGTGTTTCGCGCAAAGAATTTGATGAAGCATTTCGCAACCACAGCCTAAAAAATGCCTACCTAGAGCGGAAAGTCGTACTTACGACCGACAATGCAAGGAAGGTCACAGACGCAACGATCTCCTATGATGTGGAACGAGGCAAGGAACTCGCCAAATGGAGAGAACACGCTCTTTACGTTTCGATGACAGATGGTTTTGTAGGGTGGTCGCCCGAAGGACAGATTTGCGATAAGCAGTGCCGGAATCTTGTGGAGGAAGTTGAAGGTTACACTATTTTCCTTCGCCAGATGGAATACCTTACGGAACGTATTGGCATAAAATCTTTGACCAAGTAGGCGAAAATTGATTCGATGGCTAATTCCAGCGGCGAAAACGAAGCAGTCCTTTGCCCGACAACGCTAAAGCTCGGCGAACTCCATTGGTACGTTCTTCGCGCCTCGTACCTAATGCACGACAAAACCACAGTCGAAATAAAAGTGGGCGAGGGCAAACTATCTCCAATCCGCCAGGAATACACAGATTTTGGGAAGGAGGTAGGCAGGGACGAAATCAATTGGTGGGTCTTCAAGAAAGAGCCTGACATTGAAGAACTAAAGAAGCAAACAACACAGGCATTGGAAGCTGTACAGAAATTAAAGCAGGCGTCAGAACTTCTGAGTAGGAAGAGAGCCGAAAAGTACTCCGAGTTGCTTGAGATGTTGAGGCAGTTCGCAGAAGCTCATGAGCAGGAAATCAACACGCTGTATCAGTACGTGCTTTGGCTGAACTCGCGTGACCCGTTAGCTCCGACGATTCTCTTCACGTACAGAGTGTGGGGATCGACAAGGATGGGCGACAGAATATTCAAATTTGACCAGAGTCAATCGGAGCCAGAAACAGATACGATCAAACGCCTAACAGAAATCATTTTAGGATTAGTGAATAACCTCGGAACGCCCGTTTTGTTTAGAGCCGAATACGAAATCGGTTCTGACATATATGAGAGCGCCGCATACGATGAAGAACGTGCGTCCGAAATCAGGATTCCAATGGATAGAGTTGTCCGGCTGGCATCACGCATGGCATTCGAAGAATTCGCTGAGTACTTTGAGTTGATGCGAGATTCTCTAAGGAACATTCTTCTCGACGTGGACAAATTTGTTGAACAACGCGAGTTCGTAAACGATGATGCGTTCTGGCGGTCCTTCATTCAAAAAGCAATTCAAACAGAAAAATCAGAAAATCTACTGTGGGACTTTAAGGAAACGCTGACAATGTGGCACACAGGCGCAAAACCGGAAACGGAACAGACAAAGGCAAAGATCGCGTTTGCCGAGGATGCAGCCAGTCTTGCCAATGCACACGGCGGGGTCTTAATCATCGGTGTAACCGATAAGCGGGAGATCGTCGGAATCAGTGACGGGCGTGAACTTGAAAACCGACTGAAGTTTGCCAGCGATGTTTTGTCCACACACGTTGAATATGGTCGAGAAATATTTCGTCTACGTCAGATCGTCTCACCTGACAAAGATGGCAACCCCACGGTTTGCCTAGTTGTTGTCGTTGCGGACGCATGCGAGCCTGTCGGAGTGCATGACGGACAAGGCCACTACACATATCCTGTACGCCGCGAAACGGGACTAACACGAGTATCGAGAAAAGAGGTTTTCGACCCCAAAATGCACATCAAGAGCGACAACTACGATTTTCTCCGTGAACTCTACCAATTCGTCCATCAAAAGTGACGGCATGTGTCTAACGGCTTCCTCCTCTTAACCAAAAACCAAGGATAGTTCCGACTGTCCCGATTGCCCAATGCTTAGAATTGGGGTCGTAGGAATTTGACAAAATCACAACCAGGCATGGCAACAATAACAAAAGGCTGACCACGATCTGCATTGCGACTCTGAGGGAAGAGATTCTCTTTGACGGGATTGCGCTATTGACGTGACGGCAGAGCATATTCCTCCCTCCCTTAGCCAACCCCGGCATGTTCCCGGTGCTCCCATGTCGTGCACTGGTGTCTTTCACCTCGCCAGGATAAGCCGTGTTTCCATAAGTCATACCAATCTCAAGACTTATGTTGGATTCTGAGTGGCAGCTATTTTCCTGGCGAAAGCTTAGCGGCCGTCTAAACATTTCCTGGCGAAATCCAGCAAATGGAGGAAAATTACCTGGCGAAAACTTTGGCGGGTACACTCGAAGATTTTTCTTGACATAGTTTAAGCGGGAATGACTACGAAAAGCACAAAGCGCAGGAAGCCTGGCGAGCCTCCGATCTCAGCCTTTTTATTTGAGTCCGAAAAACCGAAACGCGGTCGGCCCACGATAAAAGATGACTTCCTTGTCGGCGCACGCAATCAATGGGCTACGCTTCTGGAAGAGTCTTGGCCTGAGATCGGATGGCAACTCTTACAGATACGCAAGAAGCCGACAAGCACGATAGAAGATGTAAGGAAAGCCTTCCAGCCCGTAAAAGAAAAGCCTCACAATTCCGGCTTGGCTCAAGCGTTCTACCGCGAAACAGTTAAAACAGCTACGCCAGCCAAAGTTCACAGAAACCGAGTGCTCATCGGGAACCTTCAAGGAGAACTCCTTCGCGTTCAAAGGAAGCTCGCTGAGATTGAGAGATCAGTATCGGAAATAGATTCGGCCCTAAAGACTGCGGCTCCCGAACAGGCAAACGCTGTCCAAGATGAGATCGCACAACGAAAGCAAACTTTGATTCAGCTTCAAAGTGAATTCAATGGGCTGACAACAGAAGAAAAGAACCTAAATGCGGAGACTTTAGATCAAGAGGCTTACGTGTATGCCTCTGAGTTGCTCGATTTTTTGCGTAGTCGTGGGAGGTACGCGGTTAATCCGCAAACTGTGGCCAACGCACTGGCGGGATTACCTATGATGGGCTGGCGACAATCTCACCTACGGTGCTCTCGAATACCGCCCCAACGCCCAAGACTGCATTATCTGGTCTTGGAGGTAATCCTCGACCTTTGGAAAAGTCGTCAGGGAGAATCGAAAGAATCCCTAACCGGATTCTTTAAGGCGCAGCTTCCGAAGCTACCAAAGAAGCTCGACTATACGCGCACTTGCCTATTGGAAAGCTTCTATGATCTAAAACTGGCCATTGAAGAGTGCCTTAGAACAAAACATGAAGACGGTGAGGCCCCATATCTCTTGACTTCCATTTTTATGAGAAACACCAGGAGCCAGAAGAGCACTCTGGAGAAGGTGCTTGCGGATCAAGAAAAGCTGTCATGACCGACTACTTCTCCCTTCCTGTCAAGAACGCTTTGGCTGACCGTGTTGGACACGTCTGTTCCAGACCAGACTGTCGAGCGCCCACTAGCGGTCCACAGGGTGATCCGGCGAAGTCAGTCAATGTTGGTGTAGCAGCACACATCACGGCGGCATCACCCGGAGGCCCCCGCTACGATCCGACATTTTTGACCGAAAAACGGGGCGGACCCGAAAACGGAATCTGGTTATGCCAGACCTGCGCCAAGTTAATAGACAATGACCCGGCTCGGTTCACCGTTGAAGTCCTGAAGAAATGGAAAGCTGATGCTGAAGAGGAAGCCAAAGCTCGCGTAGGCAAAACCGCAGTACCCACCAACAGCCCTTCGGTGAGTCTGGCAAAGTATGGACGAGTGCGGATCGAACCTATAGTTCCTCGTGAGCATGAGCAATCCGAATTTATGCTCATGGAAGACTCGGAAGGGTGTTTTACATTTCAAAAACTGGACTCCGACAGATACATCGATATCCCGAAGTCCTTTATCGAGAAAATTCACAAATTTGGCGACAAGAAACCCGCTCTTGTGCAACTGAGCGGAAGACTTCAATGGGTTACCGCCAGACGGAATTTTGACTTGTTCCCGGAGAAACCGCCCGATGGTCCCGCTGGCGCATACGGCGTGAGCAAGATCATACATTTCAACTATCCAACCAGAGCCGGAATCAATGGCAGCTTCGCTCGTGAAGATCAACTCCCAAGAGTGTTAGCGGAAGGCTGGTCTATTTTCTACGATTCAGACGGCAAGTACCTCAGATGGCCCGGCCACGAAGTAGATCAGATTTTGGTTTATCGAGAGCGTCAGTAGCTTTAGGAAGAGCGACAATTTTCGAGGAGGTCAGGTGACTGAACTTCAGGACGATGACAAACGCCGACGTGATTTATGGGACGAACATCGAAAGCAGGCGTGGCAGGATATTCAGAGTTCTACAGATAATTTCGACAAGAATTTATTGGCGGTTGCCAGCGCCGCACTCGGATTCTCAGTAGCGTTTATTAAAGACATCGTTCATCTGCCAGCAGCCCGATGGCATTTTGTTCTCTATGCTTCTTGGTTGTGCTTTGCAGCTTGCATTGTGATTACCGTGTTTTCTTTTCGTCTGAGCGTGGCTGCCCTGAACAAGCACTTGGAATACTTACAGCACTACTACGAAAAGAAAGACGAAACCTTTTTGACGAAAAAGAGCACAGCCGGAATTGTGCTCAATTGGTTCACTTGGGCCGCCGCCGCGTTCTTCCTCGCTGGTATAATTTGTACAGTCATATTCTGCATGAAAAACCTTGGCTGAAGAGGAGGCCGTTGTGAACAAGAATGAAAAGATCGTGCGCGTAAGAGAGGGAAGAGCGCCAGTCGCCATTACACCAGTTCAGACGAATCTCGAAAAAGGCCGATCACCCGTTGCAATGACCCCTGTTTCGGGCACTGAAGATCGTGGGCGTCAGCCTGTTGCCATTACACCTGTTCAACCGCCAACGCAGGCACCAACAAACGAATCGGGCGGCTCTGGCGCTTCAGGAAGCTCTTCTAATACTGGCAGCTCCAGCGGCTCGACAGGAACAAAGTCATAAGAGCCGGGAAGAAAACCACAGCATAATCTCCATCCATTCCCTAGTTGAGTCCGGCGCATCTGCTCTTCTGCGCCTTTCAGGGACATCCGCTCGCCGTTGTGAGTTA
>WNGL01011429.1_pt1 | contig 10169 bp, 8 predicted proteins | sample 5400591 | NCBI WGS metagenome assembly WNGL01 (sample SAMN13153377, study PRJNA577476) | soil metagenome | isolation source: 80 cm soil or saprolite under Garry oak tree replicate 1 | place: USA:California | collected 2016-06-15 | reverse complement strand
CTGCCGCAGTGGCGAGCGGATCTGCTGAGCGCCCGGTCGTCACCGCGCCTATCCCCGAAGCCGCCATGCGCGGCCTGGCCGGCCGGGTAGGGACGCCTATGCCGGTCGGCAACGAGGGCGCGGGCACGGTCGTGGCGGCGGGCGAGTCTGCGGCCGCGCGGGCTCTGCTGGGCAAGGTCGTCGCTGCGGCGGGCGGCGGAATGTACTCGCAGTACCGGTCAGTCAACGTCGTGCTGTGCCTGGAGCTCCCGGCCGGAGCGACGGCGATCGAAGGCGCAGCCTCGTTCGTGAACCCGATGACGGTGCTCGGCATGGTCGAGACCATGCGGATGGAGAATCACAGCGCGCTGGTGCACACAGCCGCAGCCTCCAACCTTGGCCAGATGCTCAACCGGCTCTGCATCGAGCAGCAGATTCCGCTCGTGAACATCGTGCGGAAGCCCGACCAGGAAGCGATGCTCCGCGCGGCTGGTGCCGTCCACGTCTGCAATTCGACGTCCGCCGGCTTCACCGCCGAGCTGACCGGCGCGCTCACCGCAACCGGTGCCACGCTTGCCTTCGACGCCATCGGCGGCGGCCGGCTGGCGAGCCAGATCCTGGCGGGCATGGAAGCCGCCGCTAGCGCCGCAGCGGGCGGCTATAGCAGGTACGGGTCGGCCGTGTACAAGCAGGTCTACATCTACGGATCGCTTGACCGCGGCCCGACCGAGCTGACCCGCAGCTATGGCACGGCCTGGGGCATCGGCGGGTGGCTGCTGACGCCGTTCCTGCAGAAGATCGGCCTGGCGCGTGTTGCGCAGCTGCGTGACCAGGTCGCTGCCGGGCTCACCACTACGTTCGCCAGCAGCTACACAGCGCAGGTATCACTCCCGGGCGCGCTCTCCCTCGAGGCGATCGCCGGCTACGGCCGGCAGGCGACCGGCTCGAAATACGTCATCATCCCGGGCCGCGTCGCCTAGCCTTGCTCTAGGCCTCACAAATCCGCCACCGTCGCGCCCACCGGCTCCCCGGCGGCCGTCAGTGGCTCCGCCCGTCTTCCGGATGCGCTGATCCTCACAAGACTCTCCATGCGCCGCCCTCGTCCTGGTAATAGTGAGTGGCATCGTCGCGGGAAGGCGCTCGACCATTGCGGCCGCGATCGGCTTTCCGGAAAGGCACCGCATGCCGCCATCGGGACGCAGGCCATTTGACGTGCGCTACGCCGCTTCGGGTCGGCGGCCGCCGCCGTGATGACCGTCCAATCCGATACTCAGATCACTGTTACCACCCCCGCCGCCGCTAGCGCCGGCCCAGTAGACGTCACGGTGACCACTCCGGCCGGGAAATCGGCTACCAGCCCGGCCGACCAGTTCATCTACGGGTCATTATGACGATCGCCATGTCGCGCTCGGCGGCGCGCAGGTCATCCTCGCCCCGGCCCGCAGACCGGGTCATGGCCAGCTATGACCGGGAGGAGCTTCAGGATCTTTAGCCCCACAGGGCGCAGATGGGCAACGCGGCGATTGATTTATCCAGCCGGAATGGACGCGGCCCGGTGTGCAGCACGAGGCCGAGTGCGAATCGGCTCCCGATGGCATCCCGGAGCCAGCGCAGGTGCCTTGCCGCGTCAGGTCCCGGTGCGGAGTCGGCCTTGACTTCAATGCCGATTACCCGGCCATCGCCGAGTTCAACGAGTATGTCCACTTCATGCCGGCCGTTCGCGTCGCGGACGTGAAACAGATGGGGCGAAAGCTCGCTCACCGTGCACTCGGCTCGCAGCTGCGCCATGACGAAGCTGTCGAGCAGTCTGCCCAGCAGATCACCGTCACGAAGGACAGCCCGGGCATCCACACTCATCAGCGGGCCAGCGAATGCGGGATCGACCAGGTATCGCTTCGGCAGCCGGATGAGACGGTTCAGCCGGTTGGATGACCAGGAGGGGATCCGTTCGGTGATGAGCAGTCGTTCGAGCAGTGCGTCGTAGGCATTGGCAGTCGGGCGTTCGATTCCAGCCGCATCGATGAGTGTCTTCAAGGTCGGCGTCCCGGCGGTGCTCGCGGCCACAGCCTGGAGGTAGTGGCGGAGGCGCATCGGGTCTCGCACGGCTCCTACCAGCGACACATCGCGGGACACGAGTTGGTCGACGTAGCTGGACAGCCATCGTCGTGAGGCTCGCTCGCTGGCAGCCAGAGCCGCTTCAGGGAACCCTCCGCGCAGCGCCCGCGCCAGGTAGCCGCGGATATCTGGCGGATCGGGCGGTACTTGGAGTCCTCCCGCTCCTTCCGACACGAGCCGGTCGAGGACAGGCGGTCGTGACGAACCGTGCTCAAGTTCCCGCTCGGCCAGGCCGTACATGAGGACCCGGATCAGTCGTCCGGTGGCGGGCCAGCCCGCGGCCGTCAGGTCGGCCTGGCTGGAGCCGGTCAGCACGAAACTGCCGGCCGTCGCCCCCTCATCGACAGCTCGCTTGACCGCGCCAAGTACCTCTGGCACGACCTGCCATTCATCGACCAGCAGCGGGAAGGGGCCCTCAGCCAGTACGGCATCGGGATCCGCGCGTACGACCGCAGCCTCGGCGGGCCGGTCAAGCCGCAGCCGTTCCTGGCAATGCCGCCGACCGGTGGTCGTCTTGCCGCACGCGCGGGGACCCACGACCAGGACGGCGGGGTGGTCGAGCAGCAGGTCGCTGAGCAACGGATCGATTAGGCGTGGCAGGTACTCCGGCATGACGGGAAGTCCAATCGTCATCGAGCACACTTAAGGTTATCACTTTAGCACATCTTCTAGTACCTATATAGCACATGCTTCAATTTACATTTAGCACGCTCCTGTGTCACCAGCTATGTGGACTGCCCAGCTTCTCGAACTCGCGAGCTCAGCCATCCTGCGGGCACGGCAGGGCCCGCAGGTCGTAGCCCGGTCCCTGACCACGGCACCGAAGCCACGGTGACCCTGACGAAGTCGTCCCTGGCGCGCAACAAGCCGGACAACTGCGAGCCGCCCGGCTCGATCACCGGCTGCACCGGCTGAACCCTGCTGAATTCGACGATCGCGGACTCACCTCTGCTGGGATGAAAGGGAGATGGCACACTCGTGCGGGTGAGCTGGGAACGCTGGGCACGGGCCGAACGAGCGGAGATCGCCGCGGCTGACCGATGGCGCACGATCCGGGAACTGGACAGCGGCGGCCCGGTCGCCCGCCTTGACGGGTGCGAGGTCGTCTCGTTCGCGTCCAATGACTACTTCGGGCTGTCCCAGCATCCGGCGGTCCTGGCGGCGGCTCATGAGGCGATCGAACGCTGGGGAACAGGGGCTGGCTCGGCGCGGCTCATCGCGGGCTCCCGGCCGGTGCACTCCGAACTGGAACGAGAGCTCGCGGACTGGAAGGGCGCCGAGCGGGCCCTGCTGTTCCCGACGGGCTTCGCCGCCAACCTCGGCGTCCTCAGCGTGGTCGGCGGCCTGGACGTGACGATCATCTCCGATCAGCTGAACCACGCCTCGATCATCGACGGGTGCCGCCTGGCCCGCGGCGAGGTCAGGATCTACCGCCACGGCGACATCGGGCAGGTGGCCCGGCTTCTGCGGGACGCGGACCGCGCGGTCGTGGTCACCGACTCCGTGTTCTCCATGGACGGCGACGTCGCGCCTCTCGCCGAACTGGCCCGGCTCTGCGCCGCCCGTGACGCGCTGCTGGTCATCGACGAGGCGCACGCCGCTCTCGGCCCCGAGCCGCCGCGGGCGGGCGGGCCGGTTCTCCGCGTCGGCACGCTGTCGAAGATGCTCGGTTCCGCGGGCGGCTTTGTCGCGGGTCCTGGCCCGCTGGTGGACCTGATCATCAACCAGGCCCGGTCGTTCATCTTCACGACCGCCCCGGCGCCCGCGGCCGCCGCCGCGGCCCTGGCCGCGCTCCGGGTGCTGAGGTCCGGGGAAGGGCACACGCTCCGGGCGAGGCTCGCCGCGCTGACCGACCGGGTCCGGCCGGGTCACCCGTCCCCGATCATCCCGGTCGTGCTCGGCGACGAGTCCGCCGCTGTCGCTGCCTCGCTGGCGCTCCTGGCCCGGGGTCTGCTGGTGCCCGCGATCCGGCCGCCGACCGTGCCCCGCGGCACCTCCCGTCTGCGCGTGGCGCTGTCGGCCGCCCACAGCGACGAGCAGATCAGCCGACTCCTGACCGGCCTGGCCGCGGTTGTCCCGGCCTGAGCGGCTGGCCGTCGTCTGCGGCACGGCCACCGACGTGGGCAAGACGTGGGTCACCTGCGGCCTGCTGTACGGCCTGCGCCAGCGCGGCGTTCCGGTCGCGGCCCGCAAGCCGGCCCAGTCCTTCGCCCGGGACGGCCGTCCGACCGACGCCGAGTTGCTCGCGGCCGCCAGCGGACAGGCGCCATGGGACGTGTGCCCGGCGCACCGCTGGTATCCCGCCGCGATGGCGCCGCCGATGGCCGCCGCGGCCCTGGGCCGGGAGGCCTTCACCAGCGCCGGCCTCGCCGCCGAGCTGGACTGGCCGGCCCGGGCGGCGGTCGGGATCATCGAAACGGCGGGCGGCGTCCGCTCTCCGCTGGCATCCGACGGCGACACAGTGACGTTGTGTCACCTCGTCGTGCCCGATATCGTCATCCTGGTCGCCGACGCCGGGCTCGGCACGATCAACGCGGTCCGGTTGAGCGCCGGAGCGCTCAGCGAAGGCGGCGCGCCGGTCGTGGTGCACCTCAACCGCTATGACGCCGCCGACGACCTGCACCACAGGAACCGCGACTGGCTCGCCGGCCGCGACCGGTTCGACGTGGTCACTTCGGTCGGCGAACTCGTGCACCGCCTGCTTTAAGAGCTAGGCCGATGTGAGCTGCTCGTAGACGGTGACGTTCTCGACGTTCCAGGCCCGGCTGTCGTCGCGGGGATAGCTACGCGGGCCCCGGGCGGCGCTGGCCGCGGCGTCTGGCGAGGCGAACACGACCACGCCTATCCCCTCGCTCCCGTCGGGGCTGCGCAGCCACTGGCCGTTGACGAAGCCCGGCTGCTGGCAGGCCCACGCGACCACGTCCTCGCGCAGATGACGGGCGGCCTCGTCGGCCCGTTCGGGATCGATGGACATCCGTACCACCATCGTGTGCATGTGCCCCTCCTGTGTCGCCCTGTGTTCCTCACGCTACGAGCGGGACCGCGGCCAGGCCCATCCCACCTTCCTGGGATCTTCGTTAGCCTGCGCTCATGGGGAGCGCCGCCCACGCCAGGGCCCGCGAGGCCATCACGCGGATCTGCCGCGGCGAGGCCGACGCGCGGACGCTCCGGCTGGAGGCACTGGACGCCATCCGGCGCGCCGTGGGCTTCGACGCCTACGCCTGGCTGCTCACCGACCCGGAGACCTCGGTGGGGTCCTCGCCGCTGGCCGACGTTCCCTGCCTGCCGCAGTTGCCGCAGCTGATCCGGCTGAAGTACGCGACCGCCGTCAACCGGTGGACCGGCCTGCCGTCTGGCGCGGCGTCGCTGCACAGGGCGACCGGCGGCCGCCTGTCGCTGAGCCTGATGTGGCGGGAACTGCTGAGCCAGTACCAGGTCACGGACATCGCCTCGTCGGTGTACCGGGACCGCTTCGGCTGCTGGGGATTCCTGGACCTGTGGCGCATCGGCGCCCCGGCGTTCACCGCGGCGGACATCGAGTTCCTTGGTCACATCGCCGGCCCGGTCACGACGGCGCTGCGGCACGGCCTGGCCAGTACCTTCATCCCCGCCATCGGCGCCGACCAGCTGCCCGCGGGCCCGGTCGTGCTGCTGCTTTCGCCCGCACTCGAGGTGCGGGCTCAGACCCCGCAGACGCAGCGTTACCTGCAGGTACTCGTCCCGCCCGAGGCGGAGGACCAGGCACCGGTCCCGGCCGGCGCGTACAACGTCGCCGCGCAACTGCTCGCCGCCGAGGCCGGGGTGGACGACAACCCGCCGGTAGCCCGCGTGCACCTGGCCGGCGGCCGGTGGCTGACGCTCCGCGCGGCCCGGATGGGCACCAACCCGACGACCCCGGCCGCGGCGGGACGCGACGTCGCGGTCAGCATCGAACCCTCGACGGCTGGCGACCGGGTAACCGTGTTCGCCCGGGCGTGCGGCCTGACCCCGCGCGAGGCCGAACTGCTCCGGCATCTCGCCGGCGGCGCCACCACCCGCGAGGTCGCCCGGCAGATGTTCGTGTCGGAGAACACCGTCCAGGATCACCTCAAGTCGATCTTCGATAAGAGCACGGCCCGCAGCCGGCGAGCCCTGCTCGCCCGGGCGCTCGGCACCTGATCGCGTGTTCGGGGTGTACACAATGCAGTTATGCGCGAAATCGCCTGACAGGTGACGGGGACGAATTCGACAGGACCATCCGGTTGTTAACGGGCAGTGTGTAATCAGGGCAGATCAGAGGCATTACTTAAGTAATTCCTGATTTGCCCTGTTTGAACGGGTGGAGTCTTGAGAAATATTCTCTCGGCCGATACAGTCCGAATATCAGAAAGGTGGGGATGCCTGGTTGGGGGGAGCCCGCTTTCCTGCTCTCGAGGCATTTCCCCGATGCAGGGAGGGGAACATGCGCAAATTGACGATGGCCGCATGCGCGGCCGGGCTCGCTATCGCGTTCGGCACCGGCATGGCGTCAGCGGCGCAGGCGTCAAGTGTGATCGTAGTAGGCCCAGGCCACTCGATTCAGGCCGCGATCAATGCGGCCAGACCCGGCGACACGGTATTCGTCAGACCCGGCGTGTACCACCAGAGCGTCCAGATCCGCAAGAACGGAATCACCTTGCGCGGATCCGGCGCCTTCCACGGCGGGACCGTGCTGGTACCGCCGAAACACATCCCGAAGACGCTGTGTAATACGGAGTTCGGCCCGACGGGCGTATGCATCCTGGCGAAGCGCGTCAACCCCACGACCGGCGCGGTGCTCGTGCCCGTCCGCAACGACACGGTGACCGGACTGCTGGTCACCGGTTTCCCCGGCAACGGGGTGTTCGGCTACGGGACGGTGGGCCTGTCGGTGACCAGGGTGGTGGCCGTCAACGACGGCGGTTACGGCATCTCCCGCTTCGTCTCCTCGAAGACGCTGTTCGCCGACGACACCGCGATCGGTAACGACGAGGCCGGGTTCTATGTCGGGGATTCGCCGCATGCCGACACGGTGGTGCGGAATGACCGGGCGTTCGGCAACCAGTTCGGCATCTTCATCCGGCACGCCCGGCACGTCCTGGTCAGCGGCAACGTCGTCAGCGGAAACTGCCAGGGCATCCTGGTCCTCGACGACGGGCAGCGCGGCGGCGCGGGCAACGCCGTCATCCGGCACAACCGCGTCTTCGACAACAACAAGTTCTGCATGAAGAACGAGGACACGCCGGTGACCACCAAGGGCGGCGGCATCCTGCTGCTCGGCGCGACGCACACGCAGGTGACGCACAACAGCGTGACCGGAAACGCCGGCAGGAAGTTCAACTCGGGCGGCATCGTCGTGCTGAGCGCCAGGCCGCTGACCCATGGGAGCAACCCCGAGTTCGACACGATCTCGTTCAACTTCGCTTTCCGCAACCATCCCGCGGACCTGATCTGGGACCACAGCGGATTCGGCGTGCGGTTCAGGCACAACGACTGCGGAACGTCAATTCCGGGCGGGCTCTGCCACTGAGCTGAGTCGCCACGCTGAGTCGCCACGTCTGCGCCCGGCGCGGTCCGCGCCGGGCGCTGACGGCGGAGGCGGGGCATGGAAGACTGCTGGCACGCGGGCGTCCGGCCCGGGATGGCGATCCGGAAGACCGTCTCGCCGGACATGCTGGCCGTCTGCCGGTGTTCTCGCCGCGTTCAGGCCCGCTTTGCCCGCGCTATGCTGAATGGGTTCGGATGCTGCGGCCGCTGAGGAGTTGCCATGACACTTGCCGCACGCATACTCGTCGCCCGCGCGCAGGCCACCAGCCGGAAGGCCGCCCGCAAGCGGCGCGCCGAACTGGAGCGCGAGCTGGCCGGCTACGCGACCGGCCCGGCCCGGTGTGACCTCGAGGCACTGCTCGACCGGTATCCGGACGGCGTCACGCACGAGCTGCGATCCATCCTCTCCCACCAGTACATGACGAGCCAGGAAACACGGTTTCCCGCCGTCGGCCGCAACTAGCTGACAGCGCGTCTAGCTAGATCGGGTAGCGGGTGGGTTCGGTGTCGTAGCTGCGCCTGGACGGCGTGATCCAGCGGAAGGTACCGTCGGGCAGCTGGTCGACTGTCCATTTGGGGTGCTGCTTAAGGCGGTGGTCGTGCCGGCATTTGGGGCCGCCGTTACACAAGCACGTGCGGCCGCCTGCTTCGAAGGGGGTGTTGTGCTCGAAGTCGGCCTGGGCGGCGGGCCGCCGGCAGACCGGGCTGGTGCAGGTGGCGTGCCGCACCTGGGCCAGGTGCCGCAGCCTGGCCCCGGGATCGTGGCCGCTGGTTTCGTGCCGGTGGTCGCACGGGTCGGTGGCCAGCGACTCCAGGGTGATGATCAGGTCCGGCCCGTCACCGGGAGTGCGCAGCCGCCAGCTGCCGTGGCCGCCGGGCGGGCCGTCCCGGCTGGCCGGGGTGAACGTGAACACGGTGCCGCCCGGCGGGCCGGGGCCGGCGCGGTGCCGGCGGGTCCTGGGTTCGGGCCGGGCGCAGCCGTGCCCGATGGCGTGTCCCTCGTTGTCGGTGACAGTCAGGCACCAGGTGGTCTTCGGGTTCTGCGCGGCGGCGCGGGTGAGGTCGCGGGCTAGCCAGGGGTCGGCCGGGCCCAGCCCGCCGAGCTCGCCGGGGCGGTCCGCGAGGTCGGTGACGGTGGTCAGCGGGACGGTCAGAGTGACCCGGCCGGCGAACCCGGCTGGGGCCGTGCCGGGCGTGCCTGGCTGGCCGCCGGTGGCCTGGGGGACGCCGGGGCGGGAGTCTTTGCCCAGGAGCAGGTCGATGTAGGCGCGGGCCCGGATCTCGTCCGTGCCGCCGTCGAGCCCGGCCTTGCGCAGTTCCGCTGCCCACCAGGTGATCCGGTCGTCGATCGCCAGCACCTCATCGAGGGGCAGCTCGCGGCCCATCAGCGCGGCGTTGCCGGAGTCCTCGAGCCACCGCTCCACCCGGGCGAACCTGGCCGCGGTCTCGCGGCGCTCCTTTGCTTTCTTCGGGGCGACTTCCATCACGGCGCGGGCGATGGCGGCGCGCAACCCGCCCGGGGTCAGCCGGGCCGCCCGGTCCAGCACCTCGGCCTCGGCGGCGCGGGCCCCGGCCTCGTCGAGCAGCGCGGTGGCGCGGACGATGATCTCGGCCTTGTACCGGGTGATCGTCCCGTCATTCAGCGCCGCGGCGGTGCCGGGCAGCCGGGTTGCGAGGGTCTGGGCCAGGTCGACCAGGTCCCCGGCCCGGCCGCGGGACTCGGCCAGCGCGTACGCCACCTGATCCGCGGTGAACTCCTGGTCCGGCGGGCCGGGGTTGCGGCGGGCCAGCTCGGCGATGGCGGCGAGCTTGCGGGCGCCGGCGTGGGCCTCGACCCGGTCCCACGCGCACACCACGCCGATCAGCTCGGCCTCGGACACCCCGGCGAACCGGTCGTCCTCGCCGGCGGCGGCGTCCGCGGCGACCGCCAGGGCCGCGCAGCCGGGCAGCACGTCCAGCGGCATCCCGGGCCCGAACCCGGCGGCCGGGCTGGACGACTGGCCGGGGAAGACCCGCGCCGAGCCGGGCTGGCCGGGGCCGCGCCGCCCGGCGGTGGCCGCCTCCACCGCCAGCAGCTCATCGGCCGCCGCCTCGCGGATCTCGGCCAGCTCCTCCGCGGTGAACGGCTCGAAGCCCGCGTACTCGTCCGCCTCGTCCTCGCGGTAGCCCTCGTCCTGCTCGCAGAGCCGGTCCAGGCATGCCTCGCGTTCCTGCTCGGTCATCGGGTCGCGGTCCAGCCAGGCGAGGTCGTCGTCTCGCCCGGGGTCCGCGGGGGCCGGCGACGCGGGCATGGACCACCACCCGTTCGGGGATGAGAGGGGTCTTACTTCACCAAACATAATAGCGAATTTCGTTCATGATCACCAGTGTATTGGCCGATTAGGTTACGTGCCTCGAATAAAGAGGCGAACGGGGATCGTGTGACTCGGGGCAGGCTGAGTGGTCGGTTTCGGAAGTTCTTCGGGGGTAGTTCGGGCTGTCAGACGGGGTTGTCCAGATAGAGTCGGCAAGCGCAGTCGAGAGCTTCTTCG
>WNGL01027074.1_pt1 | contig 10171 bp, 7 predicted proteins | sample 5400591 | NCBI WGS metagenome assembly WNGL01 (sample SAMN13153377, study PRJNA577476) | soil metagenome | isolation source: 80 cm soil or saprolite under Garry oak tree replicate 1 | place: USA:California | collected 2016-06-15 | reverse complement strand
AGTCGTAAGGCAGAATCTCCATCAGCCCCGCCTCGATGTCCGCACGCGTGTATGGCACAACGATCGGTTCGGTGTCCCGTTGACCGAAGAAACTGCGAAGAAAGTCGTCGAGCGAACGACGGCCGTTCGATCGCTCACGAATGATCGCGTCGACCCCCAGCCAAATCAGAGCGCCCTCGATGTAGTAGTCCTGGCTGCGACGAAGGGAACTCCACCCGTTATCGACAGTCCGCAGAATCCAATTCTGCGTGGCCGTGTCGACAAGCGCGGTGACCGCCCGCGCCGGCTGGTAAGCCAGCCGGGCGGCCCAGGAAGCGAGTCCCGCGCGCGTCGCCAGGAGCGTTCCGGCATATTGATTGAGTCCCTCGTATACCCACAGCAGCGAGGTGCGCTCCGGCCCCTGATAGTCGGTCTTCGAATACATTTCCAGTGCACGCCGGTATTTGCCGATCCAAGAGTGGGACTGCTCATGGGCCAGTAGTGGCTGACCAAACTCTTCCAGTTGGTCGACCTTCGACAGACCTGCGTCTGTCATCGCGTTGTACGGCGAGTCCTCGTGTTCGAGACCGTCGAATGGCCGGGCAGCGCTCTGTGATACCAGAAAATGCAGCCTTTGCCAGTGGCGATAACCGAACATCGCCCGGTCTTGATCGACCAGCGACTCGAACATCCTGAAGGCATGTGCATCATCTGCCTTAGCGACGGCGCCAGGACTATCGCCAGTGATCTCGAGTACCGCGGGCCATTTCGAGCCAAGCGGCACTGCTCGAAAGAACTCGCCCGCGAGAACGGGAGAATCGATTAGCCGTTCGAGCGACACCGCGGCGAAGTTCACGCGATCGCCGGACTGGCTCGAGACCCTGAGAGAATTGCCATGTTTCCAGCCCCGTGGGAGTAGCACCGATGGCTCAATCATTAGGGCCCGCTTGTCCACGGCACGAGGGTACAGAATGACGGTGTTCCAGGCCAGCAGCACCTGATGATCAGAGACGGTGTTCTCGAGGAGCAGGTCGAAATCAACAGTGATGCGGGTCGTCCCAGCCGGAACGTCCACGTGAATTGTGGAGATGTCGTCCGGATCTCGCACCCAAGGAAGCGTCGCTTGCCCCGCCTGTGTGGTGCGGACGTGAATGACCGCGACCTGTTGCAGTGGGCCTGTCGGCCCGTGCTCGCCCGGTATCCACTTGGGGTACGCCAGCGCGAGAGGACCTGGCAACACAGTGATCTCTTCGTGCACGAACGCAATTCGCCGTGCGGCCTGCGTTTCGTCAACAACCAGTGTCATCGCGGTGGGGGCGTTCTGCGCTCGCAGGGGAGTCGGTATGCTCAACACACACAGTAATGTAAGGACTCGAATAAGGCTGTTATTGATCACCAAAAGCCTCTTTCCCGATTTCCGCGTCGAGCGACACGCGAGCCGATAATGCAGTACGCAGAAATTGTCGCGATCGATTAAGCAGACGTGCGTCATTATAAGACGCGACTAAAAAGCCACCAAGCTGGAGTTTAGCGCGCATAGTGTCGACCAATCGGCGCCGACCCGATACGTAAACGGTAGGCGACAAGGCGAGAGTTATTTTCCAGAAACGCGTCGAACCGTGAGATCTATGAGCTTCTGAAGCGGCCGCGTGCCTATGGTCAACTCGCCAAGTTCGACCCATTCGCCTTTCTCATTGAGGCGCAAGACCGAATTGGTTCTCATTTCTCCCAAAACGAGAACCGGGCCGCTGACTGTCAGTTAAGGAGCATTCAGTCCGGTTTCATCGCCCGAGTGCCAGTTCTACGTGACCGCGTGGCCACTAAAGGCTCATAGTCGACGTTGCCATGTCGTCTGTTCTGTGTATCCAACGTGCCGGAAACAATAAAGACGAAACGCTTGATCTAAACCTTTGGCGACAAATACAACGCTTTAATTGACTGGCAATGGGATTTGCAAAAGCATGGCTCAGCTTGTTTGCAATCAGTGTACGGCGGAATGGGTAAATCCTTGGCGAGTTTGTGTTACCAATCCGTTATAGTTGCTCGCTTTGATCGCCCGTTCCGTGTCCCACCTGCTTCGCGCCCTGGAGGAATTCAAATCACCTGGGCGTTGATTACCATGTGAAGGAAAAGTTGTTCCAGACCAGCTCGCTCCGGAGGGCATTTTTTCACTTTGTAGTTCGAATTTGTGCACTTAGACTCCAGTGATCGAGGTGAAGCTATGAAGCGCAAGAGAGCATACGGGATTGCGATTCTCGAGTTAGTTCTTCTGATCGGTTTACGTGTTTTGGCTCACGCCCAGGGCGCTGGAGGCCAGCAGGCCCCGCCGCCTATGACGAATCTGCAGGTCTGGCCGAAAGACACTTCGCGGGCGGTGGTCCTGCAGTTCATGAATGCTTTTGACGACTCGCTCGGCGTGCAGTGCAATTACTGTCACGTCGAGCGAGACGGGCGACTCGACTTTGCGTCGGATGACAAGCGGGAGAAGAGAGTTGCGCGTCAGATGATCCTGTTGAGAGATTCGATCAACGTGGTGCTTCCGGCCATAGTCGGCAAACCGGCTGGGGCTGGACCGACGGCTGGCGAGGGTCATCCGGGGATGCCCATCCGCGTCCTTTGCAGCATGTGCCATCACGGCCTTCCGATTCCGAGGGCGATCGCCGACGTCGTCACCGAGGCCGCGAACGGCAGCGCTGCGGCCGGCCTCGCGAAGTTCCGCGAGCTCCGGACCCAGTACTACGGCGGCCAGCAGTACGACTTCAGCGAGGGCGCCCTGGTGACGATCGCGCAGCGCGCCATGACGGGGAAGAAGCCCGACGATGCGATCGCCTATCTGCAGGCCAATCTGGAGTATTTCCCGAAGTCGGCACGCACCTATCAGGCGATAGCGCAGGTGAAAAACGCAAAGGGCGACAAGCAAGGCGCGATCAAGGACCTCGAGAAAGCCTTGGAACTCGATCCAAAGAACGCGCAGGCTCGGAATCAGCTTCAGCAGCTCAAGTGAAAGGCTCCTCACGAAGACAATATATACATCCGGGCTCGCAAGCCGATCATGATTGCGTCCGGAGGTCACGGGGCCCAGTCGGCAGTTCCGCAGGCATGTTCTACCCGGCATGGAGAGAGCCTGCTGTCGTGTCCAGCGGCTGGGCCCTCTTGGGACCGCGCGGCCAGGACGCCAGCGGGCGAAGCGGCAGTAGTCGTTCATCGGGGGCCCTATGAGAAACTTGCCGCCGTGCACCAAGCACTGCGTCAGTGGTGCGCCGCGAACGGCCGGACTATCGGAGCCCCCAGCCTAGAAATCTATGGCGACTGGTCCGACGATCCCGAAAAGCTCGAAACGAGGATCGAGTACTTGCTGCAATGACTTGGGTGTTGGCCGAGACACTCTCGTCGCTACCGACGTCGTAGCAACTTCCGTCCACACCAAACGGCCTAAGATGAAGCGCCGAATTTCAATCCCTAGGCACCAACTTCATGAGCTACGCAGCATCGATCGACACGAGCATGCAGTGGGAAAGATGGTGTTTACAATGCGGTAGGTGCTGCTGCTCATGTAGTATCCTGCCGCCCATTTCCGTCGATCCGGATGATGCCTCGGCTGAGGTCTTTCGCGCGTAATAGGATTACATCGTCTTCCTTTTTCTTTTTGAATGACAATCTCGGAATCGCACCCACCGAAACCCGATCGGCGAAGGGGCGGCTTAGATCGCCACTGGGCGACTTATCGTAACGAAATCCGCAGCCTCAGCAACATATGCGTCAGAAGGCTAAGTGACTGTTGGATAAATTTGGCGACACACGGATTAAGAATCGGAGTTGCGTGATCGTTGCCGCAGGCTCGGGCAGTGAACCACTCCAAATGAGCATCGCTCCGGACGAATTTGTAGTGAAGACAACCAAGTAATAGGCGTGTCCTCTGCCACCCCTTTCATAGTGCAAGAAGCACGTCGTGTCAGATATTCCGGCGAGAATCATTCTCCGCCGAGGAAGTCCTGTCCCGGATCTGCCATTTCGAACCCGGATTCCCTTGTTAATGCTGCAAAGGCGGCTTTGACTGGAGTGGTACTACTTCCACGCTCCTCACAGGCTTGAAATCACCGTCAAGAAAGCGACCTCTTTCGACGTATGGCGACTTCTCATTACCTATGACAGCAAAATCTGTGCACGTTTCAGTTCCGTCACGGCAGCCAGCCAACATAGCGAACGTGGACGTTTATGATGGTTTGCTCGCACGCAGAAGAAATTGGAATTAGGCCATGAATTTCACATAGAGTCTGGAATTCACTTCGCCTGTTAGAAATCCTCGGCTAAGTGTGCCACGCTATTCGCGCGGCGGTTCTGAAAAGTTTGAGAAGTTCGAAGACATCCCCGCGCATTGTAAGAGGCCCAATAACCTTCAGCTTCACCTACTCGATTCAGCGCGCGGGTTCGAAGGCTTCCTGAAAACGACGCGGCGGCAGCAGATGAAAACACCGGTAAACGCGAGGATGGCAGGAACCAGTCCCAATGTTGCCCAGACGGCTTCGATGAACCAGCCGAAACGACCGAAGTGCAACTCGGATAGCCAGAACAGCGCTTGGTCCGTAAACCGATCCGCAGGGTCGAGTACAAGGAGGGTGTTGAACAGTCCTGGGAATACAAAATAGATTCCTGAAATTCCCCATACTAGGACGAAAAAGAAAGCCCAGAAGCCGAGCGCGCTGTGAAGGTCCCAGTTGATGCGCGCAAAATGCGCGGCCCAATCGACGGTCAGGCTACGGCGCCAGTGCTTCGTACCCGGCCACCATATCAAAGCGCCCGTGAGGCAAAGCAGCGTAAGGCACGCCGCGCCGATGCCATTGACGAAGCGGCCCTCGCGTCCCATCAGCAGGGTTTCGTGAAATCGGACGAGCCACTCGACGATCGAGTTTCCTGGTAGCTCGTTGCGAAAAACAATTGCGCTGCCTGACACACTCATAAAGAGCATGTATGCGCCCGCGGCAGCGCCCGTCCAGAGATGCACCTGGAAAACGACGTTACGTAAGAATAATGTTTCTGGGCGTTCGAGCCATTGCCGCCACCAATTCGTGTGGCTGGAGCGCAAGATGCCGGATTCCCTCACGACTTGGCCGTCACGGTTGGCGTTATTCATCGCTTGCCTCTAAACCTCACGCCGCACTGGCTGCACTTTTGTCGACGGGTGATTCCCGATGAGGTCTCAATTTCAGGGGCCGTGTTCCAGTGGCTGAAAAGCAAAACAGAATCGCTGCCAGTGGAAATAAAACGTACTCCGTCGGCCAACGATTCTTAATGGACATCACTTCGAAGAAGTAGAAAAGGGGCAATGGATACGACACCGCTAATATCGACGCTAGTGCCCAGGGCGGCGCAACGTAAATGGCGCGTATCCAGCCGATAGCACCGACAGCTGCTGCCAGCGAAGTGGTTGCGGCTAAAACCGGATACGCAATTAGTGACGGCGACAGAGTCGCACCGATACCTCCAGCCACGAAGAACAAGCCGCTCGTGAAAAGCATCACCCGTCCGGATGCGTCGTTTAGAAATGTCGTGAAACTCATGGTTTCTGGATCTTCTCTTCTCATGGTGAAGTATTTCATTGCGACTCTCTCCTCTAATTGATCTCAAACCGGTTCTGTTTGGTTAGAGCCACAAACGAGAAAAAGGGTTCGTGCGATATCACACGGAACGCCGGAACGCGGGGTACAGTAAAACGAAATACGCCACCGCGAGTGCCATTCCTGCCGTCCACCAGATCAAACCGACGTGAAGGCTCCAGCTGCCAATTTGACTGTTGTAAATCGTCAGCCGCATATGGGGGTCGGTGATGGGAGGCAGAAGATTGGGATAAATGGCGCGTCGCCGGCAAGCATTGCGGACGGATAAGCCGCGGAATTGAGAAGAGCCGCAAGGTCAAGCTATGCGCTCTTAGTGAAGACGTGGGAAAATCTGCACACATGGAGAAATCAGACGGTGAGCTTTTGGATTCGGTCGAACGGGGTGACGATAGCGCTATCGAGGAACTGCTAAGGCGCTACCAGTCAAGGATCTACCAGTTCGGGATGAAGATGTGCGGTGATCCGGAAGATGCGAAGGACGTGGTGCAGGAAACGCTGCTGGCAATGGCACAGTCTCTCGGAAGCTTCCGCCGCGCCTCCTCGATTTCAACGTGGGCCTACACGATCGCTCGAAGCTTTTGCATCAAGAAGCGACGGAAGAGCAAGTTTGCGCCTGCGGAGGAGTTGTCTCTGGATGGCACAGGCTCTAAGAATTTGGAGCCTGTCAACGATCCATCGCAACAGCCGGATCGTGCTGTTTCGGCGAAAGAACTGGAAGCATTTCTGAACCGAGCCATTCAGTCGCTTGACCCGATGCATCGGGAAGTTCTCTTGCTGCGGGATGTTGAAGAATTGAGCGCACCCGAGGTTGCTGAGGTACTGGGGATTGGTGTAGAAGCAGTCAAAAGCCGTCTTCACCGCGCGCGTCTGGCGGTCCGCGAACAAATAGCACCACTGCTCGGTGTTCCAGCCACGTCAACGGCTGCTGCGCGTCCTGGCTGCCCAGATGTCCTTATGTCCTTTTCGCGCCATTTAGAAGGGGAGATCGATCGTGATACGTGCAGGTCTCTGGAGAACCATGTTGCCCAGTGCAGTAATTGCCGGAAAGCCTGTGATTCCTTGAAGAAAACTCTCGCGCTGTGCCGCGACTCGTCCAGTACTTCCGTTCCCCTTGATGTGCAGGAATCTGTACGCAAAGCAATCCGAGTCTTTCTTTCATCAAAATCGTGATGCTCCGGCTAAATGGCATGCGGACGAGGGGAATTGAGGACATGCACATTACATGGCGAAGCTCATTTGTGTCACATCGCGAGTACGAAAAACTGCGATAACGTACGAGTGATCCTCCCGCTAACGCTGCTGGCAACCGATGGTCACGATTAACGCCGCAGGATTTACGTGTCGGTCGGTCGACGATACGTAAACATATGGCGACATATTGCGACTAACCCGCCGTTAGATCATTTTCCAGGCACTGTTCGGTCACCTGACAATGCGCCCACCATCTCCTCACAACCCCTTAAGACAAATTATCAATCGGCAGATTCATCGTTTTCGCAAGCGAGAGCCAGCGGGCGCTGGACCGTAAGGGCGCGACGATGGCAGTGTGAGCGTACATGACCGCGAACGGCTCGCGCTGTTCGACGATCTTCTCGTACCAATCGGCGGCCGCGTCCAATTCGGAGCAGAGGAGATGGTAAACGACCATGCCAATGGGAGCCGCGTTCTTCAGCTGCATGCGAAGCTCCGCCGACCGGTCTGTATCTCCCGTGCGGGCCAGGATCGCGGCAAGCACCCCGCCGACGCGGGCATTCCATGGCGCCAATTCGCGGGCCGATTCGGCCGACGCGAGCGCTTCGGCCAGCATTCCTCTGCACGCATAATTCTCGGCCATCACATAGTGAGCCAACCAATGATTCTCGATCTCCAGGGCCGCGCGCGCTTCCTCGATACCGCGGGCGTAAAGCCCCGCCCATTGCAAGTGATGGGCCTGAAAGGCGCGGTACGCGACGTTGAGCGGATCTTGCTTCAGCTCTCGCTCGATCTCCTCCACGGCCTCCTGAAAGCGGCCCGAGGGGACGAGGAAAAATGAGGCATGGCACTGCCGGACTCCGGGCAATCCGGAACCACTGGCCAGCGCCAGACGGAACCCCTCCGCGGCGGCATCCCACTGGTAGTCATAGAGGGCCGCGACAGCGGCCAAAAGCGCATGCGCCCGCGGCTCGGACGGGTCCAGATCCAGTGCTTTTGCCGCCTCCTTGCGAACCAGCGGCATCACTTCTCTGGCAGGCCGCACACCTTCCACCGCGAGATGGAGGTAGGAGGCCGCCAACGCCAGGTGGGGGTCCCCGTATGTGGCGTCGAGCGCTGCCGCGTGCTCATAGTACTGCTGGCTCCGGGCGAGGGCCTCCGCCGTGTATTTGAGAAAGTGGTGCCGGCCCCTCAAGAATGCCTCATAAGCCGGAAGCTTGGGTGTGTAGTGGCGAGGCGCGTCAATTGCGAGCTTCAGCCTTAACGCACCGACAATGGCCATGGCGATCTCGTCTTGCATCGTAAACACATCCGCCAGGTTGCGGTCGTAGCGCTCCGACCAGAGATGATATCCGCCGGCCGCGTCGATCAACTGCGCCGTCACGCGAATTCGATTTCCGGCCCGCCGCACGCTGCCCTCCAAAATCGTCCGTACACCGAGCGCTTCGGCGATCTTGCGGATGTCCTGTTCTTTCCCACGGAATGAGAATGATGAAGTACGTGCCGTGACCTTCAGACCCGGAATCCTGGCGAGCAAATTCAGAATCTCTTCAGCCAGCCCGTCGCTGAAGTATTCATTCTCCTTGTCTCCGCTCATATTGGCGAAGGGCAACACCGCGATGGACGGCTCTCCCTGGGCGGAGGGCTTCGCCGTGGTCCGATGCAGCGCGTTCTTCAACTCCACCATCGATGCAAACCGGTCCTGCGCGCGCTTCGCCAGGCAACGGCGCACGATGGCTGCGAGCTCCTCTGGAGCATTCAGTGGCGGCGCCTCGTCTCGGAGCACCGCGCTCAGGAGTTCGACAGTCGAGTTGCCGGTGAAGGGACACTTTCCACTCAGCAATTCGTAGAGCACCACACCATACGAGAAGATATCCGTGCGCTCGTCAAGCCGCTCACCTCGCGCCTGTTCGGGCGACATGTAGGCCGCCGTACCCAGGATCACATCGGCGTTTGTTGCCGCCATGCCGATAGTTGGTGCGCTGGATAGATTTACCCCTGTGGCCTCTGCTGCAAACGCCTTCGCCAATCCAAAGTCGAGCAACTTGACCTGGCCCTGCGGCGTTACTTTTATATTGGCTGGTTTAAGATCGCGATGAGCGATCCTTTTCTCGTGGGCCGATTCAAGCCCTTCCGCAATTTGCTTTGCAATGGGAAGCGCCTCATCGATCGGAATCGGTCCACGCTGAATACGCTCGCGTAGGGTTTCACCACCGACAAGTTCCATGACGAGAAACTTCCGTCCGCCGGATTCCTCAACGCCATAGATTGCTGCGATGTTGGGATGATTCAACGATGCAAGAACGCGCGCTTCACGCTCGAATCGTGCTACTCGGTCCGCATCGTGTGCGAACGCTTGAGGGAGAAGCTTGATCGCGACGCTGCGGCCCAGCTTCGAATCGATAGCCTGATACACCTCTCCCATACCGCCGGTTCCCAGGTGCGCCGTGATTTCGTAATGTGCGAGCTTGGTCCCGATCATGATGAAAATTGCGGGAAGGATTCTATCAAACCTGAGCGGGCCGACGGAGAGAAGGGGCGGGAATTCTGGAGAGTCAACCCTCAGATCCCCACTAACGCCGCAGGGTTTACCGATTTTTCCAACCCATGAGCATTCGGCGCGGAAATGTGCTTAGTTAATAACCCGTTTCGCTGCAACTCGCAGGTCGTCAAGGGTTCGCGTCGGAATCGACTTGACTCTTGCTGCCGCAATGTCGCCACATGTGTCCAATATGGCGCCATCATTAACGAAAACCTTCATGCACAAGCGCGTAGCCCTCTACGCGCGCGTATCCACGAAAAACAATGGACAGGATCCCGAGACGCAACTCGTGGCGCTCCGGGAATACGCTGAACATCGCGGCTTCGTACCCATCGGCGAATATGTGGACATCGGGATTTCCGGATCGAAGGATCGACGCCCGGAGTTAGACCGGCTCATGGTCGATGCCCGGCACCGTCGCTTTGATGTCATTTTGGTTGCGCGGTTCGACAGATTCGCGCGCTCAACCAGGCACCTCGTCAACGCACTTGAAGAGTTTCAGGCCTTGGGCATCGATTTTGTTTCGCTCTCGGAATCGATCGATACTTCGACCCCTATGGGCAGGATGGTGTTCACCGTCATCGGCGCTGTGGCGGAATTGGAGCGCTCGTTGATTCAGGAGCGCGTCGTCATGGGCCTGAACCGCGCTCGCAAAGGCGGCACACGGCTCGGCCGCCCGCGGGTTCCGGTAGATGCCGCCGAAGTCACCCGATTGCGCGTACAAGGGCGCACGTGGGCCGAAATCAGCCTAATTCTGAGTATCTCGCGGGGGGCAGCGCAGCGCGCTGGGAGCGCCATGACCGCTCGCACCCACAACGGTGCTGTCATGGACTGCTGATTCCCG
>WNGL01025683.1_pt1 | contig 10174 bp, 8 predicted proteins | sample 5400591 | NCBI WGS metagenome assembly WNGL01 (sample SAMN13153377, study PRJNA577476) | soil metagenome | isolation source: 80 cm soil or saprolite under Garry oak tree replicate 1 | place: USA:California | collected 2016-06-15 | reverse complement strand
GGAGTCCTTCACGGCGGTTGCCTGTGCCGACCACTCCACCTGCCCCAGCGCGATCTGGCCGTTCGGCGACACCAGGTGGCTCTGGAAGGGAGTCGCGACCGCGGAGACCTGCGGAATCGACTTGAGCTTGGTCATGGCCGACTCGATCGCCGCCTTGGCGGCCGGGTCGGTGACCCTGGCGCTGCCGTTGGTGGTGGCGAAGACGATCGTGCTCTGGCCGCCGCTGAACGCGGGCAGCTTGGCCTGCAGGACAGCCGCGGCATTCTGCGCCTCGGTGCCCGGGATGGTGAAGGTGTCGTTGGTCTTGCCGCCGCTGAGCTGGGCGACGGCGATGGCCGCGATGGCCGCGAGCAGCCAGGCCGCCAGGACCAGCCGCCGTCGCCGGAACGCGAAGCGGGCGAGTCGGTACAGGTAGTTCGACACGGGTGAATCCCCTCAGCTCAGATGCAGGCTCGGGTCCGACCCTAGGTCATTCACTAGCCGATCGTCAAGCGAATGGCTAGCCAATCGTAAGGCGAACCACTTGCCGTACAGCTAGTGACTCACTAGCCATCAGCTTGTACACTGATGTCGAACCACAAATGAGGAGCATCGATGGCGACGCCCGTCAGGAGCATGTCCAGCCGCGCCGTGCAGGCCGAGCGGACCAGGCAGCAGATCCTCCAGACCGCGCAGCGGCTGTTCGCCGAACGCGGCTACGACGCCACCTCGCTGCAGATGATCGCCGACGAGATGGGGCTGACCAAGGCCGCCGTCTACTACCACTTCCGCGCCAAGAACGAGATCTTGCAGGCGGCCATGCAGCCCGGAATCGAGCGGCTCGAGGCCCTGCTCGACGACGCGGCCGCGATACGCGGGCGGCGGGCCCGGCTGGAGTTCCTGGTGAGCGGTTTCGTCGACTTCCTCGTCCAGCACCGCCAGTACGCCGCAATGGCCGCCACCGATCCTGCGGCCAGGCGGGATAAACTCGACGATTCAGCGACGCTGCGTCAGCGTGGTCTCGCCCTGATCTTCGGCGATAACCCGACCGGCGCCCAGCGGCTCGCGGCCAGCGCCGCGTTCTTCATCCCGGAGTGCCTGCCCGACCTGGTCGACCTAACCGACGAGGAACTGCGCGAAGCCCTGCAAACAATGGTGCTGCACCTGCTGCGGGTCCCGTCCGGGCCCCGGGAGCAGCCCGTGATCAGGGGAGACGAGGAGCTTCGCGGCCCGCCGGGCCGGTAGCGGCCCTACCCAGCGGCACACGCTGCACGCCAGCCAGGCGAATACGCGCCACCGGAATACATCCCTGCTGGCCCTCCGCACAGAACATCCGATATCGCCCGCAATCATCGGATCCTAAACAGCGGGCCAAGTCGCCCAGATCGGCGGGTCCGCGCGCGTTCTCCCTGACCTCCCTCGTCGCTCAGCGTGATGCCGGGTAGGGAGACGGACGTTCCAGGCAGCCGTTTACTGCTGCGCAGTGGCGGGCGGTTCTGCCGCGGCGTTCCCCGGCATGGCCGACTGCCGGGGTGCGGGGCACGCCGATGATCCGGGGCTGGCGCCTGTCTCCGGCCCGGATCCAGGTCCTGGGCGCCTACGGCATCTGGATCGTCCTGGCCTGGTTCCCGCCGCTGGCCCTCTGCGTCGTGACCGGCCATCGGCTGCGCCGTCAGGATGACGAACCCTGTGCGGCATGTACCTGCGGACAGAGGTGCCAGCGTCATGGCGGTCCGGAAGACCCTGTCGGCGGCATGTGCGGAGTTCCTGCGGCCCTCGGTCCGGGTCCGCCTCGGCAGCACTGCCTAGGATGACGTCCGTGGACATCGCCCCCGCCAACCAGACGGCAGTCGACGCATGTGGGCGTCTTCGCGTTCGGCGACTCCGCGGAGCTGGCCGACGAGCTCGGCCTCTTGGTGCTGCACGGTCCCAAGAGGGCGACGGCGGAGCTCGTGCAGGCGTTCGCGGCGCAGGACGAGCCGTTGCCCCGAGCGGGCGACCGGTGCCTCGTGCTCGGCGGCGATGGCCGGCCGCTGGCGATCGTGCGCACGACGGACGTGCGAGTCGGCCCGCTCTCGTCGGTCGACGACCGCTTCGCGTGGGACGAAGGCGAGGGTGACCGAACGCGGGCCTGGTGGCTGGACGCGCACACGCGCTTCTTCAACCGTCAGTGCACGGCGATGGGCTTGACGTTCTCCGACGATATCGGTGTGGTTTTCGAGCGGTTCGAGCTGGTTTGGCCCACGATCAGAACCTGAACTGGAGGTGCCCGCGAAGCTGATGTGCGCAGCGGCGGACCGAGGTTTGCCTTCCAGGATCGCGCCATCTCAACCGCACGGTCAGCGGCAACCATGAGAGTGCAAACCGACCGTCCTTGATCGTGGACACGCAGCGATAGCATTTGGTTGACGAGCTACGCCCGTTTACCATGTTCGTTATGTCGGATCAGCCGTCGATGAAGCATTCTCCAAAGCCAATGCTCGTTGATTGTCCGGAGTGTGAGCAGCCTGTCATAGGTGAGCCTCGTGGCCATCTTTTCTACTACGAGCCCGAGGAGGGGCCGCCTGAGCGTTGGACTCTTCTAGCGTGCCAGGAGAAAAGGCATCCGATCCTCGTCATTCAGAATGAATACTCTGGCGCGACCTTTGATGAGGACAGACCTTGGCGAATGTACCCACCTCAGGACCGTCATCTCAGCAGCGAGATACCCGAGGCACTCCGAAAGGTTCATGAGGAGGCACGCGCATGCCTTCGCGCTAAAGCCTATACCGCCGCTACAGTTATGGCTGGCCGGACACTTGAAGGTGCGGCTCAACTACATGGAGTTAAGGGGAATAATCTTCAACAATCGCTAAGTAAGATGAAGGACGAGGGCCACATCGATGGCCGCCTATGGGAGTGGGCTCAGACGCTAAGGCACGTGCGTAATATCGCGGCCCACTTCAACGATGACGCAATAACAAAGCAAGACGCAGAGGATGCCCTCGCTTTCAGCGAAGCGCTGCTTGATTACCTCTACGTATTGACAGCTCGCTTCAATGCCATGAAAGAACGTCGATCTAAAGGCCCCTCGGTGTCATCGGCATGACGAAACGTCACGCGACCGCCAACAGAAAGATGCGGACAGCCGGACGACGCCGGATATGCGTCCGCGTCCGCCCTTAGACTTGGTGCGCTCCCTGTACAAGCATGCGCTGACGTCTCCGCGAAGACGCACGGTGCGGCCTCGCCCGATAGGCGGCAGATGAGTACGGTAACGTCCTGCGATTGAGAGATGATGATTCACGTGGGGATCTTCAAGAGTCTGTTCGGGCGCAACAACTCATCAGATGGTTCTGGGTTTGGGGGCGAATCATTCCCTGAGTGCGGCTCACCACTGGTTGCAGATGGTGGACCAGACGATCAAGGAACTGAGCGCTTCGAGTGCTCCAATCGTCAGTGCTACGGCGTCTTCTTCCGCGAGAACGGTGGACCACTCTTGAGTCCTTTCGAGAGGCACAGCGGGGGAAGTGGTGACTGCGAGAATTGTCAGTCGCCTCTCACGGGGGGAGACCTAACCGTTCCCTGGGAAGATGGAGACAACCCGTACGCCTACGTGACCTGTCCGCGATGCGGCCACCACAACATCAAGTATGGGTTTGGTGGAGACGATTAGGCGGCGCTAGGTCACGTATCGAACCGGTGTTCCGTTCGTTAGTCCGCCGACTTACGTGGCGTAGCCGATGGATGCCATCGAACGTCGGCATATCAACCAGATGAGCATGCCCAAACCAGTGCGTCCGAACATGGCGGCCTTGCTTTAGGGACATACGGCCTGGTCAACCACAGGTGCTCCAGTACAGCGCATGACGCCTGAACTGGAGACCTTGGGGTGATCACACAGGGTGGTGTGGCGTAGATCACGCTAAATCGGCCTAACGCAAGGCCATTGCTCCCTCGGCCCGCCGGGGGCCCAGACGGCGCAGAAGCAGCACACCGGGTTGCCCGAGCTGGACGCCCAGCCATCCGCCGCCAAGCATCGGTCCTCCCTGAGGGCGCGGCGCGGAAGGGCTCTGCCCTGGTGTGGCGAGCTTGCATTCCGGACACGTACGCGGCATCGGGCCCCGAACCGGGAACCTGGAAGGATCCTGATCCCCGGCGACGGAGCAGCCGGGGATCAGGGGGCTCAGAACATGCCTGCCCGGTGATGACGGCTGTCAACGGCTACGCAACGCCTGCGGCTTGTCCCGTCTCAATGACTTCCTGGCGCTATCGTCTCAGGCGCACCTGCCGTCTTGTAACCGGCAGGTCACATCGACCTCGATCCGCATGGCCAGACCAGGCCCGGCCAGCGTCCCTCGCGGTCACGCACAGTTATAAGCCGACAAATTATCTTGGGCTCGAACCATTTCAGTCTCCCTGCCGAATATGCATTCGTCAACAGCGCGATGGTTTGGCGTGGTGGGGCGTGCCGATCAACCGGTTCTGTCGCGCGTCCGGTTCGCCGCGGCCATGGCCGCGCTGCTCGCCGAGTTCAACCCCTATCTCGACCGCGAGCATGCCGACCCGACCGCTGACTCAGTGTCCTACCGGCAGGGCACGCTCTGGCTCAGCCAGGTCGAACTCGCCGACCTGATCAGCCAGATAGGCAGCGCCCTGGTGTCCAAGAGGGACAACAGCCCCACGCTGGCCCGCCGCCCTCACTTGAATGAGCATCATCGTGTTCCCCACCGGGCAGCCACCACAGCACATAACTGACAAGCCGCCAGCGCGCTGACGCCACTGGAACCGTGCCCGCAAGAACCGCGCCCAGCACAACCGCCATGCTCAACGCCAGCGATACCACCGCTCAGCAACTACCGCGACCGCGGCTGCCGAAGCCAGAACCAGCCCACTGCCAGCACCGCAAGGCGGCTACGCACGCCCGCAGCAGGTGACGGTGTCCAAGCCGAACACCGGGCTGGGCTGCGCACGCTTGACTGCCAGCATCATCACATGTGGATGGCTTGCGGCGCCCGCTATGCCTGTCGCGGGCCGGTGCACGGTTTGCCCGGCGGAGCGGGCGACACCCGCGGCCGGGGCTATGGGTGAAAACCAGAACTCAAATCCCTCTGGCCTGCTCAGGCCCAGCGCGACCTCACGCGACCTCACGCGGGCGCAGGCGCCACGAGCGCCAGGTCCGCCTTCTGCTCTCGGACTGGTCGTCCGAGCCAGTAGCCGATGGCCGCGAAGGCGATGATCACGGCCAGCGTCCCGAGCGTGAACACCTCGAACCGCATCCGCGAGATTCCCCATGTGTCTTGGAAGTTGTACCCCGCCCCGAGCGCGGTCTCGATCACGTCCGGGAACACCGCCACGAACGACGCCAACAAGACGAAGGCGGTGCAGATGCCGCCGGCGATCCACATGCCGAGCTGCCCGCCCGGCACGCGGTACGGCCGCGGCACGTCCGGGTGCGAGTACCTCAACTTGATCGCCGCCGGGAACATCAGGATGTAGGAGATCAGCGTCGTCGATATGGCCATGTAGAGCACGACGACAAAGGTCGAGGCGGTGCTGCCCTTGTTCAGGTTGACCCCGACGATCATGAAGATCGTGGCGGCGATCCCTGACATCACGTTCACCCGCACCGGCGTGCCGAGGCGCCGGTTGAAGACCCCGAACCAGCCCGCGAACGCGCCGTCGTAGCCCGCCACCGCCTGGACGCGGTCGGACCCGATCATCCAGACGGCGCCCGACGTGAGGAGCGCGATGATGAAGCCCGCCGTCATGATTTTGACCAGGGCCGTCTGCGCACCGCCGTAGACGCTGAAGGTCGCGTTGACGGCGTCGATGAAGCCGCCGATGCCGGTGACCTGCTTCACCGGCAGGACGGCCAGGATCCCGAAGATCGGAATTGCGTACACAATGACGGCCAGGATGCCGCTTCCCGCCACCGTTTTCGGCACGTCGCGCTGCGGGTTCTGCATCTCCTCGGCGGCGCCGTTCTGCAGTTCGAAGCCGACGTAGTTGAAGATCAGCAGCGGGATCAGGCCGATGAAGACGGCCTTCGAGGGTGAGAAGTCGCCGGCCGCGTACCCGTGCACACCGTGTTTAATCGCGTAGATCAAGATCGTGATGGAGAAGAACCCGAGCACGGCGAAACGGACGATCGCCCCGAAGTTCGGGATCCACTTGCCGTAGCGGAGGGCGATGATGGCGACCCCGATCGAGACCCAGATGAAGAGCGTCTTGAACAGGTAGTCGCCAGCCGTCCCGCTGCCGATCTTGAAGTAGTTCGCGCTCCATGCCTCTGTGGCGATGAAGGCGAGGGAGCCGCCGACCCACAGCGGGTTCGTCACCCAGTACAGAACCGCCCCGATGCCGGCCGCGAAGCGCCCCCAGGCCAGCTTCATCCACTCGTATGGGCCGCCCTCCTGCGCGAACGCGGTCCCCACTTCGGCCATCACGAGCGCGTAGGGGAAGAGGAAGAGCACCGCGAGCACCAGCACCCAGGTGAACGTCTGAGCACCGTAGCTCGACACCTGGCCGAGTGTGTCGAGCCCAACGATGGCGCAGACAAGAAACAGGAGCAGGTCGACGCGGCGCATGCTCTTAATGAGCTTTCTCTTCTCATGGAGCGCAAGCTCGGTCGTGTGCTCGACCGGACCCACTGCGGACTCTGTCATGCAAGCCTCCAGGAGACTAGGAGCAGGAACGGCGGGATCGTACCGCAAAAGAGATAGCAGGGGGAATAGGGATATAGCCGGCGCTCGTCGCCTTGGCCATGGCCAGGAGCGCATGACGGTCCAGTGGCACCCCGGCCGTTGCCGCGATCGCATCACCAGTAGGCGGCGGCCGGCCAGCCTCTGCCGTCGGTGACGATGAACACGGGTCAACCGGATTCGGGGGCGGCACCTCGGGCCGCCGGGACACCGCATCATAGTGGTCATGGCGCCTCGGCTCCGGGCCGCTGGACGAGCTCGACGATGATCCCGTCCGGGTCAGCGATATAACAGCAGGCGACGCCGTCCCAGGCGCCACCCGGGTCGTGCAGCAGCACAGGGTGGCGGAATATCTGGCGCGCTTCCGAGCCCTCGAGGCGCTCCGGCGCGGCGCCGGGGTCATCCACCCGCAGCGCGATGTGGGTGCTGCCCGGATCGCTGCTCCGCGCCCGGACGGGCCGTCCTGCTGGGCGGGTGTACTTGATCAGCTCGATGATCCGCCCGTCGCCGACGTCGAGGTCTGCGATCACCAGCTCGACCGAGTCCTCGCCGATAAGCGACGCGATATCCGGGTCGGTTTCCGTCCCACGGTGGAGCAGCTGGAGGCCGAGCCGGCCGCACCAGAACTCGACGGCGCGATAGTACCCACTATGGCCCTGCCTGCGTCGTGACCCGCCTCGAGCCAACATCCGCGCAGATCGGCGGTTATCTAGAGCGCTTTTCGAAGAAGTATCGATGACCAGGGTCTCTGCGGCGTGGACATGTCACTACTGGGCAGTACGCGCGGAATGTGACACCCAAAATCGGCAACGAGGAGAGGATTGGCGCTGGTCAGGTGGATCACTCCGCTTCCGGTCCCGCGTGGACACCGCTTCAGGCAACGTGTCCTCGCCGAAGCCCAAGGCCTCCGCGTTTACAGCGAAGACATCGAAAATCGGGCTGGAGAAAACGGCGGATGTGCGCGCGATAGTTGCGGTCGGCTGTAGTGAGGGATGGCGTGGGCGCGGTGAGCGGCGGACAGGATGCGGCGCCTGCCGGCCGGGGCGCGGGGCGGCAGGGGTCAGCCGGTGCGGCGCAGGACGGCCGCGCGTTCCTCCGGGGGGAGGTCATCACCGGCTTCCAGCAGGCCGGGCAGCAGCTCGGCCTGGGTGGTGAAGGCACGGAATGACCGGCCGATGGTCACCGTGTGCCGCGGACGCTTGATGACCTCGATGCGGTCCCCGGCCGTGATCTCGCCCGGTACGACCACCCGCAGGTAGGTTCCGGTCGCGCCGCAGGCGGTGAACCTCTTCACCCACTTCGGCTCCCTCATCCGGTGCGCGAACGTCGCGCACGGGATGCGCGGCGAGGTCGCCTGCAGCACCACGGTGCCGCCGATCCGCCAGCGTTCCCCCACCAGCGTGCCCGTCAGGTCCAGGCCCTGGGTCGTCAGGTTCTCCCCGAACTGGCCGGCAGGCAGCTCGTACCCCAGTTCCCGCTCCCACCAGTCCAGGTCCTCGCGGGCGTACGCGTACACGGCCTGGTCCGTGCCGCCGTGATGCTCGGTGGTACAGACGATGTCACCGGCCAGGCCGTTCGGCCGCGGGTGACCCGGCCGCTTGGGGCCAGGGTCGCAGACCGCTACCGGCCAGCTGACCGGGTGCTTGCCGATGCCGGTCCTGCCGGTGTCATGCGGCGTGGGCAAGGTCTGGGCCGCGAGGTTGACCGACAGCAGCACGCCACTGGGGGATAGATCCACGAGCCGAGCCTAGAGCCGGCGCTTCGCCGCTGGCCACGCATTAATCGCGGCCCCGGCCGGATGATGCCCGCCACGCGCTCACCTGAGGGCGGCATCAGCGGCCGGCGATGCCTGCCGGTCGGCGTGACGGCTGGCGCTGCCAGCGGAAGAAGCCGCGGCCGGGTCATGATCTGATCACTGTGCTCAGGGCTATTCACGTAAGCGGAGCAACTTCGGTAACTGAACGTCATGAGAGCTGGTCATGGTTCAACTCGCCCAAATCGGACCTTCCCAGCACAAGCTTCTGAGCTGGGCACTCCGGTTAAATGAATACCCCAGACTGTGCTTATGAGCCAGGTGCCGCGGCTGAAGGACTCCGGCCTGACGGGAGGTTTCACCCCTGCGGACGCAGCGGGTGCCGGTGCAGATGCCAGTCCGGATCGCGAACCGCCCGAAGCGGCATAACGGAGCGTAACTAACGGCAGTCCCGGCCCACATTAGATCGTCGATTACGAGCGCGAATGGAACTCGCTGGGGGCGCTGCAGTCGAGCACGCAGATCAGCTATTCTCGTGCGCCGCCACCTGTCGCGGTGTGCGCGGGTAACTGCCTTGACCGGACCCCGTTTGGTCCGCCTTCCATGAGAGCCGTGGTGGATGGTGATGATGGCGCTCAGGGCGATGTCGGAGCAGGGGCGGTTGGCCCGCCATCCGGGGGTGCGAGGGCGGCGGGGAGTTGCTCGCGGGAGGTGATCGCGAGCTTCTGGTAGGCGTGGGTGAGGTGCCCTTCGACGGTCCGGGTGGTGACAAATAGGTTCTGGGCGATCTCGCGGTTGGAGAGGCCGGCGGCGGCGAGCTGGGCGGCGCGGCGTTCGCTGGACCTCAGCGCGTCGAGCCCGCTGAGGACGAGCCGTCGGGGCCGCCCGCCGGCGGCGACGAGTTCGGTGCGGGTCCGCTCGGTCAGGGCGAACGCGCCGCAGCGGTGGGCGAGGTCGAGCGCGAGGCGAAGGATGTCGCGGCTTTCCGCCCGCTGTTCCGCCCGCCGCAGGGCCGCCCCCAGGTCGGCCATGGCGCGGGCGTGCTCCAGTCGCGCGCCGGAGCCGTCGAGCACGCGTTCGGCCTGGCGCAGCAGCTCGATGCCGCGCGTTCCGCCCTCCGCGAGGCCGGCCGCGCGCAGCGCTATCCCGAGTGTGCGCGGGCCGTTGCAGGCCTGGGCGAGCGCGACCTCCTCGGCCGCGAGCGCTCTCGCTTCGGCTCGTGCGCCGAGCGCGAGGTGCGCGAGCGCTGCGTCGGATCGCCACGGCGCGACCGCGGGGGTGAGGATGTGCAGGCGAGCGAAGAGGTCGCCGGCGGCGAGGAGGTCGTCGAGGGCCGCGGCCGGGCGCAGCCCGGCCAGGCGAAGCCGGCCGCGGGCCGCGAGCAGCCATCCTGTTTGCATCATGGTCGGGAACTGCTCAGCGAGACGGTAGCGCTGATCGGCCGCCCCGGCGGCCTCGGGTTCCCCGCGCTCGGGTAGGGTGGGCCGCCCGGCGAGGTCCCGTGTTCAGGCGGGCCTTTTCCGGGCAGCCTCCCTCCAAACTCAGCATGCACCTTTCAGTGCACTGAGCTTTCCGGCGATTTATGTCGCGTGCGCGACGGGGGCTGCGTGGATGTACTCATGGCAGTTAGCGCAGACGATGAGCGTCTTGCGCCGCATTTTCGCCATGAGTGCTGCCCACGCGGGCTGGCCCGGTCCCGGTTTCCCGAGTTCCTTGAGGCGGGCGACCTGGTGGACTGCCACCGTGGTGCCGGTCTCGC
>WNGL01011413.1_pt1 | contig 10174 bp, 14 predicted proteins | sample 5400591 | NCBI WGS metagenome assembly WNGL01 (sample SAMN13153377, study PRJNA577476) | soil metagenome | isolation source: 80 cm soil or saprolite under Garry oak tree replicate 1 | place: USA:California | collected 2016-06-15 | reverse complement strand
AAACTCCGCATTACCCGCCTCGAAGACTTACGATATATCGCAATCGCAGTAGAGATAGGGTGACGGAAGTTGTCATGGCGGCGACCGACGGGGCGCCGCGGCCCCGGTTACGCGCAGGACTTCTGGATAGGCGCTTAGTTTCGGCCTCGTTCCTTGCTTCGGATTTCATTAACCAGGTCGAGCTCCCGTTGATCCTTGAGCAATGGAGAGCGGGCCAGCTCGCAGTCGTATGGGTGGCTGTGTCACCCGCGCTCTATGAGGTGACACCGCTCAATGAGATCCAGGCAGCCAACGATCCTCGGCGACCGCTCAGCGAACTGGATGACTCCACGATCGACGCAGAATTTGTGAGAATTGCTCGGCTAATTACCTCGGGTTCGGCCGTGACAGCGGTCGGGCGTGTCCTCAGGACTGTGGACGCGATTACTTATCAGCTCGCCGACATAACGGGGGCCGACCAGCGCCAAGGACTCCCATCAATTGTCGCTGCGCCGGTCAACGGCACGGTCGAACTGCATACGCAGATATCTCCCGATCAGCCTGCCGTAGTGGTGGAGAAGATTACTGCTGCGGACCTGAGCCGACTGACCGATCGCCAACGTCAGCTCATCGAGTCATTCGAGGCATCGATGTATGCCGAATTCGATCGGTGGAATATGCTTTATCCCCGCAGGGCAACGCTGACTGTCGACGAAGAACAGGTTTTGAAATCATCTGCGAAGCAGATGTGTCATGACCTGACTAACATTATCGGTTTCCTTGCCGCGATCGGAAAGAATCTCCAGGATCATTACGCCGAGGTCAGCTATATCTGTCATAATGTCGCCAGCATGTAAATGCTGTAACCGGAGTATCAGCGGGACAGCATTCGTGGAGGACTTTGACGTGGGCGGCATGGCAGTCATCCACCAGATACCAGCAAGCACGATGCCAGAGCAGGCGCTCAACCTGGACCCGAGTCTTTCAGGACCGGGCGGCGAAGGTACGGGCACGCTACTATGACGACTGACTACGAGCCGAAGCCGCTCCCGACAGAACACATCATGCTCAGCGATGAAATCCTCGAGTTGGTAGAATCGCTTGCCGAGGCCGCTCATGACAACTGAGCTTCAGCGCGCCTGCGGGACGGTTGGACATTCGGACCCGAGAGAGATGACACAGAGCGTCGGCATCCTTGCCTCATACCATTTGCGCAACTTCCGGAGCGAGACCGTGATTACGACCGTACAATAGCTATTTCGTCGATCCGGGCAATACTTGCTCTCGGCTATACTATCTCCCGTAACCCTACCGGGTCGAGCCCGCATCGTAGGTGGCGAACTGTCGGCCGAGATGCCTCAGCCACCACTGTGCCCGGGGACGCAAAAGTCGGATTGTCCCGCGACGACTCTTGCACTCTGCGAGACGTCCGCTTCTGCCGCTGCCCGTCGGCTTCGTGCAGGTCGCGGGTGCAGGTCCAGGATCGGCGACAAACCGGGTCGCGGACCGCCCGTGTAGCTCGCCCTCCGTCAGGTCTGGCCCTCGGACGGGCTGGCGGGTCCCTGGGAAGTGTCGGCCGCCCGTAGAACCTCGGCGTTCATTTCAGCCTGCTTGTCGAATACATCCTTCATGGAGGCGGGCGTGAGCCTGCCCTTGTCGATGAGGCTCATCATCTGCTGGTGGTAGGCGAGAATCACGGGGAAGGCTGCGCGGTTCTCGGGTAGCTTGAGGATCCGGAGTTCGTAGTCCTTGTAAGCGGTCTCGTAGAGAAGCCGGGCCGATTCTCGCCGATTCTGGTACACGTTCTGCACGACCAGGGTCAGCAAGCTGCTGAGCGCGCCGATGATCGCCCCGATCAAGCCCGAGATCAACGCCGTGTAGTCCATGATTCTCCCCTGGTCGGCCCAGCACGGCTTCCATGAAAGGCGTGCTGGTGGTCGAGTCCTCGTCCACACCCGACCCGAAGACCGCGGCCCAGAACGTGGCGAGGGCGAGATCAGCTGCCGCGTCAAACGTGACGGACTTGATGACAGCTGCCATCCCCGGACGGTAACCAGCTCGGCACCGCTTCCGCACGCCAGTTTCTTAAAGAGGGCCGAAGGGCACCGCTATCTTCTGGTGGGGCCAGCCACCCGATGGTACACAATGAGAGCGCCACCGACGGCATGCGGGACGCTCTCGGACGCGCTCACATGACCCTGACCAAACACACTCTCTTGCCGCTCCGAGTGCAATGACCGCAGTTCTTGCTGCGCGGGTCTCGGCCCCAGCGTGTCATTTCTGCCTGGCGGGGCCCAACGGGTCAGCTGCTCGCGCGGACCGGCTTCGCCGGGAGCCCGGAGACGAAGTCGAGCCCTTGCTGCACCCAGCTGGCGAGCGCATCATCAGCGGCATAGCCTTCCGGCTCGATGCAGATGAAGCCGGACAACGCCCGGCCGGCGAACAGCATCGGCCGCACGTGCGGCTCGCAGAGTGCCTGCTCGCGGCTTTCAGCGCCCACCCGGACCATCAGCGCCATACCGGTGATGCCACAGCACATATTGCCGTTGACCAGGAAAGACAGGCCGCCCACCATCTTCTTTTCGACCACGTCGCTCCGGCCGGACAGCACTTGCCGTACCCGCTGGGCAGCCGCAGGATCGTAGCTCAACCGCCCGGTGCCCCCGCCTCGTCATCCGCTATGTTCGTCACGACCAGGATGCGCCATTCGCCCTCCAGGTAAACCCTGGCCAGCCGATGTCCGCTCATCCCGCTTGGGGCAACCTGGATGCCCATGTGCACTCGGCAACCGGGCGCATTGTCAGGGCATGATGGGCTACAACGAGCCGCTCCACTTGTCCGCTCCCGCAGGGCCGGGCCTGGTGCCCGGCGTCAGCGGCCTTCCGTTTCCAGGAGGCTTTGTAAGTCCACCCGGGTCCGCCACAGGCCGCCTGATCAGGTCACGCGCCGACGTGGCCGTCGGTGGCGTCCATGTTCAGCGCCATATCCCCACAGCCGTTGTTAGCGCGGCGTTAGCATGATCGTCGGTCTCCCACGGCACCTGCCTCGCACCAACTATCGATGCCAGTTTCGCCTACCTCCCGACGGTCGTGGGTCGTGGCATCCTGCTACATGCCGAGCAACTCCTTGGCCTTAAGGGCGACGTCGAGAACCGGCCCGCCAACCGTCCCCGCCATCGTGGCGATCCCTATGACAGCGCCGATTGCCCGGCGCAGCGCCCCTGGCTCCGCCCGCTCGCCCTGCCGGATGACGCTGGCTGACTCGTCGAGGGCCGCCCGGTCAGCGGGAGTGACCTGCGAGCGCAACTCCTGGATGAGCGCGACCATTTCCCGTAGGACGGCCACGGTGTCCCCAGGCCCCTGGGACTTGTTGACAGTCATGTTGCTGTTGGCGCCAAACTGGGCGTTCTGCTCGCCGTAGTTGTAATTCGATATTGAGTTCCCCATGGTGAAGCCTCACCCTACTTCCATTCTGCTCCCGGCGCCGAACTGCACGTTCTGGCGGCCAAAGTTGTTGTTGTGGTGATGCACGGTCACCGAGAAATTCCTGCTCGGATCGTCAGGATTCTCAATTGCGTAGGTAATACTGGTGACAAGGCCGGTTATGAGGTTGCGGTCGGGATTAATGATTGCCGCCTGCGCGGTCCCGGCCGTCTCGATGACGAGCGCGTAGTAGCGTCGCCACGTAGGGGCCAGCCGGAACAGCAGCCGTAGAAGGCTGAGGCCGATTAGGACGGCCGAAGCCAGGCGGGCGATGCCAAGGTATTGCTGCTGATCGTCGTAAGTCATTCCGCCCGCATTATGGCTATACGCGTACTTAATGGCGAAGGTAGCGGCGACACCGAGGGCGATCCAGGCCAGCGTGGCGACGATGAAGGCGCGAACAGCCGGCCAGCGCTTGATCTCGAGCACTTGTGATTGCACGCGAGCGATATTCGCTAGCGGGTAGGCGGCGGATCCGATATGCAGGATACGTCTGCTTACTGATACCTTTATGGACTTAGTAGCCATCGCGAGTTGCCTCCTCGCTCCGAAGGGTGGCCGGTGTGCCAATTATCCGCAGCTATTGAACGCGAGCAATGGCTTGTCCTCCGCGCGCTTCGGACCAGAGCCGCAGGCCGACGGTGAGCAGCCCAGCAGCGGCCAGGGAGGTGGCCGACCGGACGTGGTTCCACGTCATCCAAACTCTGACATAGCTGGCCCGGGCACTCGCGGAACCGGAGCCGTCCGCGTGGGTCGTACGGTTGATTGTGTGGCCCTCCCGGCGGAGGGGAGAGAAGGCGCGCTTTCCGCATGCCGATGTCGTTGGGTTGATACTGAATGCGCCGGTACGGATGCCGCCGGGAGCGGCGCCAGAGGTGCTGGCAGACATGTGTGCCTCCGCGTTCTCGGTACCCGGCGTAGCCAGCGGACGCTGGGAACATTGTTCCCCCGTATGTACGGAGCGCGCCCACCCCCGCGAAATACAGTCCGGTCCCGTACATATCCGCGGCTCAGCGCGCGCGAATATCAAAGAGAGCTCTGCGCTCGTTAGCTGCGTAGAAGTTCCGCTTACGACCCGGCCGACAGTCGGCGAAACCGTATGTTCATCGCCGCGCTCGGGCGTGAACGTCCGGATCTGCCGCGAGGTGATCGATCCGGAGATTCTTCTGAGTCCCTGACCGGGGCTCGACTGTCACGAATATCACGATGTGGGGGTGAACACATAGCCGTAGTTGGCTGGGACGGTGACCGTCATCGGGTCACCCGTCGCGCCTTTCAGATCCAGTGGTGCCGGGCGGTCGGCGGCGTCGATCTGCTCGCGGAAGGTGTCGGTGGATGGGAACGGGATGGTCATGGTCTGCGGCGCGTCGGAGAAGTTGAGGAAGACCATGGCGAGGTCGTTTCCGGCGGACCTGCGGTATCCGATGATGCCGGAGGAAGTCTGGGAGGACTGGTTGTAGTAGAAGGAGTCCCGCCCGCGCAGGGCGGGATGGTCGGCGCGCAGCTTGCCGAGGATCCGATGCAGGCGAATCAGCGGTGAGCCCTCTGTGTCGTAGAAGTATTCCCAGTGCGCGTCGCGACGGATGTGGACGCGGAGGTCCCCGCTGGCGGCCAGGACGTAGTTCTCGCTGAACTCCTGGCCCTGCCACAGCATGGGGATGCCGGAGGCGGTGTACTGGGCGATGATGAACGGTTGGATCTTGTACCAGCGGCCGCGGTCGGCCAGCGGGTCGTAGGGATTTTGCTGGTTGCCGGTAAGGAACGCGATCAGGTGGCTGTGGTCGTGGCTGTTGACGTACTGGAACGGCGCGACCGGCATGTCGACCGGTTGCCCGGCGATGTCGTGAACGGTCTTGGTCCGCGGGTAGCCGCTGAAGTCGGCGTCCAGCAGGAGCGCGAAGCTGTCGTCGACGTAGCCGTGCTGGGCCATGTCCTCAGCCTTGCCGAGCAGGTTGTCCTGCCAGGTCGCGGAGGAGTAGGTGGTGCGCAGGATCTCCTGCGGGCGGTTCAGCGCCTCGGGGACCTGGATGACCCGGCTGTATTCCCCCGGCCTGGTGCCGCCGCTGGGGGTGAAGCGGGGCAGTTGCAGGGATTGGCCGTAGACGTCGTAGGCGAAGCTGGCGTATTCGACCCCGGTCGGCCCGTCGTACAGGTCGGTGACCTCGTCGTAGCGGAAGCCGTCGACGTGGTACTCCTGCAGCATGTAACTGGTCACCGTGTGCACGTAGTCGCGGGCGAACTGCTGACTGTAGTCCACGACCGGCCCGAAGGGCCCCTGCCCGCCGGTCATCGGGCTCGGGACGCCGGCGTCGAGGTAGACCTGGTAGTAGGGGAAGGTGGGGTCGACGTGCTGGAAGACGACGTCCAGGATCACGGCCACCCCCTCGGAGTGGCAGCTGTCGACCAGGTGCTTCAGGCCGGTCGGCCCGCCCGACCGCTGATTGGGCGCCAGGTAGTGCAGCGGCCCGTATCCCCAGTCGAAGTCCAGCTTCAAGCTGGTCATCGGCATCAGCTCCAGGCAGGTTACGCCGAGGCTCTTCAAGTACGGCAGCCGGTCGACCGCGCCCTGGAAGGTGCTGTTGAATTCCTCCACGTGCATCTCGTAGACAACCAGGTCCGCAAGCTCGGGAACCTTCCAGTTGCCATCGTGCCACTGGAAGGCCGGAACAGATGCCGGCGTGTCGAACGCCGACAGCTGCCCGACTTCGTCCGTCGCCCGGGCGAACGGGTCAGTGAACCAGAGCGTGCGAAGGGTCCGCGATCCGGCAGCGACCCGATAGAGCTGATACCGGTAAAGGTAACGGCCGGGCTGGCCAAAGCTGGTGCCAGGCTGCGGTTGTATTGTGACGTCCGCTGACCACAACCCATTTGGCCCGCCAACGAACTGAAGGGGAAAGTTCTGTGGCTGGATGCCGGATGTGAACCGATCGGCGCTATGGATGACGAGCGCTACGACCTGGAAACCGGCCCCGATGCCCGGAAGGTACAAGCCGAACCGGACCGGAACGCCGGCTGGCGTCGGGTCCGAGGCGAACGCCCCCACCTCGCTGAGATCGATCATGATGAAGGCCCCCATTTCGTCCAGAGCAAACACTGTCATCGCCGGATACCCTGATGGAGGAGCCGAGCACGCCTTCTGATACACGCTTGAGCCCGAGAGCGACGACGAGCTTACTCACACGATGATCCGCCATGGCATTACGTCACGGCGTCACCCTCTGCCTTACTGGACGCAGTAAAGTACAGGGTAAACGGCCTGCTTGCTGGCACCTATTACGGCAGCCGCGCTGGGGCTGTGAGCTAGTACTCCAACCGGACTTCGTAACCTTCATGATTGGCGGGCTTGTTGCTGGTAGTGGCAGGTTTTGGCGCGATGCTGGTGGCGTCGCCGCCATGCGGACCATCGCAGCCGGTGCGGGGTGCCTGTCACTGGCTTGATGATCAGCGTGCTGAACAGCGCGGCGATCTCGTTGCGGGTGAGCGGGATCTGGTCAGCTGGCGGGGGATGGTCGTGCTCGGTGGCGGCGGTGATGGACAGGAACGCCAGGGCGAGCATGGCCAGGGTGGTCCAGCGGTACCAGGAGTCCCAGCGGCGGACCTGGTGCTCATCGAGCCCGGTCAGCCCCTTTCCGGCCTGGAAATTCTCCTCCGTGGTCCAGCGGATCCCGGCGATCTTGACCAGGGCGGGCAGCGGCACAGGGCGGGGTGAGTAGCAGCGGTAGAACGCCAGTGCCCCGGTGCGGCGGCTGCGGCGGATCAGCAGCCAGCGGTGACCAGGACGGCCGGGATCGATGGCCAGCCAGGCCCAGTCGTAGTAGCGGTGCCCCTTGGCACCCTCGCCCGCGGAGTACCGCTGCCAGGCCCGCCGGGGCAGGCGGGCGGCAATCTGGCGGACCTGGCAGATGCCTGCGCCGGTGGTGACCCGGTGGGTGGCAGCCACTGCCAGCACGTACCCGATCCGGCGGCGTTCGAGGTCAGCGCGCAGGCCCGGGTCGGCACCGTACACCTCATCGCCGGTGATCCAGGCCGCCGGCGTGCCCGCGTCCAGCGCACGGCCGATCATGGCCCGGGCCAGCTTCGGCTTGGTCGCGAACGCCGTCCCTTCAGGGATGCCCGCCGCAGCGCACCGGGCCTTATCAGAGGTCCAGGACCTGGGCAGGTACAGTTCCCGGTCGATCAGCGCATGCCCGCGCCGGCTCGCGTAGCTGAGGAACACCGCGACCTGGCAGTTCTCCACCCGCCCCGCGGTGCCTGAATACTGGCGCTGCACGCCGGCACTGGCCGTGCCCTTCTTGACGTCGCCCGTTTCGTCAACGACCAGTACTGCATCCGCGCTCCCCAGGTGCTCCACGACGTAGGCCCGCACATCGTCGCGGACCGCACCGGCGTCCCACCGGGCCGCGGCTAACAAATGCTGCATCCCGTCCGGGGTGGCGTCCCCGGACTGCTCGGCGATGGTCCAGCAGTTCTTGCGCCGCAGGCCCGACAGCAGCCCCAGCACGAACGCCCTGGCCCGCCGCCGCGGCTCCACCCGGGCGAACCGGCACGCGATCCGCCCCATCAGATCATCGAGCTTTTCCTGCCACCGGACCGGGTCTACGCTGAGCCCAGCGGCCACTGCCAGATCGTCATGAGTCGTCACAAACCATGATCATCAAGCGGTGGCCGTTCCGCGTCCAGTGCCCGTTCACCGCAGGTCACGAAGTCCGGTTGGAGTACTAGGCGGAGGCCAGCAGCCTGTTGCACAATCCCGACCAGGGCTCTGGCGCCGGAAGATCTAGGGCTGTTTTGAGAGCAGAGGCTTCCCGCGCCGTTTATGCGACAGGCTGAGAAATGCGTCGTCGCACGTGGAGAACGTGCTCATCTGATCCTGACCGGACGCACTCTTCTGACCGCGAGGAGCCGCGAGGAGCTCGGCCGATGAAGCTTACAGAGTTGCCAAGGGCACGGAACCGCACCTAACTCGGTACCTGTGACCTCGTAATGGTCCACGGTGAGGTCCCGCTCGATGAGGAACTGATCGTCGTCGGGATAGAAGACAGCTTTGTTGATGTCCTGGCCTGCGAAGGCCTCAATGGCTTCCCGGGACTCCCAGAAGCTCACCGTGATGAACTCGGCACGATCGCCCTCGATCCGCCGCAACAGCCAGGCTCCGCGGTTGCCCGGCGTGCCCTGGTAGCCTTCGATTCCGGTCCGCTGCACGTACGCTGCATATGCGGCAGCGTCCTCCGCCCGGACCGCTCCACGCCAGATTCTCGCGATCATCTACAGCAACTGCCCGCCGGTACCGGCTCAAAACGAACCCTCCCGCTGCATACCGAGGAAGACAGGGAATCCCTGCAGGCAGCCTCAGCGTAGACGTCCTCATTTGCCACGATGAGGCGCAGTGTTACAAGGCTCCTGGCAGGTCGACAGATACGTCGTGATGCGAAACCCGTTCATCCCACCGGTTCAGGGCCCGGCGGGCAGCTTCTTCAACGATGGCCTGCTCATAGTCCTCGCCGGCAAAACTGCGGACAGCGTCAATGCTGATGAAAAATGCGACCGAGGTAAACATGACCTCCTGGCCGTCATCACAGCGCAGCAGGCGCGCGCCGCAGAAGCCCTTGACATCCTGCAGATGCCTGCTGACCTCAGTTTCGTAATGACGCTGGTAGTCGCCGGCTGTGGCCTGCGATGCCCATCCACGCCAGATCCGCGCGATCATCTGTCCCCGTTCGCTGGACGCAGTATTGCAGACGGAAACCATAACCGGCCCGAGCCAGGTGCGGCCAGCCGGTGGCGAGGGAGCCTCGGAGGATCGCACTCACCTGCCGGCCGACTCGTGCGGGGACTGGTGCAGCGGCGCAGCGTAAGCCTGCGTGTCGTCGGTGTGGCGAGCAGTCTCACGCGGGCATGATTCGAGTAGGAGCCAGCGGAAGTCACGCCTCACCATCACCGTGGACCCCGATCTCAGCAGTTACGCTGAACGCCGCGTCGCCCCTGGTCAGGCAGCATCAGGATCGGCAGCCTTCAACCAGGCGATGGCGGAGAAAGCCTGCCGGGACCGCCGCCGCCGCGGCCTGTGGAAGGCCAGAGGCGACCAGGCCGACCCCGGCCGTGTCGCTCGCATGATGGCTCACGTGGACCAGCAGCTCGCCGGTGGGTGAGGCGGCCGCCCCGCCATTTGTCCTCGACACCAGCGTGGTCACGGCCGCGACCCGCGGAGATCCTGACATCATCGGCCTCGTGCGGGAATATGCTGCCCGCGGCCAGCTGCTGGTCATCCCGGCGATGGCTATCGCGGGAGCCTCGCTGGACGCGCGCGGCGAGGAAGCAGATGATCTGCTCGGCGGGCTCGAGCTCCTGGATAACGTGACGATCGCGCCGCTGCGCGGTACTGAGCAGGCCGCCAGGCTGGCGGATATCATCGCCAGGACGGGGCTCGATCCGTGGGACGCTCACGTCGCCGCGGTAGCGGATGTGGCGATTTATCCGATTCTCACTCGCGACGCCACTAAATGGCGGCAGCCGTCGGCAGATCTTGATGAGCCGTCGTACATTATCGAGATCTCCGACCCAGGCGGGCAAGAGCCCGGAGAATGACATGTGTACTTCCGCAAATGGGGAGTGATGTGCACTCCAGGAGCCTGAGCATACGTACTCATCTGATCGTTGATCGGCTGAGCTAGCCATTTCGTGAGGTCAAGGAACCGTTCCGCGAGGTACGACCC
>WNGL01011412.1_pt1 | contig 10174 bp, 8 predicted proteins | sample 5400591 | NCBI WGS metagenome assembly WNGL01 (sample SAMN13153377, study PRJNA577476) | soil metagenome | isolation source: 80 cm soil or saprolite under Garry oak tree replicate 1 | place: USA:California | collected 2016-06-15 | reverse complement strand
GGCCCGCGCCGCCAGTACGCGCCCTTGTAAAAGTATTGCCAGATATCTTCAATACGACGCGCGTCGCGCCCAATCAGCAGCGGCACGACATGATCGGTGAGATAGCTCGCGACCGAAAGTTCCCGCCCATTCAACGTAGCATCGCCCAACCCATAAATCCCATCCTCCGTATTAATTTTCAGGGTGACGAAGTTGCGCCCCGGACAACACACATTCACCTTCGCGTCAATGATCTTCACTGCGTCAGAATCCTTTCAGAGACTCGGTATTGTATCTGGAGTTGCAGTCGAGATGAAACGTCTCGAAACCGGATGGCCGAATCCATTCCCCCACTCAGCGATCTCGAAAAACTGTAGCCGGTCGGAATCACACGTGGTTACTTACGTAACGTGAGTCTGTCCCTTAAAAACACCCTTCCCGAAAAGAACCTCGTACCATTGAATCCAGGCACTCCCCGCCTCAGTCACACCTCACATTTTTCCTGGAGAATTGACATGAAGACCGCACTTCGTATCGGAATCTTTGCATTAATCGCCTCCTTTATCGGCTGCAGCGGCGGAGCTGGATCCGGCAACACGCAATCCAAAACCGTACTGTCGGCGACAATACTGTCCGTCCAAGTTGCGCCCTCGACCATGGCGATCAGTATGGGTGGCGCGCAACAATTCACCGCGACAGCGCACTTATCGGATGGCACCACTCAAGACGTGACCAGTACCGCCCAGTGGAGCTCGTCCGATTCCGCTATCGCCAGCATCGATTCCTTGGGCCATGCCACCGGGTCCAATTCCGGTTCAGTCACGATCACAGCGAAGTCCGGGTCCACGACCGGCACTGCCCTGCTCAAAGTGAGCTCTGCAGCTGCGAATCTTCTGTCCATTGCGATTTCACCCGCACCTTCCTCCGCCCCGGTAAACACGAACGTTCAATTCACCGCGATTGGCAACTACAGCGACGGCAGCAGCGCGGATATCACGACCCTGGTGACGTGGGGCTCTTCATCCACAGCAACCGCAACCATCGACGCGAACGGACTCGCGACCACGGTAGCGGCTGGGACCACCACCATCTCCGCATCTTTCGCCAGCATTTCGCAGACCACGACACTGACGGTCACCGCTCCAACTATCGTCTCCATCGCGGTCACCCCCGAAGGATTGACTCTGCCCATCGGCATCAAGCAGCAGTTCGTTGCGACCGCCACTTACAGCGACGGAACCAGCCTGGACCTCGCGACCGGCGTAACCTGGAGTTCATCTTCAACCGCCGTCGCCACCATTGATAATTCGGGTCTCGCCACGACCGTAGCAGCCGGTTCCACAACCATCACCGCCACCGTGGGCGCGTTCACCGACACGACAATTCTGACCGTGGTCCCCGCGCATCTAGTCGCTATTGCCGTTTCCCCAGCAACGCAATCCATCGCGCTCGGGACAACCTTGCAGTTCACAGCAGTCGGCAGCTTCGACGACGGCAGTACGCAACTACTGACCTCGCTCACTTGGTCTTCGTCATCGAACGGTGTCGCCAGCGTGGACTCGACCGGCTTCGCTACCAGCACCGGAACCGGCACAGCCACCATCACCGCCACTGCTGGATCGGTAAGCGGAACCGCATCACTCACCGTCACCGGCGCGACACTAGTTTCGCTCGCAGTCACGCCCGCCGGATCGAGCATGGCCGTCGGCACCACGAAACAATTCACCGCGACCGGCACTTTCAGCGATTCCAGCACGCAAGACATCACCACCTCAGTCGTCTGGAGTTCATCCAACGCCGCAGCCGCCAGCATCAATGCTCAAGGCCTCGCCAGCAGCGTCGCTACGGGCAGCACTACTATCACCGCAACATTGGGCGCAGTCTCCGGATCAACTGGCTTGACCGTCAACACCACTAAACTGGTTTCAATCACTGTGCTCCCTGCGAATCCGCGCATCTCCAAGGGCACGTCCATTAAATTCACGGCAAGCGGCACGTTCAGCGATGGAAGCACGGCCACGAACCTCAGCGGAGTTTCCTGGAAATCCTCGAAGCCCAACATCGCTTCCATTCGCGGATCCGGACTCGCTCACGGTAAGAAGGGTGGAACAGTGACCATCTCCGCGACGGCCTCAGGCATAACCGGAACTACGTCGCTTACGGTTGGAACCGGCACTCTGGTTTCCGTGGCTCTCACTCCGCTGACTCCGACAGCCGCGGCGGGAACTGTTCAACAGTTCGCCGCCATAGGCACTTTCAGCGACGCTAGCACTCAGGACATCACTCTGAATGCGCACTGGAGTTCATCGCACGCCACGGTCGCGACTGTCGCGAATGCCCCGAGCGTAGCCGGGAGCGTAAACTGCATCGCCGCAGGACCAAGCACAATCGCAGCCAACTCCGGCGGCACCACAGGATCAACCCTGCTGACGGTTCAATAAAACGCCAGCGGCATTGGCTTACGTAACGAATCGGGTGCCCACCCTTCTCCGTTTCTTAGGAGAGGGTGGGGATTTTGATCTCCACCCACCGCCATGATTCCCACCCCAACTCTGTCATCCCGAGAAAGCAGGATGAAAACGCAGCGATCATCGCGCGAAGTCGAGAGCCTGCCCTGAGCCTGCCGAAGGGGACCTTGTGTTTGTCTTCCCGGTGCGGAGCTGCGCTCCGGCGCGTGGTTCCCCCCACCCTTCGAAAAGCGCGAAGGGTGGGGCAGCCGGTCGAGTAATCTTTTTAGGTCATGAATCGCGCGCTACAATCGCTTAAACACATGGACATCAAACGCATCATCCAAACCTTCACCTACCGCATCGAGCCCAAGCCGGAAGGTGGATTCATCGCTCACGCCACTGATCCCACACTCCCGCCGCTCGAGGCTCCCACGCGCACCGAGCTGCAGGAAAAAATCCAGGCGCGCATCAGCGCCGCGCTGTCCGAGCAATTCCCCGGCTTAAATCTCCCGGCCAACAACAAGGAACTCAAGTTCAACTTCCATGTCGAGGCCAAGCCCGGCGGCGGCTTCATCATCCATTCGCATACCGACCCAAACGCCGCCCCAGTCGAAGGCTCCACTCACGAGGAAATCGAACTCCCCTTCGCCGAAAAGTTATTAGGCGTGTTAGGCAAACACTTCCCTGAACTCTCTCAGGCGCTGGCAGCTCAAGGCTCGGGAGACGTAAAAGTCTTCGTGAACCGGACACTAACGGTCACTACCAGCAAAGGCTCCCACACGCTGACTCTCGGCAAGACTCAAGATCCCCAACCGCCCAACTCGCTACAACTCCAAAACACCAACATCGCAGGCACCGTGAACGCCAGCAACGACTCCCCAATCACTCCCGAAGCCAACAGCAGTTGGCCCATCTTCCGTTTTCTTCTGGCCGCGTTGATAATCGCCGCCATCGTGTACTTCGTCTTACACCGCTAACCTTACGAGAAGTACGAACCGTGTGGGTCGGACATTCCTGTCCGACGCCTTTGATTTTTTGATTTCGGAGTGAACCGCTATCGAGTTGAGTCAAAGTCCCCGCCCAAGCACAGCTTGGACGGGGCACCCTCAGGAATTAGGACAGGCCACCGCCCTCAGTTTGGTACGGAGAAAGATGGGCCAGCGCGCCATCGCGGCTACTTGGCCGTAATCTTCAGATTGGAAAAGTAGCCCTCGGTGCTAGGTCCGACCCACAATGCGACTCCTCCATCACGCGGATCGAGCTTGAGATCATTGACGATCAGGCAGGGCTGCTCCGCGCCGTTCACGTAGAGCCGCGCCTTGCGGCCTTCCACCTCAATTTTGTACCTGGTCCAGACACCGGGCTGCAGATCGACGTACGCCTCATACTTTTCCGGAGCCTCCTGCCGCGACCGAGCGAAGTCAAAATCCGGATACGAACTGTATTGAGTGGAATGATTCCGCCTGACTTGATCGTCGGCCCGACCGTTCGTGGGCCGGAGATAAATGTACTCGTAGCGTCCGTCGCCCTGGAGCCGAAAAGCGATGCCAATAAACCCGCGCGCGCCGGCAGACGCACCAGCGGCAGGTTGGCCCGCCAAATCTACTTCGATCACGCCGTCACGAAAAGACACGTCCTTGACTAAGGCATACGACGTGCCGTTTGCGGCCTCGGGCTTGGCTATCACCTGGATCGCACTCTGGCCTTTATAGTTGGTCTGCGCGATCAATACGTTCTTCCCTACGAGTCGATCGGCACTTTGGGCCGCAAGCGGAACAGCAAGCAGCGCGACTAGAGTCGTTCGCGCCAAAGTCATCACTACTACTACTAATGAAGAGAAGCGTGTGCTCATACGAGTACTCGAATTGTAAAGCTGCGCCAACCCCTCCGTGCTCCTGATCGCCCGGCGTCGCATCGCGGAAACGCAGTCTTCGCTAAAGCGGACGTCAGAAGAATCCGAGTGGCTGTACGGGTTCGTGGTTCCCCACCCTTTGAAAACCGCAAAGGGTGGGGCAGCCTCCAGTTGGGTGGTCGGAAAAGGTGGGCTAGCCCGCCGGTTGTCTTCTCAAATCGCGGCTAACTCGGCACAGCCTCACTGCTTGACGCACGGCGTCGTGGCAAATGCCTCAAGGCCAGCGCAAGGAAGACCGGGATGGCTACCAGTCGAACTGGCTTCACGGGATGGCCGGGATAGTCGGCGGCGAGGATTAACCAAACCACATAGGGCAAGACCACGTGCGCGACGCTCGAAACACGCGATTGCGGGCGCGGCGTGGCTGTCAGCCCGGTTGCCAGTATCAGCGAGAAACCTAGCAGGACGACGGCAATCTGCGGCAGGCCCAACTGCAGGGGCTCCGCGGCAAACTTGGTGTGCAGCGCAATCACGGCACAGAAGTGGACCATCTGGGCGGCCACGAATGCCTGGATCAAGGGCGCCGGTTGCGGATACCACGGCAGCCATTTGCGGAGTCCGGGAGCCGCGAATCCAGCCAGAAAGAAACAGATTGCGAACCGTGCGGTGTTACGCGCGGCCGAGCCGGCGCCTTCGTGGTTCATGCCGTAAACCGCAAAACACAGCGCAATGACCAGGACATTGCCGGCCGCGGCGGTTACAACCAGTTTGCGATTGGACAAGAGATGTCCTTCACGGAAGATGCGGAAGCATAGCACGATGGCATCGGAGAAACGTGTGGGTCGGACATTCCTGTCCGACGCTTTTTTGAATCTCCGTGGAGACACTACGGAAGTCAAAATCCCCACCCTACGAAAACCGCGTAGGGTGTGGCACCCTCATGTCCCCGTCGAAGCCTGCATGGCCGCCCCCATGCTCCGCTTCTACCCGCACCTTAGCGCCAAAAAAATGCGATTGGAAAAATACCGCGAAGCCTGGCACCTGATGAAACCTGGCCCGCCCCGTGTGGTCGGACATTCCTGTCCGACGCGTTTACATAGGGTAAAACGCAAGGTCCCCTTCGGCAAGGCTCAGGGCAGGCTCTCGACTTCGCAGGATGATCGTTGCGCTTTCATCCTGCTTCGCTCGGGATGACAGTGACGGGGAGGGAATGTCTATTTCTGAATCAGGGTGGACTGGCTGGCCGCGCACAACCAGCCGCTGCCTCTTTTTACCCAGGTGTCAGTGAATCTTCCGTGGTGGGAATAGGGTTTTCCCTTCGATGTTCCCTTCTCTTCGTAAGTGCCAGTCACGACTACCGCGTCTTCGTAAACCCAGTCGAGCATGGATTCGTTTCGGATGCTCGTAATGTTCTCCGCACGATCGGTAACACTGATGAGAAACTGAGGCTTGTCCCGCAGGCTGCCATCAACGTCAACAAAAATGAATGTATCGGCCAGCAGATGGTCCAGCGATTTCGTGTCCTTAGCGACTTCGGCCTGGTTCCAGAGTGTTTCCAGCGAGCGCACTTTGGCGCTGAGTGCCTCATCGCCACTCGCCTCTTGCGCCTCACTGCATGCCCCGAACAACATAAATGAGGCCAGGAGTAGCAGTCCAAATGCACGAGCTTGTCGCCGATCGCACTGACCAGTCTGCGGGATTTTCATCTAGCACCTCACTAGTACCTATGTTCGCAGGAGTACACACCTGGGCAAGTAATTATCTAGGGGCTTGCGGTCAAACGGTATTAATTCGTGTAGAGTCCCGATTTGATTTTCTCTGCGGACTTCGCGGAAGTTCTTTGCGGTCTTTGCGGTTAAAAGCTTCTGACTTTTCTCGATAAAAAGGGAAAAGACTTTAACCGCAAGGGTCGCGAAGGTCTTGAATCAATCCAAATTGGGACACCACATAAATTCGTATAATTGAGTGCAGGCTGCCCCACCCTTCGCGCCTTTCGAAGGGTGGGGGGAACCCAAGACCGAGCGCAGCTCCGTAAATTCGGAGGCGGCTACGACCCTTCGCGATTTTGGAAGCCTGGCAACACTATCGTCCAGTGTTTCCCCGCAGCCGCATTGCAGCTTCTTTCTTCCGATACCTTATTTCTTCTTTGAGTCCATGGCCCCACTGAATCAGGCGCAATCCGGCAAACACCAGATTAATGCTTACAAGCACCGGCCACCAGACCACACCCGCATCGTTTCTCCACGCATACCAGAGCAGCGGCACCGATACTGCGATCGCCACAAATCCCCAGCGAACCAGGCGCTGCCCTTTAGCTTCGGAATCCAAGGTGTGCGCGAATTCATCATTCACCAAAACGGACACTGGAGGATTGGTCCGGCCCGCGCTGTCGAACACCTCACACCTCAGCCGACGGATTTTTGCGACCTGGTCCTGGCAATAGCTCTCAGCATCCGCAAGCGAGTCAAACAGCAAACAAAAATATTCCGACTCAGAATTTACCGGCAAGCCGTCAGCGGTCAACGGCGCAGAGCTTTCGACGTCGGTCAGAAACACCGCATACTGTCCCGGACGAATCAGCCGCATCCACTCACGAGGGACGCGCGTCGGATCATAAAGAAGGACTTGCCGCATGGGAATTGGGGGCTCGGACTATCGTACATTCCGATAGCTGGTCGGCGATTTCCAAGGGGACGGAGGACCGGTTGTTCTCGGCGACCTTTGCGAACCTTCGCGTCCTTTGCGGTTAAAAGCTTTGGACTTTGCCTTTGACCCTGACCGCGAACCCCTAATCCCCTCAATCACTTACCCCGCCCACTGCCAGTTTCTCCCGCTCAACCCCGATTTTCACCCTTTTATTGTCTTAACCGTGTGTTCCGCCCACCGGCTCAATAGGATAAAGCTGCTGAAACCCAGGAAATCGGTCGTTGGCTGTTGGTCGTTCGTCGTTCGCAAATTCCCAACGGGAGCAAGTGGGTAGGTTTTGCCAACGACCAACGACGCAGTTATCCCAGTAGTGGAAAGGTCCCAGGACAATGCACAAGCCAGTTAAGTACGTCGAGAAAGCAGTTACGCTAGGCGCTCGAGGCGCGTGGGTTGTGTTCGACCGGCTGAACCGGGTCAAACAGAATCCGTCGCCGACGCCCAAGTGGTCCGACAAGCCGCTGCTTAAGTCCTACGAGAAGACCAAGCCGCCATTAGGCTGGCCTCGCGCGACTGACTCGCTGTGCCCCAAGTGCGTGCCCGAAATCCGTCAGCAGATTCTTGACGGCCATCTTCCTTATGAAGTGTTGATGAACGAAAAGGTCGGCGAGATCAAGGCCACGATCATCGAGAGAGATGGCAAAATTTTGATGGTAAAAGAGTGCCCCAAGCACGGCCGCTTTGAAGATTTGATGTCCATTGATACGGATTTCTCGAAGCATCTGGAAGATGTCTTCCCTGGCCGCGACATTCGCGCCCATAACGACGAGAAGCTGCATCATCACGGATCTTCGACGGTGAAGTACGGCCGCGGTTCGGTGCTGACCATCGACCTGACCAACCGCTGCAACATGATGTGCGATCCTTGCTTCATGGACGCTAACCAGGTCGGCTTCGTGCATGAGCTGACGTGGGAAGAAATCAAGCAGATGCTCGACAACGCCATCACCATCAAGCCGCGGCGTCAGATGAGCGTGCAGTTCTCGGGCGGCGAGCCCACGCTGTCTCCTTATTTCTTGGACGCAGTTCGCTACGCCCGCAAAGTTGGATACAACTCCGTGCAGGCCGCGACCAACGGAATCGAATTCGCAAAAAGTTTCGAGTTTGCCCAGCAAGCCGCCGAAGCCGGAATGCGTTATGCGTATCTGCAATTCGACGGCATCGGCAACGCCGCCAACGCACACCGCAAAGTCGGCAACCTGTTCGACGTGAAGTTGAAAGCCATCGACAACCTGCACCGCGCCGGCGTAGAAATCGTTCCGGTCGTGACGATCGTCAACGGCATCAACAACGAACAAGTAGGACGCATCATCCAGTTCGCTCTCGACAATCCGAAAAAAATCGGATTCCTCTCCTTCCAACCCGTAAGCTTCACCGGCCGCGACGAAGCCATCACCGACGAACGCCGCCAAGCCCAGCGTTACACCTTGTCTCACCTGGCCCACGACGTAAAGAGCCAAACCGGCCTAGGCGAACCATCACGTGACTGGTTCCCGATATCGTTCATGTCAACCTTCAGCGATTGGGCCGACCTAATGCACGTCGAAGATAAAAACAACGACTGGGGCCAACTAAGTTGCGGTTGTCACCCTAATTGCGGGACGGGGATGGCTGTGATGATTGATAAGGAAACTAAGGAGGCAGTTCCGGTCACGGCGTTTTTGCATGGGGACCAACTTGCTAAGGACATTGCCAAAGTCAACGATGCGGCGCGGGGAAAGTTTCTGACGATTGTGGGTATGGCGCTGTGTTTGATGAAGAATTACGATCCGTTCCAGTCGCCGAAGCATTTTAAACTGACGGATCTGCTTAAGAAGTTTGACAAGAACTTCAATGCGACCGGCAAGAACTACGGCAAAGTCGGGCCTGACCGGACGATTGATGACGTGATGAAACGGCGCCAGGACCGGTGGAACTTTCTGTTCGTTGCGGGAATGTGGTTCCAGGATTTGTTCAATTACGATTTCCGCCGCACCGAGCAGTGCATTATTCCGTATGCCACGCAGGAAGGCGAGATTTCGTTCTGCGCCTACAACACGGGCGTGGGCTGGCGGAACATTATCGAGAAGATGCACATGACGGCCACGCTCACCAAGTGGTACGAGGAGCATGGGCGGCATGAGATTTTTGCCGGTGGCAAGAACGTGGGCCTGGAGTCGAAGGACCATGCGCTCTATCTGCGCGAAGGAATTGTCACGCAGGAAGAGCAACGTGATCTGGACAAGCTGGGCATTGCGAAGAATGCCGGTGAAGAAAAGAAGCGGGCGCGTGATGCGAAACAGAAGGCTGATCCGGCGTACAACGCGCGTATGGCATCGCTGTATCGCGAAGTGGTACTGAAAGAGAAGCCGGTTGTAGCGGAGAATGGATTTATTCCATTGGGGGCTTTGGGGAAGACTAAACCTTTGACCACAGAGGGCACAGAGGTCCACAGAGGAACACAGGAAGTGGCGGAGCCGGTCGCGGGGGATTAGGCGGGTTTCAGCTGTTGGCTATCAGCCGTCAGTCAAACTGTTTCATTAATATCAGGCCGCCGCTGGGTGGCCTTTATTTTGTGGTGTGGCCTTTATTTTGTGGTAAGGTCTGTGCTCCCACTTCTCGCAAAAAGCGCGAGAAATGGGGCACCCCTTTGGTTATTTCCCCCTGAGATGTGGGCCACCCGCCAATCCGGTTCAGCGCGTCTGTTCTGAGTTCGGGAAAGCCCATATGATGCTTTAGGGTCGTGGTCTCCCACTTCTCGCAAAGAACGCGAGAAAATGGGGCACCCCGTGTTTAGTTGGGGAGAAGTGGGCCACCCGCCCAGCCTCACGAAGATTAACTTTTTCAAAAGGTGGGCCAGCCTCCCTCTTATCGAGGGCCAATCCGCCCCCTTTTTCTGATGCGTTTCAGCAAGCGCATCGCGTCTTCTCTCCCCTGTTCCGTGATCTGATTCCTCTTGGCTCTGCAGGCTTTGGTCAGGTAGGGGATTGCCTTTTCTGTGCCCGGTTTCCGACGGAGATAAATTCTCGCAATCTCCAGGTTGGCGTCGCCATCACCGAGCTTAACTGCTCGGAACCCTCGCGCCCATGTGAGTGAAATCTGGTGCCTTTTTGCTTCGAGAAGGGCCGCCTGCCCGATTCTGCCGCCCCAAACAACATCCACTAAAATGAAAGCAACGCCCCAATGGATCTGCAACAAAAAATCCGGTCAA
>WNGL01028631.1_pt1 | contig 10175 bp, 12 predicted proteins | sample 5400591 | NCBI WGS metagenome assembly WNGL01 (sample SAMN13153377, study PRJNA577476) | soil metagenome | isolation source: 80 cm soil or saprolite under Garry oak tree replicate 1 | place: USA:California | collected 2016-06-15 | reverse complement strand
GGTACTGCGGAGCCGAGCGGCAACACAACCGTTGTTGGTAGCGGGCCTGGTGGAGAGCCCGGTGCCGGGATGACTGGCACGCCGGGTTCGGAGGGCGGTCCCGGGAAACGGGCTCATCGAACGGCGGGCACCGCGCCCCGGGCCGACCCTGCAACCAACATCGACCGCACCGCAGCCTTGACCTGGCGACGCCAGTGCCCTCGGCGTGCGGCCATCGGAGGCTCGGACGGGCCCTTGGCGAGCTGCGCCGCCGTGATGTTCTTGGTGGACTGATCCATGAGTACGAGTGGGCGGCGTGATGAGCGGACTTCTGGCACCCCACGCGGGCCGGATCGGCGGCCATTGGGCCGGCTGGGGAGCGTCCGGAGGGGTTTCGGCGCGCTGGCTGGCGACCCCAACGCGCACAGCAGGCGCGACACCCCTGCGGAGCCAGTAGGCGACAGCTGGTCGGGCGAATTCCAGGAGGCGACTACGGTGCGCGATCGGCCCAGGCCCTGTGGCACAGCGCCAATCGGTCCGGTACCGCCAGGCGGCAGCGGCACCGGACCGTCTGGCAGCGGCGGCTAGCTGGCCGCCTCGATCGCGCCGAACAGGCCGTGGGCCTCGTCGTCGATGCCGGCGGTGAACAACAGCGTGGTCGGGTCGCCGGTGACGCCGTTACCAAAGCGCAGCGTCCACAGCCCCTCGATCTCGATCGGCCTGCCGTCCTCGTACCGCAGGCGCCCGAGGAATTCGCCGCTCGTTGGGTCGTAGGCGTTGATGCGGCCGTTGCCGAAGTTACCCACCAGCAGCGCGCTGGCAAAGCGGCCGAACCCCGCCGGGGCCAGCGCCAGGCCCCACGGAGCGTTCAGCTGGCCCCGCTCGATCAGATGCCGCAGCAGGTGGCCGCTGGTGTCGTAGACGTCGACAAAGCCCAGGCCCTGACCGGCGACCTCGTCCTCATGGTCGGCGTCCTGCTTGGCGTAGGCGACATACAGCAGGCCACCGAGCTCCTGGACGTTGAACGGCGCGAAGCCCGGTGGGATCTGGGGGTCTTGGAAGCTGCCCGACAGGAGGACCCGGTTGAAGCCTGAGTCGAAGACGTCGATCCGCCCCTGATGGAAGTCGGCCCCATACAGGAAGGTGCCGGCGGCGGTGTCGGCGATCGCCAGGCCCTTGTAGATGGCGTCAGGCACGCTGGCGCCGACCTGCGCCTGGGTGGACGGCGGCGGCGGGGGCACCCCTGGGTTCCAGCCGGTGACCAGCCCCGCCTCGGAGTCGAAGAGGAACCGCGCGGGGCCGCTAGCGGTGCCCGATTGGACCACGAACCCGGGCGTGGGGTTGAACACCTGCCCGGTCGGGGCGCCGCCGGGGATGTTCACCCAGGTCGGGGTCGGTGAGCTGGGCCATGCCAGGCAGGTCGGAGACGAGGTTGGTCTGGCGGTAGGCGTTGCCCGGTTGCGCCGCGACGGCCGGTGCCGCCAATGCCAGGGCGACCAGCCCAGCCACCAGGCCGAGGACGAGCGCGCCCCGGACGCGGCCGAGCCGGCGCGGGACGGGACGGGACGGTGATGCCGCTACATCTGCCATGCTGCCTCCTTGCAGGGTCGGAGAATCCTTCAACCCCATAACCACAAACCAGGCACCTGATTCACACGGCAAGTCTTACCCCAATGCCGGTCAGGTAGGCCCTGTTCGTGCGCTAGTAGCGGATCACGCTAGTAGTGGTATCAAGCTCTCCGGCGAGCTGGGACAGCTGGCGTCGTCCTGGCAGCGCGCCACGAGGTAGCTGCCAAAGTCGGCGAACCCCAGGGTATGGGCGCGGTCGTGAAGGCGCCGTTGCTGGCTGTCGATGACGGTGAAGCCGCCGCTCAGCACCAGGCGGCGGTGCGCTGATGCTGGTGAGGGCGTTTCCCATGTGCTCGGGATGCCGGGCGTCCCACCACCATGGGAGATCCGCCACCATCAGGCATCAGTGATCCCGGTGCACTCGGGGACGTGGAGCCCGCGCGCATGGGAAACGCCGACCAGCAGGGCATCGGCCGGGTCGAAGCCGGTCCCGATCCCGGCGCCGTGGTCCGCCCGGTCGCAACGATCCTCAGGGTCGTGTGGGTGCCAGATATTGGGTCACCCCATGCGACCTGCGCATACTCATGGATCAGCCCACCGAGTCGATCTCGCCGCACGACCATCCCAGCCGGCACGACGACAGCTGATTCGCCAGGCCCCAGTGGCGGCAACTGTCCCAAGGCACGGTGCGGACGGTGCACGTTGTAATGGTCGACGAACTCAGCCAACACCAGCCGCAGCTGCCCGCCTCCGACGATGAGCATCCGATCGACCACCGCCCGCCGGACGGTGCCCACCCACCGCTCCGCGTAGGCGTTGGCCCGCGGTGCCCGCACCGGCGTGCGCAGCACCTCGATCCCCGCAGCGGCAAAGATCCGATCGAACGCCACGGTGAACTTGGTATCCCGATCACGGACCAGGAACCTGAACCCGGCGACGTCCTCGCCGATTCCCATAACCAGGTTGCGGGCCTGCTGCGCCACCCACTCCCCCACCGGATGCCACGTCACCCCCAGCACCAGGGCTCCGGCGTTCTGTGAGTGTGTCTGGTTGGTAACGAATGCGGGATAGTGTGGAGCGGGTACGAGCGTCCGGGATCATGCGGTTCTCACAGCCTCATGACCACGGTGGATGCCCGTGCCTGCCGAGCCATCATCCCCGATCCCAGCCGCCCTGGTCCCCCTCGCCGACACCGACCCGCTCCGCCCAGCAGCACCTCGCCGGTGGCGGCGCGGGTGGCCAGCAGCGGGTGGTCGCCGAGGGTGCGGGTGTAGCCGTAGCTGGCGCCCTGCTTGTGGTCGCCGTGCACCTCGACGATGGTGGAGTCCATCGATCGTCATCGCGGCGTCGCCGGGGCCGGCGCCCGCCTGCTATGCGCGGGCAAGGATCTGCTCGGTGAGGTGGCCGAGCTGGCGGGTGTGGTCGAGGGTGAAGCCGCGCAGGAACGTCCCGACCGTGGACGGCGCCATGACCCGGTGGCCCAGCACGCTGGCGGTGGCGCCGCAGCCAAGCCACGTCCACGTCGTGGATGCAGTCCCCGCCGGCCAGCATGCCGTGGACCAGGGTCAGCAGCTTGGCGCCGGGGTTGGCGGCGCCTGGCCTTGCCAGGTGGGGGGAGGCGTCGGCGGCCTCGCCGATGCCGAGCCGCTCGGCGAGGGTGGCAGCCAGCAGCAACCCGGCGCTGGCCACGGTGTGGCGGTCGTCGAAGCAGACATCGAGGTGGTCAAGGGTGGGTGGCGTGGGATGGCGGCATCGAAAGGGTGTCCTTCCTGGCTGCGACAGCGGACCTCAGACACCCGTATTCTCGCAGCTCACAGGGCCCTTTTCAGGTCCAGGTCACGCCACCCCGACAGCCTCACCGGTGGATCCAGGCTGAGACCACGAGCCGCTGTCCGCCCTGGTGCAGCCTGGTTCACGCGTCGCTGCTGGCAGATCGCGTGGCTGCGTCGGCCGGGGTTTGGCCCCGGAAGTATGCGGCGACGGCGTGACCGTGCCGGGCTGGCTTGTAGTCCGGTTGGCCCTCGGCCTCGATGACTGGCTGGACGCGTTCGATGAAGAAGTCGCCGACCGCCGATGGGTTGTCCCACACGTTGACGCTGGTGATCATGCCGTCGCCGATGTCCCAGGCAACCGTTGCGACGAGGGCCGCGGGCGGGTCGGAGTGCAGACGCAGACGATCGGTCCAATGTTGCCAGAGCTCGCGCGGGGCAGTCACAGTCTCGACGAACATGGGATTCCCTTCGGTTGGGCGATCGGGTGCCTCACGCGACGGTCACGAGCTTGCACGATTGGGTTGATCTCGTTCGGGTGCTGGGTCGGGCCCGGCGCGGGCGGCGTCTCAGCTCGCCGTCCCCGCGACAGCGCGGTCACGCCGCCGGGTCCGGAGCCTGTCACCCAGTACGAACAGGGCGACGATCAACCCGAGGATCGCGACCTGGGTGAGCCAGTACTGGGCAAAGCCGCGGCCCTGCACCGCGCCGAGCCCGTCGATGCCGAAGAACCCCTTGGTTCCCGCATGCGCGAGGTGGGCTGTCTGGACGGCGAGCGCCGCGTACCAGACGAGCCCGACGGCGACGTAGGCGATCGCACGTCGCCCGAGCGCCCACCCGCAGGCGAAGCCCATGATCGACCCGAACAGCAGCGTCATCGCACACCTCGCTCGTCATCGTCTACTCTGCAGTAGAGAGTGCGTTTACTCTGCGGTGCAGAGCCCGAGCTGTCAAGGTGGAGCATGGACGTCGACCCGATCATGGACAGGCTGCTGCTCGTCGAGCTCCAGGCGCGCGTGGAGGGCAACCGCCGCCGTGCTGGGGCGCTGCGGTTCCCGCTCGCCGCGATTGGCGTGGCCAACGTGCTGGCCGCGGGTTGGTGCCTGCTCGCGGGCCGCGACCACCTGCTCGGGTTCTACGCGCCGGTGCTGGCAGTCGTGGTCCTCGCCAGCCGCCACCACTTCCGGCGTCTGGCGCAGCGCCATGGCGTGCTGCTGCCGATCCGAGCCTGGGTGCTGGCGGCCTGTGGGCTGGCCGTCGCCAGCGCGGCGGTGTCGCGCCTGGGCGCCGCGCTGGGAGCAACGGTGCTGGAGGAGGTCGGGCCGAGCCTGGTGTGGGTGCTCGGCTACCACGTGCTGGGCTGGTGGGGGCGCAACCGCGCGCTGGTGGCCGCCACCATCGTGATGCTGCCGTCCACCGCCGTCCTCGCCACGCTCGCGTCCGGCGACGGCCTGGTCGCCGCGCAGCTCGCGGTCAACGGCCTGCTGGTCGGCATGGCCGCCCTGTCCACCGCCGAGCTCACGTGACCCCCCACCCGATCCACCGGCTCGACAACGCGGTGCACCAGCGCGTCCGACTCGGCATCCTCGCCGCCTGCATCGGGGTGGCGAAGGTCGACTTCAGCTACCTGAAGACCACGCTCGGCCTCACCGACGGGAACCTGGGCCAGCACCTGGAGACGCTTGAGTCGGCGGGCCTGATCGCCGTGGAGCGCGTGCCCGAAGGGCGCCGCCAACGGACGTGGATCAGGGCCACCGCGCGCGGCCGCCAAGCGCTTCGCCAGGAGATCGCCGCCCTCCGCGAGCTCATCGACGGGATCGACGGGATCGACGGGGTCGGCGATGGTTGAGCGGGGCTGGTTGGTCACCCAACCCCCCGAGGCGCAGCCCGACACCCAGGAGCGCCTCGCCGCGCTCGGCGACGCGAGCAGCGGAGCCTGATGCCGCGGATAGCAGTCACCCCGGGTCCGCAACCAGTCCGCAGCAGCTCCGCGGTGGACCCGAGGTCGCACCCCAGCGCTCCGGCGTTCTCGCGTGATGTCGGGTTCATCCGAGGGTGATCCCGAGGGTGACCAAGGGTCGGCGTGGGTCGCGGGCGTGGTGGCGCAGCGCGGCGGCGAGGTTGACCGGCCCGGCGCGGCACAGCGCGCCGATGACCAGGTTGCGCAGGCAGGCCATGACCTCCGGGCCGCTGCCGCTGCGCAGCTGGGAGGCGTCCTCGGCGAAGGTGGTGTCGCGGATGTGGTGCAGCGCCTCGATCAACCAGTGGCCCCGCAGGAGGTCGGCGAGCCGGGCGGGGCTGGCCGACTCGAAGGGAAGGCTGGTGATCGCGTAGACGACCACCACCCGCCACCCGCGGGTGCCAAGCTCGCGGGTCTTGCGGGTGACCTGCAGGACCTGGGCGGCGTGCGGGAAGCCGACGTGGCCCACGGTGACGGCCTTGAGGGTGCGCAGCTCGATGCGGCCGTGGGCGCGGTCGCGGGCGCGGTCGCGGGTGCGGTCGGCCACGGGCACGTCCTGCCAGGGGATGGCCGCGCAGCGCGCCAGCAGGGTCGGCTGGTTGCCCTTGACCACCAGCAGGTAGTGGGCCTGCTTGCCGGTGACCAGGAACTCGGCGGTGCTCGGGTGGGTGTGGAGTGCGTCGGCGGTGATGACCGCGCCGGCCAGGTCCAGGCCGGCCAGCAGCGGGACCAGGCCCGGGACCTCGCCTGGGGCGCCGTCGACCGGGCGCTGGGCCAGCACCGCGCGGGTGGCATGCTCCATCGCGGCCAGCAGATGGACCTGCCGGCCGTCATCGCGCTTGGCGCCCCGCAGCGTCTTGCCGTCGACCGCGACCGCGTGGCGCCGCTGCTGGCGGGCGGGACGGTCGCGGTCGGCCAGCCACGCGCCGAGCACCGCCGCCAGCGCGGTTGCGTCCACGCGGGCGAGGGTGCGGCGGATGGTGGCCTCACAGGGCACCGTCCAGCGGTCGGGGGCGTCACGGCGGCCGCCGAGCGCGGCCCGCACCGGCGGTGGGGCCTCCGCGGCCCACTCGGCGATCGCGGTCACCGACCGGGCGCCGGTCAGCACCGCGGCGGCGGCGATGGCAAGGATCGCTGTCAGCGGGTGGCGGCGGCCGCTCGCGCGCCTGGGGTCGGGGATGGCGGCCAGGTAGGCCAGCAGGCGCGGGGGGTCGGCTGGGTGGAGCGGGTCGGTGTCGGCGAGGGGGGCCAGGGCGGCTGGGATCGGGGATGATGGCTCGGCAGGCACGGGCATCCACCGTGGTCATGAGGCTGTGAGAACCGCATGATCCCGGAGGTTCGTGCCCGCTCCACACTATCCCGCATTCGTCACCAACCAGACACACTCACAGAACGCCGGAGCCCTGCCCCCAGCACATGGACCCGACGAGTCGCGACCTCGATCGCAACAGCACATACAGCCGCTTGAGCAACACCGTGTCCACGGTGAAGAACTCCACCGCCAGCACCCCCTGGGCCCGGAGGAACTGCCGCCAGGTGAGCGCCGACCGCACCGGCGCCGGAGCAACGCCGCCGCGGTGCAGGATCGTCCACACCGTGCTGGCCCCGATCCTGCCCTCGTACCCCAGTCGGCACAGCTCACCGTGGACGCGGCGATACCCCCAGGTCGGGTTCTCCCTGGCCAGCCGCAGCACCAACTCGCGGACCTCGGTCGCCACGGCCGGACGGCCACGCCGGTGCGGGTAGCTCCAGCGCCGCCGGACCAGGTCGCGATGCCACCGCAGCACCGTGGCCGGCTGCACAAACAAGCCCCGCCAGGCCGGGCAGGGCGCGTCCTTGGCTGCCGAACTTCGCGCCAGCAACACAAGCCACCGCAGCACCTGGCACAACAGCAGATAGAGCAGTCGAAGAGTCATGTGCCGATCATCGCGGCCCGGCAACGCCGGTGGCGAACTCGCAGCTCAGCACCCACGACCAACTTTCTGGCACCCACAGGATCGAGCATCTTCATTCGACATGCACCAAGCCTACGACGATCTCACCCCATTTGCCTGCCGAGGTATTAACTACCGTCAGGCGCTCAGCAGCAGCGTGTCAAGCCCGCGTGTCAGCCCAACCCGTCCTGGGACTGCGCGGACCGCAAGCAGCGTGCCGGTGACGTAGGGCGTCGGTGTCATGCCTGCGTCGTGGCGGATGACCAGCCGTTCGTCGGGCAGCCCGAACACGACCTCGGTGGACACCACGAAGCTGGGCAACCGGACCGAGTGGACCTGGGCACCTGCGACGGTGGCGCCGCGCGCCTGTGGTCCAGGGGTCGGCTTTGGTATGGCCGGCGGACCTGGGCCAGCCGCTCGGCGAGGTCCTGGGCGGTGCCGCTGGGCACGTCTGGCTTGGTCGCGCTCGCGTAGTCGATGATCTCCCACTGGGGCAGGTGCCGCGCGACCAGGAGCGCCGCGGCCTGCGCCATCGCCGCGGTCAGCGAGAAGTTCGCCCCCGCGACCACGCCGACGCGATGGTCTCGGGCGGCCGCGTCGATCTCGGCGAGGTCGTCGGCGGTCAACCCGGACGCGCCGATGACGACGTGCACGCCACGACGGACCGCAAGGAGCCCGTTGGCCTTGACAGCGTGGTGGGAGGTGTAGTCGACGAGCACGTCGACACCGTCCAGGGCCTCGGCCACGCGCCCGTACACGGGGATGCCGAGCGCGTCGCCGCCCCATGCCGTGCCGAGGTCGACGCCGGCCACCGAGCGGGCCACGGCCGACCGCAATGTGAGGTCGTCAGCGTCGATGATGGCCTGCGCGATGGGCTGTCCCGTCCAGCCGGTGGCACCGGCCACGCACACGGTGAGCATGCAGGGAGTCTCTCAGACTGCGGGCGCGAACGCTGGATCTGGCGTGGTGGGTGGCGTCACGACACGGTAATGGGGGCGGTGGCCGGTACGAAGGTGGTCGAGCACAGCGGCTGCCGAGCTTGCGTGGCGGTGGGTGTCGCCACCCTGCGGGCCTCGTCATGGTTGGTCCACGACCGTCGAATCGGGTCAGGCGGGCACGGTCACGGGTTCGCGGTTGGCCGGGGCCTGTTCGGTTGCGGTGCGCTGGGGAGTGTCGGCGCCGTAGCCGAAGCGGGGCAGCCATCCCAGCCGGCGTGGCAGGTACCAGTTCCGCTCGCCCGGCAGTCCGGTACGCGGATCGTCATCTCGTGACTGACGGTGTGGGAATCGGCTGGCAGTGCGAGGGTGACGTCTGGCTTGTCTGGGGTGGGTTCCCCGCCGGTGACCGGGAGGAGCCAGGTCCCGACGAAGCGCGGGACGATGGAGGTGCCGTATTCCCGGTACAGCTCGCTCCCAGGACATCGCGGTATAAGCCCCGGCCCGCTTCAGGTCGCGCACCACCAGAAGGTGCTGAGCTCCATGTCCTCGGTCGGGATTCACTGGTCATAGGATCCCGTTCGGTTGCCGCCGTCGGCGTGGAAGTCTACCCATGAACCACCCATGGGTGTGCACGCACGGTTCCCGGAGAGCGGTTTCCCGCATCAGGGGAACCGTGCGTGCAACTGGGCCGGCTCAGTCGAGCACGGCAGTGACGGTACCGGCGCCGACCGTCCGGCCGCCCTCGCGGATCGCGAAGCCGAGCCCGACGTCCAGCGCCACCGGCTTGCCCAGCTCGACGGTCATGCCGACCGTGTCCCCCGGCGGGGCGACGCCAACCTCGCCGAGGTCCACCGCGCCGACCACGTCGGTGGTGCGGACGTAGAACTGCGGCCGGTACCCGGTGCCGATCAGTGTGCGCCGGCCGCCCTCGGCGGCGGTCAGCAGGTACACCCGGGGGCACTGTTGCATTGAGCCGGAATGCGCTGGGTGAGCCAAGCAACGTGGAGGCTCTCCTTCATGGAAGGGCGCCAAGAAGGGCTCGAACCACTCGACCGTGCCGATGATCTGCCGTCTTCGAGCGGCGAAATGGAGGTAGTTGGACCGGGTCGTCGCTCAATGCAACAGCGCCGTCCGCACCGCGCCTTGAGGCAGGCACCGCCGCTCGGGCCGAGCGAGCCAGCGGTCGTCGTGCCGGCTGGGAGGGTCGTGCGCGAGATCGGCTCGATGGGCTGATCCATGAGTTCTGTGCAGGCCGCCTGAGGCGACCGAATATCTGGCGCCCACAAGCTTGGCGGCGAGTCCGGCGAGCCCGGTGCCGAGCATGGGCTAGTTTGCGATCTGCAGGGACACCGAGGGGAACGAGTTCGGCCTCTGGCGGATCGACCCGGCCGCCCCGGGCCGACCGGGTAGACGTCAGCATCGGCGGGCGCGTCTGCCACCCAGGCGCCGTCGATGGTCTGTCACGGCGCCATTGCATACTTGCCGCGGTGTGGCCGTGAGGTCGAGCGGAACCGTGGCAGGTCGACAGGACAGCAAGGATGCGGCGCGAGGAGATCGTCAGCTACTGCCTCAGCAAGCCGGGCGCGGTCGAGACCTGGCCGTTCGGAGACGGCGTCGCGGTGTTCAAGGTGGCGGGCAAGCTGTTCGCGCTGTGCCCGGTGGACGCCGACCCACCCGAGGTCAGCCTCAAATGCGACCCGACGCTGGCGACGGCGCTGCGTTCGACGTATCGTGCGGTGCGGCCCGGCTACCACCTCAACAAGCGGCATTGGAACACGGTGAGGCTGGACGGGTCGGTTGACGACGACGAGGTCGAGGAGTGGATCGATCATTCCTACGAGCTCGTCGTGGCCAAGCTGCCGCGGACCGAGCGCGCGGCGCTGTGCCCGGAGGGGACGCCGGATCCAGTCAGGCGACGATCGGCGGGCGCGCCGTGACCGCTGGGTCCGAGCCGAGTGGTTCGCCTGGTCCTGCCGGTGCCGAAAACCTCGCCGTCGACCTCGACCCGCGGCTTCGGCCGGTGACG
>WNGL01043394.1_pt1 | contig 10176 bp, 4 predicted proteins | sample 5400591 | NCBI WGS metagenome assembly WNGL01 (sample SAMN13153377, study PRJNA577476) | soil metagenome | isolation source: 80 cm soil or saprolite under Garry oak tree replicate 1 | place: USA:California | collected 2016-06-15 | reverse complement strand
GAGTGGGAACTACAGCGAGATCGAATTCGTCAAAAGCGACAGCACGCACGAGCAAGCTCACGGCGGCGGTGGACATGGCATCATGGTCAACTCCACCGAATGGGACGAAACCGTGCAAAAGCTGGCGAGAATATTCGGCGACCGTACTGTACCGGCAGCCACGAAAGCCTTGGGGGCTGCGAAAGGCGCACCGATAACACAGATCAAAACCGAAGTATTGAGTCGGTTAGAAGTAGACGAGACGCGTTACTACGCGACTGCGGTTCTCAACCGAACCAATGAACGGTTAAGGCTGGCTACAGTTTCTTGGCTGAAGGAGCCATTGGGGCTTTGGCTAACTAAAGCGGAAGATCAAGTTAGTAATGTGCTCACAGCCCAGAGCCGTGGCTATGCGCTTCCTAAAATAGCAGGAGGCGGCTGTATTGATGATACATGGACAGCCACTGCCGCCCCACCTGATTCCCGCTCTGGGCACACGGCGGTTTGGACGGGCAGCGAAATGATTATCTGGGGCGGATCGTTTCGCTCTTTGCTTTTGAATACCGGTGGAAGGTACAATCCCAGCACCGATACTTGGACACCTACGAGCATTGCCAACGCACCCGTCCGGCGAACCCTTTACACCGCAGTATGGACGGGCATTCAGATGATCGTCTGGGGAGGGTTCGATGCAAATTACCATGAGCTAAACACAGGTGGGAAATACAGTCCAAGCACGGATACTTGGACGCCTACGAGTACTACGAACGCACCCGCCGCCCGACATGCGCACACCGCAGTCTGGGCCGCGAATGAGATGATTGTCTGGGGCGGATGGGATGGAGGTCCGAATGTGTTCAACACGGGTGGGAGATACAATCCCAACACAGATAGTTGGACGGCTACCAGTACGACTAACGCACCCGCTCCCCGCACTATTCCCACGGCAGTTTGGACTGGGAGCGAAATGATCATTTGGGGCGGATACGCCAACGGCTGGTCGAACACAGGAGGGAAATACAATCCAACAACGAATACCTGGACAAGTACGAGCACCACGAACGCTCCTGAACCGCGCGACCTGCATACAGCAGTCTGGACTGGCAGCGAAATGATCGTGTGGGGCGGATACAACGGCAGCAACTACTTCAATACTGGTGGAAAATACAACCCAGGTACAGACCGTTGGACAGCGACGAGCACGACCAACGCGCCTGACGCCAGATTTTATCACACAGCCGTGTGGAGCGGCACTGAAATGATTGTGTGGGGCGGACGAACCGATTTCGGCACGTTATTCGATACAGGGGGCAAGTATAATCCCATTACAAATAGCTGGGCACCAACTAGCACGATCAATATGCCTCACAGGCGATACTCTCACACCGCCATATGGACTGGCACTGAAATGATTGTCTGGGGCGGATACACCAATTCCGGCGAGGTTAACACGGGCCGCAGATACGATCCGAACACCAACGGCTGGGCAGGTATCAACGCACCCGATGGACGGGAATGGCACACGGCAGTCTGGAGTGGGACCGAAATGATCGTGTGGGGTGGCTATAATGGCGACCCATTGAATACGGGTGGCAGGTACCTTCCAAGCACCGACCATTGGTCGGCTACGAGTATTAACAACGCACCTGAGGCACGAGTCTTTCACACGGCCGTGTGGACTGGCAACGAAATGATTGTCTGGGGCGGAAGCGATTTCTTCAACCTGTTTAACACCGGTGGTAGATATAATCCCAGCACAAACAGTTGGTTAGCCACAAGTACCACCAATGCGCCAAGTGGCAGAGAATCTCCTACGGCGGTATGGACTGGTGCTGAAATGATCATCTGGGGCGGGAGCAGTTCGAACACTGGCGGGAAATATAACCCGGGCACTGATAGTTGGATGATGACCAGCATTACCAATGCGCCTTCCGCTCGAGCGGCGCACGTGGCCGTCTGGACGGGGAGTCAGATAGTTGGCTTTCTACGAGCACGGCCAACGCCCCTAACGCGCGATATGCTCATACCGCAATCTGGAGTGGCAGCGAAATGATTGTCTGGGGTGGTTCTGACGGCTTTGACGTTTTGAACACTGGCGGCCGATACAATCCCAACGCAGATACATGGACAGCGACCACTACAGCAAACGTGCCCGACAGCCGTGAAGATCACTTGGCGGTCTGGACTGGCAACGAAATGATCGTCTGGGGCGGAGCCAATTTGAACGACGATGACTTAAACACGGGCGGGAGATACACCCCGGGAACGGACAGTTGGACGGGTACCAGCCTGATCAGCGCGCCTGATCCACGAGATGCTCCCACCGCCGTCTGGACTGGCAATGAGATGATCATTTGGGGCGGATCACCTTATAGCGCTTACTTCATCAATACCGGCGGAAGATATTGCGCACATTCTGGCCCCACACCTACGCCTACACCACCGGCAAGGCTTGGTAACATTTCCACGCGCGCCTTTGTGCAGACTGGCGACAACGTGATGATTGGTGGGTTTATTGTGCAAGGGACGGGAACAAAGCGAGTGATCATACGCGCCATTGGCCCTGAGCTCAGTCAATATGGTGTTCCCGATCCATTGCAGGATCCAATATTGGAGCTGCATGATGGCACTGGAGCTTTGATTGCCACGAATGATAACTGGCAGACTACCATCATAGGCGGGATTATCACCCACGATCAGGTGCAGGAAATTCAAGACAGCGGTTACGCACCGGGTGACGGCAGGGAATCTGCGATTATAGCAGACCTGCCAGCGGGCAACTACACCGCGATCGTGCGTGGTGTAAACAGCACCATCGGAGTTGCTCTAGTGGAAGTGTACGATCTCAGTCCTCAGACTAACTTGATCCCTAACACTAATTCACTCCTTGGAAACATCAGTACCCGCTCCTTTGTGCAGACGGGCGACAACGTGATGATTGGCGGTTTCATTGTTCAGGGAGCCACACCAAAGCGAGTGATTATTCGCGCCATTGGCCCGGAGCTGAGTCAATACGGTGTTCCCGATCCATTGCAGGATCCAACACTGGAGCTGCACGATGGCATCGGAGCCTTAATTGGCCGCAATGATAACTGGCAGACTACGATCATCGGCGGGATCATCACCCATGACCAGGTCCAGGATATCATAAATAGCGGACTGGCTCCGGGCGATCCAAGAGAGTCTGCGATCATTGCCGAGCTGCCAGCGGGCAACTACACAGCGATTGTGCGTGGGGCAAGTAACACCACCGGAGTTGCTCTCGTGGAAATTTACGATCTATCCGGCGTTCAATAGCAAAGGCCGGCATCATCGATGCCGGCTAGAGTTCTGCATCAGTGTTTTGTCGGCCCGACAAAATTGGTGTTCATTAGTGTTCATTCGTGGTTGGCTTGATGGTTAACACCGCGAAGACCGCGTTGCGTTTGATGAACGAACCTAAGCACGAAGATGTGCATGCGCCGTTGAGTTATCAGGGCGCATGGCGCATCGTGTGGCTGATCTGCTTGCTGGTCATCATTTTCTTAATCCTGCGCGCGCTTGAACCAGTGATTTTGCTGTTCGCGCTGGTTTTCCTCCTCGCGATGGTCCTGAATCCGATCGTTGTCTGGTTGCAGAAACATCGTGTGCCGCGCTTTGCCGGGGTGGTCCTAGTCATGCTTGCGCTGATTGCTGTCGCCACCACAATCATTCTCTTTGCAATTCCACCACTCAGCAGGCAACTGCAGGAACTGGTGCGGAGCGCTCCGAGCGTCTGGCAGGGCATTCGTGTCCGCATCGAATCCCTCACACAAAATTATCCCGAAGTTCGCGAAGCATTGCCGCGCACCGACGAGATCGCAGGCAAAGCCGGCGCGGCAGCTGGGACACTCGGGAATTTCTTGTTGCGATCGACCATAGGACTGGTCGGCGGCGTGGCCAGCTTTGTGTTCGCTATTTTATTGCTCGTTTTTGTGTTGATCAGTCCGCGTCCGCTCGTGGCCGCGTACCTGGCACTCGCGCCGGTTCGTTATCGCGAGCAGGCGCACCGCACGCTCGCACGGCTGATGCGACAAATGATCGCCTGGGCGCGCGGCGTCGCCATCAATGGCATCATCACGGGTTTATCGATTGGCGTGTTGCTTTGGCTGATTGGTGTGCAACCGGCGCTGATCTTCGGCGTGTTCGGGTTTCTCGGGGAGTTTTTGCCAACTGTCGGCGCATTTCTCGTCTCCATTCCCATACTGCTCGTCGCGCTGAGCATGGGCGCGACAAAATTCTGGCTGGCACTGGGCGTGATTATGCTGGTGTATCAGGTTGAGCTGAATGTTCTGGTGCCGGGCGTGCTCGGTAAAGAGATGCGATTGCATCCGGTGAATATCTTGTTCTTTACACTTGCGACCGTCGAGTTGTTCGGGTTGCTTGGAGTTTTTCTCGCTGTGCCCGCCGCCGCTCTGGTGCAGATCGTGATTGACGAATTTTATTTGCAACCACGCAAGCTGGATTATGCGGCGCTCGATAGCGAAGCAGCCGCGCTTGTCGAAGCCAAAAAGTGACTCCGCGAAACGCGCATCTCAAGGCCCGCCGACGAGGCATCATTATAATTTTCTTTACTTTTGCTGGCGGCTTATGAGAAATATTGGGACTTGAATGGCCCTGTGTGCCAGCACATCAACATTCGGAGGGAATCACAGACAATGCTAAAAAAGATACTCACTGCGTTCGCGTTCCCGTTACTTTTGCTTTTTGGGCCGATTGCGATCGGATCGAGCAATGCCGAAAAATCTGCCGCCAGCCAAAGCGTGAGCGGGACGCTTCAAAGAATGATTGCGGAGAACGGGAGCATCACAATGGATCTCGATCTCAACGGCTTGAACGGAAACGGATCGCTGGTCGCGAGACCCGTCAGACTGAATTTCGCAGTGGCGGCCAATTCGTTCTTCAGCATTCTCGTGTTTAACGATTTGCTGCGTGGTCCTGAGGCGGGTTCAATGGCGCTAGTCCCGCAAAACGTAATGGCCCTGCCGTCCACGCTGGGCGCATCCATTAATCAACTCGTCGTCGAAAAGCTACCGGCGGGCGGGCAGTTTGATCTGGCGGTACGCAATGCGAAAACAGGCTTCACGTTTTTCAACGTCGAGGGACATCAATACGATTACGATGCCAAAGGGCAGGCGCTCAGCATGCAGGGTGGGCGGCTTCTGATCTCAAATGAGTTTGCCAACGCGCTCGGCCGGTCGTCAGATGCGGATTCTCACGTTGGAAAAATCTCGTTTAGCGCAACGATGCGACCAATCGAGGTTCAGACCCTAGCCAACGGCGAAACTAAATCGGTCAGGATGCTGCCACTGCATGGCGCGCTTGGGCCGCGAACACCCACGCTGGTACCGGGACCGGATGTCATCGTGGGAGACTTGCCCCAGGTCGCGCAGGGCGGCAACGACACTGTGAATCATTTTGTCGGCTTGGGTGTGGGAACGACTTCCTGTAACAACGGCGACCAGCCGTTTAATTGGTTTGCGTTGCCGCAAACCGATCACCCGTTCATTCCGCAAAACCTGTATCGAATGAGTGGCGGGCCTAATAACAACGACCACATCGAACAGATCGGCCAATCCTGGGGGAAGCACGCGTTCACGGCATTGGAAGGCGACGCCTGCAGCTTGGGTTGCAACACCAGTGGGTGTACGACGGGCACCCACCTGTGCCCGGGCTGCTCGGATCCTTACTCAGCCAGCTTGAACTATGGCCAGACCGGAATCGGCTCGCGTGCCTGTGTGAACCCGTTTACAGGCGTTTTCGATTCTAACGCCAACAATCACAACGGACACAGTCACATCGGCACATCACACCGCCTCAGGGTGGCGTCGAGCGATCTGAACCCCGCACAGAACACCGGTGCGACGTACTTCGCCGAAGCCCAGTACATCACTCCGCATGAGTACTCATGGTGCCAGAGTCATCCTGGACAGTGCAACATGTATAACAACGGATCCTATCGCCAGTTCACAGTGAGTGGAAGCGGGGACAACTACTCATTTTCTCCAGTCGGTTCCACTGTGCGAATGAAACCTGCCATAATGGCTTGGGCAGACGCAGGCGCTGCAGTGCAGCAAGTCCAGCCGGATACGGCGAACGATGGCTTCTGGCTTATGGGCTATAGAGTGACTAATCCAACTACCGGGGTCTGGCACTATGAGTATGCTTTGTATAACCAGAACCTCGACCGCGGCATTCAGTCCTTCAGTGTGCCTCTTGGCCCAGGAGTTAATATTAGCAACGTCGGCTTCCACGCGCCGCCGCAGGAACCCGGCTGGGCTAACGACTGCACCTTTAACAACCAGGGGTACAGCAGCGTGCCGTGGGCTGTGACTCTGGCCAGTAATTCGATAACCTGGAACAGCGAAACTATGCTGCAAAATCCCAACGCCAATGCCATTCGATACGGCACACTGTATAATTTCCGGTTCGACGCCGATCAACCGCCGCAGAACGCAAATGCCAGCGTCGGATATTTTAAGACAGGATCGCCTTCGACAACGCTAATCCAAGCCCCTTCAGGAGGAGCCAGTCCAACGCCGACGCCCACATCCACCCCAACAGCAACTGCGACAGCTACCGCAACTGCGAACAGCTACAGCTACAGCGACAGCTACCGCAACTGCGACGGCGACGACCACTGCGACGGCTACGCCGACCTCTACTCCGAGACCTAGCCCCACACCGAGGTCTAGTCCGGAACCGCGGCCTCGCCCCACTCCGGCTCCACGGCCGTAGTCCTAGAGAGGGGGAAGTGACGAATGATCAGTGAACAGAACTGTCGTGAAGGCGTGAGAAAAAATGAACTCTCTCAACCTTAACCCCACTCAGCACAACCAGAGGAATCCACCACAATGTCAAAGTTAACGCTCACCGGTTTCGCCCTTCCGTTGTTTTTGCTCTTTGCATCGCCCCAGGCGACTGCTCCAAAGGCCTTCGCCGCCACAAAGGAAAGCCCGGAGATTCAGGGCCAGAGCGGGACTCTTGAAAAAATGATCGTAGAAAGCGGAAGCGTCACAATGGATCTGGATGTGAGCCAGTTGAACGGAAGCGCTTTCATTGCTGGGAATCTTCAGAGCGTGCATTTCGCTGTCGCGGCGAATTCGTTCTTTAGCATTCTTGTGTTCAACGATGTGCTGCGCGGCCCTGAACCGGGGTCCATGGCACTCGTTCCGCAAAACTCTGCTTCGGCTATTCCTGCGTCGTTAGCCTCTTCGCTTAAACAACTCGTCATAGAAAAACTTCCTTCCGACGCAGGGTTCGATCTTGCGGTGCGTGACGCCAAAACCGGCTTCACGTTTTTCAATGTCGAAGGAAATCAATACGATTACGACGCCAGGGCGCAGTTGCTCAGCATCACGGGCGGAAGACTGCTGGTTTCGAAAGAGCTAGCCAAATCGCTGGGCGGGCGGTTGGAGATCGGTACCATCGTTGGAAAAATTTCCATCGGCGCGACCATGCAACCGATCGAGATCACACAGCTTGACCAAAACGGCGATGTGAAATCTGCGAGGCTACCAGCACTGCATCAACCGGGTGTCGGAAGTGTCCCCGGTCCAGACGTCATCATCGGGGAGCTGATCGGCCTGTCACAATTGGACAGTGGCGCAGTTAATGGCCGCGTGGGCATCTCCTTAGGGACCGATGCCTGCAACAAAGGCACGATCGACGTGGATTGGTTTGCCCTGCCGAGCAACGATCATCCGTTTATTCCGCAGAATGTTTACCGAATGAGCGGTGGCCCGCTTAACAACGAGCGGTTCGAGCAGATCGGCCAGTCGTGGGGCAAGCATGCATTCACAGCGGCATCATCAAACACCTGCGGGTTTGGATGCAACGGTGTAGGCGGCAGCCATCTCGGCTCCGGCTGCTCCGATGCATATGGGGCCGGTCTGAATGGCAGCCAAACCGGCATCGGTTCGCGCGCCTGGGTCAATCCGTTCACCGGAAGTTTCCCCGGTTCGACTGCAAACAATCACAGCGGCCACGTTCATGACGTAACGTCTCACCGAATTCTGGTGGACACCGGTGACTTGATCCCAGCGCAGAACCAGGGCGCTACCTATTTTGCCGAGGCTGAATACATCGTGCCGCACGAATACACCTGGTGCCAAAGCCATCCCGGTCAGTGCAACATGTACAACAACGCGTCATATCATCAGTACACCGTGAGTGGCGGCCCCACGACGTTCAGTTTTAGTCCTCTGGGTTCTACTCACCGAGAGCAGCCGGCGATAGTGGCTTGGACAGGAGCTATCGTGAACCAGCTCGAACCTGATCCGGGCAACGATGGCATCTGGTTTATGGGTTACAAGGTGAGCAATCCAACGACCGGAGTGTGGCATTACGAGTACGCGCTCTATAACCAGAATCTTGATCGCGGCATTCAATCCTTTACCGTCCCCATCGGACCGGGAGTCAACATAAGCAATGTCGGATTTCACGCGCCGATTCAGCATCCCGGTTGGGCAAACGACGGTACGTTTAACAATCAAGGTTATAGCAGCACTCCCTGGACTGTGACTCAGGCCAGCGATTCGATAACGTGGAACACCGAAACCTTTGCGCAAAATCAGAATGCCAATGCGATTCGCTACGGCACATTGTATAACTTCCGGTTTGATGCGGACCAGGCGCCAAACCCTACGAATTCAACCGTTGGCTTCTTTAAAACTGGCGCGCCCATGCCGGCTGTGATCCAAGCTCCTGGGAACGTGCCGGCGCCGTCGCCAACGCCGACGCCTACGGCCAGCCCCACACCGACGCCCTCACCCACGCCAACGCCTACTTTCGGGCCTTGCACCCCGCTAACGATAACTGGCGGGACGGATCCAATCGTGCCGGGCACAACGGATACTGGCAACCACTGCGACGACTGTATTACCGCCATTGCGCTGCCGTTTTCATTCCAGTTGTATGGGAACAGCTATAGCAGCGTGAATGCTTCCTCTAACGGGAATGCCCAGTTTGTGACCAGCGATAGCACGTTTGTGACTGTATGCATTCCGTGGTCGGGGCATGACTTCGCTATTCACCCGTTGTTTCAGGATCTGCGCACTGACCTGGCCTTGAGCGGTTGCTCGGCCTATCCTGGTGGGACCTGCGGCATTTTCACATCGGTATCGGGCACTGCGCCTAACCGGATCTTCAACATCGAATGGCGCGCGGTGCTCTTTGGTAACAACGCCTCGAGGTGCAATTTCGAGCTGCGCCTTAGCGAGAACAATCCGAGTCAGGGTTTCGAAATCATCTATGGCGAAATCAACGGCACCGGCGCGACGCAGCAGTGGTCGGCGGGCGTGCAAGGCGCCAGCAGCCAGGGATGTTTCGTGCAGGACTTCTGCAATCCCGCGGCTAACCCGCCTCCTGGGAATAGATCCCGCACGTATGGCGGTGCTGGCGGCTCGCCAACGCCGACAGCTACAGCGACACCGACCTTTACACCGACAGCAACGGCGACTGCTACAGCCACTGCGACGCGGACACCTACGCCTACGGCAACAGCCACAGCGACTGCAACAGCTACCGCCACTGCGATAGCTACCGCCACTGCAACAGCAACGGCGACTGCTACACCGACTGCTACGTCGACGACTACTCCGAGACCGACTCCAACAGCGAGGCCTAACCCCGAGCCCCGTGTTCGGCCTACTCCACCACCGCGGCCCTGACGGCGAAAGTTGCTAGTTGGTTGCTTAAGTGATCAGCTTGCCGCCCCGTAGCTTCGGCGACGGCGGGCACCTGGGCTTCGCGCGCCACCAAAATTTTCGCAAAATCTTCCTGGTTTCTGCTCTGAACGCGTGAGAGAAATTCCGCGCAGGCTTGCTCTTACAGAGGATATTTATGTAGGATAGCGAGCACAATGTCAAAGTTAACGCTTGCCGGGTTCATCCTTCCATTACTCCTGCTCTTTCCTGCCTTCGAGACGCGCTCCGGTAATCCAGCAAGCTATCGAGCGCCTGCAGCCAACGGCGTGCCCAGACCTGATCACGTCGTGATTGTGATTGAAGAGAATCACAGCTACAGCCAGATCATCGGCTCTTCCGCCGCGCCCTACATCAATTCGCTGGCGGCCCAGGGCGCTCTTTTCACCCAATCATACGCGATAACGCACCCCAGCCAGCCCAACTACCTCGACTTGTTCTCGGGCTATAATCAGGGAGTAACCGATGATTCCTG
>WNGL01011406.1_pt1 | contig 10176 bp, 9 predicted proteins | sample 5400591 | NCBI WGS metagenome assembly WNGL01 (sample SAMN13153377, study PRJNA577476) | soil metagenome | isolation source: 80 cm soil or saprolite under Garry oak tree replicate 1 | place: USA:California | collected 2016-06-15 | reverse complement strand
AGCTCAACGCGCCCCGGAGCATCGGGGCGTGGGGAGGCGCAAGGCGCGGCCGCTGTCCCTCGCGCACGCGGCGGCGCCCGCCGGGCGGCCGGGAGGCCGGGTCCCTTTTTTGATGTCGTCATAGATGAAAGGAGAAGAAAAATGTTTCTGTTTCGCAAGTTTCATGTGAAGAAGGACGAACGCGCCCTGCTGTTCAAGAAGGGCGACTTCGTCGACGTGCTGGTCCCGGGTGAACACGTGCGGTTCGACCCGCTGCGTCGGCTGACCGCGGAAAAGTTCGCGCTCGCCGAGCCGCGCTTCGAGCACCGCCTGGCGGACTTCCTGGTGAAGGCCGAGCCGGCGATCGTCGAGCGCGAGTTCCACGTCGTGGCGCTGGGCCCGATGGAAGTCGGACTGCGCTTCGAGAACGGCGTGCTCGCCGAGGTGCTGGCGCCGAACACCCGTCGCCTGTACTTCAAGGGCTACATCGATCTGCGCTTCGAGCGCATCGACATCGCGAACGACTTCGAGGTCGAGGCCAAGCTCGCGCCGCAGCTCGTCGCCTTCACCGCCACTGGCTTCAAGGCCAAGGTGACCGGCGCGGACGGCGTGTACGGCGTGCAGGTGCCGCAGTTTCACGTGGGCGTCCTGTACGTCGACGGCAAGCTGGCCGATGTGCTGGACGCGGGCCTGCGGGGCTTCTTCCGCTTCGGCCGGGACGTGCGCGTCGAGTTCGTGGATCTGCGTATGCAGGTGATCGAAGTGGCGGGCCAGGAAATCCTGACCAAGGACAAGGTGCCGCTGCGCGTGAACCTCAACGCGGGCTACCGCGTGACCGACGTGCGTGCGGCCTTCGCCAAGCAGGCAAAGCCGGTGGACTACCTGTACAAGGAACTCCAGTTCGGCCTGCGTGCTGCGGTAGGTACCCGCACCCTGGACGAGCTGCTGGAGAACAAGGTGGTGATCGACCAGGTGGTCGCCGAGCACATCAAGCGCCGCGTAGCGGACTTCGGCCTCGAGGTCGAGTCGGTCGGCGTGAAGGACATCATCCTGCCGGGCGAGATGAAGGTGATCCTCGCCAAGGTGGTGGAAGCGGAAAAGGTCGCGCTGGCGAACGTGATTCGCCGCCGTGAAGAAACCGCTGCCACCCGCTCGCTGCTGAACACCGCGCGAGTGATGGAAGACAACCCGACCGCGCTGCGACTGAAGGAGCTGGAGACTCTGGAAAAGGTCACCGAGAAGATCGACAAGATCTCGGTGTTCGGTGGCCTGGATGCGGTGCTGAAGGATCTGGTGAAGATCCGATGAGAGCCGCAGTTACTTGAACGGCCGGGGTGAAACCCCCGGTTTTTTTGCGCAACATGGCGCGCGCCCGTCAGCGCCGCAAAGATTGCTGCCGCGCACGTCGAGCCCCCGCGGCGCCCATTCAAGCCGCTTTGCGGGACCGGCGGCGGGCATGCGCGGCGTCGATCACCTGCCGGGCCCGGCGTCGCGCCTCCTCGTGCCCCACGGCGCCGCGCATCCAGGGTCATCCAAGAGGGCGGGTGCGGCGCGACGATTACCGCTAGCGGAACTCCGCGAGCTCCGGTTCGTCGGCTATGGCCCGGGCGCTAAGTCGAAGTGGTAGACCAGCCGGATACCCAGGGTGTCAACGTTCTGCCCCATCAACCTGATCGCTCCAGCCATGGCGCCCTCCCCGACGTTCTGGTATTGCTCCCACTCGAAACCCAAGCTCATGCGGTCGGGGAAGCTGAGGGGCCGAAAGTCGACACCGAGTCCTATAACCGTACCGCCGCCGTTCTTAGTGCCGCTGGCCCCGCCGAAGCCCCACTTCGCGTGCCAAGCGCCCACGCCCAGCCTGGCGAACAGGTCGACTTGCTTATGCACCGCCACCTTTCCAACCAAGGTAAGGGCGAGCGATTTGGCGTCGACGCTGGCCGGAGTACTGGAGAAATCGACGATCTTGCCGAGATTTGCGTACCCGAGCTCCACGGCAAGCTGCGGGGAAAGGCTGAGCCCCACAAATGGTTTCACGTAAGTGCTGGTGTCCTTGTCACCGCTGAGGCCGGTCGGCGTCCACTCGGTGTTCGTTTTACCGGCGGTTGCACCGACATACCACTGCGCGGACGCCCATCCGGGTGCGAGCAATGCCGCGACGAGCGACACAAACAGCGCTTGCTTCCCTATCGTTCTCATTTTTCCATCCCCCTTTCTTCTGCGTTCCAAAAACTTCCTCCGACTGCGCCGAGGATATTTATGCGCTCCGGACACTTCGGAGTCAAGCTTGTACGACGAGCAGGCTCGCGTGCGACTCGCCGCAGACGCAGGCTAGCGGCTCGAGACGGACAAACCCAACGCGACATGTCAGGTAAACCCTCGCGTTCAGCGGAACTCCGCGAGCTCCGGGTCGTCGATCTTCTGCGCCGGAAGCCCGGTGATCGCCGGGAGTTTCGAGAGGCGCGGCATGCCGAGGCTCGTCTGCACCTTGCCGGCCGCGTCCTTCCACACGAGACCGGGCGTCCCGGACAGGCCGAAGCGGTCCATCAGCTCGAAGTTCGCATCGAGCTGTGGGGTTGAAGCGCCTTCCACGCCAGATGGCAATACCAGCAATTCGCGTCGAAGAAAACGTAGAGAACGCGCTTGGGCGAGGTCGAGCCTTCGACGACGGCGTCGGTTTTTTCGAAGGTGGAGAAGAGGGCGGGAAGGTCGCGCGCTGCGGGTTTTTTCGTGTCCGCTGCGGCGGCTGCGAATGCCGTTAGGGCAACGCAGACGATCACAAAGCTGGAAGAGAGCTTCGCACCGAGGCGCGAAGAGCTTGGGGAGGGGTTCGATTTCATCGGATGATCGTGCCTCAGCGCAAGTTCGCAGTACTGCGCGACCCTCGATTGGAACGCTGTCGATGCGTTCTTATTCGCTTCGGCTACGTTTCCGTTCGCGGTTCATATCCGGCAAGGCGAACATCCTCAGCAATATCATCCGCTAATTTCCATTCATTCCGCTTCGTAACGCTGTCCAAACTCGGCGCGGCGTACACAAATCTTCTGTCATACTGGTCGTAGAGCTTCTGAAAGAAGTCTTTCAGCAATAAGGGGCTGCTTGACGCTGGAAATGAAGAAAGCACCTCACCCGCTGACTTCTTGCCAGGTTTTACCAGTGCCAGTGCGACCGCTTCATACTTGGTTGGATCGTCCCGCAAATCGCTACGCCCTGCCAGTCTTGAGAGGACATCGTGATAGCGAACAATGGAGTCAGACACCCGACCGTCGCTTTCGATGGCTACGTCATTGGGATTCACATTGGTCCCAGCACGATTCGCACTCATGACATGCGCAAAACCGTAAACAAGCGTGGGATATGAAATATGTAGATTCGTGCAGTCTCCCACTGCCTCTTCCATTCGATTGGTCAGGTTGCGAAACGCATTCAAGGTTCCCTTGACGGACACAGCAAGAACAGGCCCTACGCCCTCTTTTGATACCACCACATCTACGTTCTTGGTTTTCAATCCACCGAGGATGGTCCGCTCGCCTCCACCACCGCTGCCTTCCACAAAGCTCAGGACCTTCTTATCCCCCTTTGCTGTGACCGCAAAGGGCGGCCTTGGGGTAATGTCTTCCGGATCAAACCCGCCTTCCAACACGAGGCGACAAGCGACATACCAATGCGACGGCTTGATGTGGCCGGCGCTCTGATGGGTCGCTTCTCCCGATACGAACTTTTGCAACGCCTCTTGAAGTCCGAGCCACTCACACTGTGATGTTGCCTTAGCCATCCAGTCTCCATTGCCTGAGAGACTGCAATCCCTCCACAACAGGTCTCCATGTCACATCCGGCCTGGACCGCTTTGAGATGAGCAGCTGCGAAGCCTCACGCGGTTCCAATTTAAGCATTCCACCACCAAGAGGATGCCCTTCGATCTCACAACTTAATTCCGTAAGCGGACTCGACCAAAGATCCTGAGCCTTTCGCGCCGATACTCCGGGTCTAAACGAAACCACATGCACGGAATTCGTTCCTGCACACCCCGCCAAATTCAAAGCAAGCGTCGGAGTCTCACCGCTCATATAAGAAAGGAAAGCATCCGGAATTGATACGTCAGGAACCACATACCAAGGGTCGCGATTTCTGCACTTGTAGGTTTGACGCGCTTCCCGGCCGCGTGGAGTGTCGAGGTATCGCATCACCGAAGATGGAACCGGCTTTCCCGTGTTCAGGTGCAAAAGGTAAATCGGTTCGTCATCCTGCATCCACTTCTGGACTATTTTTTTTGTAATTGAACCGCCTCGAAGCGCTCTTCCGTTGCGCACAGTGGGTAACAGGACACTTGTTGGGATGCCAAGTTTGTCTGCCATGGAAGGCTTCAGGTGGAAAAATTCGTTATCACCCGTCACGTAACCAATACCGACGCTCGCAATATCGCCGAGCCGAATAACATCATCTCCGTCCCTGAATTCCGCATAAGCGTCACGCGCTTCACTCGACATCAGGAATGGACGAAGACGCCATCCCCAACGATGAAGTTCGCTTAACGTGATCGCGTTGCTCTTCCTCGGTGGCGTCTCAGAGAATCGGAACGTCTCCAGTTCAGTGAACTGTACGGCTTCACACGATGATCCGTAACCGTCAAGAAAGAGCAGCCAGCAATTTTCGGACAATTCCGGAAAAAGCTTTTTTCGGATGGCGATAACTTGAACCTTCGCGAATCGGCTAACGAAGAATTGAAGCACGGGCCTGGCGTACGGCGCATGCCCGATTTCCGCAGGCACCACAAAAGACATTCTCCCTCCGCTCTTGAGCAACGTGGCCGTCGCAATAAGAAACGGCGCCCAGGACGACATAAGGGAGGACATCTTTACTCCGTGTCGCGCGCATAGTCTCAACGCGGCTTCGCGAACGTGGCCCGAGAATCGTTGGTACCTTATGAACGGAGGGTTACCAACAGCACACTCGAATCTCTCATGGGTTTCATTGGCCCAAGCGAAAAAATCCCCTTGGTGAATTAAGGAGCCGGGGACCGTTTCGTGAATAATTTTCGCCGCTTCTAGATCCTGCTCGACGCCTACGCTATTGGGATGAATCCTGATAAACCTGCCGTCTCCACAAGATGGATCAAGCAGTCTGTCGCGATCATGACGTACCGCCCAACAAACAAGGGATCTGACGATGTCGTCGGGAGTGTAGTAAGCACCAAGGGACTTTTGTGTGGCTCTGTCCATTTCTGGTTTCGGTTTTTTTTGCCGGTTCAAATATTACGACCAAAGACACGACATATCAAAGGCTATAGCACTCCCTTGCTCGCGATCTTTGAGCGATGCCATGGCTGCTGACTATTTGTTGTCCGCCCCGCAATTCACCCCGCCTCCTGCCCCTTCGCCTTGAACACGGCGCCGGCAGCCGGCGTGGTGAGGAACTTGATCAGCGCCTTTGCCGCCGACGGGTCCTTCGAGCCCACGCCGACGCCGGCATGGAAGACGGTGTAGTTCTGCAGTTCGGGTGGCAGAGGCCCCAGGACTTCGACGCCGGGCGCGGCCATCAGTTCGTTGACGAGGATGACGCCGAGCTGGACTTTTCCCGAGGCGACGAGCTGGCCGACTTCGACGCCCGAGGAGGCGGGGACGATTTTCGGTCTCATCTGTTCGGCGATGCCGATGCGCTGGAGAAGGCCCGCGAAGTAGATGCCGCTCTGGCCTTCTTTCGCCCAAGTAATGGAGTCCGCGGCGAGGAGCGTGCGCTTGAGCGCTCGCGGCGTGCGGATGTCGGGACGCCGCGCGCCCTTCTTGATCCCGATTCCCACTCCCGAGCGCGCGATCGAGGCGCGCCCGCGCGCGTCCACCTTGCCCTGTTTCGCGAGGTCGTTGAGCCCGGCGGCGGGGAGTATCGCGAGGTCGAAGGCTTCGCCCGCCTCGATCTGGCGCTTCAATGCGGCGGCGAGGCCGAAGGAGATCACCAACTTGTGCTTGGTCTCGCGCTCGAAGGCGGGCGCGAGCTCCAGCAGCGCCTCCCTCACGCCGTTCGAGGCGAGGACCTTGATTTCGGCGGCGGAGGCGGAAGTCGTGGCGAGCATGGCTGCGATTGCGGCGAGCGTCTTTGCGTTCATGGGTCTCCCTCAGATTTCCATCAGGTCGCGACCGACGACGATTTCTCCCTTGTAGTGCTTGCGCACGCCCTCCGTCCACATGTCGTCGGTGATCGAGTTGTCGTCGGGCGGGACGAAGTGCGTGAGGACGAGCGTCTTCACTCCCGCGGCAGCCGCCAGCTTGCCGAGGTCCTCGGTCACGATGTGGCTCGCCAGCAGATGCTCGCGCAGCGTCGCGGCGTTGGGGACCTTCTTCAGGAGGGCTTCCAGGCCGCCGAGGTGCATGACTTCCGACACGAGCACGTCGGCGCCCCTGGCGAGAGCGATCAGCTCGGGTGAAGTGGTGGTGTCGCCCGAGATCACGATAGCGCGGTCGGCGGCATCGAAGCGGTAGGCGTAGGCGTGAACGATCGGAGGATGGCGCACCCGCGCCGCGGTGACCTTGACGTCCGCGTTCTGCATGACGAGACCCGGTGCGTCGAATTCGTGCGCGGTGACGAGCTTGCGCAAGTCCGGCCGGCCCTCGTCGCCGATGCGCGTCTCGATGTCGAAGCGGTTCAGCAGCCAGTACGCCTCGGTCATCGCCTTGATCGGCGGCGGGCCGTAGGCGTCCACCGGCGCGCGCAGGCCGGCTGCCCAAGCGTCGTAGACGAGGTTGCCGTAGTCGAGGTTGTGGTCGGAGTGGTGGTGCGTGATGAAGACATAGCGCAGCGTATTGAGCGCGACCCCCGCGCGCACCAGCTGAATCGCCACGCCCTCGCCGCAATCCACCACGTAGGGCACGCCGTTGACGACGATCAGGTTCGCCGACTTCGAGCGCCCGGGTGCGACGATACGCGGGCCGCCGCCGGTGCCGAGCAGTACGAGCCGGGTCTTCTTTGAGTCACCTTGGGCGCGCACCGCGCGCAAGGGCGCGAGCGCCGCCGTCGCCGCCAATGCCGCCACGCCGGAAAGAAAATTCCGGCGGAATGACGAGATCATTTTCCCCCCGCGATGAATGTAGGGAGCATCCTACCCTTGTGTTCCCGGCAAAGCTAAGTCGGGGAAACCTTACACGACCACCCCGGCGCTTTCGCGCCACCCCTCCTCAAGCGAGGAGGGGATAACTTCACGCGGCGACGACGAGTTTGCCGAACCCCGCTCCGAGCACCGCCGCCAGATCCACCTCGGGCTGCGGCCGGCTGAAGAGGTAGCCTTGCGCCTCCTCGCAGCCTTCTTTCTGCAGGAAGCGCAACTGCGCTTCGGTCTCGACGCCTTCGGCGATCGTCTCCAGGCGCAGGTTCCTCGCGAGCGCGATCACGGTGCGGACGATGACGGCGTTGTCCTCGTTTTCGGGCGTGCCCCTCACGAACGACTGGTCCACCTTGAGAAAGTCGAGCGGAAAGCGGTTGAGATAACCCAAAGACGAATGTCCCGTTCCGAAATCGTCGATCGCGAGCGAGATCCCCAGCGCCTTCAGGCTGCGCAGGATCCCGGCGCTGCGCGCCGGATTGTCCATCGCCACCGATTCGGTGACCTCCAGCTCGAGCGCCTCGGCAGCGACCCCGGCGCGCTCCAGGGCGCGCGACACGCTCGCGACGAGGTCGCTCTGGCGGAACTGGCGCGGCGACAGGTTCACCGCCATGCGCAGGTTCGCATGGCCGGACTCGCGCCAGCGCCGCGACTGCGCGCAGGCGGTCTCCAGCACCCACTGCCCGATGGGAATGATGAGGCCGGTCTCCTCGGCGAGGGGAATGAAGTTCGCGGGCGGCACCATGCCGAGCGACGGATGCTGCCAGCGGATGAGCGCCTCCACGCCGCCGATGCCGCCGGTGCGCAGGTCCACGCGCGGCTGGTAGTGGAGCCGCAGCTCGTCGCGCTCGAGCGCGCGGCGCAGCGCCGCTTCGAGCTCCAGGCGCTCCGCGGCGGCCGAATTCATCTTCGCCGTGTAATAACGGAAGGCGCCGCCCTCTTCCCTGGTGCGGAGCATCGCGATTTCCGCGTTCGCCACGACGCTCTCCGCGGACTCGGCGTCGGTCGGGTACAGGGCGATGCCGATGTTCGCGCCGAGAAAGATCTCCTGGCCGAGAATCGAGAAGGGCTCGGCGAGCGCTTCCCGGAGCCTGCCGGCGACGCGCGCCGCGTCGTTGGGCGCGGCGATCTCCCGCAGTAGGACGGCGAACTTGTCGCCGCCCATCCTCGCGACCGTGTCGTTTTCCCACACGCTCTTCGCGAGTCGCTCGCCGAACGCCACGAGCACACGGTCGCCGGCGGCGCGCCCGAAGCTCTCGTTCACCCGCTGAAAGCGCTCCAGGTTGAGCCACAGTATCCCGACCAGCTTGCCGGAGCGTCCCGCTCCGATAAGGGCGCGCCGCACCCGGTCGGCGAACAGGTTCCGGTTCGGCAGCCCCGTGAGCGCGTCGTAGTTGGCGTTTCGCTCGAGCTCCGCCTCGTAGGCCTTGATTCCGGTGACGTCGTTCTGGATGCCCACGAAGTGACCGACCTGTCCTTCGGCGGTCCGCACCGGGGAAATCCTCAACTGGTTCCAGAACAGAGTGCCGTCCTTGCGATAGTTGCGCAGAACGACTTCCGTCTCCTTGCCTTCGCGGACGGCGATGCGGATCTCCTCCAAGCCGGGCTGGTCGGTGTCGGCGCCCTGCAGGAAGCGGCAATTGCGGCCGATCGCCTCGGCCGCGGTGTAGCCGGTGGTCTTCTCGAACGCCGGGTTGACGTAGACGAGCGGATGGTCGGGCATGGCCGCGTCCGCGATCAGGATTCCGTTCACGCTCGATTCGATCGCGTTCGCCTGCAGGTGCAGGCGCTGCTCGGCGATTTTCTGTTGCGCGATGGTCTGCTCGCGCACCGCGATCTCGCGACGGATGAAGTAGAAGACCGACACCGCGAGAACGAGAAGGCCCAGGGTGAAGACCGCGAGTCCCGCGATCGCCGCCGCGGCGCTCCGCGTCGCGTCGGCGTTGCGCAGGGCGAGGAGCCGGTTTTCCTCGCGGTCGAGCTCGTCGATCGTATTGCGGACCGCGGTCATGAGCGCGTCGCCCTCGCCGCGCTCGAGGACACGCTGCGCGGCAGTTGCGCCCGCGCTGCGGCGCGCTGCGATGACGCGATCCATGAATCCGAATTTCCGCTCGATTTCCGCCTGGGCGCGTTGCAGCCTTTGCTGCTGCCCGGCGTTGTCGGCGGTCAATTCGCGCAGCGTCTTCAGCTTCGAGCGTGCACCGGCGGCCGCATGGTCGTACTGCTCGACGTAGAGCGGTCTTGCGGCGATCGCGAAGCCGCGTTCGGAGGCTTCTGCGCTGACCACGGCGCCGAGAAGCTCATCGAGGGCCCGCCGCACTTCCAGCGTGTGGGCGACCCAGCTGTCCGCCTCTCTTACTTTACCGACGTTGTAGTAAGTGACCGCGACGTTGAGAAGCAGGACGACGCCCGTGGCCGCCAGGCCTGCCTTCAGGCGAGTGGAGATCGCAGCTTGCACTTCCTTTCCTCCGACTGCCCGGAAACCCGCGCCAGGGATCTCAACGCACCACGGCCACTCCCGTCGCCGAGGTCCCGAGCCCGGTCTGCAGCTGCACGCCCGCCGGAATCAGGGTTCCGCTCGGCGGTTTCGGGCACGAGGTCGTGGCGGCCGTGATGTCGTAGGCCTCGATGCCGACGTGGGTGGCGCGGAACGCGAGGGTGCTCCCGGCGAGGACCACGGTCGCGACGCCGACGCCGGTCGCGCTCGCGCCGCCGGTATTGTTGAACGCGCACCGGACCGGCTTGGCCGGCACGCTCGCGTCGTAGACCTCGACGCCCGCATCGGTCGCGCGCACCACCCGCGTCCCCACCACGCCGACCCCGACCCCGGTGGAGCTCCCGCCGCCGCTGTTGTTGAAGCCGAGCCGCGAAGGCGTCGCGCCGCTGACGCTGACGACGTCGATCCCCAGGTTGGTCGCGCGCACCAGCGTCGTTCCGACCGTAAGCCAGGCGAGGGCTGTCCCCGTGCTCGATCCGGTCATGTTGGTGACGACGTTGGCGGTGAGGCTCGGCGTGGCGGGAACGCTCATGCTGTATTCCTCCAGCCCGGTCGAGTGGGACCGCCACACGCGCGGGGAGGCCGCGGCGAGCGCCACCCCGGTCGAGCTGCC
>WNGL01030986.1_pt1 | contig 10177 bp, 14 predicted proteins | sample 5400591 | NCBI WGS metagenome assembly WNGL01 (sample SAMN13153377, study PRJNA577476) | soil metagenome | isolation source: 80 cm soil or saprolite under Garry oak tree replicate 1 | place: USA:California | collected 2016-06-15 | reverse complement strand
AAGGTCCGGCGGGTGTACGGGTTCCGCTTGGACCGGTTCATCCGCAGCGGGCCCGCCGATGCCTTCGCGTTCGCGAAGGAGTGCCATCAGGCCGGCACCGAGCTGGTGACCGTCGCGGATGGCGTGCACGTCAAGTCCGGCAAGGACGACATCGTCACGCAGGTCTTGCTGTTCGCGTTCTCGCTCGCTGCCCAGCTCGAACTGGCGGCACGCGGTGACCGCATCGCAGCCCGGCGCCAACTCGCGGAAGAACGCGGCGAGAGCTGGGGGCGGCCGAGCCGCATCGACCGGACGACCGCCGCCACCATCTTGCGGATGAGGCGTGAAGGTCGAACGGTCCGGGCCATCGCAGCCGCTATCAAAGTGCCGCGGTCGACGGTCGGGCGGGTCTTGTCCCGAAATACTCCCCTGCCAGCGACCGCCTGAAACGGGCGGGACCAGCCTGGTCAGCAGGGGTAGTCCAGGAAGTAAACATCTGGGACGGTCTGGGCGGTGGCCCTTCTACTGGAGCCCGCGCCAGGCCCTGGACGCGGCGCGTCACTTCGCGCCGAGCCGCAGGGCCTTCCGCCGCTTTGCGCCGTGCGGATGGCGCGCGAACCGCACCCAGTAGACCTATGTTGTCCCTCATGCCGGCCCTTCCACCCCTCACGAAAGAGCTACAGCTTCTCAGCGAAGCCGAACTCCTGGACCGCGCGAATGCTTGCATGCTCAGGGGAAGCGAAACTGGGCCCGCCGACGCCGGATTGTGGCTCGAAGCGCAGCTCTGTCTCAACGAGCGCTCGGGTCGGCAGATGCTTCGGTACACTCGGTGGATGACCATTCTCACGGGCGTCGTCACGTTCCTCACGGTTGTGGTGACGGCGACCACGATATGGATGGCGTTCAGGTCGTGTCCTTAGCGACGGAGGCGGTCGACGCTCCGCAAGCTGGGCGGTCCTGGCTCGGCTACTCGACGTGGGCGGCGCGGCAGGCGGCGGTGTAGCCTGTTCAGCGAGGTCGCCATGCGCTTCCCGATTCGGTTCGACGCCGCGTACCGCGTCCTCTCCGCTGCTCTGCTCCTGGCGCCGTCCGACTCGTTCGTGGAGGTCGAGGGCAACGATGTTCGGTTTCGGATGGCCTGGGGGTTTCGGGCGCGCTTCCCGAGGGTGTCGGTCACCGAGCACCAGAAAAGTCGCCCAGTCGCGGCGTGCACGGCTTCGCTGCCGATGGCTCGTGAATGGCTCCGCAGGGCATCGTCGGCATCAACCTGGAGCCCCGCCAGCGCGGGTACGTGCTGGGGTTCCCCGTGCGGCTCCGAAACCTGCTCGTCAGCGTCGAGGACCCGGCCGGCTTGATGGCCGCGCTGACCATGTGACGCGCTTCGTAGCGCGGTGGGAGACCCAGCAGTAGACGTAGAATATGACCAGTTGCGTGGCCGACTTGGACATTGCCGCAGGCGGGACAGACTCTGCCGTGTTCCCCGAGCAGCTCGTCCATTCCATTTCGGTCGAGAACCGGACGGCTCTGCCGCTACATGTCCGCGTCATAGGTGCGCCCGGGTCTCGGGCGCTCCTGGTTGTCATCGAGGGCGGGCCGGTGCCGCTCTTCCAAACCCCTGACCGCGCGGCGGCTCCCCAGAACTGAGACCGTGCTGCTGGAGCAGAAGCACTCGAACGGCAAAAGGCCGAGAGCATGACGAAGCTGCGCCGCTACCACCTCGGTCTGAGGACGGACAAGAGCTTCCTTGCGCGGCGGCAGGGAGCACGTCTTCGCCTTCGTGCCTGGGGGCACTCGGGGCGTCCGGTGAAGCCAGCACTCGGCCCAGGTTGGCGAATCACGTTCGAGCGCCGACCTCTCAAGTTCGACGACGAGGTCATGCAGGTCAACACGGAGCCGATTCTTCACGCTCCAGACATCGTGGTCGCGCGTCGGGTGGCTCTCCTCGTCTACGGTGCGCACGGCGTGCTGGAGGGGAGCCCTCCCGGCGTGTTCGTGCGGGGGTTCGCTCCGTACCGGCCCTCGCCGCTCGACAAGCACGAGTTCGACCGCCTCGACCCGCTGGAGCGCGAGGCGATTCAGGAGCACGGCATCTTGCAGATGGCCAGCGTCGAGGCGGCATGCCGGTTCGCAGCCAAGCTCTCCCGCGACCTCGATGGTCACTACGCTTGCCTCAAGCTGATGCTCAGCTACTCCGATTACTCCTTCCACTGGATGGAACTTCATCCCGACTACGGTCAGCGAGACTTCGTCCAGTCAGAAGCGCCGTTCGACCACATCGTGTGGGCGCGCGCGATAACCGGAGCGTACGGTTCCATCGAGGAGCTAGGTCTAGAGGTCCGAGCGAAAGGGAAGCCTTCGGTCAGCGATGGGCAATGGGAGCCGAGTTGTCTGGCGGACTTGGAACAGCGTCTCCAGAAGCGCGGCATAAGCCTAGACGACCGCCAGATATGGACCGTTCGCGGTAGTCGCAGAGCCATTCAGAAGCTGACCGCCGACAGACTGCTGTCGCCGCGACGCGCGTCCTGGTCGAAGGGGCTTCACGTCCGCGACGTTTCAGCCCCACTCGTTGACACCATCAACGCCGCGTCTCGGCTGCGAAGCAGCGTGGCCGCCCATCGCTCGCAGGACCTCCGACGCCGCCTTTCCCCGGTGGATGTCCACAACGTCCAGATGGTCGCGCGACGGCTGCTGATGGAGAGCTTCGGGGAATGGCGGCGGACGGACTAGCGCAATCACCGGCCGCGCACGCGCACGGGAACGGCTGGTTTCCGGCAAGGGACTTGCCTGCCCTCGCCCGTGGCCCCCAAGCTGCACGACCTTCTTGTCGGTCGTGGTGTTGAGTTTCTGGACCGCGGCGAGCGACTCCCACGCGACCGAGGTGTCGAGGCCCATCACGTGCTTCGGAGGCGCGTGCGTGCCCCGCTTCAAGATGTCCCCGGCGGCCTGTTCGGAACACCAGGACTATCTGCTCGTCCCCTGCGTCAAGGCGCTCGCGACAGCGCCCTGGCACGGTCGAGCACAGCACCTTCATGGCGGTGGCGATGTCGCGGATGCTGCGGCCCTCGCTTCGAAGCCCCCGGGGACGCTCACGGCCGCCGGCAGACAGGCGCTCGGGACGCCTCGCGTGCTTCCCCTCGGACTCCAGAGGTCGGGCGTCGCGGCGATGCGCTCGAAGTGCTACGCCACGCGACGGGCACAAGTTGTGGAGTGATGTCGCTGACTCCGCTGCGCGACCCGGGCGGAGCGCGGCTCACCAGATGTGCGGCACGAGCCGGTAGGGCACCCGGCGGCGGTAGGCTTCGTGGCCTTCTAGCTCGCGCGCGAGCAGCTTCTCTTCGCCGACGATGCGCACCATCAGCAACAGAACCAACCCGAGGCCGACCAGCAGGCCCCACGCGGAGCCGAGCAGCAGCGGGCCCCCGACGAACATCAAGCTGGCGCCCAGATACATGGGATGGCGCACCACGCCGTAGACGCCCGTGGAGACCACCTGCTGCCGGCGCTCGGGCTGGATGCGCACCAGCGGCGACAAGAAGGTGTTGTCTGAGAACGAGCGGAACAGGAAGAAAGCGGCTCCGAGGAGCAGAACGCCACCGCCGGCCTCGACCCACGGTGGGAGGCGCGGCGCCCAGCCGAAGCGCCTGTCGAGCGCCGGCAGCGCAATCCACGCGATGAACCCGATGACCAGCCCGTAGACGATGAACTTGTCGGAGCGCGACTGACCCCCGCTGCCCGGCTTGCGGTACCGCTCGGCCAACAGCGCCGGGTCCCTGCGATAGAGCTAGCCGATGCACGTCGTGCAGAGCGCCACGAACCAGAGGCCGAAGAGCCAGCCCTGGGCCCAGCGCCAGTCGCCGGACAGCCACAGTTGCACCGGCCACATGACCAGGCAGGCGCCGGTGGCGACAAGTTTGGACCAAGAGACTGTCGGCGCGGAGGGCATGGACCGCGCCAGCTTGACACATGACTTACTGAGCAAGGTCGGCGAAAATGCTTGCGAGCCCGGTGGCCGCTCGCATCGGGCCACCTCCAGAGGGAGAAAGTGCGAATGCGCTGGTACCACTACATCGCCTACTTCATGGGGGCCGCGTTTCTGGCGAACGCGATTCCACACTTCGTGAGCGGCGTCACTGGGCACGCGTTCCAGAGCCCGTTCGCGACTCCGCCTGGCGAAGGGCTATCGCCAGCGTGGGTCAACGTCTTGTGGGGCTCGGCGAATCTCGTCGTCGCGTACCTACTCCTGGGGCGGGTCGGGAACTTCGAGTCCCGTCGTTGGCGTCATGTCCTGGTCGCGGGCGCGGGTGGTCTGGCGATGGCGCTGATGCTCTCGCGCACCTTTGGACGCTTCTACGGCGGTCTGTGAGGCGAGCGCGGCCGCAGTCTTGGGCGCATCCTCGGGGAGAGTACGTCTGCTCTTCTGCCGCTTCTTCCAGTGGAGAACGACCGTGAACGAGAAGAGAAAGCAGTCGCTGTACTTTCCAGAGGACGTGCTTCAAGAAATCCAGGCCGAGGCCATTCGTCAGGACCGTTCGCTTTCCTGGGTGGTGCAGCGGGCGTGGGCGGTCGCCCGCGAACGGATAGCGAACATGCCCAGCGCGCCGGGCACCACGCCTCCGACCAGCCCCTGATGCGCGGCCCAGCGCCCTCGCCACGGTCGAGCGCGGCACCTTCATGGCGACAGCGATGTCGAGGATTATGCTGCGGCCCTCGTCTCGGAGGACCCGGAGACGCTCATGGTCGCTGGCAGACAGCCGCTGAGGACGGCCCCAGCGCTTCCCCTCGGACTCCAGACGGTCCCGCGCCGCAGCGATGCGCTCGTTGATGGCGAGCCACTCCATCTTCGCGGCCCAAGCGATGACGGCGAGGATGACCTCGGTCGGAACGCAGAGGGCCACGCAAGACAGCCCTCACGAAGGACACGGTAATACTAGCGAGCGGCTAGAATCAGTCTCATGACGAATGAGCACACGGTCTACATCTGGAGTGACGGCACGACGGCAGGCGTGAATGTCGCCATCCCCTCGCTCGGTGAACAGTTCTACATCCCTGACTCGCGGCTGGCGTTGGCTGAGGCGGCGAAGCGCTTGGGAATCGCAATCGAAGAGGTGCAGCAGAGGCAAGGTCCGCCGCCGAACCAGAGTTAGGTACCCCCGGCAGGTCTTCAGCTCGCCGAATGGCCCTAGAGTCTGCATTATCAGGCCATTGATAACGGGGTCGGCCCACGCTGCCTCCGGTGCCTGGCGCACGACCCATCGACACGACGGCCGGGGAGGTCGTGGCGTCGGAAGTCGGCAGCGTTCCGTTGTTCGACGGGGACACAGCGGCAGACCGGGGGTGGCCTGACCGGGCGGGGGAGGCGCGTGCATGCGAGGCCGTGTACCTGGTGCGCTTCCGCCGAGCGGCATGTCGACTGCTGGCGCCGCCGACGGCAGAGCGCTGACGCCCGGCTGCCTCGTGGCCGAGGCGCGCTCCACCGGGCGAGGCGGCTGCCAAGAAGGAGTGCACGACATGAGCACCAGGGATTTCGAGAGCGCCTGAGCCCGGCCCACTCCTTCTCGCGCAGCTATTCCCGTTGGCTCACCTTGTGAGCGCGCTCACACTTGTTGAGGGCCGGAGCAGCCTTCTCTGGGCAGGGTCAGCGATGGACGAGGGAGGGGCACCCTCGCGAAGCGTGAGCGCCTGCGACGGCGAGGCTGTGTGCGTCAGGTGGTGGCTGAAGGGTCGAGGCGATCGACGAGGGTGCGGAAGGTGTCGGCGAACTCCGGGTCGTAGTCCTGGGGGTGCTCGGCGACGAAGGAGATCACCTTCCGGTAGCAGTCCGCCGCCTGCTTGTTCTCGCCGCGCGCCTCATGGACCATGCCGAGGCGGTCGTACCCGTCGTGCATATCCGGGAAGCGCGCCAGGAGGTCGTGGGCGGCCTGTTCGGCTTCGTCGAGCTTGCCGGCGTGGACGAGATCAACCACTGCGTTGGAAGCCTCGGTGAGCGCCACGGCATCATCCAGGAAGACGGTCCCCATCGCCTGCATCGGGGAAGCGGTGGTCACAGCGGCGCGAGCCGCCTCGCGGGTTGCAGAGGCGCCTGCCTCGTCCTTCTCGAGGCAGCAGCGCTTGTATTTCTTGCCGGAGCCGCAGGGGCAGGGATCATTCCGTCCGGTCTTGGCCATGGCGGTCGAGCGCTCCAGTGAGGAGGAGGCCCTTTGTACCGAACGCTCTTGCGGGATGCGAGATTCAACGCGTTCCAACTCAAGGTGGACCATGAGCGGGCCGCGGTGACGCGGAGGGGGCGCTGCGAGCTGTGCGGCGGAGTCCTCCACGCATCGCCGTTCCAGCGCAAGCCGCGTGGCGGGCCTGTCGAACTTGGTGCGAAACACGACGTCCGCTTCAGCTTCTGCTGCGCGGTGGACGGCTGCCGCAAGCGGCACACCCCACCGTCGCTGCGCTTCCTGGGGCGAAAGGTTTACCTGGGCGCGGTGGTGGTGGTGGTCTCGGCGATGCGACACGGGGCATCGCCGGCGCGGGTGCGCCAGCTCCGCGAGCTCTTCGGGGTGAGCCGACGGACCGTGGAACGGTGGCGGGAGTGGTGGAAGACTGCCTTCGTCAAGAGCCACTGTTGGAAGGAGGCGGCGGGCGTGGCCTCGGCGGCGGAGGTGGCCCGGCTGCCGGCCTCGCTCCTCGAACGCTTCCTGGGCGATGAGGAGGAGCGGCTCATCCTGCTCCTGCGCTTCCTCGGGCCGCTCACCGCCGGGTCCGTCGTGCACGCTCGCTGACGGGCCTCGCCGATCCGCAGAGGATGCCCGTCGCCCTTCGGCCGGCGGGCCGAATACGGTGTGCGCTCCTTCGAGGTGGAGAGCGCCCGAGTGACCCAGAGTCGAAAGCCGCCAGTCCACGAGTCCTGGGCCCACCTGCGCTTCTCGGTGGTGGGGCAGCTGCTCGCGGCGCCGCCGGCCAAGGGCGAGTTGCGCGGTGAGCTCGAGCGGCTCGCGGCCAGGACCTGGCGCCATCCGACGAAGGGCGAGCCGGTCCGCTTCGGGGTCTCCACCATCGAGCGCTGGTATTACCTCGCGGCTCGAGAGCGACGGGACCCGGTGGGCGTCTTGCGGCGCAAGGTCCGGAAGGACGCTGGGCATCAGGGCTCGATGGGCGTGGCCGTCAAGGCGGCGCTGCAGGCGCAGTACGCGGGCCACAAGGGCTGGAGCGCCCAGCTCCACTACGACAACCTGGTCGCCCTCGGCGAGGCGAAGCCCGAGGTGGCCCCGGTGCCGTCGTACTCCACGGTGCGCCGCTTCTTGAAGGCCAACGGTCTCTTTCGCCGCCGGCGTCTCACGTCGAGGCGGACCGAGGGGGCGCTGCGCGCCGAGGCGCGACTCGAGGACCGGGAGGTGCGCAGCTACGAGGCCGAGTACGTCAACGGCCTGTGGCATTGGGACTGCCACCACGGCTCGAAGAAGGTGGTGACGCCGCGCGGCGACCTGGTGACGCCCATCCTCTTCGGTGTCCTCGACGATCGCTCCAGGGTCGTGTGTCACCTCCAGTGGTACCTGCACGAGAACGCCGAGAACATCGCCCACGGGCTGTCGCAGGCCATCCAGAAGCGCGGCCTGCCGCGGGCCGCGATGAGCGACAACGGCCCGGCCATGGTCGCGGACGAGATCAAGGAAGGGCTTGCCCGGCTCGGCATCACTCACGAGACCACGCTCGCCTACAGCCCGTACCAGAACGGCAAGAAGGAGAACTTCTGGGCCCAGGTCGAGGGCCGGCTCCTCGCCATGCTCGAGGACATCCGGGACCTCACGCTGGCCATGCTCAACGAGGCGACCCAGGCGTGGGTGGAGCACGAGTACAACCGCAAGGTCCACTCCGAGATCGGGGAGGCGCCCATCGCGCGCTTCCTGGCCGGGCCGGAGGTGACCAGGCCGAGCCCGGACAGCGCTGCGCTGCGTCTCGCCTTCACCCGGGCGGACACCCGGATGCAGCGGCGCGGCGACGGCACCGTGGTCATCGAGGGGAGCCGCTTCGAGGTGCCGGGGCGATACAGGCACCTCACCCGCGTCGGGCTCCGCTACGCCGTCTGGGACCTCACGGTGGTCCACCTCGTGGATGAGCGGACGGGGATGGTGCTCTGCCGGCTCTACCCGCAGGACAAGACCCGGAACGCGAGCGGGCTGCGCCGCCCGCTCGACCCGGTCTCGGCAGAGCCCCGCCCAGCGCCAGCGACGGGCCTGCCGCCGCTGCTCACAAAGCTGCTCGCCAGGCAGGCCGCCACCGGGCTGCCGCCCGCCTACCTCCCCAAGGATGAAGGAGACGCCCCGTGAACAAGAAGCTCCTCTCGCTGTACGGTCTCAAGTGGAATCCCTTCGGCTCCGACGTGCCGGTGGAGGCTCTCCACGTCAGCCCGCGCGTCGAGTCCTTCGCTTGGCGCGTCGAGCAGCTCGCTGGCGAGGGCGGCTTTGCCCTTGTCACCGGCGACCCCGGCACCGGCAAGTCGGTGACACTCCGGCTCCTCTCCGAGCGGCTTTCCGCCCAGCGCGACGTGAAGGTGGGGATCCTCTCCCGCCCTCAGGCCGGCCTCGCCGACTTCTACCGAGAGATGGGCGACCTCTTCGGCGTCGAGCTCCATCCTCACAACCGCTGGGCCGGCGCCAAGGTCCTGCGCGACCGCTGGCAGACCCACATCGACGCCGCGCTCTCCCGGCCGGTACTCCTCATCGACGAAGCGCAGGAGATGCTGCTGCCTGTCCTCGCCGAGCTGCGCCTGCTCTCCTCGGCGCGCCTCGACTCCCACGTGCTCCTCACAGTGGTGCTCGCCGGCGATGGCCGGCTCATCGAGCGCTTCCGCTCCGACGAGCTCCTCCCGCTCGGGAGCCGCATGCGGGTGCGCCTCACGCTCGACCGGGCCACGCCGGAGGAGCTGTCCGATACCTTGCGCCACGCCATGGCCAAGGCCGGCGCGGCCAAGCTCATGACGCCCGAGCTCGTCACCACGCTCTGCGACCACGCCAGCGGCAACCACCGCGCCCTCATGAACCTGGCCGGCGAGCTTCTCGCGGTGGCCGCCCAGCGCGACCTGCGTCACCTCGACGAGAAGCTCTTCCTCGAGACCTTCGCCGCCCCGCCACCGCCCGAGGCCAAGGCTGGACGCCGCCGGTGAGCCTCCTCCCTCACGAGCCCGCCCACCGGCTCGCGACCCGCACCGAGGAGCGGCGCTGGCTCGTCACCGGCCTCTGGGCCGAGGAGGCGGTCGGCATCGTTGGAGGCGAGCCCAAGTGCTGCAAGTCCTTCCTGGCCCTCGACCTCGCCGTCGCGGTGGCGGCCGGCGTGCCTTGCCTCCGGCGCTTCCCGGTGACCCGGCCTGGCCGCGTGCTCCTCTACGCCGCCGAAGACGCCCTCCACGTCGTGCGCCGCCGGCTCGAGGGGATCTCCGCCGCCGCCGGCGTGGATCTCGCCGACCTCGACGTCGAGGTGATCACGGTGCCGACCTTGCGGCTTGACCTGGACGCCGACCGGGCCAGCCTCGACGAGACCATCGCCAAGCTCGCGCCGCGCCTACTCGTCCTCGACCCCTTCGTCCGGCTTCACCGGATCGACGAGAACGCCTCTGGCGAAGTCGCTCCGCTCCTCGCCTACCTGCGCGAGCTGCAGCGGCGCCACGGCGTCGCCGTCGCCCTGGTGCACCACGCCAAGAAGGGCGGCGGCCGGGCCCGCGCCGGCCAGGCCCTGCGCGGCTCCTCCGAGTTTCACGCCTGGGGCGACTCCAACCTCTATCTCCGCCGCCACAGCGATGATCTCACGCTGACCGTCGAGCACCGCGCCGCCGCCTCCGTCCCCGCCGTCGCGCTCGCGCTTGCCCAGCGCGGTGACGCCCTGGCCCTCGAGGTGGTCGAGCGCGGCCCGCCGGCCGAGCCGCCGCCGACCTCGGTGGACGAGCGCATCACCAAGGCCCTCGCCGACGCTGGCAAGCCCGTCCTGCTCGCCGACCTCCGTGCCGCCTGTCGCGTCCGGAACGCCACCCTCTGCGAGCGGCTCTCCGCTCTCACCGCCGCTGGCCGCCTCGTCCGCGCGGCCGACGGCTACCGCCTCGCCGCTGACTGACCGCTTCCCGATTCCGATTCCCGAGCGCTCTACAGCCCGCGGGAACGGGAACCGGAACGTCCATCGGGGAGCCTGCTCACGACGCCATCAATGAGCGTGCTCCTGCTCA
>WNGL01018996.1_pt1 | contig 10177 bp, 7 predicted proteins | sample 5400591 | NCBI WGS metagenome assembly WNGL01 (sample SAMN13153377, study PRJNA577476) | soil metagenome | isolation source: 80 cm soil or saprolite under Garry oak tree replicate 1 | place: USA:California | collected 2016-06-15 | reverse complement strand
CGCTGGCTTCCGGCGAACGCCACCGTGGGCCTGGTACTCGTGGGATTGCCGGCCGTCTCGCTGCTGCTGGGACTGGCCGGCAGCGCGGTGTTCGCGCGACAGTTCACCAGGAGCGATGAAAATCTCGCCATCAGCGCAGGCCCTGGCCTGAACGGCTCCTTCCAGCAGGTCGAACCGGTGAGCAACACCTTGTTGCCGCTGGTCCTCGCGATCGCGTTCTTCGGTGTGCTGTGGTTGCTGACCAAACCGGCGATGCGTGCGTACGGCGGGCTGCTGCACTGGTTTCTGGCACCCGCGCACACCACCCGGCTGGCCAACCGGATCGCGGAGCTGACCCAGACCCGGACGGAAACCCTGGACACGCAGTCCGCCGAGATTCGCCGGATCGAGCGCGATCTGCACGACGGGGCGCAGGCCAAGCTGGTGGCACTGGGCATGAATCTGGGCATGGCCGAGAAACTGCTCGTCGCCGATCCGGCCGCCGCGCTGAGCCTGCTGGCCGAGGCCAAGCAGTCCACCGGGCACGCGCTGTCCGAACTGCGCGAACTCGTACGCGGTATCCAGCCGCCGATCCTGGCCGACCGAGGGCTCGACGGTGCCGCGCGGGCACTCGCGCTGGCCAGCCCGCTGGCGATGGACCTGTCCGTCGACCTGCCCGGCCGGCCACCGGCGCCGGTGGAGTCCGCGGTGTACTTCGCGCTCACCGAGATCCTCACCAACGTCACGAAACACAGTGCCGCCACCAGCGCGTGGGTGCGGATCAACTATCACGGCGGCCGACTCGACGTGATGGTCGCGGACAACGGCATGGGCGGCGCCGGCCGCGTGCCGGGCGGCGGACTGGACGGCATCGGGCGGCGGTTGGCCGCCTTCGACGGGACGGTCACCGTCGCCAGCCCGGTCGGTGGGCCCACCATCATCACGCTGGAGGTGCCGTGCCGTCTGGCCTCCGGGTCGTCCTAGCCGAGGACCTCGCCCTGCTGCGCGACGGCCTGCGGCGGCTGCTGTCCGCGAGCGGATTCGACGTCGTCGATGCGGTGTCCAACGGTCCCGACCTGTTGCGCGCCTTGGTGACCCACCGGCCGGACGTGGCCGTCGTCGACGTCCGGCTGCCGCCGACGTTCACCGACGAGGGCCTGCGCGCGGCCATCGCGGCACGGGCGGAACTCCCCGGGTTGCCGGTGCTCGTGCTGTCGCAGTACGTCGAACAGGTGTATGCCAAGGAATTGCTGTCCGGCGAGCGAGCCGGGGTGGGCTACCTGTTGAAGGACCGGGTGTTCGAGGTCGATCAGTTCGTGGACGCCGTGCACCGGGTGGCGGCGGGCGGCACGGTACTGGATCCCGATGTGGTCGCGCGCCTGTTGTCGCACAACGCCAATCAGCGTCCGATCGGCCGGCTCACCGCGCGGGAGCACCAGGTGATCGCGTTGATCGCGGAGGGCAGGTCCAATGCCGGTATCGCGGCGGCGTTGAACATCTCGTTGAAGGCGGTGGACTTCCACATCGGCAACATCTTCGCGAAACTGGACCTGCCGGCGTCGGCGGAGGACAACCGCCGGGTGCTCGCGGTCCTCACCTATCTCGATATCTGAGGCTATCTCGATATCTGACGCTATCTCGACATCTGGGGCGCCGTAGCCTGATCCCATGGTGATCGACGACCTGACCGCCGTGCTGCCCGCCGACCGGCTCGTCCGTGATCCGGACGTGCTGCGCGGTTTCGCCCACGACGAGGCCGAATGGGCCCCGTACGCGCTGCCGGCCGTCGTCGTACGGCCGCACACCGCCGAGGAAGCGCAACTCGTCGTCCAGGCGTGCCTGCGTACCCGGACGCCGTTGGTCACCAGGGGCGCCGGCACCGGTTTGTCCGGCGGCGCCAACGCCGTCAAGGACTGCGTCGTGCTGCTGACCGATCGGCTCACGGCGATCCGCGAGATCAATCCCGTCGAGCGGTTGGCGGTGGTCGAACCCGGCGTTGTCAACGACGATCTGCGCGCCGCGTGTGCCGAGCGGGGACTGTGGTATCCGCCGGATCCGGCCAGTTCGCCGTGGTCGACCATCGGCGGCAACGTGGCGACCAACGCCGGTGGTGTCTGCTGCGTGAAGTACGGCGTGACCCGCGACTACGTGCTCGGCATGCAGGTCGTCACCGGGAACGGCGAGCTGGTGCGGCTGGGCCGGCGCACGGCCAAGGGCGTCGCCGGCTACGACCTGGCCGGCCTGCTGGTCGGCTCCGAGGGCACGCTCGGCGTGATCACCGAGATCACGCTGCGCCTGCGGGCCAAACGCGCCCAGGAACGGACGGTGGCCGGCTATTTCTCGTCCATCGTCGCGGCCGGCGAGGCGGCGGCGGCGATCGTGGCGTCCGGGGTCGTGCCGTCGGCGCTGGAACTGGTCGACCGGCACGGCCTGCGCGCGGTCGACGCCTGGAAGAACATGGGCCTGTCCGTCGACGCGAACGTGGTGCTGCTCGGGCGAACCGACGCTCCCGGCGAACTCGGGGCGAACGAGGCGCAGACCATGCTCACGTGCTTCGAGCGCGCCGGAGCGACCGAGGACGTGTGCGTGCCGACCGGCCGCCTCGCCGAAATGCTCGGCCGCATCGAGCGAACGGCGACCAGGCACGACACGGCGATCGCGAACGTCGCCCACGTCGGCGACGGCAACCTGCACCCGCTGATGATCACGCCGACCGGTGACGACGACGCACGGATCCGCGCCCAGGCGGCATTCGACGACATCATCGCCGACGCGCTGGCACTCGGCGGAACGGTGACCGGCGAGCACGGCGTCGGGCTGCTGAAGCGACCCGGCCTGCGACGCGAGCTCGGGCCGGCCGTCATCGACCTGCACCGGGCCGTCAAGAACGCGCTGGATCCCTGCGGCATTCTCAATCCCGGCAAGGTCATCGACGAGTGATCACCCCGTGGGGTCGAGTCCTGTAGGCCCCAGGTTGAGGGCTTGGCCGCCGATGGATGCCGGGGGCAGGGACTTGGGTAGGTGGCTCGGCGCTGCAGGACCCGGGGGTCTTGACAGGGGCCCGCTGAGTGTCAAAAAGCACGATCGGAGATACGTCATGAACCGGTCATCAGGCCACTGACGTGCGTGTTCACGCCGGGTAGTGTGCCGCTCACCGAATTCCATGGCCCCTGGAGGTCCGCATGAGACGAGCGCTCAGCATCGCCGTGGCAGTAACAGTTGGTGCGTTAGGGTTCGCCGGCGTCGTGAGCGCGAACGCGACCGCCGCGACGCCGGCCGCGCGACCACACTTCCAGCATGTCTGCTCGCAGGCGGTCGTGGGTTCCGCCGCCTGCGACGCCATCCTGCGCACCGACCTGATGATCGGCTCAGCCGCGCCCAGGGCGACCGTGTCCGGGTTCGGGCCGAGCGACCTGCGGTCCGCCTACAACCTGGCGACCGCGTCGGCCAACAACGGGGCCGGGGTCACGGTGGGCATCGTGGATGCCTTCAACGATCCGAATGCCCTGTCCGACCTCAACACCTACCGCGCCCAGTTCGGTGAGCCGGCCATCGCGTCGTGTGCGCCGTCGGCCGTCAAGTCCAGTACTACCGCGTGTTTCGCCAAGTCCGACCAGAACGGTGGCACCTCCTTCCCGCGGACCAACAGCGGGTGGGTCCAGGAGGAGTCCCTTGACATCGACATGGCGTCCGCGCTCTGTCCGAAGTGCAACATCCTGCTGGTCGAGGCCAAGAGCGCCACGCTGGCCAACCTGGGCGCCTCCGTGAACACCGCGGTGAACCTGGGCGCGGCCGTTGTCAGCAACAGCTACGGCGGCAGCGAGTCCTCCGGCGAGACGAGTAGCGAGAACAGCTTCTACAACCACCCCGGCGTCGCGATCACCGCGAGCTCGGGTGACGGCGGCTTCGGCGTGGAGTTCCCGGCCGCGTCCCGATTCGTCACGGCCGTCGGCGGCACCAGCCTCACCAAGGCCAGCAACACGCGTGGCTGGAGCGAAACGGCATGGAGCGGCGCCGGCAGTGGCTGCTCCGCGTTCGTCACCAAGCCGACCTGGCAGACCGACAGCGGCTGTACCCGTCGGACGGTGGCCGACGTGAGTGCGGTCGCCGACCCCAACACGGGCGTCGCCGTCTTCGACAGCACGCCGTCGCAGGGGCTGTCCGGCTGGCTCGTGTTCGGCGGCACCAGTGTGGCCTCGCCGATCATCGCGACGGTGTATGCGTTGGCGGGCAACGCGTCCTCGGTGACGTACGCCTCGTTCCCGTACTCGCACACATCCGCGTTGAACGACGTGACCAGCGGCAGCAACGGCAGTTGTGGCTCCTACCTGTGCACGAGCGGTGCGGGCTTCGACGGCCCCACCGGTCTTGGCACGCCGAACGGCACCGGCGCGTTCTGACCCGGCCGTAACCGGGCCGGTCCACCCTCTCCGGGCGGTGGGCCGGCCCGTTGGCGTGCCCGCCCAATTTCCTGCTGACCAGCGCGGACACCCGGCGACGTTCAGGGGGTTTCGCGGGCAGGTTGCATCCTGTATACCGAGGTGATGTTGTCGCGCCCGACCCGGTTGATCGTCGCGGTTTCGGCGTTGTCGCTGGTTCTGACATCGTGCACGGCCAGCGTGCTCGGCGCCGCACGCAACGCGGGCTACCTCGTGGTCGCACTCGCCGGCCAGACCGGCATTCTCGATCCGACGCAGTCGAGCACCTTCGACTCGCGCATCGTCTTCGCGAACATGTGCGAGAAGCTCTACGACGTCAACGCCAACCTCAAGCTCGTGCCGGAACTCGCAGCGGCACTGCCGACGATCAGCGCCGACGGGCTGACCTACGACATCCCCATCCGCAGCGGCATCCGGTTCAACGACGGCAGCGCGCTGGACGCCGACGCGGTGCGCACGTCGCTGATGCACTACAAGACCGACGCGCTGTCCGCGCGCAAGTCCGAACTCAAACCTGTCACATCGATTCAGGCGCTCAACCCGACCACGGTGCGGCTACACCTGAAGACACCGTTCTCGCCGCTCACCTCGATTCTCGCCGACCGTTCCGGCATGGTGCTGTCGCCGGGCGCGCTGGCCAGGGAGGGCGACAACTTCGGCCGCAACCCGGTGTGTGTCGGGCCGTTCTCCTTCCAGGCCGAGCCGAATCCGGACGAGATCGACCTGACCCGCTCGCCGTTCTACTACAACAGCAAATCCGTGACGCTGCCCGGTATCACGTTCCGCGTCGTCGTGCAGCCGGCCGTGCGCGCGACGGATCTGCGTTCCGGCGACATCGACGTCATCGAGCAGGCCGCGCCGCAGGATCTCACGACCCTGAGCAGCGATCCCGGCCTGAACACGAAGACCGTGCCCTCGCTCGGTTACACCGGGATCTACATCAACGTCGGCAATGTCAACGGGTCCACCAAGGCCAGCGGGACCGTGAACAACGTGTTGGCCAAGTATCCCGCGCTGCGTCAGGCACTGGACCTGTCGCTGGACCGCGTCGCGATCAACAAGGTGGTCTTCGACGGGGACTACACACCGAGTTGCACGCCGTTGCCCACCACCGGCCAGTGGGCGCCGAACCTCACCTGCCCGACCCGCGACATCGCCAAGGCACGACAACTCGTCGCCCAGACCGGCCTGCCCACCCCGATCACCATCGACCTGTTGGTGCCCAACGACTCCCTCAACGAGGAACTCGGCACCGTCATCCAGGCGATGGCCAAGGACGCCGGCTTCGACGTGCGCGTGGACGCCACCGAGTTCACCACGCTGCTGTCCGACGGCGCGAGCGGCCGGTTCCAGGCTCAGATCACCGGGTGGTCCGGCCGGCTCGACCCCGACCAGGACATCTCGCAGTTCTACCTGCCGTTGAGCTCCCTGAACTACTCCGGCAACAACGACACGCAGATCAACACGCTGATCGACGAAGGCCGGACGACGGTGGACACCGCCGCGCGCAGGCAGATCTACCGGCAGATCGCACAGGCCGCCCTGGCGCAGCGCGGCATCATCTACCTCTACGACGCGGGCCTCACCCTGGCGAGCAAGAAGAACGTCACCGGGATCGGGTACTTCGGCGACGCGCTGATCCGGTTGCAGCGGGCCAGTCTGGGAGGGACCGCATGACCAGACTGGTGCTGTACCGGGTCGGTTCCGCGCTGATCACCCTCCTGCTGGCCAGCATCGTGGTCTTCCTGGCGGTCCGCGCGCTGCCCGGCGGGCCGGCCGAGGCGTTGTCCGCGGAGAGCAACGATCCGGCCGTGCTCAAGGCGATCAACCACAAGTACGGATTCGACCAACCGCTGGTGCCGCAGTACTTCCGCTGGCTGGGCCAGGCCGTCACCGGAAACTTCGGCACGTCGCCGAACAGCGGGCTTTCCGTCTCGTCGACGCTGCTCAACGACCTGCCGGTCACCCTGGAACTGGCCGTGCTGGCGCTGCTGGTCGCGGTGGTGATCGGCATTCCGGCCGGCGTGCTGTCCGCGCGCCGGCCCGGTGGCGCCCTGGACTCGGTCGGCAGTACCGGCGCGCTGGCCGGACTGTCCATTCCGCACTTCTGGTTCGGCATCCTGTTGATCCTGGGCCTTTCGGTGGAGCTGAAATGGTTGCCGGCGGCCGGGTTCGTGCCGATCGTGCCGGACCCGCTCGGCAATCTGGAACACATGCTGATGCCGGCCGTGGTACTGGGCACCGGTATCGCGGCCGTGGTGATGCGACAGACCCGCAGCTCGGTCATCACGGCGATGTCATCGGACTACGTGCGCACGGCACGGGCCAAGGGGCTCTCGGAATGGGATGTGATCGGCCACCATGCCCTGCGCAACAGCCTGATCACGGTGGTGACCGTCATCGGCCTGCAACTCGGCGCGCTGATCGGCGGCGTGGTGACCGTGGAACAGGTGTTCGGCATTCCCGGTGTCGGCAAGCTGACCCTCGACTCGGTGTATGACCGCGATTATCCGACGCTGCAAGGGGTTGTGCTGCTCACGGCGCTCGGTTACGTCGTCACCAACCTGATCGTGGACCTCGTCTACTCGGTTCTCAATCCGCGCATCCGAGTGGCCGGAGGTGCCCAGTGAACGCGTTGGCCGTCGCCGATTCGGGCCGTGCGCTGGCCCGCCGCAAGGCGCGCCGCCGGTTGACCGCGCGGCCGCTGTCGGTGATCGGGCTCGTCGGCGTGGTCGTGGTGGTGCTCGTCGCGCTGCTCGCGAACTGGATCTCACCGCACGACCCGACACTGCCCAATTTCGGCCAGGTACTGGCGCCACCGGGCGCCGGCGGCCACCTGCTGGGCACCGATCAGCTCGGGCGTGACGTGCTGAGCAGGCTGTTCTACGGCTCCCGCACCACGCTGGTCGCGGGTGTGCTGGCGACCGTGCTCGGCACGCTGGTCGCCGTGCCGATCGGGCTGGTCGCCGGGTACTTCCGGGGCTGGACGGACGTGGTGATCTCGCGCCTGGTGGATGTGGTGCTGGCGTTCCCGTTCCTGATCTTCGCGGTCGGCCTGGCCGCGATTCTCGGGCCGTCGCTGCGGAATGTGGTGCTGGCGCTCGGGGTCGCGCAGATTCCCGGCGTGATCCGGGTGGTGCGCGGGGAGGTCTTCGCGCAGCGCGAACTGGAGTACGTGCAGGCGGAGGTCGTCAACGGCACGCCGACCAGGACCATCATGTTCCGTCACATCCTGCCGAACGTGCTGAACCCGGTGGTGGTGCAGACCAGTCTCGCGGTGCCGGCGACCATCGTCGGCGCGGCCATCCTGTCCTTCCTCGGCCTTGGCGTGCAGCCGCCGACGGCGGACTGGGGCACGATGCTCTCCGACGCCGAGAACTATCTCGGCCAGGCGCCGTGGCTCGGCGTCTTCCCCGGCGTGGCGATCTTCCTGACCACGTTGTGTTTCAACCTGTTCGGCGACGGCCTTCGGGACGCGCTCGACCCGACGGCCCGGTGAGTCCAATGTCCGAGACACCCCCGTTACTGTCGATCACCGACCTGCACGTGCGGTTTCCCAGCCCGGAAGGCGATGTGCTCGCGGTCGGCGGGCTCGACCTGGAGATCCGGCCTGGTGAGATGCTCGCGCTGGTCGGCGAGTCCGGCTGCGGCAAGTCGCTGACCGCACTGTCGATCCTGGGGCTACAGCCGCCGACGGCCCGGGTCAGCGGGTCGATCCGGCTGTCCGGCCAGGAGCTGATCGGCCTGCCGCCCAAGCAGTTGCGCGATATTCGCGGCAAGGACGTCGCGATGGTGTTCCAGGAGCCGATGTCCTCGCTGAATCCTGCCTTCACCGTCGGCCGCCAGGTCGACGAGGTGACCCGCCGACACGAGCAACTCAGTCGCCGGGCGGCGCGGGAACGCTCGATCGAGCTGCTCGACCTGGTCGGCGTGCCCGAGCCGGCCCGGCGGGCCGGGGAGTACCCGCACCAGCTCTCCGGCGGCATGCGCCAGCGCGTGATGATCGCCATGGCGATCGCCTGCTCCCCCAAGCTGATCATCGCCGACGAGCCGACCACCGCGTTGGACGCCACCATCCAGGCCCAGGTGCTGGCGCTGTTCGAGAAGCTGCGCGCCGACTTCGGCTCCGCGGTGCTGGTGATCACGCACGACCTCGGCGTCGTGGCCGAGATCGCCGAGCGTGTCGTCGTGATGTACGCCGGGTACAAGGTCGAGCAGGCGCCGGTGCACCCGTTGTTCGCGCACCCGCGCCACCCGTACACCGCCGGCCTGCTCGGCGCGGTACCGATGCTGGGCGCGATCGGCGAGACCGCCGTACTGACCGAGATTCCCGGCACCGTGCCGGTGTTCGCCGATGTGCCGGAGCACTGCCCGTTCGTGTCCCGGTGCGCGCGGGCGCAGCCGGACTGCCACGAGGCGTTCCCGGCCCGGCACGCCACCGGTCCGGACGCCGAGGTGGCGTGCGTGCACGAGCTTGAGGTGGTGTCGTCTTGACATCCTCCCCGCCCTACCAGGGCAAGGATTCCCCTCCGGCTCACGCCGGATGGTTCCTGTTTCCGTTCCCCGAAGGGGAGGTTGCGGCAGATGCCCCACCAACTCGCGTCGGGAAGGTCTTACACCGCCTCCGCAGGCAGTCACCGCCCGCCCGGCGGCCAGACCGTAACGTACCAAACATGGCGACAACAGTCGAACTGGCGTTCGACAACCGACCGAGTCGTGCCGGAACCTCACCGCACACCAGCTCCACCCCGTCCTGACGGCCGGGGTATCCACCGACTGGAGTCTCGATGACGAGCGCGACGAGCGATCCGGTGTTGGAGATCGCCGGTCTGTGCAAGCGGTTCAAGGCCGCCGGCGGCGGTGTCGTGCACGCCGTCGAGGACGTCGACCTGCGGATCGAGCCGGGCGAGATCGTCGGCCTCGTCGGCGAGTCCGGCAGCGGCAAGTCCACCGTCGGCAAGTGCGTCGTGCGGTTGCTCGAACCCGACGAAGGCCGGATCACCTTGGCGGGCAAGGATATCACGCATCTGTCTCAACGTCGGTTACGTCCGGTGCGCGGCGATGTGCACATGGTGTTCCAGGACCCGTACTCGTCGTTGAATCCGCGCGCCACGATCCGTTCGATCGTCGCCGAGCCATTGCGGCGCAAGGAGAAGCTGAGCCGAGCGGTGGCCAGGCAGCGGGCCGGCGAGCTGATCGAGCGGATGGGCCTGCCGAGCATGCTCGTCGACCGCTACCCGCACGAGTTGTCCGGCGGCCAGCGACAGCGCGTCGGTATCGCCCGTTCCCTGGGCATGCGGCCGAAACTGCTGATCGCCGACGAGCCGATCTCCGCGCTGGACACGTCGGTGCAGGCGTCGATTCTCAACCAGCTCAAGGAACTCCAGCGCGAACTCGGCTTCTCGTGCCTGTTCATCGCGCACAATCTGGCGACCGTCGGATTCCTCTGTGACCGGGTCGCCGTGATGTATCTCGGCCGGATCGCCGAACAGGGGCCGTGCGCCCGGATCTTCCGTGATCCGCAGCATCCCTACACCCGGTCACTGCTGTCGGCCGCGCTGGTCGCGGACCCGGTCGTGCAGCGGGCCCGAACCAAGATCGTGTTGCGTGGCGAGATCCCCAGCCCGATCTCGCCACCGAGCGGCTGTGTCTTCCGCACCCGCTGCCCGGTGGTCCAGGACGTGTGCGCGACGCAGCCGCCGCTGGTGGACGCCGAGGGTGGCGGCACCGTGCGCTGCCACTTCCCCGGCCGAGTGCCG
>WNGL01011404.1_pt1 | contig 10177 bp, 7 predicted proteins | sample 5400591 | NCBI WGS metagenome assembly WNGL01 (sample SAMN13153377, study PRJNA577476) | soil metagenome | isolation source: 80 cm soil or saprolite under Garry oak tree replicate 1 | place: USA:California | collected 2016-06-15 | reverse complement strand
CGGCGCAACGCCATCGTCGTGTTCATGTGCATCGAGCTGATGCTGAACGCGTGCAACCTGGCCTTCGTCGCGTTCGCGAGCATGCACGGAAACCTGGACGGGCAGGTCATCGCGTTCTTCGTGATGGTCGTGGCCGCCGCGGAGGTCGTCGTCGGCCTCGCGATCCTGATAGCGATCTACCGGGCCCGCAGGTCCGCGTCGGTGGACGACGCCAGCCTGCTGAAGTACTGAGGGGATGACGACGTTGCACACCGTCGCGGCTACCGGCGCGCTGAAGCTGTCATGGCTGCTGCTCGCCTTCCCGCTGTTCGGCGCGGCCGTGCTGTTGATTGGGGGTCGGCGCACCGACCGCTGGGGCCACCTGCTCGGCGTGGCCATGCCGCTCGCCTCGCTCGTCTACGGCGTGATCGCCTTCTTCACCCTGCTCGGCGACACGGACCGCAGCCAGGACCAGCACCTGTTCTCCTACATCCCAGTGGCGCGCCTGCAGGTGAACCAGGGCCTGCTGATCGACCAGCTGTCGATAAGCTTCGTCCTGCTAATCACCGGGGTGGGCTCGCTGATCATCATTTACTCGGTGGGCTACATGGCCCACGACCGCGACCGGCGCCGGTTCTTCGGCTACATGAACCTGTTCATCGCCGCGATGCTGCTGCTCGTCGTGTCCGACAACTACCTGGGCCTGTACGTCGGCTGGGAGGGCGTCGGCCTGGCGTCCTACCTGCTGATCGGGTTCTGGCAGTTCAAGCCGTCGGCGGCGGTCGCAGCCAAGAAGGCGTTCGTGGTCAACCGGGTCGGCGACGCCGGCCTCACGCTTGCCATCTTCCTGATGTTCGCCGAGTTCGGCACGGTGCAATTCGGCGGGGTGTTCGGCTCGGTGCGCTCCGGCGGCAGCGGGGTGGCCACCGCGCTCGGCCTGCTGCTCCTGCTCGGCGCGTGCGGCAAGTCCGCGCAGGTGCCGCTCCAGTCCTGGCTGCTCGACGCGATGGAGGGCCCGACCCCGGTGTCGGCGCTGATCCACGCGGCCACGATGGTCACCGCCGGGGTGTACCTGCTGGTGCGGTCCAACCCGATCCTGGCCCTGTCGCCGGACGCCCGGCTGGCCGTCGCGATCGTGGGGGCGGTCACCCTGCTCTGGGGTGCGATCATCGGCTCCGCCAAGGACGACATCAAGAAGTCGCTGGCCGGGTCGACCATGAGCCAGATCGGCTACATGCACCTGGGCGCCGGGCTCGGCCCGGCCGGGTACGTGTTCGCCATCGCCCACCTGCTGGCGCACGGGTTCTTCAAGGCCGGGCTGTTCCTCGGCGCCGGGTCGGTGATGCACGGCATGAACGACGAGGTGAACATGCGGCGCTACGGCGGGCTGGCCCGCGTGATGCAGGTCACCTTCGCCACGTTCGGCCTCGCCTACCTCGCCATCATCGGCGTCCCGCCGTTCTCGGGGTTCTTCACCAAGGACGGCATCATCGAGGCGGCCTGGGACCGGGGCGGCACCGCCGGGCCGATCCTCGCCGCCTGCGCGATCCTCGGCGCGGGCATCACCGCGTTCTACATGACCCGGATGATGCTGATGACCTGGTACGGCAAGCCGCGCCGGGAGGAGGAGCAGGTTCCAGCGGAACAGCGGGAGACGCAGGAAGCGCACCCCGCGCCCACGGGGGGCTTGGGGGGGTCGTCCCCCCTGGCCAGCACAGCCCCGCACCCGCACGAGTCCCCTGCCGTGATGACCTGGCCGATGATCCTGCTCGCGGTGGGCTCGGTCGGGGCAGGTGCGTTCCTGCTCCTCGGGCAGCGCTTCGAGAAGTTCCTCGGCCCGGTCACCGGGGTGCCGCCCGCCGCGCACGGCATTTGGACCGTGCCCGGCCTGATCACGCTGGCGCTGGCGTTCGCCGGCGTGGGCGTCGCCTGGGCGATGTACGGACGGGTCCCGGTTCCTGCCGTAGCCCCTCCCGGACGGCCTCTCACCGTCGCTGCCCGCAAGGACCTCTACGGGGACGCGATCAACGAGTCGCTGTTTATGCGCCCAGGCCAGTGGCTGGCCCGGCTGTCGGTGTACTTCGACAACCGCGGCGTGGACGGACTGGTAAACACGCTGGCCGCGCTGGTAGGCGGGACATCGGGGCGGTGGCGCAGGCTGCAGACGGGTTTCGTGCGGTCGTACGCGCTTTCCATGTTCTTCGGTGCCGCCGTGCTGGTCGCCCTGCTCCTGGCGGTGAGGCTGTAGATGAACGGCTTTCCCTGGCTGACCGTGGCGGGCGCGCTCCCGCTGCTCGGCGCGATCATGATCATGCTGGTCCCCGGCTTGCCGGCCGACAGCGCCGAGGCCGACCAGCTAGCGCGAAACGCGCTGGCCAAATGGCTGGCGCTGGCTTTCTCGCTGGCCACGCTGCTCGTGGTGATCATCGTCGCGGTCAAGTTCCAGGTCGGCGGCCCGAATTACCAGTTCACCGAGACCTACTCATGGATCCCTGCGTTCGGGGTGCACTACGCACTCGGCGTGGACGGCATCGCGCTGGTGCTCACCGCCATGTCCGCGGTGCTGATGCCGGTGGTGATCCTGGCCTCCTGGAACGACGCCGAATCCGGGCGCCACAGCGTCAAAACCTACTTCGCGCTGATGATGACGCTCGAGACGATGATCATCGGCGTCTTCGCGGCCACCGACGTCTTCCTGTTCTACGTGTTCTTCGAGGCCATGCTGGTGCCGATGTACTTCATGATCGGCAGCTACGGGGTGGGCCAACGGCAGTACGCGGCGGTCAAGTTCCTGCTCTACAGCCTGCTCGGCGGGCTGCTCATGCTGGTCGCGGTCATCGCGCTGTACGTCTACTCGACGCGCAGTGCCGCCACAGGGCACCATGGGTCGTTCCTGTTCAGCCAGCTGGTCAACGTGTCGCTGAGCCCGACCGTAAGCAAGTGGCTGTTTCTCGGGTTCTTCATCGCGTTCGCGATCAAGGCGCCGTTGTGGCCGTTCCACACCTGGCTGCCGGACGCGGCGGACTCGGCGCAGCCCGGCACGGCCGTGCTGATGCTCGGCATGATGGACAAGGTCGGGACGTTCGGCATGCTGCGGTACTGCTTGGAGCTGTTCCCGGCCGGGGCGAAGTACTTCACGCCGCTGGTGATCACGCTGGCGGTTATCAGCATCTTGTACGGCGCCATCGTGGCGATCGGCCAGGCCGGCCTGAAGCGGCTCATGGGCTACGTCTCCATCTCGCATTTCGGCCTCATCGTGCTCGGCATCTTCGCGATGACCAGCCAGGGCCTGTCGGGCGCGACGCTGTACATGGTCAACCATGCGTTCGTCACCGGCGCGCTGTTCATCCTCGTCGGGTTCCTGATCATCCGGCGCGGGTCTGACCGGATCGGGGACTTCGGCGGCGTGCAGCAGGTCGCGCCGCTGCTGGCCGGGCTGTTCCTGGTATCGGGCCTGGCCGGGCTCTCGCTGCCCGGGCTGTCCACCTTCGTCAGCGAGTTCCTCGTCCTCATCGGGACCTTCTCCCGGTACAAGGTGGCCGCGGTGTTCGCCACTGCGAATATCATCCTGGCCGCGGTCTACATCCTGTGGATGTACCAGCGGGCGATGGGCGGACCGGTCCGCGACCAGGTGGCGGGGATGAAGGACCTCAGGATCCGCGAGACGCTGGCCGTCGCGCCGTTGATCGTGCTGATCATCGGGGTCGGGGTCTATCCCAAGCCGGTGCTCGACATCATCAACCCCGCGGTCCGCGTGACGATGGCCCAGGTCCATGTGACCGATCCGCGGCCCGCGCATCCCGCGCCGGGGTTCACCACGACCGCCGCTTATACGAGGACCGCACCGGAGAAGGGAATCACGCCGTGACCGGGGTCCTGGCCGATTCGACCGCCATCGGCGCGCCGAGCATCGAGTACGGACAGCTCGCGCCGATGCTGGTCGTGTTCGGCGCGGCGGTGGTCGGCGTCCTGGTCGAGGCGTTCGCGCCGCGCTCGGCCCGCCGCGCCGCGCACCTGGTGCTCACGCTCGGCTCGCTGGCCGCCGCGTTCATCCTCACCATCGTGGTGGCCGCCACCCACAGCCTGTACGCCGGCGGCAGCCCGGGTCACGTCGCCGCCGAGGGCGCGGTCGCGGTGGACCGGCCCACCCTGTTCATCCAGGGCACCATCGTGGTGCTCGCCTTCGTGAGCGTGCTGCTCATCGCCGACACCAGCAACAGCCCGTTCGCCGCGCAGGCGGCCGCCCCGCCGGGCAGCCAGGAGGAGCGCGAGGGCCTGGCCGCCGGGACCATGCACACCGAGATCTTCCCGCTGACGCTGTTCGCGATCGGCGGGATGATGCTCTTCCCGGCCTCGAACGACCTGCTGACCATGTTCGTCGCGCTCGAGGTGCTGTCGCTGCCGCTGTACCTGCTGTGCGGCCTGGCCCGCCGCAGGCGGCTGCTCTCGCACGAGGCGGCGATGAAGTACTTCCTGCTCGGCGCCTTCTCCTCGGCCCTGTTCCTGTTCGGCGTGGCCATGCTGTATGGCTTCTCCGGCTCGGTGCGGCTGTCGGCCATCGCCGCGGCGGCGGCCAGCAACACGTCCAACGCGACGCTGCTGTTCACCGGCATCGCGCTGACCGGCGTCGGGCTGCTGTTCAAGATCGGCGCGGTGCCGTTCCAGGGCTGGAAGCCGGACGTCTACCAGGGCGCGCCGACGCCGGTGACCGCGCTGATGGCGTCCTGCACGGTGGTGTCGGGCTTCGGCGCGCTGCTGCGCGTCTTCTACGTGGCGTTCGGCAACCTGACCTGGGACTGGCGGCCGGCGCTCTGGGTGGTGGCCATCCTCACCATGGTCGTGGGCGCGGTCATCGCCATCACCCAGACCGACGTCAAGCGGCTGCTCGCCTACTCCTCGATCGCGCACGCCGGGTTCGTCCTGACCGCGGTCATCGCCACCAGCGTGGCCGGCCTGTCCAGCAGCCTGTTCTACCTGGCCTCCTACGGCTTCACCACGGTGGGCGCGTTCGCGGTGATCACCCTGGTGCGCGACGCGGGCGGCGAGGCCGGGCACCTGTCCCGCTGGGCCGGCCTGGGCCGCAGGTCGCCGCTGGTGGCGGGCATCTTCGCGCTGTTCCTGCTGGCCTTCGCGGGGATACCGCTGACCAGCGGCTTCACCGGGAAGTTCGCCGTCTTCCAGGCCGCGATCGCCTCGGGCGAGACCCCGCTGGTCATCGTCGGCGTGCTCAGCAGCGCCATCGCGGCGTTCTTCTACGTCCGCGTGATCGTGCTCATGTTCTTCAGCGACCCGATCCCCGACGGACCCGAAGTGGTGGTGCCGGGCGTGTTCACCGGCACCGCGGTCGGGCTCGGCGTGGTCGTGACCCTCGTGCTCGGCATCGTGCCCGAACCAGTCCTGAGCCTGGCCAACCATGCGGCGAACCAGCTGTTCGTTGGGTGATCGCGCGGTCCGCGGGGGGCCCGCGGGGTCGCCCCCGCTGGCTTGGTAGCGTGAAGAACGGACATACTCGAAAATTCGAGGCGTTCGCGCGTGCCGATGACGTGGAGAGCATGTGATTACCGCAGTTCCCGTTGATTTCCCGGACACCGCCCTGGAGGCGGAGGTGCTCGACGGCCTGGCCAGGGTCGAGGAGTCGCTGGCCCGGACGGCGCACCCGGACGACGAACTGCTGACCGAGGCGTCCCGCCATCTCATCGCGGCCGGAGGCAAGCGGTTCCGCGCCATGCTGGTCCTGCTCGCCGCGCAGTTCGGCGACCCGAGGGATCCGCGGGTCATCGAGGCGGCGGTCGCGATCGAGCTCACCCACCTGGCCACGCTGTTCCACGACGACGTCATGGACGAGGCCCTGGTGCGCCGCGGTCATCCGTCGGTCAACTCCCGGTGGAACAACTCGGTGGCCATCCTCGCCGGGGACTTCCTGTTCGCCCAGGCCTCCCAGATCCTGGCCGGCCTCGGCCCGGAGGCCGTCAAGATCCAGGCCGAGACGTTCACCCGGCTGGTCACCGGGCAGATGGCCGAGACCGTCGGCCCGCGCCCTGGCCAGGATCCGCTCGACTTCTACCTGCACGTGATCACGGAGAAGACCGGGTCGCTGATCGCCACGTCCGGCCGGTTCGGTGCCCTGTTCTCCGGCGCGCCGGCCGAGGTGGCGGACCGGATCGCGGCGGCCTGCGAGCAGATCGGCGTGGCCTGGCAGCTGTCCGACGACGTGATCGACATCGCCAGCGACTCGTCCCAGTCGGGCAAGACCCCGGGCACCGACCTGCGCCAGGGCGTCCGGACGCTGCCCGTGCTCTACGCGCTGCGCTCCATGGCCCAGTCCGGGCCGGCGCAGTCGCCGGGGGACGCCCGGCTGCGCTGGCTGCTCGACGGGGCCGACCTGACCGACGAGGCGCTGCTGGCCGAGGCGCTCACCTTGCTGCGCGGCCACCACGCCATGAAGGAGTCCCGCGCGGACGTGCTGAACTGGGTGCACGAGGCCAGGACCGAGATCAAGGCGCTGCCCGACGTGCCGGCCCGGGCCGCCTTCCTGGCGCTATGCGACTTCGTAGAGAAGCGGACCGGCTGAGCTTGGTGACATGGCGGTCGGGCCGGGACGGCCGTGCTAGGTTGCAAGACGATGAGCGACGTCTGGCCATACGAGCGGACCCGCGACACGATCGTGCACGCCGCCGCGTCGCTGGCCACCGTCGACGGGCTGGACCGCCTGTCCATCGGCCGCCTGGCCGCGGTGCTCGGCATGAGCAAGAGCGGCCTGTCCGCGCACTTCGGCTCGGCAACCGAACTTCAGCTGGCGACGGTGGCCGAGGCGGCCCGGGTCTTCGACACCGAAGTGGTCCAGCCGGCCCTGGCCGCTCCGGCGGGCCTGCGCCAGCTGACCGCGGTCTGCGAGGCGTTCTTCGAGCACCTGGAGCGCCACACGTTCCCCGGCGGCTGTTTCATGGCCAGCGCGGCCCTGGAGCTGGGCACCCGCCCGGGCCCGGTCAGGGACCTGGTCGCCGGGTTCCAGGCCCGGTTCGGCGACCTGATCCGCGGCTTCGCCGCCACCGCCCAGGCCAGGAACGAGCTGGCGGCGGGCGAGGACCCGGACCGGCTGGCCTTCGAGCTGAACGGCATCATGCTGGCCGCCGACATGAACTTCGTCACGCACGACGACCCCGCCGTGCTCGCCCTCGCCCGGCAGATCGTGCGCCAGCGGCTCGGGTCTAGTTGACTTCCCAGGTGTCGTGGCCGGCTAGCAGGGCGGCCAGGTCGCCGGGGCCGCTGCGGGCGCGGGCCGCGTCGATCTGCTCGGCCATCAGCTGGTCGTAGCTCGGCTGCTCCACCTGGCGGAAGACCCCGACCGGGGTATGCCGGAAGTCCGAGGTGTCCAGCCGGGACATCGCGAACGCGTAGGACGGGTCGGCGCGGTGCGCGTCGTGCGTGATCAGCGTGTTCGCGTCGACCGCGGCGTCCGATTTGCCTAGGCCTTCGGCCGCGGCCACCTCGACCGCCTCGAGCTCGCCGTGCCGGCCCAAGCGCAGGCCGCGGGAGCCGCCGGCGAACCGGACCGGCTCGCCGTGCTCGAGCTTGATCAGCCGCTCGTCGTTCGTGCTCGCTTCCTTGAGCGGGGCGAACGCGTCGTCGTTGAAGATCGGGCAGTTCTGGTAGATCTCGATGAACGCGGCGCCCTGATGGTCGGCGGCGGCGCGCAGCACCGAGGTCAGGTGCCTGCGGTCGGAGTCGATCGTCCGGGCCACGAAGCTCGCGTCGGCGCCGAGCGCCAGCGACACCGGGTTGAAAGGGTGGTCCAGCGAGCCGAACGGCGTGGACTTGGTGACCTTGCCCCGTTCCGAGGTCGGCGAGTACTGGCCCTTGGTCAGCCCGTAGATCCTGTTGTTGAACAGCAGGATCTTGATGTTGACGTCGCGCCGCAGCGCGTGGATCAGGTGGTTGCCGCCGATGGACAGCGCGTCGCCGTCGCCGGTGATGACCCAGACCGACAGGTCGGGCCGGGACGCCGAGAGCCCGGTCGCGATCGCGGGCGCACGGCCGTGGATGGAGTGCATCCCGTAGCTGTTCACGTAGTACGGCAGCCGCGAGGAGCAGCCGATCCCCGAGATGACCACGATGTTCTCTCGCGGCACCTCCAGCTCGGGCAGGAACGCCTGGAAGGCGGCCAGGATGGCGTAGTCACCGCAGCCGGGGCACCACCGTACTTCCTGGTCGGACTTGAAGTCTTTTGCCGCCGAACGGGTGGCGGACTGCGGCACCAGCGTCAGCGAGCGCAGCCTGTGCCCCTCGCCCTGCTGGCCGCCTGCCGTGCCGTGGCCGTTCGTCTCAGGCATGCTCGATCACGTCCTCGATGACACCGGCGAGTTCGGCCGCCCGGAAGGGCAGGCCGCGGACCTGGTTGTAGGAGATCACGTCGACCAGGAACCGGCCGCGCAGCAGCAGCGCGAGCTGGCCCAGGTTGATCTCGGGCACCAGCACCTTGTCGTAGCGGCGGAGCACGTCCGCCAGGTTCGGCGGGAACGGGTTGAGGTGCCGCAGGTGCGCCTGGGCGACGCTGTGCCCGGCGTTGCGGACGCGCCGCACGGCGGCGCCGATCGAGCCGAAGGTGGATCCCCAGCCCAGGACCAGCACCCGGGAGGCGCCGTCGGGGTCGTCGACCTCGACCGGCGGCAGGTCGGCCGCGATCCCGTCGATCTTGGCCTGGCGCAGCCGCACCATGCGGTCGTGGTTGTCCGGGTCGTAGGAGATGTCCCCGGTGACGTCGGCCTTCTCGATGCCGCCGATCCGGTGTTCCAGGCCCGGAGTGCCGGGGATGGCCCAGGGCCGGGCCAGGGTGACCGGGTCCCGGCGGAACGGCTCGAACCCGCCCGCTTGCGCGTCGCCCGGCGCGGCGAAGGCGAACTCCTGGCTCAGGTCGGGCAGGCTGGCGGTCTGCGGGATGCGCCACGGCTCCGAGCCGTTGGCGAGGTAGCCGTCGGAGAGCAGGAACACCGGGGTCCGGTACTTGACCGCGATCCTGGCCGCCTCGATCGCCGCGGTGAAGCAGTCCGCCGGGCTGGCGGGCGCGACGATCGGGACGGGCGACTCGCCGTTGCGGCCGAACATCGCCTGCAGCAGGTCGGCCTGCTCGGTCTTGGTCGGCATGCCGGTGGAGGGCCCGGCGCGCTGGATGTCGCAGATAATCAGCGGCAGCTCGACGGATACGGCCAGGCCGACGGTCTCCGCCTTGAGCAGCATGCCAGGGCCCGACGTGCTGGTCACGGCCAGCGAGCCGCCGAACGACGCGCCGAGCGCCGCCCCGACCGCGGCGATCTCGTCCTCGGCCTGGAAGGTGCGGACCCCGAAGCGCTTGTGCTTGGCCAGCTCGTGCAGGATGTCCGAGGCCGGGGTGATCGGGTAAGAGCCGAGGAACAGCGGCAGCCCGGCCAGCTGGGACGCGGCGATCAGGCCGTAGGCCAGGGCGGTGTTGCCGCTGATGTTCCGGTAGGTGCCGGGCGTGAGCGGGGCGGCCTTGACCTCGTACCTGACCGAGAACGCCTCGGTGGTCTCGCCGAAGTTCCAGCCGGCACCGAACGCGGCCACGTTCGCCGCCATGATCTCCGGCTTGCTGGCGAACTTGGCCTTGAGGAAGGACAGGGTGCCCTCGGCGGGCCGGTCGTACAACCAGGAGAGCATCCCGAGCGCGAACATGTTCTTCGCCCGCTCCGCGTCCTTCCTGGTGATGTCGAAGGCCTCCAGCGCCTTGACGGTCATCGAGGTGATCGGCACCGCGTGCACGTTGTACTGCTCGAGCGAGTTGTCCTCGAGCGGGCTGCCCTCGTAGCCGACCTTGGTCAGGTTCCGCTTGGTGAACTCGTCGGTGTTGACGATCAGGTCGCCGCCCTGCGGCAGGTCCTTGATGTTGGCTTTCAGCGCGGCGGGGTTCATCGCGATGAGGACGTCCGGCGCGTCGCCCGGCGTGAGGATGTCGTGGTCGGCGAACTGCAGCTGGAAACTCGATACGCCGGCGAGAGTACCCGCCGGGGCCCGGATCTCGGCCGGGAAATTCGGCATAGTGGACAGGTCGTTGCCGAAGACCGCCGTCTCCTGGGTGAACCTGTCTCCGGCGAGCTGCATGCCGTCACCAGAGTCGCCGGCGAACCTGATGATGACGTGATCGAGCTGCTGGACCTGCTTGGTCACAGTTGGAAGACCTCCTCCG
>WNGL01011403.1_pt1 | contig 10177 bp, 9 predicted proteins | sample 5400591 | NCBI WGS metagenome assembly WNGL01 (sample SAMN13153377, study PRJNA577476) | soil metagenome | isolation source: 80 cm soil or saprolite under Garry oak tree replicate 1 | place: USA:California | collected 2016-06-15 | reverse complement strand
TGCTCCGGCAGACCGTCGAGGACCTGCTGGCCGAACACTGCACGCCGGCGCGGGTAGCGGCGGCGGCCGCCCGGTCCGGGCGGGCTGCTGGGCCCGGGCGGGCTGCTGGGCCCGGGTGGGACGCCGGGCCTGGGTGGGACGCCGGCCTGTGGCAGGCCCTGGAGGAGACCGGCCTCACCCTGGCCGGATCGCCGGAGGAGGCGGGCGGAAGCGGCGGCGATCTCCTGGCTGCCGCCGCCATTGTGGCTGCTGCCGGAGCCGCGGCCGCCCCGGTGCCGCTGGCCGAGACGCTCGCCGCCGGGATGCTGCTGGCGCGGGCGGGCCTGGCCATCCCGGCCGGCCCGCTCACCGTGGCCGTCGCTTCGGGACAGGCCGCGGGGCCGGGCTCCGGCGTTTCGCTGCGGCGGGTGCCGTACGGACGGCTGGCCACGACGGTGGCGGCGGGGCCCGGCGGGGACGGCGACTGGCTAGCCGTCATCGCGCCGACCGAACGGGTCAGGCCGGGCCGGAACCTGGCCGGCGAGCCGCGGGACGAGGTCGGGCTGGGCGCGGACGCCGAGGTGCACGGCGCGCCGGCCGGGACGGCGGACTACGCCCGGCGCCTGCTGCGCCTGTTCCGGTCGCTGCTCATTGCCGGGGCCGCCCAGCGAGCGCTCGACATGACCGTGACGTACGTGAAGGAACGCGAGCAGTTCGGCCGGCCGCTGGCGAAGTTCCCGACGGTGCAGGCCGAACTCGCCCGGATGGCCGGCGAGGTCGCCCTGATCGGCGCCGCGACCCAGGCCGCGGTCGCCGCGGAGGGCGCCCCCTTCGCCGGGGAGGCCTTGCCCGCCGTGGTGGCGGCGAAGGCGCAGGCCAGCAGCGGCGCGGGCGTCGTGGCCGCGATCGCGCACCAGTTGCACGGCGCGATCGGGACCACGGAGGAACACCGGCTCCGGCTGACCACCACGCGGCTGTGGTCCTGGCGGGAGGAGGACGGCTCGGAGGCCGAATGCTTCGCCGAACTCGGCCACACGGCACTCGGCGCCGCGGCTGGGACCGGGGCCGAGGCTGGCGGGCTCTGGCCCTGGTTCAGCGGGTTAGCCGAACAGGTCGACGACGGTCTTGGCGCCCGCGTCGCCGGGGAGGAGCTTGCGGCCTACGACTTCCATGTGGGTTCGCCAGTGCCGTTCGGCCCCTTCGGCGTCGCCCGCCTCGATGAGCAGCACCAGCTTGCGGTAGGAACGGACCAGCTTCCTGAACTGGTCCTGGGTGTCCGGGTGGTCGAAGGTGCGCATGACCACCGTGGACAGGTGCATGGCGACGACCTCGCGCAGCACGCCGGCCTGGACGGCCAGGGTACGGTTCCCGGCCCGCTCCAGGATCAGGTCATGGAACCGCTGCGTGGCCTGCGACCAGGCGTCCGCATCGCGGAAGTGCTCGTCGCTCTCCACCAGGCCGACCAGGTGCTCGACGCAGGCGTTCAGGTCGTCCAGGTCCTGCTGGGAGCGCCGGGCCGCGAGCAGGCCCGCCGCCGCGGGCTCGGTCGCCATGCGCGCCTCGTACACGTCGGCGATCGTCGTCCCGCTCATCTGGAGTAGCAGTCCGACATACCTGGCGGCCACGGCGATGTCCGGGGACACCACCCGTGCCCCGCCGCGCGCGCCGCGGCGGACGCTGATCAGGGATTCGGCCTCCAGGATCCGGAACGCCTCACGCAGCGTCGGCCGTGATACGCCGAACATCTCCATCAGCACGGTTTCCGACGGCAGCGAGTCGCCGGTCTTCAGGTCGCCGCGGACGATCTGCCCGCGGATATACGACGCGATCAGCTCGGCTGTCTTGGGCGCGCGCAGCACCTGCCCGGCCGGATCGCGATTCGAGAGCACCGGTGCACGTCCTCACCCAAACAGTCATCGAGTTCACCGAGCTTACCGGAATTACCAGCCGGTACCCGGGCTAGCGACCCTCGAAGATAGCCTGGTTCGGCCCCTGCTCGAGCAGGGATTCCAGGCCGTCGAACACGTTGAGCGGGGCGCCGAGCACGGCCCGGGCGGTCGCCTGGCCGAGACGCCCGGACCGCTCTGGCTAGGCCGGGTCCTCGTATTTGAAGGACAGCCGCAGCTTGGACCGGAAGATGATCTCGCCACCGTCCTCGATGGTCAGGTCCTGCTGCACCACCTCGGCGACGCGCAGGTCCCGCAGTGACTTGCGGGCGGTGTTCACCGCGGTGACCGCGGCGTCCTCCCAGGACTGAGTGCTCGTGCCGATGACGTCGATGACCCGGTACACGCTCACGAAAGCCTCCTCGGTTGGTCCTTGTCGTAGCCTCGTTCCCCCGGGATCCGGCTGGTAAGCCCGGCGCCGTCAGAAACCCGTGGCGGAGTGGGCGTCAGGCGCCGGTCACTCGGCTCGTCATGATGCTCCGGGGCCTACACCCGGGCGTATTCGGTGATGTCCTGCTCGAATTCGGCGACGAGTCCCGGGGTGAGGGTGCGCCGGGTCTGGCTGATGGCGTGCCGGATGTCGCCGGTGGTGACGAGTTCCTTGCCGTGCTCGAACAGGACGCGCTCGAAGGCCAGTTGCGCGGTGCGGCGGGCGGCGAATTCGATGTCGGCCGGGGTGAACAGCCGTGACTCCTCGACGATCGCAACCATGTCCAGCTCGCCGTGCGGGACAGCGGCCAGGTAGCGGTCCCAGATCGCCTGCCGGGCGGCCGGGTCGGGCGGTCCGATGGGCAGGACGTAGTCGAAGCGGCCGTGCCGGCGACGAATAGCCCGCTCGTTCGGCGGTATTGAGGGCGGTCACCGCGCGCGGCCAGCAGCCAGAGCACGGCCAGCACCCCGAACAGGACCCCGGCGGCGACCGCGAACGCCGCCCCCCGCGCGCCGCCCGCCTCGGGGATGAAGGCGGCCATCGCGGTGAGTACCAGGATCTGCAGCAAGAACGTGCTGCGGGCGCGGGCGTCCTCATGGCCGTGCAGCTCGTGGTGCAGGCTGCCGTTGGCCCAGGCGATCCACACCAGCGTGAACACCGCCGCGAACTCGCCGAGCCCGGACCAGGTCAGGTGCCCGGCCAGGCGGTGGGCGGCCTGCGCGACCAGCACCACCACGGCCAGGTCATAGAACAGCTCGAGCGGCCCGACCACCCGCTCGCGCGGCTGCTCACCGTGCGGACGGGGCGGCTGCCACAGCGAACCACGCAGCCGAGCCCAGCGCTCCCCGCGAGCGGCCCCGCCGCGCTGGCCTGATTCATCCCGCATCTTGTTCGGCTCCTTGAGTGACGCCGTCCCCGCCAGGGCCCGGCCACGGCCCAGTCGACCATACGCCGGCGCCCGGCGAAGGACTCCGGTGAGACGTCCTCCCCTAGAGTCGGGGTGTGGCAGATGAGGAGACGAAGGTCTACGCACTCAACCTGTTCGACATCGCCGACCGCGAGGAGTACCTGGCCTACTCACGCCGGTCGGCCCGCGAGGTCGCCCGGCACGGAGGCCGCGTGCTGGCCCTGGGCCGGTTCCGGGAGAGCGCGGCCGGCGACATCGCTCCCCGGCAGGTGCTCATCCTCGTCGAATGGGAGTCCAAGGCAGCCTTCGAGAGCTATCGCCAGGACCCCGCGCTGGCCGACCTGCACCCGCACCGGGAACAAGGTACCTCGGCGTACGTGTGGCACCTGTTCGACCGGCTTGACGACCTGCGGCCGCTCCTTCGCCCGTGAAGCCGTCGCGGCTTCCGGTGATCCCGGTAAGTAGGCTGGCGGCATGCGCGTAGTGATAGCGGGCGGGCACGGGAAGATCGCGCTGCTGCTGGAGCGTCTCCTCGCCGAGCGCGGCGACCAGGCCGTCGGGCTGATCAGGAACCCGGACCATGTCGCCGATGTGCGCCAGGCCGGCGCCGAAGCCGTCGTCTGTGACCTGGAGGCGGTCTCGGCCGATGATGTCGCGGTCCTGCTGTCCGGGGCCGACGCGGCGGTATTCGCGGCCGGCGCTGGCCCGGGCAGCGGAGTCCCGCGCAAGGACTCGGTCGACCGGGGTGGTTCCGTGCTGATGGCCGGCGCCGCCGAGCGCGCGGGAGTCCGCAGGTTCGTGCAGGTCTCCTCGATGGGAGCCGGCAGTCCGCCGCGGCCCGGCAGTGATGAGGTCTGGGCTGCTTACATCACGGCGAAGACCGCCGCCGAGGACGATCTGCGCGCTCGGGATCTGGACTGGACCATCCTGCGTCCGGGCAGCCTCACCGATGCTCCTGCCGCCGGCCTGATCCGGCTCGCACCGCCGCCGGTCCCCGGGGGCAGAGTCCCCCGCGCCGATGTCGCCGCGGTCATCGCGGCCCTGCTCGACACCCCGGGTACCCGGCATCAGACGCTCGAGCTGGTCGGCGGAGACAGCCCGGTCGCGGAGGCCGTGCGCAGCGTTTCCTGATCAGGGTGCTGCGGCGGTTCCTCTTTCCGGTGGCGGTAGCTTGGGCGGCATGGGAGCTGAGGAGCATCGGGTGGAGCGGGGAGAACCTGGTGATCCGGCGGCGCTGGCCGACCGGCTGTTCCGTGACATGACCGGCGCGCTGGAACTGCTCACCGTATATCTGGGCGAGCGGCTGGGCCTGTACCAGGCCTTGCATGCCGACGGCCCGGCGACCTCCGCGGAACTGGCCGCCCGGACGGGTACCGCCGAGCGGTATATCCGGGAATGGCTGGAACACCATGCCGCGGGCGGACTGCTGGAGGTCGACGATCCGGCGGCCGGGCCGCTGGCCCGCCGCTACAGCCTGCCGCCCGGGCACGGACCCGTTCTCGCCGATACTGGCGATGTCCGCTACCAGGCGTTCAACGGTACGGAAATCGTCCGCGCCGCACACTGGATGCCCCAGGTGGCCGAGGCGATGCGCAGCGGTGGGGCACCACCTCCGCTGCCGTGGGCACCGGAGGGCCGGCCGGAGTTCAACCGGGCGGTGTTCCTCAACCTGCTGGCGAGACAATGGCTGCCGGCCATCGCGGACGTGGACCGGCGGCTGCGCAGCGAACCGCCGGCCCGGGTAGCGGACCTAGCCTGCGGAACGGGCTGGTCCAGCATCGCCATGGCACAGGCCTACCCGCTGATCAGCGTCGACGGTTTCGACCTGGACGCGGACGCGATCGCCGCGGCCCGCCGCCATGCCGAGGAGGCCGGCCTGGCGGACCGGATCACGTTCACCGCCGCTGACGCGTCCGGCGCCGGCGCGTCCGGCCCCGGCGAGTACGACCTGGTGACGATCATCGAGGGGCTGCACGACATGTCCCGCCCGGCGGAGGCGCTGCGCGCGGCACGGGCGATGCTCGCCGAACCAGGCTGCGTCATTGTCGCCGACGAACTGGTTGAGGACGAGTTCACCGCCCCGGCCTCCATCGAGGAGCAATATCACTACGGCTGGAGCGTGGTGGCCTGCCTCCCGGCGGTCATGGGCGACCCGGATACCGCCGCGACCGGAGCCGTGATGCGACCCGCCACGCTGCGCCGCTACGCTCTGGAAGCCGGCTTCCAAGACCTGGAAGTCCTCCCGGTCAACGCGGGAATGCTGCGCTTCTACCGGCTGACTCCGGGCTAGCCGCCTGCGGCTGCGAGTTCCTCTACGGGCACGAAGTCGAAGTCGTATCCGAACGCCCGTGGGCCGACGGCCGCGATCCCGCGTTCGGTCCGCCAGATGGGATCGCAGCCGAACGCGATCACCACCACCCGCTGGCCGTAGCTGACCCGATCGGCCGAGATCGCGTCGGCGGTCTCGCTGTCCAGCATCGTGATCAGGTCGGGCACCGAGGCCAGCAGCCGGCCGCGCTCGAGCGCGACCAGATGCTCGTTCTGCAACTCCAGCCGGATCAGCCGTCCCGCGTCCTGTCCCAGGCCCTCGATGACCACCGAGCCGCGCATAAACCCGCCGGCCACATCCCGGCGGACATCTAGCACCTTGCCGCCGACCAGCCGGAAGGCCCCGACCGCCGCGATCACGGCCGCCACCGGGCTGCCCGCCGCAGCCGCTATCGCCTCGCCGATCCTGATCGCCTGCGACACCGAGCCGCGCACCGTCGCCTCGCGTGCCTGCGCCGCGGACATCGGGAAGTCGGCCGACGACCCCTGTCCGCCGAATTCGGCGGCGGCCGCCCGTTCCAGGCGCTCGGCCCAGTCGCCGGAGATCGTCCGGAAGATGACCACGTTGCCGCGCTCGTCGGTCATCACCGCCGGGCACGGCGAGATCCCGGCCAGCTCCATGGTGACCTGCGAGGCTAGGGGGAACGCGCGGCCCATGCCGTCAGCGTCCACCACCGGAAGCCCCATCCGCGCGGCCCAGGTAACGGGGACAAGGCCGTTGCCGCCGCCGATCTCGCCGGCCATCAGCGCGGTCACCGTCCGGCCGGTGTGGCGCTGCATCAGATCCCGCAGACGCTCGCCTTCGTCGCCCGCCTCGATCTTCTCCAGGGCGACCAGCGGCGCACCGATTCCGCCGCAGGGCATGATCAGGCTGTCGCCGGGCAGCTCGTCCACGTCGACCAGGGTGGCCGGGCCGAAATCCTCAGCCGCCTGCAGCGCCTGCAACAGGGCGTAATACGTGTCCCCGCCCCCGCCGGCGCCGAGCACAGCGCAGCCCCGCGCCAGCGCGCGGAGCGTGTCCTGATCAAGCAGACGCTTCATGACGCTTCATGATCCCGATACCGGCCGGAGACAGGTCGTCTCATGCTACGCACATGCGACCCCTCAGAGGGGTCCGATGAGCGTGGCAGGCCAGCACGGCAAGGGCGAGATCTGACTCAAGGCTGAATATCAAAGATCTTCATGCCATCTCCACGGGTTCTCCTTCGCTTCTGCGCATGCGACAGTTGCGGTGCTGTGTGGCAGGGCCAAGGCTCGTAGAGCCGCCGGCTGGCGACTGCGGCGTCGATCGCTGCACGGTGGTCACGGGGGCGGGCAGATGCCCGGTCGTCTCGGCGAGCGCCTTGCCGCTCACGCTGCTCGATGCAGTCTCGTTCGCGCTTCCTCCGCCGTTCCCGTTCGTCCCGGTGTTCCGGATCTTCGGATTCACGACCGGCGTATGTGGCAACTTCACGGCATTCGGCGCCTGAAGGCGTCTCGCCGGTAGCGATCATTGCCAAGGGAGGCCCGTGAGCATGGCGCGATCGGCTCCGCGAACGCCCCCAGGAACTGATCACGATTGTGACGAACGCCCTCATAACAAATAGCAGGCACACGACGGAGGGACCTGGCCGTGCGTATCGCATCGTTTAATGTGGAGAATCTATTCGAGCGTGCTAAGGCGCTGAACCTGGAGTCCTGGACGCCCGGGAAGCCGGTATTGGCGGCTCAGGCCGGGGCCAATACGCTGTTCGAGGAAGCGGTCTACACTGACGCCATCAAGGCCCGGATCCTGGAACTGCTGGCAACGCTCGGTCTTCAGCGCTCAGATGACAGCGAATTCGTCCGCCTGCGCAAGATCCGCGGTCAACTGCTGCGCCGGCCGCGGTCTGGTCCGGTGCAAGTCGTTGCCGCCGGGCGGTCCTCCTGGATCGGCTGGGTCGAGCTGAAAACCGAGCCAGTGGATGAGCTGGCGATGCAGCACACGGCGATGGTCATGCGTGACATCAACGCCGACATCCTGGGCGTGGTGGAAGCCGAAAGCCGTCCAGCGCTGAAAAGGTTCTCCGACGCGTTGCTAGCCGAAGTCCACGGCTCGCCTTACGACCAGGTCATGCTCATCGACGGCAACGACGACCGCGGGATCGATGTCGGCATCCTGGCCCGGTCCGACTACCAGCTCACCACGATCCGGACCCACGTCTTCGACGCCGACAACCGGGGGGTCATCTTCAGCCGGGACTGCTGCGAATACCACTTCGCCACGCCGGGCGGCGAGCCGCTGGTAGTGCTGGTCAACCACTTCAAGTCCAAGGGCTTCAGCGCCCCCGGCGATCCGATAGGAGCAAAAAGGCGCCAGCGTCAAGCTGCCCGGGTCGCCGAAATTTACGATGGCCTGCACGGCCCCGGCATGGACTTGATCGCCGTGATCGGCGACCTCAACGACGACCCTGCCAGCGATGCGCTCAATCCGCTGATCAGCGGAACCGACCTGCGAGATATCAGCACCCACCCCGCCTTCGACTTCGGGCCGCGCAAGGGAACCTTCGGCAGCGGCAACGAAAAAGACAAGATCGACTACGTGCTTCTGTCACCTGCCCTGTTCGCCCGGGCCACCGGCGGCGCAGTGTTCCGCAAGGGTGTCTGGCACGGACCGAAAACAAGGAATCCCTGGCCGATCTACAACACCCTGACCGCCGAGGTCCACGCCGCTTCGGACCATGGGGCCATCTACGCCGACCTCGAGCTCTGAAGAAGCCAGTCGCCCGCACTGCCCCCGCGCCGGGCGATGAAGTCGCGAAAGAGTCGCACGCAGGTTGGCATGGGCATGTTGCTCCGAGCAGTCCGGCCAGAGGACTGCTGACAGGTACGAGCGATCACAGGCTCCGTCAACCGCTAGGAGAGCCAGCAGGCGCTGCCCATTGGAGCCGATATCTATCGTGGCATCCCGGACACAAAGCCGCCAAGCACCGAGCAAGGAAAGCTGCCAGGACGGGAGGGATACATCGTCGTGTGATCCCGGTACATGGGTGGACCGGATTGTCGGGATCGATTTTTCAGGAGGGCAGATTTACCTGTCCCGTCATCCGCGCAGAAAGGGTTCCGATGTCACCTGAGCGTGAGTGTATCTCTTCGGAAGAATTGATCAAGATCCTAAACTTTGAGCTGGCGAAGTATAGGGAATGTGCGGATTGCCAATTCGTGGGTCCTATTCGCCAGCTCACCACACCTTATGCGGACGGTGGTAACTGGTTCCGAAGCCTTACCGTCCGTGGGCGGCCTCAGGATCCTCATGCCTGCGGAGAGACAGCCGCCGAAGTCGTGGTGCTCGTCGCACAGCGTTATAACCTTGTGTTATGCCGGACACAAGCGCCGCTTGCCAAGATGCTCAGGAGCGCAATCAATGCAAACGAACGGCTTCCGGTAATTCCCGGCGTAAGCCCGGGGCTAACAGAAGCTGCAGGCTGGCACGTGTGGCTTGGCGGCGCAGATCGAGCAGGGCGATGAAGCCTGTGGCGACAAGAAGCCCGAAAAACATGAAGGGCCCGTCTTCGCGAACGAAACTAGCTTGCCAGAGCCGGAATTGACTCAGCGGGACCGTGGTCCAGGGGGCCTGGCTGTTGACCATCACGGAAACCTGATAACGCGGTCCGGGAAGAATGCGGACGGCTCCTTTCGCCGCGCCCACCATGAACCCGCCGACAATAACAGCAGCGCACACCACAACGGCTGCCACAAAGCAGGCCCGAGGCCCCGCAGGCAGCTGCGACAGTCGCCAGGATTGCAGCCGGCCAGACACCATCCCCGCTGACACGATCAACCACACCAAAGTCGGCGCGAGCAGCACCACGGCTATGCGGACCAGGTCCGGATCACTGAGCAGGACCTGGTTCGACGGCCAGGAGACCACGTCGTCAATCCCCGCGACAGCAAAAAGACTGATGGCCGCCGCCGCCGCGATCACGTCCGCGACACCGCACGACCGGGACCGCAGCCGCCACTGCGTGAACTCGTTATCGGGCTCGACCCGGTTCATCAGGTCGCGCCTCCTGCTCAGCTTCTCGGGCTCGACCGGGTTCATCAGGTCGACCCTCCTGCTCAGCCGCACTTCGCGACTTCTTCGCCGGGCCGGTCAGGATCTACGCTCAGGGCGGGCTCTCTAGCCACATCGGAAGCATAGCCACAACCGCCAGGATCATGCTTGCCTCACAAAGGCAAACGAACGATCAGCGCTAATCCCAGGCGAAAGCCCGAGGTAAGCGACGCTCCACCGTTTGGGTCCCGCCACGTAGGCACCGTCTCAGAGGGTGGCAGTAATGGGGGTCTGCTCGTCACCGAGTTTCGTCAGCATGGATGCCTCGCGGTTCAGAAGATCGCCCGACATGGCGGCCAACCGCGCGGACCAGGCTCTACGGGGTGCGGGGCGTTCGAGGTGCGAGACCCGCGGCCAGCGACCGTGCGTTCAGTCCGCGCTGGGCCACGAAGGTCTCGAAACTGGCCTGCTGTTCAGCTGTGGCCCGTTGCGCCGCCTGGAGCCGCCCCGCATCGGCCAGGCTGGGCCGGATCAGGTTGATGGCCCCGCCCAGGTTCGGGTCAGGTTCCGCCTTG
>WNGL01011402.1_pt1 | contig 10177 bp, 8 predicted proteins | sample 5400591 | NCBI WGS metagenome assembly WNGL01 (sample SAMN13153377, study PRJNA577476) | soil metagenome | isolation source: 80 cm soil or saprolite under Garry oak tree replicate 1 | place: USA:California | collected 2016-06-15 | reverse complement strand
GCAACAAAACGATGTCCGCCTTTTCGCCGGCGAGGAACTCGATTACCTTGTGCAGCTTCGAACCGCGGTCAATGTTCCAACTCACAACCCTGACGGATTCGGGCGAAAAAAGATTCCAGCGTGGGACTGAAGAATTGCCAGCTTTCAATCTCCTGCATGGCGTTCATATTCGTTCATGAATCTTGCCGCTCGCTCCGGCGTCGACTCTCGCAGCGGCAAGAAGTACACATTCCTCCATGCTCCTACTTTCATAGCGTGCATGCACATCGCCATCGGTTCACCCTCGCCTCCTGTCTTGAACCAGTCCGGTACGCATTGATCGCTCCGTGAATACGTTCCGTGAGTTCCGCTCTTTCGGCAGCTCCGTGCCTTCAACAACTAAGAGACGGTTAACGGCAGCGCAAGTTGTCAACAAGTTGTCGAAACCGTCGAAGCCTTGCCGTGGACCTTCCGAGCCCCCGTTCGATCGGTCCACACCTGTCTGTGCGAACGCTTCTCAAGCCGTTGATAAGAATCAACATCCGGAGCAGGCACTCGTGGACCTTCCATTGGAAGGACTCATGCTTCGTTGAAGCGCATGCGGGAATGGATGCATGGACGAAGCCGTAAAGGACGTTGCCGATGAGAAGGGTCTTCATCGCTTTCGTCGCGGCATGCAGCCTGACTTCGCTCGGAGTCTTTGGGCAGACTCCTGCGGCTACGGGCCGCGTGGAAGGGGCTGTCTTTGTCGGAGTTTCTTCCGGGCACGCCTTCGCAGCGGGCGCGACAGTCAGGCTATCCGGTCCTGTGGTTCTTGAAACGGAAACGGACGAGAACGGCAACTACACGTTCGCGGCAGTCGCTTCCGGAACCTATCGAATAGAAGCTTTTCTTTCGGGTCTCGAGGCCGCGCGGACTATAAGCGTCGAGGCCGGCAAGATTGTTCGAGCAGGGTTGCAATTGAAGCCTGCCGATGTGAAGAGTTCCGTCACCGTAACTGCAACTGCGCCTGAGACGAAAGACCCCGCTCCTTCTGAAACCATTTCTGAAAAGACGCTGCGCGAGGCGCCTAACGCAAACGAGCGGTTCGAGAACGCGCTCCCGCTGATTCCGGGCGTCGTTCGCGGGCCCGACGGACGCATCAACCTGAAGGGCGCACGGACAACACAAAGCGGAGCGCTGGTGAACAGCGCGAATGTGACGGATCCGGCGACGGGGATTCCCGCGATCAACGTTCCAATCGACGTCGTATCTTCCGTTCAGGTAATTTCAAATCCCTACGATCCGCAATACGGAAAACTGACGGGCGCAGTTTCCACCGTCGAGACGAAGACCAGTGACTACGGGAAATTCCACCTTTCCGTGCAAAACCTGTTGCCGCGTTTGCGTGACCGCGACGGCGCCATTCGAGGCATCGGCGCCAGCACTCCGCGGCTGACGGTCACCGGCCCGATTGTGAAGGATCGGATCGCGTTTACGCAGTCCGTGGAATATCGGTTCGTCCGCACGCCGGTCAACAGTTTGCCTCCGTTGCAGCGCGATACGAAGCTGGAAAGCTTTGACTCCTATACCCAAGTCGATTTCATCGTCACTCCGAAGCAAACCGCGACGGTGTCATTTGCGCTGTACCCCCAAAAACTCGACTACTTCGGGCTCAACACCTTCACGCCTCAGCCCTCGACGCCTGATTTTCACCAGCGTGGCTATCAGGTGTATGTACAGCATCGTTACCTGACCGGACAGCAGAGCTTTCTGACTTCCCAATTCAGCTATAAGACCTTCGACGCAGACGTAACCGCCCAGAGCGACGACGCCTACCGCCTTCTTCCCGACACCACCGAGGGAGGGTTCTTCAGCCGCCAGGCACGGCGTACCTCGCGCGTCGAATGGCAGGAAAACTACCAGTTTGCCCCGCGCCGGTTTCTCGGCTCGCATCAATTCCGCGTAGGTCTCAACTATGCGCACGCCTCGTACGATGGACGACAGTCATTCCTGCCCGCGGAGATTGCCAACGCGTCAAATACCGCTGTCGAACGAGTCACCTTCACGGCGCCAACGTCGTTCGCAGTCGGCCAGAGCGAAACGGCTTGGTATGCGGGCGACCAATGGTCGATTGTTCCCCGTCTGACTGTCAGTCTGGGAGCGCGGTTTGACAGCGACACTGTGACCGGATCCACTCACGCCTCCCCACGAGCGGGCTTCCTGATTTCTTTGACCAGCGATTCAAGAACAATTTTCAAGGGCGGAGTCGGAATCTTCTACGACCGTGTGCCTCTGATGATGCCGGTTTTTGAGCAACTTCCGAATCGCACCGTAGCGCTGCTTGGTCCATCCGGAGAAGAATTGAGTTCGACCTTTTACCGGAATCAAATCACCGGCGGACTGCGAAACCCGCGCAGCACTTCGTGGAATCTGGAACTGGACCGGAAGGTTTTTCAAGCCTTATTGCTGCGGGTAGCCTTCGAGCAGCGCAAAACAACCGACGATTTTATTGTCTCGCCGCTCTCAGAGGGAAGGTCCGGGATCCTCTCGCTTTCGAACGGTGGCAGCGACTCCTACAAGGAATTCCAAGTTACTGCACGTTACCAGATCCGACGCCATGTTCTGAATGCGTCGTACGTACGATCGAGGGCGTTCGGCGACCTCAACGACTTCAATCAATTCTTTGGAACGCTTGCGCAACCCGTAATCCAGCCAAATGCACGCGGTCGGTTGGCGTTCGATGCGCCAAACCGATTCCTGCTGTGGGGAAGTATCGCTGGACCGTGGAAACTGACCTTGGTCCCGGTCTACGACCTGCACACTGGATTTCCTTACTCCGTTCAGGATGAATTCCGCGAATATGTAGGACCACGCAACACGAACCGGTATCCAAGATTTTCCTCCTTCGATCTCCAGGTGACACGTCGACTCACGATTCCAGTGGGCGATCGGAAGCTCAAGGCGCGGGCGGGGATCGGGATTTTCAACCTCTTCAATCATTTCAACCCTCGTGATGTGCAGAACAATCTGGCCAGCGCGCAATTTGGCAGCTTTTTCAACGACGCCTGGCGGGAGCTCCGCGGGAAATTTGTCATGGAGTTTTAGCATGCGATTCAAGTCTTTGTTCACGATTTCGTTTTTGTCTCTTATCGCAGGATCCTCGACGGTCGCGCAGGAAGCATCACTGCCGGTTGCGAACGACGTTGTCGCTCAGATTCTGGTGCGCGACGCACAACGCCAGCACTCGCTCGAAGGATACGAAGGCATGCGCCGCTACACCCTCGTCAATGAGCATATGGGCAAGCGCGCGGAGATGCTCGTGCGCGTTCGTGGGGATCGGGACGGGACGAAGCACTTCGAAATCGTGACAGAAACCGGATGGAAGGCGGCCCAGAAACACGTCTTGCACAAAATGCTGGACTCAGAGGCAGAGGCATCACGGCCCGAAGAGCGAGTAAAGGCACGCCTCAGCCCGGACAACTATGAATTTCAAATGATTGGAAGCGAGAAGGCGGGTGACCGGACGGTGTACACGATCGACGTGACCCCAAAACGCCGAGAGAAATATCTCTTCCGTGGACGGATATGGGTGGATGCCGAGGATTACGCGCTGGTACGCGCAGACGGAAACCCAGCCAAGAATCCATCGTTCTGGACCAAGCACGTGCACTTCGTTCAAGCCTACGAAAAGAGTGGGCCGTTCTGGTTTCCGCTCACCACCGAAAGCGTCACCGATGCACGGCTCTTTGGGACAACGGATTTGACGATTGAGTATTTCGAGTACAAACCGAAGAAGCTAGCTGCGCCGCAAGATTCCGTCGAGGTCGCACAACGAGGAGCGCATCCGTGAAATGGATTGAGACCTTACTCATTGCAGCAGGAATGGCTTTGCTCGCCGTTGTGGGCTCAAAAATCGGCTGGGGTGCGATGCTGCGCGAACTTCGGACCGTCTGGACTGTGTTGCCGTTTGTGGCTGGCCTCAGTGTTCTACGACTTTTGCTTCAGACGCAATCCTGGAAGTTAGCCCTCCGCGAAGAGGGCGTGGAAACCGACTTTGGCGATTTAATCGGCATTCGGATGGCCTCGCAATCGATGGGATACCTGTCGGTATTGGGTCCAGCTATCTCTGAACCGATGAAAATCAAGCTTCTGGGAAACGATTGGAAGAACTCGGCGACCGCAACCGTAGTTGATTCGGGCGTTTATTGGTTTTCGTCCACACTGATCGCGATCGCGGGGTGTGTCGCCGCGGCAATAGTCTTGGCTCGGGGCGGTTACGGCACGACGCTTTTCGCGATCGCAATCCTGTTTGTTCTGCTTGCTAGGTTGCTTTTTCGGCAGAGGCCGGTGCTCGCATCTGTCGTTGAAGCATTCGGCAAACGTGCCCCGGGTTGGCTCAAAAAAGGAGCTGAGTTCGAGAAACAGCTCAGGACCTTTCGTGAGCGGCACCCCGCCACGCTGCAATCCATGTTTCGCATGGATCTGGTTTGCCAATGTCTCCTGGTTCTCGAAGCTGCGCTCGTAATCTCCTCGGCAAAATTGCCGGTTCACATTCTTACGGTCCTTGGGATCGAAGCAGCGGTTCGCGTCACAAAGGTTACGACCGGTTGGATCCCGGCGCGGATGGGCGCGGACGAGGGTGCGGCCGTGGCTGCCTTCGCCGCGTTTGGGCTCTCGCCCGCGGTGGGACTGATTCTTGCGCTCACGCGGCGGTCCCGCGATTTGCTGTGGTGCCTGGTGGGACTTGGTTGGCTCGCCTGGAGATGGCACCGAAAGGCAGAAGTCATTTCGTAACGGAGGCTTATTCAACATGCAAATAGTCATTGCCATTCCGCGCTATGAGGAATTGCGAGATTTTGGAGGAGCAGAGGGGGCGTTACTCCGAGATGTGTCTGGAGTGCCTCTCTTGATCCGGATTCTTGCGACTGGAATCCGCGCCGGGGGAGACAGCGCGGTTATCGTCCACCGCGAGGCTGTTCCCGGCGAAGTGCTGAGAGCGTTGCGCTCGAGCAAAATTCTCAGCGGGTTACGGACACTCGAATGCGTAGCGGCTCCCCACTTCGAGCCCGCTTCGCCAGCCAGCTGGCAGAGGATAGCGGGATTCATCGAGAACGAGTTCTTGTGGCTTCCATGGAACTGGGTCACCAACAAACATGCCTTGGCTGGCATGGGGTCCATCGAAGCGCGGCCGATGTCGTGGGATCTTCCCATGCGTTTGAAGCGGTCCGCTGTTCTCTCCTTCGTCCGGCCAAGGCAGGCGTTGAGCGTCGTTAGTGAGGGCACTGCGATCACTCTGCCCGGTTCGGTAAGCAAAGCGGAGCGATGGCTGGTCGCGCATTCAGGCAAACCTTTGGATGGGATCTATTCGAGGTTCAATCGTTGGCTGTGTCGTCCCATGGTTCGCGTTCTTGCACATACCGCGGTCAGCCCCAACATGGTTACGTTTGCCGGCCTTCTGGTTGCGGCGGTTTCCGCCTACAGTTTCGCCCAGGGAAACTATCTGGCTTCGCTTCTGGGCGCGCTGCTCTTTTTCCTGTCTGGCTTGCTGGATGAAGTGGATGGAATGCTGGCGCGGGTTCGATTTTCGGATTCTGCATTCGGCACGTGGCTCGAAGGCACAGTCGATAACCTCACTTACCTACTTCTCTTCGTCGGAATCACGATCGGGCTTTACCGGCAGCGCGGCCCACAGGAAGTGTTGTTTGGCGAGGCCGCCCTGGTTGGTTCCGTCCTCGCAGTTCTCGTAATCTCGTGGCAACGCAAGCGCTCGACCCGGCCGGGTAAACCTCATGAATATCTGGGCAACGTATATCAGCTTCTCGACAAGGATCGAGGCAACTGGGTCTCCCGAACGGTGAGGGAGGTGCACATCTTCCTGAAGAAGGGAGTCTTCATACACTACGTGCTGGTGTTTACCGCCCTGGGGCTACTCCCCGCTCTGCTGCGTTTGGTCGCTTTTGCCAGCAACCTCACTTGGGTTCTCGCCATTTACTTCAGCTACAGATTTTTCAGGCGCTCGACGGCCGGCGCCGGAACCATTGAATTCTCCAGGGCCGCATAGGTGACCTATGAAAGCACTAATTCTTGCAGCGGGACGTGGTACGCGAATCCGGTCGCTTCACGGTGAGAGGCCGAAATGTCTGATTTCGTGTGAAGGGGACACCGTCCTCGACCACCAGATCAATGGTCTCCTCGCCGCAGGCATCCGAGAGATCGGGATCGTCGTTGGTTACGAGAGCGAACAGATTCTGAGCCACGTGTGCGCACGATACGGCAGCAACATGGGGCGATTCCGCTTCCTGTTCAACCCAAAGTTTGAAGTAACGAACAATATTTATTCCCTCTGGGTTGCGCGAGAGTGGGTGTCGGGCGAAGCGTTTTTGTGCCTCAATGCAGACGTTCTTTGCGACCCCGAGATTCTAAAACCTGCTGTTCTGACGACAGCTCCGATTTCGATGATCGTGGATCCAGAGTGGCGCGATGAAACGATGAAAGTGGTTATTCAGGATGGCCGAGTCGTTCGGATGAGCAAAGGCATTACGAGAAACGAATTCAGCGGCACCTACATCGGAATCACCACAATTTCTTTGCGAGTACAGCGCCAGTTCTTCGCGTCTATGCGCAGTTTGATTGCGGCTGGGAGGGTCAACGAATTTTTCAACGTCGCCGTACAGGGCTTGGCCGACAAAGGAGTTGTGGTAGGCTCGACGAGCACGGCGGGCCTTCCCTGGGCCGAAATCGACGACCCGGCGGATCTTGCGTTTGCTCGCGAGCACGTCTTCCCTAAACTGCAATATGCGGCCGCCGCATGAATCTTCGATGGACCAGATCATTTCGGGTGGTTTTGTTCCGCCGCGCCTGCAGCTTTGGCCGCGTGAGTCTTTCCGCGTTGTCGATTGGAATATTGAGCGCGGAACCCGTTTGGAATCAATTTTGGAGTTTCTCAGGAAGTACAAAGCCGATTTGATCTTCTTGCAGGAAGTGGATCTGAACGCTCGGCGCACACGACACCTGGATGTGGCGCGCGAAATCGCCAGGTCGCTGCAACTGAACTTCGTATTCGGCAAAGAATTTGAAGAGTTGACGCAGGGCGCAAAAAGTTCGCCAGCATACCAGGGCCAGGCTACGCTATCGCGCTGGCCGATCAAAAATGCCAGGCTCATCCGCTTCCGAAAGCAAACCACCTTCTGGGAACCGCATTGGTACCTGCCGCGGATCGAGCCGTTTCAGGAACGCCTGGGAGGACGCATCGCATTGACTGCCGATGTGGAGATCCCGGGTCAGACCCTGGCCACTTACAACCTGCACCTGGAAAGCAAGGAGAGTGACGCATTGCGTGTCTCACAACTCGGCGAAGTCCTTACTGATGCCGCCGGACGCACGAGCGATCGAGTAATGCTGATTGCAGGCGACCTAAATTTGAATGCGTCGGAAGGCGAGGCAGGAGCTGCGCTTAAACAGGCTGGATTCCGAGATGCGGTGGGATTGCCGAGCGTCCGCACGCGGCCGGCACGCGGATTGCTTGATCAGGGCCGGTCAATTGACTGGATATTTCTCGCCGGCGAACTGAAGTCCAGCCAGGGCCAAGTGCACAGTGACGTTAGGGCCTCGGATCACCTTCCTGTCTCATTCATACTGTCGGCTCGCTGAAAATCACTGACAGGGGCCCGAAGCACCGTGTTAAGCAAGAGCCGACACACTGTATGCTAGGCTACGCGGAAGAATCGGTATGCTGCAAGATCCGCAATCTTCGGCTCTGGAGTCAAGGTCCATGAAGGTTGTCGCCATTTTCTTGAACTGACCTGTTCTTGCATCCGCTGCCGCTCCGCGACAGACCTTCGACAGTTTCGTCAAGCCAGAGACGCAACAGCACCCGCAGCGATTCGTCACTATTTGTTTTCATCATCCGTAAGACGCTCAATCAACGCAGTTTGTTGTTTTGCGCTCCCACGCACAATCGCCTGGAGACTGCATTGCATGGTTCGGGTGTGCAAGCAATCTTGGTCTTCAACTGCGATTGCTGTCACCAACCGCTGGTTCACCTGAAGTTCTTAGTGGGGATGCTTGATGAGAATCGTCGAGACAATGCACAAGGCGGATTGGCCGGCGATCATCAGCCGTGTTGCGGGGGTTGCCTTTCTCCTCGCGGGCGTGCTTCTCGCCGCAGGGTTGTGCGCCGCAACTCCGCAAGCCAACTCCGTTCCCAGTATTTTCGATTCGCACTCCACGCCAGCGGATTCTATCCGTCATCTCTCTTTCTTCGTCCTCGGCGTCACCGGACTGATTTTTCTTGTGGTTTTCAGTTTACTGAGTTACGTAGTCGTGAAATTCCGCAGCCGAGCGGCGGACGCAGAGCGCGAGCCTGCGCAAGTGTATGGAAGCACACAGATTGAACTCGCCTGGACCATCATTCCGATTCTGATCGTTGTTGTCCTTTTTCTCGCGACGGCGAGAGTGATTCACGCGATCCAGGATGCGCCCAAGCCTGCTGAGGCGGTGGAGGTAACCGCAATCGGGCACCAGTTTTGGTGGGAATTTCGCTATCCCGGGCTCGGCATCGTCACCGCGAATGAACTCCACGTTCCCGTGAGCGATCCATCGCGTCCCACACCGACCTTCTTGAGATTGCTTTCCGCCGACACCGATCACAGTTTCTGGATACCTCAGCTTGCAGGAAAGACCGACTTGATTCCGAATCGCGTGAACGAAACCTGGCTCGATCCTCACGAGACCGGCTTATTTCTTGGCCAATGCGCGCAGTACTGCGGAACGCAGCACGCGAAGATGCTATTGCGCGTGTACGTGGATAGTCCGGAGGACTTCAATGTGTGGGTACGCGGGCAACAACAGCCGGCGAATGAGGATGCAAAAGAAGCCGCGGGAAGACGCGTCTTCGAGAGAACTGCTTGCCTGAACTGCCATGCAATCAACGGGACAAACGGCACCGGGCGTTTTGGTCCAGACCTAACCCACCTGATGAACCGCCGCACGATCGCGTCAGGCGCGGCGGAGAACAACTCGCAGAATCTTCGGCTGTGGATTCAAGACCCGGATTCGATCAAGCCCGGATCTCTTATGCCAGCAATGAAGTTGAGCGACGCCGAACTGGATGCGCTCGTGCGCTATCTCGAAACCCTGCAGTAGAGAAAGAGAGTGGAAGATCAGCAATGTCGTCGGATGCCATAGCCATTCAAACCGCAGAAGCCGCGGGTCAGCCATGGGTTGCAACGTTGCATGAGTGGGTGACCACGGTCGATCACAAGCGCCTGGGCGTTCTGTACATCCTCTACGCCCTCTTTTTTCTCGTCATCGGCGGTATCGAAGCAACCATCATACGCATCCAGCTGATGCACCCGCACAACGATTTTGTTTCCCCGCAGGTATTCAACCGCATGTTCACCATGCACGGCACGACCATGATTTTCTTCGTGGCCATGCCCATCCTGTTCGGCTTTGCCAACTACCTCGTGCCATTGATGATTGGCGCCCGAGACATGGCGTTTCCGCGCCTCAATGCCTTCAGTTTTTGGCTGACGGCATTCGGCGGAATTCTGCTTTATTTCAGTTTTCTCGGTGGGAACGGATTGTACGGTGCTGGTAACGCGCCGGACGTGGGCTGGTGGGCATACGCCCCTTTGGCCTCGCGTGCATTTTCGCCGGGTCACAGCTCGGACTACTGGACGATCGCTCTCTTGGCTTCGGGCTTCGGCAGCATCGGCACGGCCATCAATATCATCGCCACGATTGTTTCGATGCGCTGCCCAGGCATGACCCTGGGCCGCATGCCGCTGCTCGCATGGATGAACTTGGTGATGTCTGGAATGGTTTTGCTCGCGATTTCGCCTCTATCCGCAGCCCAAATCATGCTGCTCGTGGATCGCTATCTTGGCGGTCATTTTTTCGATACGCAGGCGGGAGGCTCCGCCACTCTGTGGATGCACTTCTTTTGGATATTTGGGCATCCCGAGGTGTATGTCCTGATCATTCCCTGCTTTGCATTCGCCTCCGAAATTATTCCGGTTTTTTCACGCAAGCCGATTTTCGGATACCCGGTCATGGTGGGTGCCACGGTTTGCATCGCTTTTGTCAGCATGAGTGTTTGGGCACACCACATGTTCACCATCGGGATGAATTCCTACGCCAACAGCTTTTTCACGATAACGACAATGGCTGTGGGTGTACCGACCGGCATCAAGATCTTCAACTGGCTGGGTAC
>WNGL01012958.1_pt1 | contig 10178 bp, 10 predicted proteins | sample 5400591 | NCBI WGS metagenome assembly WNGL01 (sample SAMN13153377, study PRJNA577476) | soil metagenome | isolation source: 80 cm soil or saprolite under Garry oak tree replicate 1 | place: USA:California | collected 2016-06-15 | reverse complement strand
TAGCTTCTCCAGGTCTTCCTGGCATACATGAACATGCCGCGCCGAAACGCCGACAGGTATCATAGCCTTGCGCGCCTTGAGGCTATCTATGCCATACATCTCGACTTCACGCAGCACGCCGGTAACGACCTGGCGTACCTGCGCCTCTAACCGCGTAGCATCGCTTGCTCCTGCAAGTTGTAGATCGCGGCGTTCAGCGCAGATACCGCAGGCATCGCACAGCCCGACACAGCTATTGACCTTGTTATTGGTAAGCGTAATCATAGTGCCTGACGCCGTCAAATCCGTATCAACCGAAGACCAAGCCCCTCAACATCCGTAGGGGCGAGAGCGGTGGACGTGGGGTGGTGTGGACCTTTAGGGTCGCCCGCGTCCTGTTCATCGCCCTTCCATGTTGGGGGAACACGATCACCCCCACCCCGCGGGCGACCCTAAAGGCCCTCCCAACCCCTCATCATCCTCCCTCGCCCCTACGGATCATGTGGCCCTGTGCCTGGCAAACGGTACACGTGCATCCGTTTATTACTTAGAACATCTCCAAATACTCATCCCGCTCCCAGTCGGTCACGTGGGCCTTGAGGCGGGCGAGTTCGCTGCGTTTGATGGTCGTGAAGACCTGCACAAACTCGTCACCCAGGATGCTACGGAAAGCTTCGTCACTCTCGAGTGCATTGAGCGCATTGTCAAGCGTGGGAGGCAATGGCTCGAAACCACCGTAACTCTCTGCCAGACCTTCGACCAGTTCCGGGGGCATTTCTGCCTCCTTGAGGCCGAGTATACCGGCGGCGATAACGGCGGCAGTTGCCAGGTAGGAGTTGCTCAGAGCAGTGGGCAGGCGGTTTTCCAGGTGCGTGCGCGAGTCGCGGCTGTTCTTGGCGCGAATCAAGGCCGTGCGGTCTTCCAGGCCCCAGCTAATGTTGGAGGGCGCGAAATGATGCGGCACGAAGCGGTGGTAGCAGTTGGGCGTGGGAGCCATCAATGCCATCGCCGCGTTGGCATGTTTCAACATACCCTGGGTGAAATGGTAGGCCGTTTGCGACAGGCCGTGCTTGTCGTTAGTGTCCAGGAAGGCGTTCTCTCCGCTCTCCTTCGAGACCAGGCTGATGTGCGTGTGCGCGCCGCTGGCTGATTGATCGGTAAAGGGCTTGGTCATGAAGGTGGCATGGTAGCCCAGCTGCCGCGCGATATACTTGACGCCGTTTTTGAATGTGAAGCCCAGGTCACCTGCGCGCAGCCCCTGGTGCGGCCCGTAGTTGATCTCGAACTGTCCAGGGCCATACTCGCAGTTGGCGGTGATAATGTCGATGCCGATTTGTGGCATCAGTTCGACGATACGCTCTGCCACTGGCACAGCCGTGTTGCGCATGTGGTTGAAGATGTGTAGGCCGTCGAAGACCGGCTTCATAGTAGTTGGATCGAGCAAGTAAAATTCGTATTCGAGTCCAACCACTGCCTGGTAGCCGAGTTTGTCGAGTTCCGCGATAGCCCGGCGCAGTACATGACGCGGTGCGGCGTGTAACGGCGTGCCATCGGCCCAGTAGGTATCGCAGATGAGGCGCGCCGTCTTGTTCATCCAGGGAACAATGGATGCCGTCGAAAGGTCGGGGATGAGTACCTGGTCAGCATAGTTCTTTTCTTCGTTGTATTTCGAGTCAGAGACCACGAAAGAGCGTGTATCAAGCGTGAGCGTTCCGCCGTACATGTTCAGGCCCTTTTCAGCAAAGCCACGCACCTTGTTGAGGGGAACAATTTTGGTACGTGCAACGCCATGCATGTCGGGAAGTTCAAACAGGACGTTACTGATACCCTCGCTTTCCCAATGGGAAAGCAGTCCGTCAAGCGTTACTGTGGGGTTCACTTCGGTTGTTGTCATAATACATATCCTCCATTAAATAACTGTAATAGGGCGACGCAGCGCCAGCCGGGCATCCAGTTCGCTCCAGGGAAGCAGACCGTCGATCCAGCTTTGCACGCGGTCCAGAGCGATCATTGCGTGTTCCACGACCGCCAGGAATTCTTCCGTAGAAGCAGGACCTTTTCCCTTGAAATACTGGGCAAGCATACGTTCAAGCGCGACCGTCTCGGCCATTGACCACTTTTCTAAACGAGCGGCGTGTCGTTCCAATAACCCTGCCAGCAATTGACATACCACTGGTACCGCAAGCATACCGTCCTTCACCTGTTGCCTGCATACTTGCAAGTTTTCACCTGCCCAGAACAGATTGAAGTTGGCGTAGAAACAGCAGGGGAGATTGCCCATCGGTGGGCGTGAGATCGAACGCAATGTGGCGATATCGGCGGGTTCATGCAGCCAGCAGCGCGCGATGAAATTCCGCAATTCACCCAGCACACGCGCCGTCGAATGTTCCATTTCAGCGAGTGCGCGTTCGTAAAACAGTGGTTCCAGGCAGGAGCTACAGCGCAAACAGGTAAGAGCAGTTTTGCCGGATGAGCTGCTCAAGCTGCGCGTTTGCGCTGTGTGGTCAGCTTTATTAGCCGCACCATTGGCAGTCTCTGAAGACCACACAATTTCGATACCGTGTTCCGCTGCCAGGTCGCGTGCCAGTGCTGTCACCAGCCCACCATGCGAAATGAGCAGGCGTTTCTTGCCGCCCTTCGCGAAATCGACGATGTCATTGCGCGTGATGACACGCGTTACGGTGACGGTATTGCTATCCGCCTGTTGCTTTTGTACAGTACTACTCTGCCCGTTGGATGAAGATGTCGCGCGCCCATTCACTATAGCAGCGGCATCAGATGAAGCATTCTCGGCCAGCATACGGCGCATAACTTCCTGTACAATCACCTGGATATCTGCTTCTGTCATGCCTCAACCCTCTCTAATTTCGCAGGTACGATGCCCGTGCGCAGCAGGCGATCACCGGTAGCCTGTAGATCATCCAGCCTATCAACGATACGCGCGAAAACGCTCACATAGCCAAAGGGTTGAGTATCACCGTAAAAAATACAGATGGTTTGCCGACCAGGATAATAGCCGATGTCGCCTGGCTGTACATCCAATATCTCGTTCTCAGGCTCCGCGTAGAATGGCACCATCACGATCATTTCATGTCCGGCGAACTTGGCGTGCACACTGAAGCTTTCGACGGGAAGATTCTCCCACATACACTGAGAGAGCGTCGGAGCCTCCCGTTCGAGCAGTTCCGCGACCGCCCTTGTGCCTCCCACATTGACGATAAACCTCTTGGGCATAATCCACATCCTCGTTTCTGTACGGGGCGGAGGCTCTGTCCTCGCCCGGGGATACAGGTGTATTTTACCTTATTGCGGCGGTTCGGTGTGTTCCTGTGGTCGATCTGAGTAGCTATACGTATCGGAAATCATCGCCTGTTCAAAATAACGCGCGGGGCGCAGGCTCTCAATGGGTATCGCTGGCTCGCCAACGCCAAGCATCTGTTCCGCCAGAGCCTTCCCCACCGCGGGCGCGGTCTTAAACCCCGTCCCATTGCAACCAAAAATAGCGTACAGGTTTTCATAACCTGGGACCGGGCCAAGTAAAGGATGCAGATCAGCACTGACCGCGAAGACGCCCGACCACCCGCGCACATACGACGCATCAGCCAGGGCGGGCATACGGCGGGATACCTTCTCCGCGACTTCCTCGACAAAATCCGCATCGGCGTTTGGCTCGAAGGCATCGGGATCAATTCCAGGCTCCATCGCACCGCCGCCCACCAGCGTCAAGCCGGGGCTATCGGGCCGGTAGTACACATCGAGTACGCCATCAATGTAGGTCATATGCTCCTGCCGCGCCTCGGCTGGACGCTGGAGAATCACGACCTGGTGGCGCACATTCCAGACGGGGAAGCGCAGTCCCAACGTTTCCAGCAAGTTCATGGTCCACCCGCCTGCGGCGCATACCACCGTACCTGCTTCAATGATGCCCGTGCTCGTTTTCACTCCCGTCACACGCTCATTATGCAGCAAAAAACCCTGCACTTCAACCTGCTGGCGCAGTTCCGCACCGAGTTGACGCGCGGCAGCTAACAGGGAAAGCGTGGTAGCGGTGGGATCTGCGTAGCCAGAATGGGGTTCGTATGCGGCGAGTTGCAGGTCTTCGCTCCAGATGGTAGGGGCGAGTTCGTGCAGTTCACCGGGTGAAATCAGGCGGGTCTCTACGCCGATACGCTGGAGCATAGCGACGTTAGCGCGTAACTTCTCATTGTTCCTGGGAGCAACGGTACGAATGAAGCCTGTTTCGGTAAAGCCGCACTCGCCGCCAACGATATCGGCCCAGTTGCGGAAATAGGTATAACTGCTCAGCGCCAGGCGCGCCTCGATTTCGTTGACATAATGCATGCGCACCAGCCCGCTCGAAAGCCCGGTGGCTCCACTGGCGGCTACCTGTTTTTCGAGGACGATGATCTTACGCACACCTGCCTGTACCAGGTGAAACGCGAGGCTGGCTCCATTGACTCCCGCACCAATTATGACGACATCCGCAGTTTCATGCATGTGGGGAATGCCCTTTCAGTTACGCACCGTAGGGCACATAGTATCATTTGACACAAGGCAATACAACGTGAGGGGTAACTATTGAGGTGGGGGTGATGTGGATGAAATGCACATGTTTTGTATCGATTGTGTCGATGCACCAGGCTGTTTTATGCAGTGGGCGTGCTTCATTTTGAGATGTTGCGAATGTATCACTTGTATCGCTTGTATCACTTATATCACTTGTAGCAGGTACTTCCTTATATACTGGTGTAAAAATAAGACTTCTCATCCGTGTTACCAAAAAGACAAAGCGCCTGCTTCACCCTGGGTTCAAGGTTGTCCACCTCCCCTGCTGGAACAGGCGCTATTTTCGTATTTTACTGCATCCTCACTGCGTGGTGGCTACTCCATCATGCGGAGGAGGGCGTTGGCGATTTTCTCGGGGTCGGTTTCACCGGCGAATGGTATTACCCGAACATGTGCGTTCTGCGCTTCGACCTGCTGGTAGGCTTGCAGCGTCTGATCGTGTTCGGGACCGTAGCCGATGATGGCGAGAACTACATACATGCTGCCGGCGGCTCGCGCCACGACGTTTCTGAAAGCCTCGGTATCGTCGGCTTCGCCGTCTGTGATGACCAGGGCCAGTAAAAGTGGGCGTTCTGCCTGCGGCTGCGACCCGAACTCGTCGGTGTAGGTCTTCAATAACAGGTTAAAGCCTGGCATGATGCGCGTGCCGCCTGCCCAGCGGATACTGCCCCATTTCTGTCTCAGGTTGTTTGGGTTCAGATCGCCGAGGTCATGCGCCTGGCCATCCGCGAAGGTGATGGTGCGCAGACCGCCCCCTTCTTCCTCTTCCGCCGCCTGGCTATCGGCAGAAGCGAGTTCGGAGACAATAATGCTGATTGCTTCACGAATGGTATCTTTGCGGGGCGTCGCGTCGGTCGCTGATGTACGATAGTTCATGGAACCGGTCGTGTCGAGCAGGAGCATTGGCTCCTTCTCTGGCTCGGACTGGGCGGACTGGTCAGTGTTCATTTCAGTTGCCATAGTGTGATTCTCCTTCTCTTTTTTCGTCGTAACTCATAATAAACGAGGCAGCTAGCCTAGGCAGATGGCTTCTCCAGGAGTCCCTGCGGTGCAGATGGTCCACTGATTTGCTGGCGCATTGCTGCCAATTCTGCTTCAACATTATGCTCAGAGCTAATTTTTGCAAGCTGATGATCCAGGTCGGTCGCATCACCGCCGCCGAGCAGGCCCTGGTCGCTCAGCGTTCCAGAATCGAGCAGAGAATCGATAGCGTTAGCGCGTGACTGCATCTGCAAGACCTTCTCCTGGGCGCGCTGCATAGCCAGATTCATCTCGGCGGATTCTTTAGAAATGCCTGTAGCGACTTCCCCGATATGCACTGAAGCTTGCGCGGCCTGATATTGGGCCTCGACCATCTCCTTCTGTGTTTTGAAAGTCGAGATGCGCTGCTCTGCCTGGCCTACAAGCAACTCAATTTTTTGATGTTGGGCGGAAAGCTGTTCGAGTTGCTGTTTATAAGCATCCACCTGGGCGACCAGCGCCTCCTTACGCTGCAACGCCAGTCGAGCCAGGTCTTCGCGTCCCTGCTGCATAGCCTGTGCCGCCTGCTGTTGCAGTCGATTCATCTGTGCCTCGACCTGGGCCTCGAGCATTTCGATGTGCTTTTCGTTCTGCACAATAGTCACCAGGCCCTGGCGAAGTTGTTGAAGTTGTTCGAGTTGCTTTGTATAGCTGTAGTTAAACACCTGATTGGGATCTTCGGCTTTTTGCAGCGCGTTCTCAATCTTCATGTTGCCTACAAATTTTAAGTGCCCAAACAAACTCATGATATCATCCATCCTTTCTGTTCTACGCCTGTCTTGCAACACATAAAAGTGGCGGGACAGGCAAACTATCGTCAGTCATGTTCCTTCTCTTCTCGTCTTGCCGTATGGGCCCGATTTGTCGTGCCCTCTTTGGCAAGACGGGTAGGTGCCGACTGCTCTCCAAGTATCTCAGAGAGCATGCCCTCTACAGTGTCTTCAGAGGGGGCTTTAGCCGGTTGTGGTTCGCTGTCCGCCTCGTTGGACCCTTTAGACGGAGGGTGGGCAGGTTTTTCCGAAGTCGAGCCTGGACTGGCCACTACCTGTTCTAGTAGATCTGATGCTACAGGCGAGGGCTGTTCAGGGCTACTTTGCGTTGTCCCTGAACTGGCTATCACCGAATTGAACATGTTGGACATCTCAGGCGAGGGTTGCGCAGGCGCAGCTCGTGGCGCATCTGGGACGGCTATCACCTGATTCAGTAGATCGGATACATCGGGTGCATCAGGAGAGGGCTGCGCCGGTATTGCCGGATGCAGGTGAGGGTCTGGCGTTGTATGCATCGCGGAGCGTTGCTCCGGTCCTCTCATGCTGGATGCGCGAACTCCGGTTCGCGCAGGCATCTCCGAAAAAGCTACCAGCTGGCTCACTTTGAAAAAGCTTTCCATCGCCTCCCAGAGGAAATCCTCGGACTTTTCAGCCAGCTCGTTCGTTGTCTGCCCTCTACTGATTTGCCCCACCATATCGATGCCTGTGCGTAAATGAAAGTCTCCCAGACCTAGCTCGCTCTTCATCTCCTCCAGGTGTGTCACTACTGACTGCGGAGGAGGCGTTTTTGCCGTACCCAGCGCAAGCTCGTATTTCGCCAGAAGCCCTGCGGCCCACTCTCGCATCTCCTGCGCAGCGCCGATCATCCCTTGTAAATGAGGCAGTGGGAGGCGTTGGTTCGCATACTTGATGCGCGGCCCAAGTTTGAGTGGCAGGAAATTGGTAGTGGGGACGTAGCGCGGATTCGTTGAAGCTTTTATGGCCTCCTCTAGGTATGGCTCGATATGTTCGCTGAGCGCCAATGCCTGATCGTAGGTCACCCTGGGCAGATAACCCGCGCTCGCAGGGTCGGCGGCAGCATCGGCTTTCAAAAGCTCCTGCACAAACACGACGTTTGTGCGGCAAGCACGCACGAAAGCGAGCGCATACCCCATTTTGGCGTAAGCATCCCAGGGGGTCATTCCTTGTAGCATAAGGTTATCCACGTTATCATCGATCTGCTGCCAGATCTCTTCGAGCTGGCTTGCCGAGCGCAAATACCCTTGTATCGTGGCGTCGCTCACTTCGCCGTGTATCCCGCTCGCCACAAACCTCGAGAACCAGCGACTCTTATCCGCTCCGTTCCCTGTCATTCTTCACCTCGTCTATTGCTTATTATAATGATGAGGATTACACACATAAACGGAGCATTTTCCCCATTCTCCAATGGTTATAACGATGAACGCCTGAGTTTTTTGAGGAATGGTACTGCTCTAGCGCCTGTGCTATGAAACTTCGACCTGGCTCCCAGGAACAATGGCTACATCTTTGTACGCGGCAGGAAGCTGCTTAACTTGATGCAGGTATGCTAGAACGATCAGCGTCTCTTCACCCAGATTGTACAGGAAGTGTAAATCGGGCCGCGTGATAGACAGACCACCTGCAATAGCTCCTCCGCTTGCCAGGAGGCCGGGTGAACCAACGATACCAGTTCTGAAGTAATAAGACATAATCGCCACATGTTCCATAGCATGCCAGGTGACCAGCGGAAGCAGTAGCCACAACCAGGGGTTGGTTTTCCGGTACACAATAAAGAGTGTGTAGACACAGATGGGCACCCAGCCGGCATCAAAGAGGAAGTGCGTCCACTCGAAATCCAGCACGCCGATGATGCCGTGCGCCATTGATCCGCTCAGTCCCAGGATGTGTATCTGTATCATCTGTGCGATGTGTTCGGTAAAGTGTACGCTCTGGGCGACCAGCAAGACGAAAAAGAATGCTAACCAGCGGTGTTGCCGGTAGAGCGCGCGCGCGGTGAGGAAGAATATGGGAGACCAGGCGATCAAGATGAGTATTGCCACAAGCCAGAGTTGCCATCCCATCAGGTGAATCAAGATCAGGATCAAGGAAGTTATCGAGGCTAACACAACAGCGTACAAGGGAACTGGATGCAGGTCGGTGATGTGCCTGGCAAGCCGAGTCTTCATATGTTGTCCACCTTTTTCATAACTGTCAACTCGATAATACGAAGACGCCTACAAAGGACGAACTGGAGCTTGTGGGGATGGCACTATTGCAGAGATGGACCGTCAACGCGAGGCATATCGCTCTGGTACTCACTACGCGGGGCGCACACATACCCCAGTACTAAGTGTACCATATAGGGTAGTTCTTATGGAAGAATACGTCCTGACATCATCACACCTCACACTTTACCTTTTTGACGTGAGATGGGGCATACGGTATAACAAGGAGGTATGATGTCTCGTTATGAAAGAGGTCCCTATGCTCCATATTCTGGTTGCCAACGTCGGCAGCACGTCCCTGAAATACAAACTGGTCGCTGTCCAAAATGAAGAATACCACACCCTTGCATTCGGTTCTATCGAACGCATCGGCTTATCCGGCGCAACAGCCGTGGTTGAACATATACGACCCGATGCGCGGGGCTACATGCACGCATTCACGAGTGAGGTGGTAGAGCCGAGCTATGCATCAGCCATTGACCTGATGTTGCGCAGTCTCACAGAAGCACCGCCAGGAGTGCTTTCAGACCTCTCTTTGCTTGATGCTGTTGCCTTCAAGGCGGTGCATGGCGGTATCCATCGTAAATCGGTCATTGTTGGCCCGGAAGTGCTGGCAGAGATGGAACGCCTGGCGCCTGCCGCTCCCGCGCATAATCCGCCCTATATTCGCGCTATGCGACTCTTCCAGAAGATCATTCCGCAGGTGCCCCTTGTAGCGGTTTGGGAAACCACCTTTCACTCGAGTATGCCCGACTATGCGCGCGTCTATGCCGTTCCTTATGCCTGGAAAGAGGAATACGGCATAGAGCATTACGGTTTTCATGGCGCATCCCATCGCTACATTGCCCGGCGTATCCTCCTCCGTCTGCGCCATACGCGATGGCCGATCAATCGATACCTCCATGGGCTTCTCCCCACAAAGCGGCTTGCCGCAAACCAAACGCACGGGAGACCTCGACCCGTTCGTCCTGCTCTGGCTATTGGAGCAGGGCAAATATACGCCGCAAGAATTGAATACAGTGCTTAACACGCAGAGCGGGCTGGCTGGCATCTCTGGCACCAGTGGCGATATGCGCGATCTGCTGGCGGCTGAATCATCCGGTAATGATCGCGCCCGACTCGCTATTGATACGTTTTGTTACTCACTCGTCAAAACCATCGGTGCATACTATGTCGTACTCGGCGGGCTGGATCGATTGGTATTTACCGGCGGCATAGGCGAAAAGGGCTCGTCTATTCGCAGTCGCGTGCTTAAATCGCTGACCTGCCTGGGCATTGAGCTGGATGAGGAACTCAATGCCACGACGATACAGCAGGAGGCGTGTATTTCATCGCAGGAGTCGAGTGTGCAGGTATGGGTGGTGCCTACAGATGAGGGACAGGTGGTGGCAGAGGAGACGGTGAGGGTGTTGATGGAGAGAGGATAGTTTCCGCTTTTTCTTGTAAGGGCAGTATATCACAACTAAGACCTGCTAACAGGTCATTTGATCCAAAGGGGGTTGTGATAGGGCCGCCTTTCCACGAAAGATTGAAAACCTTGACGAAAATTGGGTATAATCTTCACATATTGAGGTGGTAGGGCGTCTTGTCCAGTAATAGGACATGCCTAAAAAGGTTC
>WNGL01017972.1_pt1 | contig 10180 bp, 11 predicted proteins | sample 5400591 | NCBI WGS metagenome assembly WNGL01 (sample SAMN13153377, study PRJNA577476) | soil metagenome | isolation source: 80 cm soil or saprolite under Garry oak tree replicate 1 | place: USA:California | collected 2016-06-15 | reverse complement strand
GTGAGAGGATCTGTCCTTAGTACGAGAGGACCGGGATGGACGCACCGCTGGTGTACCAGTTGTCTCGCCAGAGGCATCGCTGGGTAGCTATGTGCGGAACGGATAACCGCTGAAAGCATCTAAGCGGGAAGCCAACCTCGAGACGACTTCTCCCGGGACGCAAGTCCCCTAAAGCCCCCTCGAAGACTACGAGGTTGATAGGCCGGAGGTGTACGCGCTGCAAGGCGCTCAGCTGACCGGTACTAATCGGGCGTGCGGCTTGGTCTCCCTCTTCTCAGGTCGTAGGCGATCTGGTTTGAGGTCGAGATCGAGATCTAACGAAAGCCGTGGATTCCAATAAGCTTTGCCGTGCGTTGCTTCACTTACCCTTCGTATTCAGTCTTGAGAAGGCTTCGCCTTCGCTCTTTTTCATGCTTTGCGGTGGCTATATCGGTGGGGTCACACCCGTTCCCATCCCGAACACGGAAGTTAAGCCCACCAGAGCCGATGGTACTGCACGGGAAGCCGTGTGGGAGAGTAGGTCGCTGCCGCATTTTTCTTGGACGCCCGCTGGCGCTTGAGCCAGCGGGCGTCTTTTTTTTGGGGGCTCGCGAGGTCTCCGGACGTCCGCGCGAGAGTGCGGTCCCGAGCGCGGGGGACGGTCTCGCGGCGGGCCGTTCGCGGTAAGCTGCCCTTTCGCCGAAGCTGCGGCGAGGAGGATCCGAGATGGCGCGGGGCGTGATCGGCGTGATCGGCGGGACCGGGCTGGGCGAGGCGCTCGGCGCGCTCGGCGGCGGCGAGGTCCGCCGCGTGGACACGCCCTTCGGCGCCCCCTCCGGTCCGATCACCCTCACCGAGCTCGATGGGCAACCCCTGGCGCTCATCTCGCGGCACGGCGAGGGGCACGTTCGCAATCCTTCCACCGTCCCGTACCGCGCGAACGTCTGGGCGCTCAAGTCGCTCGGCGTCACGCACATCCTGGCCTCCGGTGCCGTGGGGAGCCTCCGCGAGGAGATCGCCCCCCGCAGCCTGGTCGTCCCGGATCAGGTCATCGACCGGACCTTCCGCCGCGCGGCCACCTTCTTTGACGAGCTCGCGGTCCACGTCGAGCTCGCCTCCCCCTTCTGCACCAATCTCCGGAACGTCCTCGTGAAGGCGAGCGCCGGGCTCCCCACCCGGATCCACCAGGGCGGGACCTACGTCTGCATGGAGGGGCCGCAGTTCTCGACGCGCGCAGAGAGCGAGCTCCACCGCAGCTGGGGCGCCTCGCTCATCGGCATGACGGTCATGCCCGAGGCGAAGCTCGCTCGCGAAGCGGAGATCTGCTACGCGCTCGTCGCCCTGCCGACGGACTACGACTGCTGGAAGCCGCACCCCGCCTCGCTCGACCAGGCGAAGCTCATCGAGGAGATCCTGGGGAACGTGAAGGTCGCGACACAGAGCGCGATCGAGCTCTTGCGGCGGGCCGTCCCGAAGGTCGCCGAGATCGCCGAGAAGCCCTGTCCGTGCCAGTCCGCCCTCGCGCTCGCGATCTGGACGGACAAGGCGCGGATCCCGGCCGAGGCGCGCGAGCGGCTCCGGCCGATCCTCGCGAAGTACCTGCCCTAGCTCGCCGCGCCCGGCGCGGCGGGCCGTCCTCAGGGCGCCCGATGCTCGGGCGGCGGCAGGCGGAGGGCGGCCGCGAGCCCCGCGAGATCCTCGATGAGCCGCTGCAGCTCCGTCCGGCGCGCCGCGTCGTCCGGGGCGCGGAGTATCGAGGACGGGTGGACGGTGGCCATCACGAGCGGCGCGAGCGGCGAGGCGACGAGCTCCCCTCGGTGCTCGGTGACGCGGAACGCGGGGCCGAGGAGCGCCCGCGCCGCGGTTGCGCCGAGGCACGCGATCGCGCGCGGCCGAACCACCTGGATCTCCGCCTCGAGCCAGGGGCGGCAGGCCCGCACCTCGCCGGCGCTCGGCTTCTGGTGGATCCGCCGCTTGCCGCGCGCCTCCCACTTGAAGTGCTTCACCGCGTTCGTCACGTAGGCGTCCCGGCGGTCGATCCCGGCGGCGGCGAGCGCCCGGTCGAGGAGCCGCCCGGCGGGCCCGATGAACGGCTCGCCCGCCCGGTCCTCGTCGCTCCCGGGCTGCTCGCCCACGAGCATCACCTCGGCGAGCGGGCGTCCGGCCCCGAACACCGTCTGCGTGCCGCGCTCCCAGAGCGGGCATGCGCGACACCTGGCGGCCGCCGCGCGGAGCGCGGGGAGGGTGGGGCGTTCGGGGACGAGCGGGGCGGCCGTCCCGTCGCCCGCCGCGGAGTGGTCGAACCGGGCCATGTCTCGATGAAGCTCCCGCACGTTCCGCGGGCACTCGACCGAGGCGAGGTCCGAGCCCGTCACCCACCGCGCCGCCTCCCACTCGTCGCAGGCGACGAGGGTGCGCGAGGCGACGTCCGCCACGAACGCGAAGTTCAGGTGGAGACCCTTCGAGCCGGCGAGGTGCTCCTCGTACCCGACGAGCCCGGGGGGCGTGCCGTCCACGCCGAGCCCGCCAGGGAAAGCGCCCTCGAGCCCGGTCTCCTCCCGCAGCTCCCGGCGAGCCGCCTCGAGCGGCGTCTCGCCCAGCTCGATCTCGCCGCCGACCGGGAGCCAGGTCCCGAGCCGGCGGTGCTTCACGAGGAGGAGGGCGCCGGCGTTCCGGCAGAAGACGGCGACGGAGAAGGCGCGGCGCTCGGGCGTGGCGGGACTGGCGAGGGGACGGGAGCGGAGGGGCATGGAGGGCTCCGTGGATGACCGCGGGGTCAGCGAGTGGCGGACCGGCGCGGCGTGGCCTCGGCGCGGGCGAGGATCCCCTCGTAGACGACGACGAGGAGCGAGCGCGCCCAGGCGGCGAGGTCCGGCTTCACGCGCAGGTCGGCCATCCGGCAGGAGAGGTCGTCGTAGGCGCCGGCGACCACGTCCGCGACCACATCGCGGTCGACGTCCTTCCGTAACACGCCCACGCGCTGCCCCTCGCCGATCCGTTCCGTGACCAGCGCCCGCAGCCGGCGGCGGGACCCGGCGAGGAGCTCCCGGTAGGCCTTCCCGCCGTTCTCGACGGCCTCGATGACCTGCCGGTTGCGCCAGAGGAGCTCGAGCAGGTCCACGTCGGCCGCGCATTCCGCCTCGAACGCGGCCGCGAGCGCGCTCTCGGCGCCCGCGAGGCGACCGGCTCGCTCCGCGATCTCGGGGCGGCGCCGGACGTGATCCTCGAGCGCGCCGAGGAAGCGCTGGATGATCTCGCGGAAGGCGTCGTCCTTCGTGCGGAAGTGGAGGTAGAAGGCGCCCTTCGAGATGCCGGCGCGCCGGGCGATGTCCTCGACCCGGGCGCGGTCTACCCCGACCCGCCCGAACTCGTCGCGGGCGGCGTCGAGGAGCGCCTCGTGGACGCCCGGGATCGGTCGGCGGGCCATGCGCCGTCGTTCCTACCCTCTCGGTACGGGCAAGGCAAGCTAAAATGACCCGGTGGTCAATAACCAGCGCGGGGCGCGGCCCCGCGGCGCGCCCGGTCCGAAAGGCGAGCGCGGCGCCTTCCCCGTACTAGTGCGGCGCGTGCCGGGCGCGCTCCGCCTCCGCGCGCACCCGCTCCTCCTGCGCGCGCAGCTCGGGCGTGAGCGCCTCGCCGAAGTCCTCGGGCTCGAAGATCGGCCGGACCTCGATCTCGGTGCCGCCGTCGAACGGCGCCTTCTTCAGCCACTCGAGCGCCTCGTCCATGGACCGGACCTGCCAGATCCAGAAGCCGGCGACGAGCTCTCTCGTCGCGCCGAACGGGCCGTCGCTGACGGTCCGCTGCGCGCCGTCGAACCGCACCCGCTTGCCGCGGCTCGACGGGTGGAGCCCCTCCCCCGCGAGCATCACGCCCGCCTTCACGAGCTCCTCGTTGAACCTCCCCATCGTGGTGAGGATCTTCTCGTCGGGCAGCTGTCCCGACTCGGACTCCGGACTCGCCTTCACGATCACCAGGACGCGCATGTTCCACTCCTTGGCCGCCGTCGAGCGGCTCGAGAGAAGGTGTCCACTTAACGGGGCGCGGCGCGGCGCGGGGCACCGTTCGAGGTCCCGGGTGAGGCCCGCGCCGCTACCCGCGGATGTTCGCCACCGCGAGCAGATGCGCCTCGCTGTGGTCCACGAGCTGCTTCCAGGCGAGCACGCGATCGGGGCCCGGCAGCCACTCGCGGAACGCGACGCAGAACCGGACGGTCTTGCCGCGCGCTCGGAGCACCGGGCTTCCGTGCGCGGTGATGATCCAGAGGCGACGGCGCGTGCAAGCGAGCGCGACCCGCGGCAGCCACAGCGGCATGAACGTGACGACGACGGTCGCGGCGACGACGAACGCGGGCGCGCGCCAGCCCGGGATCGCGACGAGCGCCGCGAGCGGCAGCGCCTTTGCGAGCTCCCGGAGCAGCACGCCCCACACCACGCCACGCTTCTCGACCGTGACCTGGCCGTTCGCGGCCCACTCGGCCCGCTGCGAGGGCGGGAGGTGGCTCGAGAGGAGCGCCTCCGCGCGGGCCTCCGCGGCCTCTGCGATCACGGCTACCCTCCGGCGATGGCCGGCTGGAGCACGATCTCCTCGTGCCGGCGCGGGTCGAATCGCCGGATCTGCGTGCCGCCGCCGTCCTTTTCCGGCGCGTATGCCATCCAGCCCTTGCCGACCTTCGCCTCGAACAGGGCGCGCGCGCGCGCGAGCCGCTCGTCCGCCACCTCGGGATCGAAGTCCACCCGATCGTCGCCATTCGCGTTCATGACCCGGAGCACCGCCATCGTCTTCTCCTCGCGCCCGCCCGGCTGCCGCATCCCGATGCGGTCGCCGACGCGGCGCCATCCTCTCCGTCAGGATGATGCCGGCGGCGAGTCCGCGCACCGCGCCCGCCCGGAGGGCCGGGGGGCGCTCGGCACCCCGGCTCGCGGAAGGGCGCCCTCGCGGGAGGGGGCCTTCTTGGTCGCCTCCACCCCCGCCGCGCGAGGTCTCCGCACTCGCCGCGAGCGCCGCTTCCGGTGAGGGCTCGGGCGAGGGTCCGTTCGAGGTCCTCTCCCGGAACCTGTATCTCGGCGCGGCGCTCGACCCGGTCGTCGCGGCGACGATGCTGGGGGGCTTCCTCGCGGCCACGACCGCGGTGTGGGAAACGGTCGTCGCGAACGACTTCCACGCGCGCGCTCTCGAGGTCGCGAAGGAGATCGCGACGATCCAGCCGGAGCTCGTCGGCCTCCAGGAGGCGTACCTGTGGCGCGTCCAGGACCCGGGTGACTTCGGGGGCCCGACGTCGGCGACGGCGGTCGCGTACGACTACGTCGCGGATCTGCTCGCGGCGCTCGAGGCGCTCGGGCAGCACTACGACGCCGTGGTGACGCTGCCGCTCTTCGACTTCGAGGCGCCGACCCTGCTCGGGATCGATGTTCGCACGACGGACCGGCAGGTCATCCTCGCGCGGCGAGGCGTGGAGACGTCGAACCCGCGCAGCGGCGTGTACTCGGTCCTCCTGCCGTTGACGGTGATGGGGCAGCCGATCCACGTGCAGCGCGGCTGGACCGCGGTGGACGCGAAGGTGAACGGGAAGGCGTTCACCTTCTTCGACACCCACCTCGAGAGCTTCTACGCGCCGGTGCGCATGGCGCAGGCCGCCGAGCTGGCGACGATCGTGAACGCGACGCCGGGGCCGATCGTGCTCGTCGGCGATTTGAACTCGCTCCCGGGCACCGAGGGCGCGGCGATCCTGACCGCACCGCCTCTCCTCGGAGGCGCCGGCCTGACGGACGCGTGTGGGCGACGCTGCACCCCGAGCTCCCCGGGCTCACCTGCTGCTTCCCCGAGCTGCTCTCCGACCCGGCGCAGACCCTCGATCAGCGGATCGACTACGTCATGCTGCGCGACGTCCGCCCGCTCACGAGCCGTGTCTTCGGCGACGTGCTCGGCACGCGGACGCTCGGGCTGTGGCCGAGCGACCACGCTGGGCTCACCGCCTCGCTGCGGCTCGAGCCGTAGGACTGGTCAGGCCTGCGCGGCGCGCGCCCACGGGCCTAGCCTCCCGGTGACCACCGCGCTTTCGCGCGCTCGAGGAACGTCGGCTTCACGCTCGGCCCGCCGCCGGCCACCACCTCCTCGAAGCCCGACATGAATCCGGTCTTGCGATGGTGCTCGGCCCGAAGCTTGCGCACGAGGCCCTCCCACTTGTTGGAGAGCCCGGCGCGCTCGTAGCACCGCCGCGCGTCCTCGAGGTTCGAGAGCGCCGCGTCGTAGTACTTGCTCTTCTTCGCCTTGAGAATGCGCATGCCGAGCGCGCGGTATACCTTGGCCGCGACATCCGGGTGCGTCTTGGCGAGCTTCTTCGCGACGGGCTCCGTCGCGTAGTGGCTGATGCCCTCGAGAGCCTCGTCGCGCGTCTTGCGCAGCCTCTCGATGAGCCGATCGATCTCCTTGGTTTCCAGCCAGAGCTCGATCAGCGAATGCAGATCGGCCCGGCGAGCGGCGTCCATAGCCTTCTTGTGCCACGCCGCGCGGTCTGCCTTGGGCACGTAGCGCATGAGGTCGGCGTACGAGTACTTGCTCGGGTGCGCTTTGAAGTCCCCCCACGCCGCGTCGAGCGCCGCGTCGCCGCGCCCGAGCTTCAGAAGGAGGTCGCGCTTGAGCTTGCCGAGTTCGTGGTCGGCAAACGATGAAGGTCCCTTCTTCTCCAGGTCGAGCCCGCGTTCAACCCACGCGAGCGCATCCGCGGGCTTCCGGCGGGCCTGAAGCATCTTGGCCAGCGCGAGACAGTCCGCTGGCGTTAGCTCGGTCGCCTCGCAGAGCGCGACGTACGCCTCGACATTTCGTTGCTCGGCCAGGATCGCACGCAGGATCTCGGCCGCTCGCCGCCGGAGGTACGCTGGATCCCGCTGGCGCTCGCCCGGCCCGGGAATAGCCATCGCGACGCCGTCGAACCGCTCACGAATGCGGTGCTCGAATGCCGCGAGCCCAGGCTTGTCGAGCACTTTCACGAGGTCGCGTTCGAGTTGGTAGCAGAAGCCGTACGCGTCGTCGCCCATCCAGCCGATGAGGCGCCGCGCGGTCTCGTCGGGATCAGAACCGGCCGCCTGACGCGCCTTCACCCAACCGCGGAAGAGGCCATCGACGAACATGCCGAAGTTGCCGCTCGAATCGTCGAGCTCCTCGGCCTTCTCGTAGCCGCCGGCGAGGAACGTCTCGTAGAGCGCGACGGCGCGCGCGGGCGCGCTGGGCACGAGCTTGGAGATCTTGTCCTCGACGAGGTCGAGCCCTTCCACGAAGGGCCAGCCCGCGCCGTATTTGATGAAGTAGCCGGGTTGGAGGGCGGCCTCGATCTCCTTTTCGAGCGGGTCCATTTTCGGCGGGCGGCGCGGCGGCATGGGCTTCATCACGCTCCTCCCGGAGGGCGATCGCTTCCCTCTGTCCGAGCGCGCCTGGCTTCCCTCCGCGTCGCCTTCTTCGCGTCCTGCGCGCGCACCCGGTCCTCGATGTCCGTCATCCCTCACCGCGCCAGTGGCGGTACGCCTCGATCCAATGCGCGCCGTCCGGCGGCGGACTGGGCAGCGGAAGATCGAGGATGGGGAGTGGCTGCCGATCGCGGCCCCGCGCGCACACCGCGACGATCTGCTCGCTGCCATTTAGGTCGACACGCTCGACGGTGACTGGGACTCCAAGGACCGTCGTCTCGAACGGCACCACGAGGTTCTCGTCGAGCATCGTGAACCATCCCGTCATCTGCTCCGACTCGTCGTGGCAGTCGATCGTCGCTTCCCGGATCATTCCCTCGAGCCGAGCCTTGCTGATCCGCGGCCGCAACGTCTTCTTGCCCCTCGTCCTTCGTGCAGGTTTGGGATTCATCATGTGATGTCGTCCAGATCCTTGAGCGATCACAGCAGGTCCTCGTCGTACTCGACGACCACCTCATCTCCGGGCTCCGCGGCCCAGCGGTGCCTCGCCTCGCGCGTAGCCGATGGCGCGGTACCAGTCCCTGCGCTCATGAGGATGCCAAGGTAACAGGGCGGACTGACGCGCAAGTTGGGTGTTGCCGAGGTCGACGTGACGAGCGCCGGAACGGCAACTCAGGAAGAACGGCTCGCGATCATGGCCGAGGGGCGCGTCAGGGAGCGCTGGTACCTTGCGTCACCATGAGCGTGCCAGGCAGAAACGGCCCTTGCCCATGCGGCTCGGGCGTGAAGTACAAGAAGTGCTGCCTGCCGAAGGACGAGGCGGCCCGCGCCGCCGCGCCCCCGGCGCGTGCCCGAGTGGTCAACCACCGCGGCGGGTTGCTGGCCGCATCGGGGGACCCGAGCCCCCACGTGCTCGACGTGGCAGCCGATCACTTCGAGCGCCACGAGGCCGGAGAAGGCTTCGCGGCGCAGGTCATGCGGTTCTCGCAGCCGCTCATCGAAGCGGCCGAGGGCGACCTCGAGAAGATCGAGCGTGCGATGACGCTCGGCATGGTCTTCTGGAACATCGCGGTCGCCGAGGAAGGCGGCGAAGAGATGCTCGCCATCGCGCTGGAGCACATCACCAAGACCGAGGAGGACGCGGCGGAGTTCCGCGCGCTCGCAGCGAGCATGGTCGAACGCCACGTGCAGATGTTCCCGGAACTGCACGCCGAGCGGAGGAAGAGATGCGCCTCTACCGGGGGCTGAAGGAACCGTATCGACCTGAGAAGGTCACGCCGTCGCCCGGGCAGCCAGTCGTCGGAACTGACTTTACCGATTGTCCCAGGACGGCGCTCCGATATGCCGAGGGGCGACGCGGCGTCGTGCTGGTTGTTGGTTCCCGCGTAGCGCCGTGATCCACCGGTCTGTTCAGCCCGGTCTCGACCCCCGCCGCCTCCGCGGTGCTGGTGGCGGATCGCGGTGAGTCCGGTGGCCGGAAACTTTCCCGCGGTGTGACTCCGGGTGACCCTGCCTGCCACTGCGCCAGGCATGGGGCCCGGCCCAGACATGAAAGCGGCCCGCCACGGTTCCAGCCGTGCGGGCCCTGGCTGGTGCAAGTTCGGCATGCGACCGGGCTCACCAGCGAGGAGTACGTTAAGCAGGAGGCGTGGCGCTTCGCAAGATTGGAGAGCCGCCCTTTTCACCCCGAAGGCGGTTGCGGCCTCGCCAGCCACGGCACCTACGCGAGGGTCGACCCGCCTGGCTGCCTGATCGCGCGGTGGTACTGCCGCACCGCGCACGCGACGATCAGCCTGTTGCCGGACTTCCTCTGCTCCCGGCTGACGGGCACGCTGGAGGAGGTCGAGGCGGTGGTCGCGGCAGCCGACGCCGCCTCGACGCAGGAGGCGGCGAGCGAGGTGCTCCGGCCGGACGTCGAACTACCGGGGGCGCTGCGATGGTTGCGGCGACGAACGCGGCTGGTGCACGCCGGCCTCGCCGCGGTGATCGGCCTTCTGCCCGGACTCCTCGCTGGACGCGAGCCCACCGTCACCTCGATCCGCTCGGCGCTCTGCACCGAGAACGCCCTCGTGCGCCTCCGCGCCGAGGTGGCGCCACACCTCGCCGCGCTGCCGCCGCCGCTCGGTTTCGGCCCTCGGCCGGCGCGGCGAACTCCCTCGCCCACCGCTCTCCAACAGGAAGCGGGGCCGGACCCGCCGTCGGCGGCGGGGTAGCTCCGTCGTCCGCCCCACTTCCGGGGCGCGGACGATGGAGACACCAGTGAACGACGACGTGAAGAAGCGATCCGACGAGGTTGCCCTGTTCCGCTACGGGGTGATCGGGGACCTCGTGCACCTTCCGCCCGGCGCGAAGGGGCTCTACGCGCGGCTGAAGGAGAAGGCGGAGATCGACTACCGCATCCCGGAGTCGACTCGCGTGCGTGTCGCGGAGGAGACCATCCGCGACTGGCTGAAGGCCTATCGCAAGGGCGGCTTCGAGTCCCTCAAACCCAGGCTGCGCGCCGACCACGGCCAGTCGCGGGCGCTCCCGCGAGAGCTCTCCGACCTCCTCCTCGCCATCAAGGACGAGAATCCAGCCCTCTCCGTGCAGCTCGTCATCCGCGAGGCGATGGCGAGGGGGAAGGTGCCCGCTGGCCTCCCGCTCGCCCCGAGCACGGTGCACCAGAGTTCGCAAGTAGCCGATCGGTCATTTGAGCACCCAGCGCAGCCTCCGGCGGTCGGGATCGCCCGGCAACACGAGCTTCATTCGGGTGACGTCGTGCAAGAACGACCGGAGGGCGACGCGCTCGGAGTCGCTCG
>WNGL01011398.1_pt1 | contig 10180 bp, 10 predicted proteins | sample 5400591 | NCBI WGS metagenome assembly WNGL01 (sample SAMN13153377, study PRJNA577476) | soil metagenome | isolation source: 80 cm soil or saprolite under Garry oak tree replicate 1 | place: USA:California | collected 2016-06-15 | reverse complement strand
AAGCTATAGAGCCCGCTTGTTCAAACGTCACATTAGCTGGCTTAATAACCAATGCTCGCTCGCGAGCACACGCATACTCCGCAAGAGAAGGACGAGCCACGCCAAAGACTTCGTCGCCCGCTTTGAACAGCGTCACGTTTTTGCCAACCGCTTCAACCTGGCCGGCCACATCGGTGCCTAGCCGTGTCTTCTCTGGTTTGCGCAGACCGGACATCAGGCGAAGCGGCCACGGCCCTCGCATCACGCCCGGATCAATAAAATTGAGGGAAGCCGCGCGAACTCTGATCAAGACTTGATCGTCGTTCGGAACAGGCTTTTCAACGTCTTCAAACTTCAGAACGTCAGGTGAACCATACTCGCAAAAACGAATGGCTTTCACCGGATTGACCAAAGCAGTCTTGCGATCGCAATCGTTAGTCGATCTCCAATAAGCGATGAATCCGACCAGGAACCCTAAAACTAACGCGACCAAGATCACGCGTGCGCTCCACTTAAGGATTTTTTTTAGCTTCATGTGATTAGCGCGACTCCCCTCCGACCGTAATGACGAGCTTGCCGCGAGCGTGGCCTTGATCGAAAACGCGGAGAGCTTCCGGGGCATCACTTAAATTGCAGGTTCGCTCGATGACCGGCCTGATCTTTCCCGTCTGAACGAGGTCGCCGAGCATGATGAGATCGTCTTTGCTCATCTTGGTTATGTACTGGGCGAACTTTTGATCCGTGAATGATGACAATCCACGTGCTATGAGAAGATTACCAGCGATGCGTCCGACGGCCTGACCTTCTCTTACCCCGGCTCCGCCCATGCCGGCCAAAACGCAAATGCCTTTGGGATTCAACACGCGACGGCGTTCGGTGAACGAATGGTTGGCAACGTTATCGAAGATCACGTCATAACGCTGGTCGCTCTTGGTGAAATCCTCTTTTGTGTAATCGATGACGTGGTCGGCGCCAATGGATCGGACAAGTTCGACATTGCGTGTGCTGCAAACAGCCGTGACCTCTGCGCCAAGCGATTTGGCGATCTGCACGGCGAATGTTCCTACACCTCCGGTCGCGCCGTTGATCAAGACCTTCTGTCCGGGTTGAATCTTTCCCTTGCGCAGGCCCTGCAGCGCAGTAAGTCCGGCGAGCGGGATCGAAGCCGCTTGCTCAAACGGCACGTTCGCTGGCTTCATGACCAGGGCTCGTTCGGGAGTAACTGCATTCTCGGCTAGCGAGCCTCGACAGATGCCGAACACTTCGTCGCCCGATTTGAATTGCGTCACGTTCTTGCCGACCGCTTCGACCACGCCGGCCACATCGCGGCCGAGCCGCGTGTCTCTTGGTTTGCGCAATCCGAAAATCAAGCGATTAAGCCATGCGTCCCGGATCATGTACGCATCCAGCGCGTTGATTGAAGCCGCCCGAACTTTGATCAGGACCTGGTTGTCGGTCGGCACAGGTTTCTCAACGTAATCAAGCTTCACGACATCGGGTGAACCGTACTCGCAGTAACGAATTGCTTTCATGGGATTAATCGGAGCAGCGGGGTTGCGATCGCATTCATTGCTCGACATCCAGTAGGCGATAAATCCCCACACCACGAGCGCGAGCAAGATTGTGGCTGCACTCCACTTTAGAATCCGCTTCATTGGCCTAACGCGGCTTGCTCCTTCCATCGTTGCACGTTCACGCCTTTCACGAGGAGCCACAGGCCGAGCGATCCTTCGCCGATGAGCGCCACGGGCATCATGAACGGTACGAGATGCGGTCCGAAGGACGGTGCCAGAAAGTTAGCAAACGAGGCGATCACGTAACACGTTCCGCCGATTGCCAAGACTACACCCAGTATGCGGGGCAGGAACGTCGATCGCGCAACAAGGTATCCGATCGAGATGCACTGAATTCCGAAAAATACCATGCCGATGGGAAAGACCTGCAGCTGAAGCTTAAGAGCGGCCAGGGACATCGCTTGTAACTGACTCGTGGTGAACGCAGTCAGGTACTGATCACCATGCAACAAAAGCAAAGGCGCGAGATGGATGACCCACGAGGCACCTCCGATCGCGACCCCTGCCAGGCCACAGAACGCCCCCAGCAATGACAGACTTCTACTGACGGGTTTCAGCACGTAATAGATGAAGACCGTCACTCCCACATAGGACAAGCCACTGATAAGATCGGCGGTAAATCCGAGACGAAACAATGATTCCTTTGCCAGAATGTTGGCTGCCGTAGCCGCCGCGTCGTTTGCCACGATTAGTGGACCCCCGGCGACGAAGCCTATGATCCCCGCTACGATACAGAGCCACCACAGACCGCCGGCCATCCTGGCTTGGGACTGCGGCGACGCTAGTAAAATAGGTTTGGTCATTAGTATTGTGCTCACGATCTATATCTCGTTAGGCATTTGCGGGGCTACTCGCCGGCGCAATGGAACCCGTTTGAGGAACTGGAATTTTTGCTCCTTTGATCAGAAGCCACAGCATGATCGCCAATTCTCCAAACAGGACCGGCTGCGCCATGCGAAAAGCAGCCTCGTAATAAGCTGGAAAGAATAACGCTGTAATGCTGAGAGCGACATAGCCGAAACAGTTGATCATTAGCTAGACACCGATGAAACGCGGCAGGAAGCCGGAGCGAAAGACCAGCAGCCCAAAAGGAAACGGCCACAATCCCCAGAACATTTCGTCGATGAAGATCCCTTGACTGTGCAAACGAACGAACAACATCCCGATCGCGTCGCGCTGAGGTTTGTCGAAGACGGCAAGGAAATCCGCGCCCCGGAAGAGAATCAATGCAGCGATGTTGTTCAGGGTATTGAGAAATCCAACCGCAGCCGAAACCAGAACGAACCCGACCATCAGCGCGGCCCAGGTTTTGTTGACGTTGCTGAGCAATCGATAGAGAGCGATCGCGAGGCAGATGAAAATCACCTGCCCGACGAGATCAGCGAGAATCGCGAGCCGAAACATCGTTTCGTGTGCGAGGACGTTTTGCGCGGTCGCGGTGGCGTCTCCTCGTACGATCAGCTTGCTCGGAATGTAAATGAGGCTGAAAGGCCCGGTGATTACCATCGATAAATAAATTGCGCCGGCGATACGCGCGGCTTTTTTGAGTGGGTGCATGGATTTTTCCTGGGTGGTTGTTGGCGGATAAAACGATCACAGCGGTCCGCGATAACGACGCAGCCGGACCGCTGCGAGGATGAACGCGGCAGCGAATACCAATCCGAGCCACAGGCCTGGTGTGCTCAGATATCTTCCCGGAGTGAGTTGGGGGACCGTGTGCGCGCTGAAGGCAAACGCTTCCGGCGCGAATCCCAGCAAGCGATCTTTCAGCATGGAAGCGAAATACGAAGTGTTGAACGTGATCTTCTCGAAGAAACCAATCGCAAGCAGCGGTAAGATCGCCCAGAGAAATGTCGCGCGCCGTGCCCAGCCCGAAACCAACAACGCCCAGCCGTAGATCGGCGCATGCCACAGTGCAATCGCGATCAGGCCGTAGAGCAGGATCAGCGATTGTCGAAATAAATTAAAGTTTGCCCACGTCGTTGTCGCAAGGCCGCTCGGCAGCAGGGCAACAGTGCTGATGAGGAGCATGATGAATTGCGTAACAACAATGATCGCAAAACTAACCAGCGGCAGAACGACCAGCGGAATAATCGCCTTTGAGAGAACGGTAGTGAGATCCGAGACCGGCAGCGACTTCCAGAAAAGAATGCTGCGCTCGCGACGCTCACCGTGCAACGCGTCCAGACAGTAAAACACTCCGATGATAAACGCGGTGAAGATCAACATCATCGCCGCGACGTCGTACGGCAGCTCGATTGCCGCTCGCCGACGCGCCGGATCGAGCAACAAGGCACTTTGCCTACGACCCGGCAGATGAAAGGCGCCGACGAAAGAGCCAAACAAGATAACGGCGGCGACGATCGACGGCGCGATGTAGATCGATCGATTCTCCCACAATTCGCGCAGCACGGACCAATAAAACGGCTGAGCTGGCCGCGAGCTCGCCTGCGACTCGTTAGGCAATTCCAACGCGGCGTTTGATGGCGTGTTCATTCGATTGCCTTGACCTCTGATCGCTGTCCGCTGTCCTCTGATCTCTGATTCTTGCTCATCACCGCAACGAACAAGTCGGCGATGCTGGGCCTGCGCGCTTCGCCAAGCGCGGCGAGCTGGTTACGATCGACATTCTCGAACAGCATGACGCTACGGCCGAACACCTGCCGTTCGTGCATCGGCTTAAGCGACCGCGCTCCGGGGACATGGTCCGGGTGCACCATCACTTCCACATAGCGCGACTCAAATTCCTCCATGCTGCATTCGAGCACAATGCGCCCGCGGTCGATGAACATAAGATCGGTCAGGACGTCCTGGATTTCTTCCACCTGATGCGTCGTCACTACGATGGTGCGGCTGCGATCGAAGTAATCGTTAAGCAGTGAATCGTAGAACTGCTTGCGAAACAGGATGTCCAGACCAAGCGTCGGCTCGTCCAGCACCAGCAATCTCGCGTCGATTGCCATGACCAGCGCGAGGTGCAGCTGCGCCACCATGCCCTTCGACAATTGCCTCACCTTGCTCGCGCGCTTGATCGTGGTCTTTGCCAGAAAACCTTCCGCCTTCGCGCGATCGAATCGTGGATGCACGCCGGCGACGTAATCGAGCAACTGCGTAACCCGGATCCAGCGCGGCAGCACCGCGACATCGGCGATGAAGGAGACATCGCGCATGAGCTCCTCGCGCGCGTTCCACGGGTCGCGACCGAGCACCGTCAATTTTCCTTCGTATGAGGTGAGGCCGAGAATCGCATTGAGCGCGGTCGTCTTGCCCGCGCCGTTCGGTCCGATTAGTCCGAGGATTCGGCCTTCTTTCACGCGAAGATCGACATTGTCCAGCGCGACGGTTGTGCCAAAGACTTTGCGTAGGCCGCGTGCTTCTATCGTGGCCATAGCGATTAGTGCTCCCTCCCTCTTACCGTGGAACGGCGCTTCGCGGCGGCAGCATCAAGTTCTTTCTGGCTCAGACCAAGCCGCTGAATCTTTTCTGCGACTCTCGGCCATTCTTCGGCAAGAAATTTCTGGCGTTCGCCTTTGAGCAACAGATCGCGCGCGCCGGCTTTAACGAACATCCCCAGACCCCGCTTCATCTCGACCAGTTCCTCATCGACCAATTGCTGATAAGCCTTGAGAACCGTGAGCGGATTGACCCGATATTCGGCCGCGACATTGCGCACCGACGGCAGCGGATCACCTTCTTTGAGCACGCCGTCGAGAATCATATGAACGCCACGATCGCGAAGCTGGCGGTAAATCGGCTGACTATCATTCCATTCACGGTTCACGATTCATCCAATGTTCCAGATAGCGTTGGCGAGGGCGGCTCCAGGCACTGTTCAGTTCGATTACCGCCTCTCATATGGTGATATAGTTAACTAAAACACCATCTCACGTGCAACCTTTTTTAAAAGCTTTTCCGTCGCCGGTGCCTCTCCCCTGAAAAGGGCCTTTACGCTTTACGCTTTCTCCACTGGAGAATCCGCGCCTGCCGCCGCCTTTGAATGAAGAGCTACGAAGAATTAAGTGGCACTCATATATAAGCGCGCATTTTTCGTCCAGGAGCCGTCCTGGTAGAAAACAGGATTGGGCCCGAGCTGACCTACATTTTTAATTGGGCGACGGCGGCGTCGGACTCTTGAACTTTTGCAGCGAACTTTCCCGCTGGAAGAAGCGAACCCGGCACTGGAAGAATTTCGCGACAGCAAGTTTGCCGGCACCGCCGTCTTGGTCGTCAATAAAGATTAACTGTGTGAACGCTCTCATTTTAGATCTAACCCTGATTTTACCATTCCGAGCGCGATCTTAATTTGCACAGCACCGCCGTTCTCGCGATCAACGAGGACTAATTGTAGGGCGTTTTTTTCTGAAACGCCGTGCTTGCCATAGCGTCGAATTCAGACGGCTTTATTTTCGACCTTCGACACGCAGCGGAGCTCGCGTTCTTTCAGGCGTGGGCTAGATAATGTGATGGCTTCATCACAGTTTCCGTCTGAGCAAACGGACGCCGGCGAGTTTCAGCGACAGGAGGACGCGTTTCGTGATTGGATTTCGAACGATGGATCTACATCGTATCCCGCCGCGGCCGGCCGCTATCATCTTTACGTCTCGCTCGCGTGCCCGTGGGCGAGTCGCACCGTCATCTTTCGAAAACTCAAAGGACTCGAAGATGCGATCGGCCTAACCATTGTCGATCCTTACCGGGACGAGAAAGGCTGGGCGTTTCGCGATCCCGATCGCAGTCGTCCAGGAACACTGAAAGACATCGACAAGTTTGAATCGACCGACCCGATCAATCGCTTTCACTACTTAAGTGAAGCTTACGCAGCCACCGATCCGACGTACGATGGCCGCGTCACTGTCCCGGCGCTTTGGGACAAGGAAACAAAAAAGATCGTGAACAACTGCGAGGATGACATTTGTCCGATGTTCAACAACGCATTCAACGTGTTCGCGAAAAACAAAGATGCCGATTTTTTCCCGAAAGAAATCGAAGCCGAGCACGCCAAGCTTTCCGAGTTCATCTACGACAACATCAACAACGGCGTTTACAAGGCCGGCTTCGCTACTCGCCAGCGGGCTTACGAAATCGCGTGCAAGAAACTTTTCGATGCGCTCGACGAAATGGAAAAACGGTTGTCGAAAAACCGCTACTTATTTGGCAATCGCATCGTCGAAGCCGATTGGCGTCTCTTCTGCACGCTGATTCGGTTCGACGTCGTGTATCACGGACATTTCAAATGCAATCTTCGCCGGATCATCGATTACCCGAACCTGCAAGGTTACCTGCTCGATCTTTATCAGCAGCCCGGAATCTCCGAAACCGTTAGCATCGATCACATCAAGCGGCACTATTACATGACGCACGAGGAAATTAATCCCACTCGCATTGTGCCGCTCGGGCCGATTGTTCGCCTCGGCGAATCCGTCCACTGGCGGATCGATCTGACAAAGCCGCACGGGCGCGAACGCATCTAGCTTTCAGCGGCGGAGTTCGTCGAGCGCTTTGCCCAAGCGCTCGACCCCGGCGTTAAATCGCTCAGGGTCGCAGCACATTCCGATCCGAATGTGCTGCGGTGATTCGAAGAAGCGCCCGGGAACAACTGCGGCTTCGTATTTTGTTAGTAGGAGCACGCACAGCTCATCCGCATTGATATTCCTTAATCGCGGAAACGAAGTTGTGCCGAATTTTGTCGGCACAACTTCAATATCGTCCCGGGCCGCGAAAAAGTTGTTCAACGTTCGTCGATTCGTCTCCAGCATTGCTTTGGCGCGTGCGGCAATTTTTGGAAGTTGATTTAGCGCCGACACACTGAGTCGTTCCATCACGTTCGGTGCGCTCGCGGCGAAGATATCGTCGAGTCGTCGGATTTTTTCGGCAAGCTCCGCTTCAGCCAGAATCCAGCCGCAACGAAGCCCGCTTAAGCCGTAGCCTTTGGTAAGACTGCTCGCCGCCACAAATTCGCGGCCAAGCGAAAGTGCCGACTTCGGCGCATTTTCAAACATTGCTTCCAGATAAACTTCATCTACCAGCACGCGCGCTCCCACGCTGCGCGCTAGTTCCCCAATTTTCCGCAGCGTCGCCTCGTCAACCAGCGCGCTGCTCGGATTATGCAGATTCGTCAGCACGATCAAGCGCGTGCGCGACGTGGTCCATTTCTCCAAGTCGACGATGTCGATCTTGAATCCGTCTTCGAACTTTCTGGGAAAACGTTTGATCTTCGCGCCGAGATATTCGGCAACCGCGAGCAGGGGATCGTAGGTTGGCTGCTCGATCAAAACTTCGTCGCCATGTTCCAACAGCGCTGCCATCGCGAGATGATTCGCCATCGAGGTGCCGCCCGAAACAGTGACGACATTTTCTCGCCCGACGCGACAATGCACTGCGAGCGTATCGACCAGTGGCCGATAGCCGTAGGCATTGTCGCCGTGCAACTCTAAATCGCTCAGTTGCGGATCCAATTCCGCGAACGGCAGATTGAGAATCCCGCTCAAGGCGAGATCGTATTTCACTTTCGGGCGCGTTTTCGCCCAATGCATGAACTGTGATCCCTTGTGGTTCATTGAATCGGTACTCTCCGCGTTTTCCAGAAAAGATATGCTGGCAATCCGGTCAGCATGATTCCAAGGCCGATCAAACTGTTATGCGGGTAGCGATAGACGGTGCTGAACAGCATTGCGCAACATGCCACGATAAAGAAAAGCGTCGTGACTGGATGACCGGGCACGCGGAAAGGAGGTGCGAGCTGCACAGGCATTGGACTGGCAGCTGGCGGAGGCGAGTCGGTCTTGCGGCGATGTCGAAAAACGAAAACGCATCCGGCTGTCAGGGCGAAAAAGATGACGTCCACCGACACGACGTAGTTCAGGATTTGCTCGTACCGACCGGAGAATGTGATCAAGATCGCGACGGCGCCCTGCAAAGCGATTGCGAAGGCCGGAACTCTTGCGCGATTTAGCTTTGCCAGGCTTGCAAAAAACAAACCGTCTTCAGCCATCGCGAAGTAGACGCGCGGAGTGGTGAGCATGCTTTGGCTAAGAAATCCGATGGTCGAAACCGCGATCCCCGCGGCAATGATGCGCGCACCATTTTCACCAAGCGCCAATTGCATCACCGACGACGCCGGGGTCCTGGTTTGGGAAAGACCGACAGGTCCCAGTGCGTGAACGCAGACGAAACTTACCGAAAGGTAAACTGCAATCACTCCAAGAACACCTAGCAACAAGCCGCGCGGAAGATTTTTTTGCGGTTCGCGCACTTCGCCTGCCACGAAACACGACGTCTGCCAGCCGCCATAAGCGAACTGCACCGGAATCAGCGCCGCGCCGAACGCGGTTAACGAATTCCAAAGCGTTGGGGCGGAAGACGTCGATCTTGCGAGTGCGCTTGGTGGCGCGCTGGTAACACTCAATCCAAACATGACCAGCGCCGCGATCGCGATCAGTTTCAAAATCATGAACAGATTTTGGGTCGTGCTGCCGGCACGCACGCCAAAGCAATTGATTATGGTTAAGACTGCGAGCGCGAGTGCGGCCAGAAGTGCCGCCAAGTTATCGCTCGTTTGCGTGTGTCCGAGCGCGCAAACGTATTTTGCAAATGTAACCGCGACGGCGGCCATTCCGCCGCTTTGAGTGACGAGCAGCAATGCCCAGCCATAAACAAAGGCGAGCGCGGGATGGAACGCGTCCCGTAAATAAACGTATTGGCCGCCACTAACTGAACTTTGCGACGAAAGTTCCGCGTAAATGAAAGCGCCTGCGAGCGCGACCAGTCCGCCAAACGCCCATGCGCCCAGAATCAAAATGGTCGACGGCACCTGCTGCGCCACAATGTAGGGCGTGATGAAAATCCCCGCGCCGATGATCCCGCCCATCACGATCATGGTGATGTCGAACAACCCGAGGCGCCGGGCCAGGTGCGCTTCCGCAGATGTGAGCCTGGTCACTACTTTTCCGGCGCTGCTTCTTTCTGATTGGCGTTGTCTCGACGAGTGGCGATCATTGAGACGGCGATCGTCGTGGTGAGCACGGCGACCACGACTGCTAGAGAAATCGGCGTGGGGATCGTCAAAAGATCGCGGGTTATCATCTTTATCCCGACAAAGGCGAGGACAATGGCGAGTCCCGTTTTTAGGTAAATGAAACGGTCGATCAGCTTCACCAACAGAAAATAAAGCGAACGCAGGCCCAGAATGGCGCAGATGTTCGAGGTGTAAACGATGAATGTATCGCGGGTGATCGCGAAGACCGCGGGAATGGAATCGACCGCGAACACGAGGTCCATCACGTCAATCACGATCAGCGCCAGGGCGAGAGGCGTCAGGACCCAGTGACTGTTCACTCGCGCTTTGAAATGTTCGCCGTGGAAATCGTGCGTGATTGGAAAGGCCCGGAGACAGCATCGCATGACCCAGCTTTGCCCGAAACTGCGCGGCTGTTGTTTGACGAAAAACATCCGCCATGCGCTGACCAGCAGAAACGCGCCGAAAATGTAGAGAATGAAATCGAATCTATTGACGAGCTCGATCCCGAGCCAAATCATCAGGCCGCGCATCACCAGCGCGCCGACGATTCCCCACACCAAAGCGCGATGCTGTGCCATCGGCGGGACGCGGAAGTAGGCGAAGATCAGAA
>WNGL01025013.1_pt1 | contig 10183 bp, 6 predicted proteins | sample 5400591 | NCBI WGS metagenome assembly WNGL01 (sample SAMN13153377, study PRJNA577476) | soil metagenome | isolation source: 80 cm soil or saprolite under Garry oak tree replicate 1 | place: USA:California | collected 2016-06-15 | reverse complement strand
ATATGCTGTTCGGCAACACATCGCTCCACGAAGACGTGGAGCTTGCGGACGTCGCGCTGCCGAAGGACTTGATCGAATGCTTCGGCGGTCCTCGCCACGGCCTGCACGAGTTGCGGCGGCGGGTCGGCGCGCGGGCGCGGGCTCTGACCTCTTCGCCGCTCAAGCCGCAAGGCTTGCCTCCGGCCGGTCTCGCGCGGCTTGCCGAGGATTTTGCGCAAGCCGGCATCGATTACATCAAGGACGACCACGGGCTAGCTGACCAGGCCTATTCGCCGTTCCTGGCGCGCCTCGAAGCGGTAGCGCGCGCGTTGCGAAACCTCGAGCAAAGAAGCGGCCGGGCGGCGCGCTATGTGCCAAGCCTGTCCGGCGATCTCGACACCATGCGATCCCAGATCGCGGCCGCGAAGGACGTCGGCGTCGATACGGTCATGGTCGCGCCGATGATCGCAGGCCTTTCCAATTTTCATCGCCTCGTGCGCGAGGACCCGACCGTCGCTTTCATTGCCCATCCCACCATGGCCGGGGTGGCGCGGATTGCTCCTCCGCTGCTGCTCGGCAAGCTGTTCCGCATCCTGGGAGCCGACGCGGTCATCTTTCCGAACTATGGCGGACGCTTCGGCTACTCCCCAGATATCTGCCGGGCCCTCGCGCGTGCGGTTTTGGACGAGTGCGACGGCTTGCGCCCCGCCGTGCCGGTGCCGGCCGGCGGCATGCGCACCGATCGCGTGGCCGAGATGCTTGATTTCTATGGGGCCGACGTGATGCTGCTGATCGGCGGGGCGCTGCTCGAGGCACGCGAGCATTTGCGCGAAGCGACCACGGCCTTCGTCGCAGCGGTCCACCGACATGCCTACGGATGATGTCATGGCCACCCGCAACACGACGCTTCACCGTGAGGCCAAAGGTTTCCGCTGGGACGGCGTGGAAGAGCTTCCGTACAAGGAAGACGATCGCGCGCTGTTCAAGTCGGTCACCCGGCAAGTGCTGTTCGCCGATCCAAAGCTCTATGGGGAGTTGCGGTATTTCGAGGTGGCGCCCGGCGGCTACTCCACGCTCGAACGGCATCAACATATGCATGCGGTCATGATCCTGCGCGGACGCGGTCATTGCCTGGTTGGCGAGGAGGTGAGAGCGGTCGAGACGCGCGATCTCGTCACCATGCCGGCAATGACCTGGCATCAGTTCCGCGCTACCAGGGGCGAGCCGCTCGGCTTTCTCTGCATGGTGAACGCCACGCGCGACAAGCCGCAGTTACCCTCCGCGCAGGATCTCGCCAACCTCGAGCGCGATGCGCGGATTGCCGCCTTCCTGCGCAACGAGCCGATTTAGAACGTGTCGACGTAAACAGTGGCTTGAGCGCTCACGCGTGACACCTTCTCCTACAGCCAGGCTCGGCGTGGATATCGGCGGCACGTTTACCGATGTCGCGCTGGAAGTGGGGGAGCGGCGATTCACCGCGAAGATCCTAACCACCCCGCAGGCGCCGGAGGAGGGTGTGCTCGCCGCTTTGCGCTCGGTCACTGCGAAGGCCGGCGTCGAGGCGGGCCAGGTAGCCCTGATCGTTCATGGGACGACGCTCGCCACTAACGCGCTGATCGAGCGCAAGGGCGCCAGAACTGCCTTTCTCACGACTGAGGGCTTCCGTGACGTGCTCGAGATCCGTCACGAAAATCGCTTCGAACAGTACGATATCAACATGGATCTGCCGCCGCCGCTCGTTCCCCGACGGTTGCGCCTGCCGATCCGCGAGCGGATTGATGCCCACGGCGAGGTGCTCCTTCCACTCGATGAACTGAGCGTTGCTCGCGCGATCGAGGCGGTCGCTGCAAACCACGTCGAGGCCGTGGCAGTCGGATTCCTGCACAGCTTCACCAATCCAGATCACGAGCACCGCGTCGGTGAGGCAGTTGCCCGGCGCTTGCCCAATGTACTGGTGACGCTGTCCTGCGAAGTATCGCCGGAGATGCGGGAATACGAACGCTTCTCCACCGCCTGCGCAAACGCGTATCTCCAGCCTTTGATCGGCCGGTATGTTGCGAAGCTCGAGCACGAGTTAGTGCGTGCGGGCTTTCACTGCCCCTTGCTCCTGATGACCTCGGGCGGGGGAATCACGACCACCGACACTGCGATCCGCTTTCCCGTGCGGCTGGTCGAATCCGGCCCGGCAGGCGGCGCGATATTCGCCGCTTGCATCGCGCGTCAACATGGGCGCGATCAGGTTGTGTCTTTCGACATGGGCGGGACGACCGCTAAGATCTGCCTCATCGACAAGGCGCAGCCGCAGACCGCGCGTGCCTTCGAAGTGGCCCGGATTTATCGCTTTCTCAAGGGTAGCGGGCTGCCGCTGCGCATTCCGGTGATCGAAATGGTCGAGATCGGCGCAGGCGGTGGCTCGATCGCGCGTATTGATACGCTCGGACGCATCGTTGTCGGTCCCGACAGCGCTGGCTCGGAGCCGGGACCGGTGTGCTACGCCCGTGGCGGCAAAGAACCGACCGTGACGGATGCGGATGCGGCTCTCGGGCGCATCGATCCGACGACGTTCTCGGGCGGCAAAATGCCTCTCGACGTTGCTGCGGCCCAGCGCATTCTTGCTGAGCGCATAGGTGCTCCCCTAAAACTCGAAACTGAACATGCAGCACTCGGCGTCAGCGAGATTGTGGACGAGAACATGGCGAATGCGGCGCGTGTGCATGCCATCGAGAGCGGGAAAGACCTTCAGCCGCGCACGCTCATCGCGTTCGGCGGTGCCGCTCCGCTGCACGCCGCCCGCCTTGCGGAGAAGCTGGGCATCAGCCGAGTGCTTGTTCCGATCAACGCAGGCGTTGGTTCGGCGATCGGGCTGCTGCGCGCCCCCATCGCCTACGAAGTGGTTCGCGGCCAACTGATGGGTCTTGGCAGCTTCGAGCCTGGCTTGGCCAATCGCCTGCTCGCAGGCATGCGCGCTGAAGCCGAGGCAATCGTGCGGCGCGCGGCGCCCGCCGCCAATTTTGCCGAGCATCGCTCGGCTTTCATGCGCTACCGGGGTCAGGGCCACGAGATCGCCGTCGAGCTTCCGGTGCGGGACTTTACTGCTGCCGATCGATCGGCGATCAGGGAGCTGTTCGAGGCGGCCTATCGCCGGCTCTACAGTCGAGCAATTCCAGGCGTCGAGATCGAGATACTGAGCTGGGTCGTCTCCGTGAGCGCGCCATCGGAAGGCCACCTCGGCGCGCCGGTCCTCGAAGCGCCGAGCGAGTCAAAACCGCGTTCGCGGCGACAGATCTTCGACCCGGCGACCGGCGAGTTCCGGGAGGCGGACATCTATTGGCGGGGCGATCTTGCGCCTGGAGCGCGTATCAGCGGCCCGGCCGTCATCGCAGAAGACGAGACCTCGACTGTCGTCAGTCCAGGCTTCGACGCCAGCATCGACCGGTTCGGCTATATTGAGCTCATCCGCAACGAGGCTTGATCATGGTCGCTCGCCCCAACGCCGCGCTCGCGCAGATCCACACCCAAATCATGTGGAGCCGGCTCATTGCCGTGGTGGAAGAGCAGGCGCAGACCATGCTGCGGACTGCGTTCAGCACTTCCGTGCGCGAGGCGGGCGATCTTTCGGCCGGCGTGTTCGACCGCCACAGCCGCATGCTAGCGCAAGCGGTCACCGGCACGCCGGGGCACGTGAATTCGATGGCGAACGCGGTGCGACATGACTTGTTGCGCCTGGTACGCGCCAATGTACGCGAGCCTCTGCAGGTGGAGGGCGACATCTACGCGACCGCGGCGTGCAACGACGAGGGCAGTCGTCGGCTGGTCGAGATGATGGACGAGTTCGAAATCGCCAATCTTGACCGGCTCGGCGAGACCATCATCGAAGCCTCGCGCGAGGCGACGCTCGGCCGTATCCGTGCTTTGCCGAAGGGCACCTACCGCAACAGCATGACCATGGACGGCTATAACAAGCCGCTCGTCCTCAATGCAGCCTTGACCATTTCCGATGACGGCATCCACGTCGATTTCGCCGGCACATCGCCGGCGTCGTCGCACGGGATCAATGTCGTGTACAATTATTGCCTCGCCTACACCGCGTTCGGCGTCAAATGCCTGGTGGCGCCCGAGGTACCGAACAATGCGGGGTCTCTCGCCCCGATCAGCGTCAGCGCGCCCGAGGGCTGCGTCCTCAATGTGAAGCGTCCGTGGCCGGTCGCGGCGCGCCATACGGTCGGGCAGATGCTGCCTGACGTCGTGTTCGGCTGTCTGCAGCAGGTGATGCCCGTGCCGGCCGAAGGCGCCTCTTCGCTATGGAACCCGCAGATATTCGGCGGCGGCTCGCTGGTCGATGAAGTCGAAGAGGGGACTGACGCGAACGCGCTGCCGGAATTCAGCACCGTGATCTTCCACTGCGGCGGGGCCGGGGCACGGCCGACCAAAGATGGGCTCAGCGCGACCGCGTTCCCGTCGGGCGTGCGCACCATTCCAGTGGAAGCGACCGAGAGCGTGGCTCCCGTGGTGTTCTATCGCCGTGAATTCCGCGAGCGCTCCGGCGGTGCGGGCAAACTCCGCGGCGGGCTCGGCCAGGTGATCGAGCTCGGCGGGGCCGGCGCCGCGCCGGTCGCGCTGTTGTGCAACTTCGAGCGCGTGCACAACCCTGCGCGCGGGCGTCAGGGCGGCCGTTCTGGCGCGGCGGGGGCGGTGGCGCTGCGCTCCGGCCGGCCCATCCGCCCCAAAGGACGACAGACGGTGCCCCCGCGCGATGCGATCCGTCTCGAGTTGCCGGGCGGCGGCGGCGTCGGCGATCCGCGCACGCGCGACCCGCACCGCGTCCTCGAGGACGTGCTCGACGGCTTCATCACCGCGGAGGATGCGGAACGCGACTATGCCGTGGTCATCGATGCGGAAGGACGGCTCGATCTCGCCGCCACCGCGCGCCTGAGAAAGGGCAATGCTTCGGCAGACACGGTCTAGTTGTCGAACCTGCCGCGGTCGTGCGGCGCCAAAAAGTCGAGTTGTGGCCCGAGCGGCACGATGCCGGTTGGGTTCACGTGGCGCTGGCTGCCGTAATAGTGCCGTTTGATCTGATCCATATTCACCGTCCCGGCGATGCCGTCCTGCTGGTAGAGATCGCGCAGGTAATTGGAGAGATTGGGATAATCGACGATGCGGCGCAGGTTGCATTTGAAGTGGCTGTAATAGACCGCGTCGAAGCGAACCAGCGTGGTGAACAGCCGCCAGTCTGCCTCCGTGATGTCTTTGCCGACGAGGTAGCGTTGGCGCGAGAGCCGCCGCTCGATCTCGTCGAGCGCGCCGAATACCGCGCGGAACGCCTCCTCGTAGGCTTCCTGCGAGGTGGCGAAGCCGGCCCGATAGACGCCGTTGTTCACGTTCTCGTAAACGAGCGCGTTGACGCGGTCGATCTCTTCGCGCAGCGCTGACGGGTAATAGTCAGTGTGCACGTTGGTGAACCGGCTGAAAGCGCCGTTGAGCATCCGGATGATCTCGGCCGATTCGTTGTTGACGATGGTGCGCCGCTCTTTGTCCCACAGCACCGGCACGCTCACGCGACCCGTGTAGCGCCGATCGGCGCGGAGATAGACTTCATAAAGCTCGCTCGCGCCGTTCACGGTATCGGGAGTGGTGCCCGGGCTTGTGCCGAAGCGCCAACCGTGCGGTCCATAGAGCGGCTCGACGACCGACATCGAGACCGTATCCTCGAGCCGCTTGAGCATGCGCATGATCACGGTGCGATGCGCCCAAGGGCAGGGAAGCGCCACGTAAAGATGATAGCGGTCGCGCGCGGCTGCAAAACCGCTTTCGCCGGTCGGGCCCGCGCTGCCGTCCTGCGTCACCCAATTGCGAAAACGCGTGGTCGGGCGCTTGAAGCGTCCATCCGGCGTGCGCTCGCTGTGTTGCTCCTCGCGCCAAACTCCATCGACTAAAAGGCCCATGGCCGAGCTCTCCATTCCCAAGACAACCGTCTACTTAATCACTCGCGCGCGAGCTTTCAGCTCTTTCGGCAGTGGCGACCCGTTTCCTGCCGGACAATGGACCTCGCCGTCGACAAATGCTAAGCGCGCAGCTTGAGCAAATGACGGACCTGTCCCTCACGATCCTGCCGGAAACGGCCGACGATGCGCTGCCCATCGAGCGCTTGCACGAGCGCACGTTCGGCCCTGGTCGCTATGCCAAGTCGGCGTACCGGCTGCGCGAGCGCATGGGGCATCGACTCGATCTGTCGTTCACCGCGCGCATCGGCACGCTGCTGATCGGCTCGGTGCGACTGTCGCCGATTTGCATCGGCCAGGCCAAGGCGCTGCTGCTCGGGCCGCTTGCCGTCGAGCCGGCCTTTCGCGAGCGCGGCGTCGGCTATGCGCTGATCGAGCGGGCGCTCGCGCAAGCGAAGGCCAATGGTCACCGGCTGGTCTTCTTGGTGGGCGACGAGCCGTACTACGGCAAGAGCGGCTTCAAAGTCATTCCCAAGGGCCGCGCGACGATGCCCGGTCCGGTCGATTCGGCGCGGCTCCTCGTCTGCGAGCTTGCCGACGGCGCGCTCGACGGCGTGTCGGGACCGATCCGGCCGGATTGGAGCGCGGCCTGAGATGGCTCCAACTCCTGCAACCCGTTACGTCAAGAGCGACGATGTTCACGTCGCCTATCAGGTGCTCGGGGAAGGTCCGATCGATCTGCTTTGGGTTCCTGGCTTCGCCTCGAACGTCGAGGCGGCATGGCAATTACCGGAAATGGCCGCCTTTACGCGGCGGCTGGCCTCGTTCTGCCGTCTTATCGTCTTCGACAAGCGCGGAACCGGAATGTCGGATCGGGGCTCGCAAATCTTCACGCTCGAGCAGCGTATGCACGATGTGCAGGCCATTTTGGATGAGATCGGTTCGGAACGCGCGGCACTGTTCGGCGTCTCCGAGGGTGGGCCCATGTCCATACTATATGCCGCCAGCTATCCCGAACGCACTTCGTCGCTGATTCTGTATGGCGCCTACGCAAAGCGCAGTTGGGCGCCGGATTACCCGTTCGGATGGAAAGACGAACAATGGGATCGTGTCCTTGCAAACATGGAGCAAAATTGGGGCACATCCCAGGACATAAGCATTTCAACGAGGACTCCAAGTCTTATGGGCAAGCCGGGCGCTGCTGAGAAAGTGGCTTCCTATTTTCGCGCCGCGGCAAGCCCAGGCGCGGCAATCGCAATTATGAAGATGAATCGCGAGATCGATGTGCGCAATGTTTTGCCTGCAATCCGCACTCCCACGATGATACTGCATCGCATTTCGGATCGCGTCAGCGAGATAGGGCACGCGCGCTATATGGCTGAGCATATCCCCGATGCGAAGCTCGTCGAACTTCCCGGCATCGATCATGCATGTTGGACCGCTGGCAGCGATACCATCCTCGATCATATCGAACAGTTTTTGACGGGCGGACGTCAAACGGGTCAGCCGGACCGCGTGCTCGCAACGGTACTGTTTGCCGATATCGCGGGGTCGACGGAGCGCGCAGCAAAGCTTGGCGATAATCGATGGCGTGAGCTGCTCGATAACTTTTACCTGAATGTGCGTGACGTGCTCAAAGCGCATCGGGGCCGGGAGATAAAAACCTTGGGTGATGGTTTTCTCGCCGCCTTCGACGGACCCGCGAGGGCCGTACGCTGCGCTGGCGCAATCCGCGACGCCGTGCGTTCGCTCGGGCTTGAGGTGCGCTGCGGTTTGCATACTGGCGAATGCGAGATTGCGGGCGCCGATCTCGCGGGAATCGCGGTGCATATCGGCGCTCGTGTGGCCGCGCTTGCTGCGCCGGGCGAGGTCCTGGTCTCGCAGACAGTGCGGGATCTGGTGGCTGGCTCTGGGCTTACCTTTGAGGCGCGCGGGGCGCACATGCTCAAAGGCGTGCCCAGCGAATGGCACTTGTTCCGCGCTGTTGTTGAGTGAGTGGCTGGTAAGCTCGGTCGCGGCCGCGACCGACCAGCCTTTCCCAAGGTCCTATGAGCACTTCGTGAGCTGCATCGTCGACCGCGCGGCAATCACAACGCAACCCAGGCCGCCAGTAGCTCGTCGATCCCTGTTTACGGCAGCGCCTTGAGGTGGCGGATCGGCCGGCCGGGCGTGAGCGCCGCCGCCGCCGCGACGATGGCATTGGCGTCGATGCCGTAGTGCCTATAGAGATCCGGGATCGAGCCGGTCTGCCCGAAATGCTCGACGCCGAGCGGGCGCACGCGATGGCCGTGGACGGCGCCGAGCCAGGCGAGCGTCGCCGGATGGCCGTCGAGCACGGTCACGATCCCGCAATGGGACGGCACATCGGCCATGAGCTTTTCGATATGGGAGCGCGCGTGCACGAGGCCGCGCTCGCGCGCGCGCTGCGCCGCGGTCCAGCCGGCATTGAGCCGGTCGGCCGAGGTGACGGCAAGCAGGCCGACGTCGCGGCGGTCCTCGGCCATCAGCCCGACCGCCTGGATCGCCTCCGGCACCACCGCGCCGGTATAGGCGACGACGACTTGGCAATTCGGACCGGGCGGGCGCTGCCAATAGGCGCCGTCGACGATCGCCTGCCGCAGCTCCGGCGTCATCGCGCGCTTGATCTGCTCGATCGGCCGCGTCGAGAGGCGCAGATAGACCGAGCCGCCGGTCTCGTCGCGCAGCCAGTTGCGCTCGGAGGCTTCGCCCTCGGCGTCGCGTTGGATGTAGTCGAAGGCAAACGCAAGGATCGCCGCCAATTCATCGACGAACGCCGGCTCGAAGGCGGCGAGCCCGTCCTGGGCGAGCCCGATCAGCGGCGTCGCGATCGACTGGTGCGCGCCGCCTTCGGGGGCAAGCGTGATGCCCGAGGGCGTCGCCACCAGGATGAAGCGCGCCTCCTGATAGCAGGCGTAGTTGAGCGCATCGAGCCCGCGCTGAATGAACGGATCGTACAGCGTGCCGATCGGGATGAGGCGCTCGCCGTTGATCGCGTGCGAGAGCCCGAGCGCGGACAACAGAGTGAACAGATTCATCTCGGCGATGCCGAGCTCGATATGCTGGCCCTTGGGCGAAAAATCCCAGTTGAACGTGGAGGGGATGCGTTCGCTCTTGAACGTGTCGGCCATCTTCTCGTGCGCGAACAGGCCGCGCCGGTTGACCCAAGCGCCGAGATTGGTCGAGACGGTGACGTCGGGCGAGGCGGTGACCACGCGCTCGGCGATGGCGCTCTTCGCACGGCTGAGCTCGTTGAGCAGCGCGCCGAAGCCCGCTTGCGTCGACATCACCGGCTGGATCGTCACCGGCAAGTCCGCCGGTGCCTCGATGCGCGCGGCCGGTTGACGGCGAGGGCCGGCCGCGAACGGCACCCGGTCGAGAAATCGCTGCAGCTCGGCCGGCGCGATGGTGAGCCCTTCGAACTTGTCCCATTCATGCCCCGGCCGGATATTCATCGCCGCGCGCAGGCTTTCCGCCTGCGCCGGCGTCATCAGGCCGGCGTGGTTGTCCTTGTGGCCGGCAAACGGCAGGGCGAAGCCCTTGATGGTGTAGCAGATAAAGCAGATCGGGCGGTCGTGATCGACCTTTGCGAAGGCTTCGAGCAGCGACGGCAGGTCGTGGCCCGCGAGGTTGGTCATCAGCCGCGCCAGCTCCTCGTCGGAGCGCGCCTCGATCAGCCGCGTGACGTCGCCTTGGTCGCCGATCTCGTCGAGAAGCCGCCGGCGCCAGGCGGCGCCGCCCTGGAAGACGAGCGCGGAGTAAAGCTGGTTCGGACAATTGTCGATCCATTGCCGCAGGCGCTCTCCGCCCGGCTCGCGGAACGCCTGCTGCAGCAGCGCGCCGTATTTGAGAATGACCACGTCCCAGCCGAAGGCTTTGAACAGCGCCTCATAGCGCGCCCACAGGCCCTCGCGGATCACCGCATCGAGGCTTTGGCGGTTGTAGTCGATGATCCACCAGCAATTGCGCAGGCCTTGCTTCCAGCCTTCGAGGATCGCCTCGAAGATGTTGCCTTCGTCGAGCTCGGCGTCGCCGACGAGCGCGATCATGCGGCCTTCGGGGCGCTGCAAACCCCAGCCATGGGCGCGCACGTAATCCTGCACGAGCGAGGAGAACAGCGTCTGCGCCACCCCCAAGCCCACCGAGCCGGTGGAAAAATCGACGTCGTCCGTATCCTTGCTGCGTGAGGGATAGCTCTGCGCGCCCTTGTAGCCGCGAAAGTCCTCGAGCTTTTGCCGGCTCTG